>OGML01000065.1_pt1 | contig 105449 bp, 110 predicted proteins | sample 1572951 | NCBI WGS metagenome assembly OGML01 (sample SAMEA2581883, study PRJEB24529) | metagenome | biome: Human gut stool | place: China | collected 2011 | reverse complement strand
ATATCTTCAGGCTCATGAACTGGAATCGGGAATGCCGTTATAAAGTGCTTGGACGGGTGGCTAATTCAGATCAGGGTCTTTGTATGTTGTTTGATCTGGAAGAAGCAATCATGTTCACCCCGAAGCCACAGGAATATACAGATCCGCTTACTGGTGAAATGAAGAAAAAGCAGATGAAATTCTTCCCGGATGCCTATAAGAACCGTATCGGAAAATCTTATAATGACTACATTGCAGATCATCAGATGAACATGTTTGAAGACTTCATTGGGTATCAGAGTTCTACTGTATTGGATGAGCCCGAACGGGAAGCAGGCACTACTTCAATACCGATTCCGCAACGTGAAGAATCTGAAAATATACCTTTGCCAGATTTATCGGGACAGCTTGAAAACGTACAACAATCGGGCAATGAGATTGCTAAGAGAGGAATGCCGACATGAATTCTGGGCGAGTTATGAACCTGCGAGTGACAATTCCGGCGGAAAGCCGGAGAATGAATGTTGGGAAAGATGTTATCCGTATTCTTGGGAGTCCGGCCTATATCTGCGTTTTGCAGAGGAAAGATCGGAAGTCTATTGCGATTACTCCGTGCACCGCTGAACTTCCCATGTCCTTTAAGGTTCCAGACAGGCTGTTGACCGATGGACAGTGCCGAATGATGATTAACGGAATACAGTTCATTCAGGCGTTGCTGGAGGCAAATGGTCTGGCAGCAGGAAAAGACCATCAATTTAAGGGGCGGTATGATGCTGAGAAAAATGCAGTTATCATTTCGCTCAAAAATGGTGAATAAAGTACTTTCTCGCCTAAAAGATGTACAACTTGACATCACGTCCATTTGGTCGTATAATACGTCCAAATGGACGTGACGAAGGGAGCCAATATTATGAGTGCCGGAATTTTAGATGGCTTTCAAACGATAATTCCAACAGCAGCAGCTGTCTTATCGGAAAAACGACAAATATTAAGGCTGACGCAACAAGAGGTTGCTGATCGCGCAAAAATAACATTACGTCAATATCAAAGGCTGGAATCTGGGGAAAGAAACATTTTGACTTCTTCTTTTGGCTTGGCGTGTCGAGTAATTGAAGCTCTTGATATGGATGCTTCTAAATTCTATCATGGTGACTATTACCTTGAAGAATTGAAAACTATTGAAGGCAAACGATTTGGTGACAGGGGAAAACATCAATTTAAATGACGGCATGATGCCGAAAAAAGAGCAATATGGACAAATCTATGCCGAAAAGTTTATATCTGTAAGCTTGATATGCAAAGCGTTTTATGGTAAGATGGAAGCACAATAGGGAGAGTATACACTCCCGTTGAACCTGTTGCTGGGAAGTGAATGCTGATGGAAAACCAGCTTGCTTATGCGATAACTCAGACGAAATATAATTTGAGTGATGATAAGGCTGCTAAAAACAGCTTGTCACTAAAACTATATCGAATAAGCAGATAGGCTATACGAGGCTCAATTAGTTGAAAACCGATAACATAAGAATCCTAATAAGCAGTGGGGCATCTCTATGAATGAGCAATTGCTGAAAATGAATGGCTTATCGGTGGGAATTTTAGATGCACTATCATTTGAGTCGCATTTGGGAATTCCGTTGAAGAAGAACTTGCATTATTTTGATAAGGATTTGTTAATTGCTGAACTGATTTCGATGACTGAGTGGTTGGATGAACAGGAAATCCTTTCTAATATTGCGCTAGACTACAGGGTTAAGAGCTTGGATTCTATACTTTTGAAGTATGATCGTTACTATCCGAATCATCAGACACGAAAAGTGTTTAATGATATTCTGGGCTTCCGGGCTTTTTGTGATAGCTACGATCAAATATTAGAAGAAGAGTTTTCACCGTTCCGGATTGCTGATATGGCAAAAGGAAAGGCAGTGGATGATGGTTACAGGGGTGTCCATGTGTACTATCAGAAAAGTGGAAGACATTACCCCATAGAAATCCAATTTAATACGTTGTTTGATAGGCAATTAAATAACTGGCTTCACGATTATCTGTACAAAAAGAATTATCCCGTGGAAACAGGGAAGATAATGCGTGAAAAGTATGAAAATGGATTGATTCGGAATGAACATGAATTTAAGGAGGTGCTGAATAATGTGCTATTTGGTAGCAAAAGATCGTAATGCACATGGTTGTTTTGCTCTAAAAACGACGCATGGAAAGCATCTGGTGGAATTAAAAAGAGAATTGAACAGAGAGGTTGGATATAAGGGAGTACAGCTTGTAACAATCAGCAGGCCAACAGCGTATGGTGAGTATGCGCCTTACCACTTTGTGGATACAGAACAGGAATTTCAGACTCTTGTAAAGGGTCTTCGTCCATAAAAATGCTGTACGTGGGAGCGGTGTATTTCAGTTCAGGCAATTGGTGTGTGCTGGAATAATACCATCTGTAGTCAGGTTAAGACCCGAATTATGAATAAGAAGATAAGCCCTACAAGGCTCAAATTGGTGTATGAACCGATTGAAAGCCTTGTAGGGCTTTTTTTACAAAAATTTTTGTTCCTTACTTGACAACCGCATAGGGTCAACCAAGAAAAACCACGATAACTAAAGGGTTTTGACGGCTCGACTCGTTCAACAAAAGTATTTATTTGCTGACAGGCTGCGGAGAAGCTGAAATCCAGAGGTTATAGGTGGGAGGCTTTGGCGCAGCTCTGTTTTGACCCACAAAATGAGCAGCAAGTAAAGAATTAAGGAGAACGAATCGAGCCTACGGTGGATTGCCATTGAGCAATCCGCCGTGGGCTTGTTTGCTGTTTTATCAAATAAAAAAATTAGTGAGGGAGAACAGAACTATGAAAAATTATAAAATCGCTGTGGCTGGCACGGGATATGTAGGTCTTTCGTTGGGAGTGCTGTTCGCGCAGCACCATCAGGTGGTTGCAGTCGATATTGTGCAGGCTAAGGTCGATATGATTAACAATAAGAAATCCCCGATTCAGGATGACTATGCTGTTTATTTGGGAGGAATTTATTAAATGAATGAAAAGATTTTTATAACTTTAGGATCACAGAAATTCCAATTTAACAGATTGCTCATTGCGGTGGATAAACTGTGCGAAAAAAAGGTGATTTCTGGCGAAGATGTATTTGCACAGACTGGTTACAGTGACTATGTTCCTAGAAATTATAGCTACAATAATTTTTTGGATAGAGATGAATTCAGCGTGGAGATGGGAAAAGCAGATATAGTCATTACACATGGAGGAACAGGTGCGATTATTGGTGCAGTGAAAAAAGGAAAAAAGGTCATTGCTGTTCCGCGTCGTGCCAAATATGGCGAACACGTCGATGACCACCAGTTGCAGCTGATTAAACAGTTTGATGATCTGAATCTGATTTGTCCGTGCAGAGATACAGATGAATTAGCAGAGGCAATAGAAACAGTAAAACATGGCTACGACTATACCTTATATAATAAGGACTTCACGGTAATGGACGGCGGTATCATCGAAGTGGATGGATACGAGATAACTCAATATTTGCTGAATGCAATCAGTTGCCACATAAAGATGATACCGAGTTTGATGGGATATATATTGTTCCGGCTAGAAAAGGAAAATTCAAAGTAAGCGTTTCACTGATGTGTTCGGAATATATTGAACCGAAAGTTCATGATATTGAATTTGAAATTGTCTAATAATTAAAATAAGTACGAATAAGCCGCATAGGGCTTCCCAACGGTTTTAACCCAATGGGAAACTTTATGCGGCTTATTTTTTGCTTTTTTTGAAAAAATTGTTGTCCCTATCTTGACATCAGGGGGTTTTGACGGCTTGAGTTGTCCTTCAAATGTTTTATTTGTTGAAAAACTGCAAGAAGCGGGAAATCCTGAGGGCTATATGTAGGTGGCTTTTGGAAGCTCTGTTTTGACCCACAAAAAGGAGCAACAAATAAAGATTGAAGGAGAGTTCAAGCCTACGGTGGATTGCCTTTGTGCGACCCGCCGTAGGCTTATTGCTGTTTTATAAAGAGAAAAATGAGGAGAATGAAAATATGAAAAATTATAAAATTGCCGTAGCAGGCACTGGATACGTCGGTCTTTCCCTTAGCGTTCTGTTAGCACAGCATAATCAAGTGATGGCTGTTGACATTGTGCAAGCGAAAGTGGATATGATTAACAATCATAAATCTCCAATTCAAGATGATTATATTGAGAAGTATCTTGCAGAGAAAGAACTGAACTTGACCGCAACGCTGGATGCAAAGGCTGCATACTCGGATGCGGACTTTGTTGTAATAGCTGCTCCCACGAATGTCTACTCAACAAACCGTACTGACGTAGCATTGCCAAAAAGAACGTGTTTTGCACACTATATAGGGTGCTGAAATCGGTTGTATTTCATAGCTATATGGACTGTAAATGCAAGATGTTTATACAAAACGCTGAACTTTTGACCCCTGTGATACAAAATTAGCACAACTTTTTCAGAAGAATCATAGAAATGGCGAAAAACAGGAGAAAACAACAAAAATCCATGAGTTTATCATTAACGTCTGAAACTGCTGTTGAGTACACTATCTGACCCGCTAATGACACCTACATCATAACGGTTTGTTGAGTCATGAAAATTATGGAAAAACAGATGATTTCTACTTCATAAAACAGCTGTTGAGTAGAGCATGGATGGCGATGATAAATACAGATTTTGTGCGGTGAGAGTGAATGATTTGTTTATAATGAACAATGAAAGGCGAGAATTGGACTAGGTGATATATACAGTTTTAACAAAACCCATGCGCCGACAGGGTTCGATTCAACAATCCAACACTTAGAAAAAACATCATTGCAGGGTATACAGGATTCAACTGTATAAAACAGCACTTCGGCTATAGAGAAATAGAGACGAGTGTACTCAACGGATGTTTTATGGAGTAGAAAACACAATTGCTGGGGTAACTGAATACGACAGCAAGAGGGGAATACTTAGCCGAGTGTGTGATGAACACACGAGGAATTAGAGAGAAATACCATCCATATGGATGTGTACATAGAAAATTAGAGGATATGCCCGATGAGGGCCGGAGGAGTAAATAACATGAAGAATTACAAAATCGCCGTTGCGGGCACTGGTTATGTTGGTTTGTCGATTGCCACATTACTTTCTCAGCACCATCAGGTGACTGCAGTTGATATTGTTCCGGAGAAGGTTAAGATGATCAACAACCGTAAGTCTCCGATTCAGGATGACTATATCGAGAAGTATCTCGCAGAGAAAGAACTGAATTTGACTGCAACGCTGGATGCTAAGACCGCATACGCCGATGCTGATTTTGTTGTCATTGCGGCCCCTACCAACTACGATAGCCACACTCAGCACTTTGACACATCTGCGGTCGAAGCTGTGATCAAGCTGGTCATGGAATACAACCCGAACGCTATCATGGTCATCAAGTCCACGATTCCTGTGGGCTACACGGCATCTGTGCGTGAGAAGTTCGGCAGCAAGAACATCATCTTCAGCCCGGAATTTTTAAGAGAAAGCAAAGCACTGTACGACAATCTTTATCCTTCTCGTATCATCGTTGGCACTGATTTAAGTGATGAGCGATTGGTAGAGGCTGCACATGAGTTTGCTGGTCTGCTGCAGGAAGGTGCTATTAAGGAGAACATCGACACCCTGTTCATGGGCTTCACCGAGGCAGAGGCTGTTAAGTTATTCGCCAATACATATCTGGCTCTGCGCGTTGCCTACTTCAATGAGCTGGACACCTATGCAGAGAGCAAGGGTCTTAACACCCAGCAGATCATTGACGGTGTCTGTCTTGATCCTCGTATCGGCAGCCACTACAATAATCCGTCCTTTGGCTATGGCGGTTACTGCCTGCCGAAAGACACCAAGCAGCTGCTGGCTAACTATGCAGATGTGCCAGAGAACCTGATCGAGGCTATTGTCGAGAGTAACAGAACTCGTAAAGATTTCATTGCTGATCGTGTCCTAAAGCTGGCTGGTTATTATGGTTATGACGAGGATAACGAGTACGATAAGGAACAGGAAAAATCTGTGACCATCGGTGTGTACCGTTTGACCATGAAGAGCAACAGCGATAACTTCCGTCAGAGTTCTATCCAGGGTGTTATGAAGCGTATTAAGGCAAAGGGCGCAACTGTGATCATCTATGAGCCAACTTTGAAAGACGGTGAGACTTTCTTTGGATCAGTAGTGGTTAATGATCTGGCTAAGTTCAAGGAAATGAGCCATGCCATCATCGCAAATCGCTATGACAAGTGTCTGGATGATGTGAAAGAAAAAGTTTATACGAGAGATATTTTTCAGCGTGATTAAGAGATAAAGTACAGCTGATGAGGAGATTATTATGGATATTAAAAAGGAATATGAGCGCTGGCTGGCAAATGCAACTATGGATGCAGATGTTGCCGCTGAGCTGAAAATGCTGAATGATACAAAAATTGAAGATGCTTTTTACCGTGACCTTGCATTTGGAACGGGCGGTCTGCGCGGTGTCATCGGCGCTGGCACCAACCGCATGAACGTTTACACGGTGGCAAAGGCTTCGCAGGGCTTGGCCGACTACCTGAAAAAGAACTTTGCAGAGCCGTCCGTGGCCATCGGCTACGACAGCCGCATCAAGAGCGATGTGTTTGCAAAAGTCGCTGCGGGTGTGTTTGCAGCGAATGGCGTTAAGGTCAATATTTGGCCTGTCCTAATGCCGGTTCCGACCGTGTCTTTTGCAACCCGTTATCTGCACACCTCTGCCGGTGTCATGGTGACCGCATCTCACAATCCCAGCAAGTACAATGGCTACAAGGTCTATGGCGCAGACGGCTGCCAGATCACTACCGAAGCCGCTGCTGAGATTCTGGCTGAAATTGAGAAGCTGGATATCTTTGCCGACGTCAAGAACAGTGACTTTGAAGCAGGCATGGCAAACGGCAGCATCCAGTATATTCCGGACGAAGTCTACACTGTATTCGTGGAGCAGGTTAAGAGTCAGTCGGTTCTGTTTGGTGAAGAGGTTAATAAAGATGTAGCCATCGTGTACAGCCCGCTGAACGGCACTGGTCTGAAACCTGTGACCCGTACCTTAAAAGAAATGGGATACACCAACATCACCGTGGTCAAGGAGCAGGAGCAGCCGGACGGCAACTTCCCGACCTGTCCGTACCCCAACCCGGAAATCAAGGAAGCCATGGCACTGGGCATGGAGTATGCCAAGAAGTGTAATGCTGACTTGTTGCTGGCGACTGATCCCGACTGCGACCGTGTGGGCATTGCCGTCAAGAACAAGGCAGGAGAGTATGAGCTGCTGACCGGCAACCAGACGGGCATGCTGTTGCTGGACTACATTTGCAACCAGCGCGTAAAACACGGCAAGATGCCTGCTGATCCGGTTATGGTCAAGACAATTGTCACTATGGATATGGGCGAGCAGATCGCTACCCATTATGGCCTGCGTACCATCAATGTATTGACTGGTTTTAAGTTTATTGGTGAGCAGATCGGCAAGCTGGAAAAGCAGGGTAAGGCGGACAGCTATGTGTTTGGCTTTGAGGAAAGTTATGGTTACCTGACTGGTTCCTACGTCCGCGATAAGGATGGTGTGGACGGTGCCTATATGATCTGCGAGATGTTCAGCTACTATGCTACTCAGGGTATCAGCCTGTTGGACAAATTGGACGAGCTGTACAAGACCTACGGCTACTGCCTGAACACTCTGCACAGCTATGAGTTTGATGGCAGTGCCGGTTTTGCCAAGATGCAGAGTATCATGCAGGCGTTCAGGGGTGATATCAAGGAATTTGGCGGCAAGAAGGTCGTGAAGCTGCTGGACTACGCTCCCGGTCTGGATGGCCTGCCTAAGTCCGATGTGCTCAAGTTTTTACTGGAAGATAATTGCTCCATTGTGGTGCGTCCTTCCGGTACCGAGCCGAAACTCAAGACCTATATCTCTGTCAGCGCAGAGAATAAAGAAGCCGCCGAAAAGGTGGAAGTAGCGATCTGTAAAAGCGCGGAAGAGTTCTTGAAGTAAAGATAGAGGAGAAAAAATTATGAATATTATTTTACTTTCCGGTGGTTCTGGTAAGCGCCTTTGGCCCCTTTCCAATGATGTACGCAGCAAGCAGTTTATCAAGCTGTTTAAGAATAATGATGGGTATGAGTCTATGGTGCAGCGTGTGTATCGCCAGGTCACCACGGTAGATGCTGATGCAAAGATTACTATTGCAACGAGCAAATCGCAGGCAAGTGCCATCAAGAATCAGTTAGGTGAAAAGGCTTCTATTTGTGTAGAGCCATGCCGCCGCGATACCTTCCCAGCTATCGCGCTGGCTGCTGCCTATCTGCACGATGAACTGGGTGTGGCAGAAAATGAAGCCGTAGTTGTCTGTCCGGTTGACCCTTATGTAGACAATACCTATTACGAAGCTGTCAAAAACCTGCAAGAACTGGCAAAGCAGGGTGGAGCAAACTTGACTCTGATGGGCATTGAGCCGACCTATCCCAGTGAAAAGTATGGTTACATTATCCCTGAAAGTGGCGAAAATGTCAGCAAAGTCAAGGAATTCAAGGAGAAGCCGGATGTGGAAACAGCTAAAAAGTATCTGGCTCAGAGTGCGCTATGGAATGCCGGTATCTTTGCGTTCAAGCTGGGTTATCTGCTGAACAAAGCACACAGCATGATTGACTTTGAGGATTACCGTGATTTGTTCAATAAATATGATACCCTGACCAAGATTAGCTTTGACTATGCAGTGGTTGAGAATGAGTCCAGCATTCAGGTTCTGCGTTACAGCGGCGATTGGAAAGATGTCGGTACTTGGAACATGATGGCCGAAGTCATGGCAGATAAAACTAAAGGCAAGGCCATTTTGGATGAAACCTGCGAGAACACCAATGTGGTGAACGAGCTGAATATTCCCATCCTCTGCATGGGGTGTAAGGATATGATTGTTGCCGCCAGTGGTGATGGAATTTTGATTGCTGATAAAGAACGTAGCGGTTATATGAAGCCCTACGTGGAGAAAATCGAGACAGAAGCAATGTATGCTGAGAAATCTTGGGGTACTTATACAGTCATTGATGTTCAACCGGGTTCTATGACAGTCAAGATTTCCATGAGAGCTGGTGAGCATATGACCTACCATATGCATAATTACCGCGAGGAAGTTTGGACGATCGTTTCAGGTAAAGGCAAGGCAATTGTAGATGGCATGGAACAGGTGTTGCGCACGGGTGATGTAATTACTATTGCGGCAGGTTGCAAGCATACAGTGAAGGCTATTACTGCACTTGATATGATTGAAGTTCAGCTTGGCGAGGAGATCAGTGTCGTAGATAAGATTAAATTTCCAATGGAATAAAAAACAGTGGGAGACAGAGTAATGGAAATCATGAAATTGATTCCGACGGGTAAGGATTATTTGTGGGGTGGTACTCGACTTCGGGAAGAATACGGAAAGAAAATAAATTTAACACCGTTGGCCGAAACTTGGGAGTGTTCGATTCATCAGGACGGTCCCAGCTATGTGGCAAATGGTACATATAAAGGAAAAACACTGGCTGAAGTATTGAAAGCGCATCCGGAATATCTCGGTACAAAGGTAGAAGATGGTGAACTTCCAGTTTTGGTTAAGTTTATCGATGCCAAGAAAGACTTGTCAGTACAGGTTCATCCAAGTGATGAGTATGCAAGAGAGCACGAAGGTGACAACGGCAAGACAGAGATGTGGTATGTCATTGATGCTGATGAGGGTGCAAGTCTTATATACGGCTTTCAGCATGAGGTAACAGAGGAAATCCTCCGAAAAGCGGTTGAGACCGGAACACTGGACAAACATCTGCAAAAGGTTCCAGTTCACAAAGGCGATACATATTTTGTTCCGGCAGGAACGGTACATGGTATCGGGAAGGGTATTCTGGTTGCTGAAATTCAGGAAAGCTCGAACGTGACCTACCGCGTTTATGACTATGACCGTGTGGATAAGAACGGTAAAAAGCGTGAATTGCATTTTGATAAGGCTGTGCAAGTCATGAACATGAAAGCTGCACAAGATGTGAATCAGAAACCACGAATAGTGAAGTACTATTCTGGCTGCTCTCGTGAGCTACTTTGCCGTTGCAAATATTTTGAAACGGAACGAATCCAAGTTACAAAGGGGTTTGCCTTTTCTGTGATGGACACTTCTTTTCAGGTATTGATGTGCCTGAGCGGATATGGTGAAGTGCAGACGATGGATGCAGAGCAGAAACCAATGCGGTTCAGCAAGGGAGAAACAATGTTTCTGCCGGCTGGGTTGGGCAGATGTCTTGTTGTTGGTGATGCAGAGTTACTTAAAATACGCTGCTAAGTGCAGAGGTATATATTTTTAATGAAAGAAAAGGAGTAAATAAAATGAAAAAGGCTTTAATTACTGGTATTACAGGACAGGACGGATCTTACTTGGCAGAGTTTCTGCTTGAAAAAGGATATGAGGTTCATGGTATCATTCGCCGTGCCTCTGTTTCCACAACTGCTCGTATTGATCATATCATGGATAAAATCACAATTCATGAGGGTGATCTTTCGGACTCTTCCAGTATTATCCGCATTGTACTACAGGTAAAACCGGATGAAATCTACAATCTGGCCGCACAGTCCCATGTACAGGTGTCTTTTGATGCTGCAGAGTACACAGGTGACGTAGATGCGTTAGGTGTTCTGCGTATTCTGGAAGCTGTTCATACTGCCGGACTGGAAAAGACCTGCCGGATTTATCAGGCTTCTACTTCTGAACTGTATGGTAAAGTTGAAGAAGTTCCTCAGAATGAGAACACTCCGTTTCATCCATACAGCCCTTACGCAGTTGCTAAGCAGTATGGTTTCTGGATGATGAAGGAGTACCGTGAAGCTTATGGCATGTACTGCTGCAATGGTATTTTGTTCAACCATGAGTCTGAGCGCCGCGGTGATAATTTTGTTACCCGTAAAATCACGCTGGCGGCCGGTCGTATTGCCTGTGGGCTGCAGGATCATTTGGAACTGGGCAATCTTGATTCTCTGCGTGACTGGGGTTATGCAAAAGACTATGTAGAATGCATGTGGCTGATCCTCCAGCAGGATGAACCCGATGATTATGTGATTGCAACTGGTGTGCAGCATACCGTCCGCGAGTTCACCACCCTTGCATTTGCCAATGATGGCATCGAGCTTGAGTGGAAGGGCGAAGGCATGGAGGAAAAGGGCTATGATAAAAAGACCGGCAAGATGCTGGTTTGCGTAAACCCGAAGTGGTATCGCCCGACCGATGTTGTGAACCTGTGGGGCGATCCTACCAAGGCAAAGACCAAGTTGGGTTGGAATCCGCAGAAGACTAGCTATGAGCAGCTTTGCGCAATTATGGCAGAGCATGACCTGCAGTTGGCTAAAAAAGAAGCTGGAATTCAGTAATTAAGAGGGACAGGCAGGCGGTCGATTAGCATAGATGTCTGCCTGTCCATTTTATTATAGAGGTGGAAAAATACATATGAGTAGAGTATTGATTTTTGGAGCAGGTGGCTTTGTTGGAAGTTACCTTTGTAAAGAATTTTTGAATAATGGGTACAAAGTGAGTGGAACCGACAAAGGAGAGGGGTCAGCACTTCCTTCAGAAGTCGATTTCTATAAGACTGATTTAATGCAAGCTGATGAGGTTAAAAAATTGATTGGTCAAATCCAGCCGGACATCATTGTAAATCTTGCAGCAATCAGCAGTGTTGGTGCTTCCTGGAACATGCCACAGACAACTATGGCAATAAATGTTATCGGTGCATTGAACATTATGGAAGCAGCAAGAAAAAGTGAACAGAAACCAAGGATTCTGTTTGTTGGGTCAAGCGAAGAGTATGTGATTTCGGAGAATCCTTTGGATGAAAATACACAGCTTAATGCAAATAATCCATATGGTATTTCAAAAGTTACGCAGGAACAACTTGCAAAACTATACAGAGAACAGTATGGCTTAAAAATTTATTATGTTCGACCGTTCAACCATACAGGCATAGGGCAGAGAGACACCTTCGTTTTGCCTAGTTTTTGTAAACAGGTAGCGGAAATTGACAAAAGTGGAAAAGATGGAAAAATTCAAGTTGGTAATTTGAAAGTTAAACGAGATTTTAGCCATGTTAAAGATGTTGTACGAGCTTATCGTATGATTGTAGAAAGCGATAACTGTAATCAGATTTACAATGTAGGTTCAGGTAATGCGTACAGTCTTGAAGACATGTTAACATACATTATTGGATTAAGTGATCAGAATATTGAAATTGAAGTGGATCAAAACAGAATCAGACCAACAGATCAGCCGGTAATTTGCTGTGACCGTAGTTTGATAGGAAAAGAATTGGGGTGGGAACCTCAGTATAATGTGTATGACGCTTTAAGAGAAATGTATGAATCTTATAGAAATGGTGGGGAAAATTAATGGCCAGAATAAAATTATTGAATACTTATATTGACAATCTGACCATGCAGGAGGCAGTAGATGCAACAGAAAAATTAATCTGTAAAACTGAGACTGCTTATGTGGTTACACCTAATTTGGATCACATCGTCACGCTAGAAAAAGATTCGGAATTCGCAGAAATATATTCTAATGCAGATTTAATTTTGGCAGATGGAAAACCGTTGATTTGGATTTCTAAGCTTTTGAAAACACCAATAAAGGAAAAAATATCAGGATCTGATTTTTTTCCACAAATGTGTAAAATGTGTGCAGATAAAGGGTATAGTATATTCATTCTTGGTGCTGCGGAGGGGATTGCTGCAAAAGCAGCTAAAAATTTGTGTCAAAAATACAAGGGATTAAAAGTTGTAGGAACATATTCTCCCCCGTTTGGATTTGAAAAAAACGAGAATGAATTAAGAATCATCACAGAAATGATACACAAAGCTAAACCAGATATTTTAGCAGTTTCTCTGGGTTCACCAAAAGGAGAAAAATATATTTATAGAAATTTGAAAGAAAACAGGGTTCCATTGAGTATTTCTATAGGGGCTACCATAGATTTTGAAGCCGGGAATGTAAAACGAGCACCAAAGTGGATGGCTGAGCATGGATTGGAATGGCTTTATAGAATTACACAGGATCCTAAAAGATTAGCAAAACGATATTGGAATGATGCAGTGAAAATCGTTCCAATCATTAGGAAGTATAAATAATGTGGTGAGATATGAAAATATTAATTGATTTAACAGCATTAGCAGATAACTTTTCTGGAATAGAAAGATTTGCCTTATCTATCACGAAAGAACTGATTAAGAATAGTGCAAACCAATGGGTTTTGTTGTTTAAGAATTCTATCCATAAGGACTTCTGTGAAGAACAGGAAAATGTAGAGAAAATTGTGATAAAAGGTGGAAATAAGCTTGTATTTAATCAAGTTGTTCTTCCAGCTAAATTGTCGGCAATCAGAGCGGATAAGTATTTTTTTCCGGCCTTTCCAGCACCGTTTTTCTTTTTTAATAAAAACACGTATAATACCATTCATGACTTGGGATGCTGGGATTGTCCCGGAACTAATAAGAAGCATATGATCTGGTATTTTAAATTGATGTACTGGAAAGCCGCTTTAAATAATAAAAAAATCATTACAGTGTCTGAATTTTCGAAGGAAAGAATTTGTACGATTCTTCATGCGAAACCAGAAAATGTGAGCGTAGTTTATAATGGAATATCCGGAGCATTTAACGCGGAAAAAAGTAGTGCAGATGAATTCAAAAAAGCACAAGAAAAATACTCCTTGCCAGAAAAATATATACTATGCTTATCAACAATGGAACCCAGAAAAAATCTTCGGCTCATGTTAGATGTTTTTGCTTCTTTATACAGTGATGGTGTTGTTGAAGAAGTTGTGTTGGCAGGTAGAAAAGGATGGAAAATGGACGATTTTCTAAAAGGATATAATGCGAAATTCTTGCAACACATTCATTTTACTGGATTTGTAGATGATGAAGATCTGCCAACAATATATTCTGGTGCCAGCTGGTTTGTTTTTCCAACAAAATATGAAGGTTTTGGTATTCCACCGCTTGAATCTATGGCATGCGGGACACCTGTGATTTCGTCCGATGCGGCTTCCATGCCAGAAGTATTAGGAAATTCTGCAATCTATTTTGAAAACAATAGTTTTGATTCGTTGAATCAAAAAGTTAAAATTGCTTTGTCAATGAGTGAAATCGAAAAACAGAAGTTGATTAAACGAGGCTTGCAACAGATAAAAAGGTTTTCTTGGCAAAACGAAGCAGCAAAGTTAAATGAAATTTTCAAAAGGACATGATAAATGAAAGGATAAATGGAACTATTTGATCATAATTCTATACCACATTGGAAAAAGTATTTTTATTATCCCGTTATGCTATTTGGGAACGTTGTAATTAACAAAATTCCAAGTCGCAATATTAGAAAATGGTATGCACAACTTTGGGGAGTAAGAATTGGAAAAAGCTATTTTTAGAAGAGGTGAAATTCTTTTTTCAAAAGGATTGTTAATTGGTAATGATTCCGATATTGGATGGTTTACGTTGTTAGATGCTAGAGGCAGAATAAAAAATAGTAACAATGTAAGTGCTGTTAGCTAAGTAAAACTAATTACTGAAAGCCACGATTTAAATTCGCCTCACTTTGAAGAAGTTTTTAAACTTATTATTGTCAATGATTATGCTTGGATATGTATTGGAGCTATAATTACGCAAGAAGTTGAAGGAGGAAAAGGTGCTGTGGTTGCAGCTGAGTCTAGTGTCACAAAGAATGTTGGAGATTATAAAATAGTTGGTGGATGTCCTGCAAGAATTATAGGTCGTAGGAAACCAGGATTGATTATCACTCTGGAACCGACTTTTTTATATTGATTGGAGAATGATAAAATGAAAAAGTGTGTTTTTGCAGGAGATTGGGTATTAGAGCAAGCGGTCGGTATACAAAGATATACGCTTCAAATTTTATTGGAATTGGATAAAATGCTGTTAGATGGGAGAATCGACCTTGAAATAGAGTTATTAGTTCCTAAAAATAGTGGATGGAAGAACCCATTTAAGAAGATTACTGTTGTTGAACTAGGAAAAATTGGTTCTAAGGTAGAAAAATATATATGGCAGCAATTAGTTTTTCCAATATATGTGACTAAAAAGAAAGCGATTGGAGTTGATTTAGCAGGTGCTGTTCCCATATGGGGGTGTCGAATTTGTGCACTCCATGATTGTATAAGAGAAATATTTCCTGAAAATTTTGACCGACATAAATTCTACTTAAAAATGTATTATTTTAAGGCTAGATGTGTTGCAAAATCGAGTAAAGTACAAATTGTTACATTGACTCACGATTCAATGAAAGAAGTTCAAAACTATTATCATGTTCCTGATAATAGAATAGACATAGTGTCTTGTGGGTGGGAACATATGAATACCACTACTGAAGATGACTCAATTCTCAATAGATTAGAGTTAAATGATGGATGCGAGTTCTTCTTTTCACTTGGTTCCAAGTATAAACATAAAAATTTCAGATGGATATTAGAATCTGCTAGATACAATCCTAAATACAAATTTGTGATAACTGGAACGGGGGCATTTTCAAATAATGAGAATGAACTTAAGATGGTAGTACCTAAAAATGTTATTTTTACGGGCTATATTACCAATGAGGAAATAAAGTCATTAATGATACATTGTAAAGCTTTGATTCAACCATCTTTATACGAGGGCTTTGGGTTGCCACCATTAGAAGCATTGAGTGTGGGAGCATCCATTGTTGTTTCAAATAAAAGTTGTTTGCCTGAAATATATAAGGGTGTGGCACATTATATTGATCCATATAATTATAATGTTGATCTTGATAAGCTGATGGATGAATCTGTTGATAATCCGAAGATAGTATTGGATGAGTATACATGGGAAAGGGCAGCTGCTCAGCTTTTGAATGTTTTATATAAAGAAGGAAATAGGTGAACGAAGTGAAAAAGAATGATTTGGTTTCAGTAATCGTAACGACCCATAATAGATGCACTCTTATGAAGAGGGCGGTCGAAAGCATACAAAAGCAGTCTTATACATATCTGGAAATATTTATTATAGATGATAATTCTTCGGATGATACCGAAGTGTACGCAAATGAGTTGCTAAAAACCGATGACAGAATTAGGTATATCAAAATTCCGCAAAATGAATCTAAAGGAGGAAACTATGCAAGAAATATAGGAATTGAAAATTCCAGAGGGGAATTTATAGCTTTTTTGGATGATGATGACGTATGGCATGCTGATAAGGTACAAAAACAGCTCGAATATTTAAAAAAACATAATGAACTTGGTGCTGTTTCATGTGAAGTGAGATTTGTGTATGACTTTGGTGACAAACAGTATTTTGATTTCTCCAATACAAAAATAGACAAGCGACCATTTGGCTTTTTTGTTAATAGCTGGTTGAATACAACTAGCACGATTATGGCGCGAAAGGATGTATTGATAGATGTGGGGATGTTTGATTTGTCGATGCCTGCATTGCAGGAATGTGAACTTTCATACCGTATTTGCCTGAAGTATAAAGTTGAAATACTGAAAGATATTCTTGTGGATTACTATATTTATCCTAATATATCTGGACAAATAACAAGTAGCTTGGAAAAGAATAAGCGGGCACTTTCGAGAATTTCTTGCAAATACAAGAATGAATTGAATAAGTTGTTGCCGGACCAAGTAGAGGCCAGAATGCTTTCTATAAAAAGAGGAGAGATTCTGCGCTACCTAAGAAGTGGAAAGAGGAAAGAGTATCGCACTGTAATGAGACAGATATGGAAGAACACATCGAAATGGGAAAAAATGGAATATTGTCTAACATATGTTCTTGATTACCCGCAAATTATCCGCTTGAAATGCAAATTGAAGGAAAAAAAGGTGAATTAAATGCAGTATGTGATAGTTAATCCATATGAACATCCCAATAATGATTATATCCGCCTGCAGATTGAAGCTATTAGAAGGGCTGGATACACGCCTGTGCCGCAAACAGGCAATATTGTGAAAAGCGATTGCATTCTCTACAATTGGATGGAAAATGTAGATGGCAATCACAAAGCATTGATTATTGCCAAAAAACTTGTTCGCTTGATACAGTTCAAAGTGCTTGGGAAAAGAATAGTATGGGTCATGCATAATAAACAGCCTCACGAAAATAGTTATAAATTTGGTTTGTTTATGATGAAAGTAATGGCTTTTATATCTGACAAAATTATGATTCTGTGTGATGAGACAGTACCGGCTTTGATGAAAATAACAAACAGTAAAAAAGTCCTAGAAAAAGTTTGTAAAGTACCGCTAATTAGTTACGAGAGTATTGTTGGGGAAATGGATGAAGCTCCAATAGGTGGAAAACTGAATGTTTTGCTCTTTGGACAAATAAAGCCCTATAAGGGAGTGGAGGTATTATTAGAGGCACTGAAAGACGAATACTTGCAGCAGAATACAGTTATCACAATTGTAGGAAAATGCAATGATCAGAGTTATTTGAATCAAATAACTGATAAAATAAAAACGTTGCACAATGTTTCGTTCCAAAATCGTTTTATTGAACTTAGTGAATTAAAGAAAATTGTAAAGGATATTCACTTGTTAGTTCTTCCCATGGATATTAAGAGTAGCTTAAATTCAAGTGCTGCCATGATGGCGTTTTCCTTAAGGAGAACGGTGATTTGTCCTAATATTGGAACTGTCCAAGAATATTATGGACAGAATTATATGTATACATACGATTATCAAACAATAGAAGAACATGTTGACCAGATAAAAAAATCTATAAGAGCTGCAATTGATGATTTGAATAATGATCCAGAATGCATGAGAGAAAAAGGAAATACGGCGTTTGAAATGGCGCACAAGTACAATTCACTTGATGTTGTCGCTAAAGCAATTAAGGAGATGCTTGAAGAATAAGTACAGTAGGTGGTTTTATAGAATGATGAAAAAAATACTGAATAGTAATATAATATGGTCCATAGTAGCAATTTTAGTCAATACGGCGATTAACTTCTGTGTCGTTCCATATGTTAGTGAAAATGTAGGCGTTGAAGCCTATGGTTTTGTTACGCTGGCAAATACATTGATTACATATATCGACGTTATTTCAGTAGCACTCAATTCTTTTGCGAGTAGATATATTGCAATGGCATATCATGAAAAGAATTTTGAGAAGGCAAGAAAATATTATTCATCGATTTTCATTGCAAATATTATTCTTTCAGTAATATTCCTTGTTCTAGGAACAGTTATAATTTTAAATCTACAAAATGTGATAAATGTGTCTTTGGGTTTAGAACATGATGTTAAAATATTGTTCTTCATTGTTTTAGGAAGATATATTTGTACACTACTTCGTAATGCATTTGATGTATCTACATTTATAAAAAACAGGCTAGATTTAACAGAAAAGCTTCGTGCTTTTTCATATATAATTCAAGCAATAATCCTTTTGGTGACTTGTGTTAGTATGAAGCCGCATGTCTGGTATGTGGGAATTGCCTCATTTGTAGCAGCATTGATTATGCTGTTGGTACAGTATGTTTTTACAAAAAGACTGACGCATGAGCTTAAAGTAAAGACTTCAGATTTTTCAGTAAAATGCATTAAGGATTTTTTAGTAAATGGAATTTGGAATGCGATTAACAATATTGGAAATTTGTTGAATTCAGGTCTTGATCTACTCATCACTAATAAGATGCTTACAGAACTTCTTATGGGAATGGTTTCAGTATCGAAGACATTGGGATCATTGTGCTATACTCTTGTGGTAGCAATCAGTAGCTCTTTTAGACCAAAGCAGCTAGAGGCATATTCACATAAAGATAAGGAAAAGTTAATTGAGCTACTGAAAAATTCAATGCTGATTACAGGAACAGTCTGTGCAATTATTTTAGCTGGATTTAATGCATGTGGGGAAGATTTTTTACATCTTTGGCTTCCGTCACAAAATCATGAAATATTATTTCAATTAGCCATGATTACGTTAATGAGTGATATATTGATAGGAGTTGTTAATCCTTTATATTATGTATTCACGTTAACGAAAAAATTAAAAGTTCCATGCTTGATTACAATTATTATGGGAATTTTAAACATATCAGGAATGTATGCTTTAATAAAATACACAGATCTTGGAGTATATGCAGTTGTACTAACCACGATGGTGTTAAATTGTGTTCACTTTATAGATACACCGCTGTATGCATCATATTGTCTGAATATAAAAATGATAACATTTTATCCGGTGATTATTTTACATTTTCTAAACACGGCAGTACTGTTTTTATGGACAAGTTTAATAAATTGTTATTGGCCCAATGTATATAGTTGGGCGATGTTGCTTGTTAAAGTGATATTTTCTGGAATAACAGAAATGATAATTGTAGTAGTTTTAATGACAACAACTGAGCAAAAAAAACAATTATTAAAAATACTGGGAAAATATGTTAAAAGAAAGGTGCGAGGCCAATGAAGGTAAAAGTAGATATAATTAGAGCAAGCTATGTCTCGATTATTATAGGATACATCTTGACTCTTACAACTATTCCGCAGGGAGATGTGATTGGTAGTGCTTTTACAAGTATTGGATTGATTCTTGCGCTGTATAAAATCTTATTTTTGAATCATTATAAAATCAAACAATATTTTTTGCTGACTATAGTAGGTATATTATTTTTTGTGTCTGCGTATCGAACAAGAAACTATCAATTTGCTATTACGTTTATTTTTATTCTTTCTGCAACGAGAATGAGTATAGACAAATTGATAGCTATTGATTTAAAGGTAAGAGTTCCTTTGATTTTTATAGTGTGTGCACTAGGATATTCCGGAGTTATTTTGAATCGTTTGGATTACGATATTCGTGGATTGGGACTAGACAGACAGGCACTTGGCTTTACACATCCAAATAATCTTGGCGCAATGATGATGGTTATTACAATTTATTTGTTTTATAAAAAACATAAGAATTTTGGGGTACAAGACTATTTGTTTTTACTGTTTGCTGATTATATATGTTGGAGTGTGGCTGTCAGTCGAACATCATCTATTATAATTACTGGTGTAATTTTAGTAGAATGTTTAGATTCTATTATTTCTTTTTTGGTAAAAGAGATGATTTTACAAAAGATAAAGCACATAGCAATTGATATTGCAGGTTTACTTACTTTGATTATTCCTTTGGGATCAATTTACTTAGGTATGAATTATTCAACAACATCGTTTTATATTGCTTTGGATTCGTTTTTTAGTTCAAGATTCTATTTGATGCATACTGCATTCAAAAACAATGGAATCACATTATTGGGGCAATATATTAAAGTTATTTCTTGGACAAGCAATGTCATTGCAGAAGAAACGAATGCTGTTGATAACCTATATGGATATATATTAATAAATTTTGGAACGATTTTCTTTACGGTTGTGATTTTGACACTTGTTATTAGCTATATTTATGCGAGCAAAAAAGATGAGAGAAAGATTTGCCTGTGTATATTGTTTTTTATAATAGCTGGTTTCTGTGAAAATAAGATGTTTTATATCGGTACGAATGTTTTTACCTTGTATATTGCTGTTGCACTTTATCAATCTAGTATGAAAATTAAAAAATAGCAATGCTCCGTAACAAGGAACTGTTTTTGTGTTTCTCTTTTTGTGATTAATTAATATTTGAGTGTTTTAGACGATTAACATTATCAACAATACGCGAAAGCAGTTCTTTTGCAAGATATATTACATTTAGGCTGAAGTAGTCCCTTATTAGAATGAATTTTATGAGACAATTTTTAATACCAGTATGCTAAATGTACGTCTGGTATATCAACTACTAATGAACCTTGACAGTTTAACAATTGCTCTGAAATCTGACATGGCTTTTTTGACGTAAGTCCTCAAACATGAGTAGCGCAAATCGAGCGAATTGCATGAAATCATGTTTAGAAATGATGTTGGAGAGATTATCTCAGAAATGTGATAATGAACAGATACTGAGTATTGAGGATTAAGTTTTTGACGGTTACCCTGTGTGTTATGACTGCATGAATTATTTTTTCAGTTATATGGTATAATTATCGGTTCAGATATTGTTCCGTGATAATATGGGTTGGTTTCATAATCGTAATTAGAAAACTGCCAGATAATAACCGTAAATCGAGAGAATATTTCGAGAATTAAGAAAATATGCAAAACGACATCCAGTTAAAAGAGTACTTGTTATAGAGATACAGAAACGACAGCTTTATAGCGGACAAAAAGAACATTGGGAGAAAGGTTATGGATAGAAAGGACAATAAAATGAAAATACTAAGGGTTATTGCAACGCTCCTCGTTGTAGTAGGTCATAGTAATTTTTATTTAATATCAACAAATATAAGGGGATTAGGATATGATGCTTCAATATATGTGATAGATCATTCAAGATTTTGGACATTATCATCATATCTAGTAGGTCTAATATACTCGTGTCATATGCAGCTGTTTTTCGTTATTTCTGGATATGTATTTGCACTTTGTCTAAAAAAGGGAAAATATAAAACTTTTACAGCGTTGACAACTGCAAAAGTTCACAGATTGCTTATTCCATATATTGCTGTAACAATATTGTATAATATCCCGATTCTTATGTGTGCAGACTATTTTTCTCACAATATTCGAAATGTGCTGCTTTATTTTATAGGGTATGGAAAAAATCATCTGTGGTATTTAAGTGCATTATTTTTAATATTCCTACTTGTTTATAGTGTTCGTTTTTTGGGGAATAAAATGACTTTTATGAGTGAAAAAGTTACACTTGTTGTCCTCTTTTTTGTTGCTTTGCTAGTGTATATTCAAATTGAATGTAAAACTATTAACATAACTGAATTTGTCTATTTGGATAGAGTGGCAAAGTATCTGGTATGGTTTTTGTTCGGAATGATTTTATATATAATAAAGGAAACTTCGTTTTACCAATATTGTAAACTCAGGCTAAATTGGTGTGATGTAATTATTTTGCTTTTTCTGTGGATTACATTGTATTTAATTGGTCTGATGAAGCAAAGTAAGTTCGCTGCAATTATTACTAGCTTTATAGGAGTGGTATTCTTTTATGAACTTTGTGAGTTTATTGCAAAAAAATATAAAATTTTAGATGCAAATAAGTTGATTAATTTGATAGATAAATATTCATTGGAAATCTATCTATATGGTGTTCCACTTAATTATGTCATTTTGACTGCTTTGATACAAATGTGTGGAAAAGTAGAGTTAAATAATGTTCAATCATCGCTTTTGTTTATACTACGTTTCCTCATTCAACTTTTAGGTGGTATCGTAATTGGAATGTTAATAGAAAATTTCCAGAAGGTAATCAAAAGGGGGAAAACACAAAGTGAAAAGAAACAGTAATTTTGAACTGTTACGAATATTTTGCATGATTTTTATTGTTTTTGGGCATTTGTTTGGCCAGGGAATTGGATTGGACAATTTATCCGTGCCTAATTCGATATTTGCTCATTCTGTTGGTAGTTTTTCGCGAATAGCAGTAAACTTGTTTGTAATGATTTCAGCATGGTTCATGATGGAAAAAGAATTTAAAGCGGAAAGGGTCCTAAAAATATATGCTCAAACCTGGAGTTATTCAGTGGGGCTGACATTTCTTTCGTGTGTGTGTGGGGGGGGAAATCTCTAAAGGCGCAATTATAAATATGCTTTTCCCGTTCCTTCGTTTATCCGTGTGGTATGTGAGTGTACATATTTCGTTAATGCTAATAAGTCCATTTTTGAACTGCGTAAAAAGATGGAATATCAAACAACTTAGAAGTCTTGTCCTTATATTACTAATGTTGACAAGCGTGATGTCAACATTAAAAGGGTTACAGGAGAATTATTTAAGCTGGTTTATGTGGTTTATCTTCGTATATTTGTTTGTTATATATTTGAAACAGTTTGCATTAGAGCAGTTGAGGCCTATTAAATCAATCGTATTTTTATTTGGTGGATTATTCGGGTATGGTGTAGTTGTTTGTGTGAAAATATTTGCGTATAGAACTAATTTGCAAATATACAACATTTTAGCACAATGGTTGTCAGATCCTAAATCATTGATTGATTTCTTTATTTCAGGCTTTCTGTTTATATTTTTTGCAAGAATTAATATGGGATTCAATAAAACAATAAATTTCATTGCTTCTAGTGTATTCAGCGTCTATGTATTCCACCAAATACCGGCTTTCTATACAGTACTGTGGAATTCAATTCTAAAAGTATCTATTTGGAGAAATGATATGCTTATGCCGATTTATGCAATTTTGACGGTAATAATTGTTTATGCATTAGGAATCGTGCTTAATCTAATATATAAGCACATGCTAGAGGAAATGTTTATAAGGAATAGAATTAGCCAAGCGGTGATTAATAAAATTGATAAATTATATAATTCTGTTTGAAGACAAAAGTAGAAAACTCTGAAAAACAACGATACATGGTACGGCATGACCTACCATGAGGATGTCGCAGCAGTGAAAGACAGCTTCAAAAAAATGTTGGCGGATGGCGTGTATAAGGCTGATTTATTTACAGACTTGTGATATAATGGGAGCGGTAGCTCCCTACGCTGCTCGTAATAATCACACACCTCTCCGTGGTGAGCAGCAGGCAACGATCTATTATGATCGGCGAAGATGTGAGAGAAACAATTGAAAACGTAAGGAGGTGTGATGTATGACACGAAAAGAATTCTTACAACATTATTGGCGTTATTATCTTGTGTTAGAAGAAAAATTTAAAAACACATTGAATTACATTGAGTTGGATTGGCAGAATGCAGGAACCTTTTCTAATGAATATGCTCTTTTGCTGCAATCAATTGGAGCAGAATTGGATAATTTCTTTAAGGTGTATTGTGGGTTTGCCGCTGAAGATCGAAAAAACATGAATGATTATTGTACCTTTGTGTTAAATGATTATTCTGATATTGTAAATCAAAAAGTTCTAATTCCAGAGCGAGATATGGAATTTCAGCCATATCAGGGGTGGAATACAGCAAATCCGGCGCAGTCACTGACATTTTGGGATGGATTTTGTAAGATTAAACATAGTCGCTATGCGAATATACAGATGGCCAATCAAAAGAATGTTCTTTATGCATTAAGCGCTTTATATTTGCTTGAGATGAAATACTTAAGCAAGATTGCAACCTCTAATGAGCCAGATGTGCCGAACAAAAAATCGGAACTGTTTGAGCTTGACAACTGGACATATCACTTTACTCCAATGGGAGAAATGTTTGCTTGCATAGATGGTGAAGTATGCCAAATAATCGATGATGAAAACTAATATTCCCCTCACCCAGACACAGTGCTATACTTAAACCACAATAAAAGGAAAGAGGTTATCACCATGCCCAGAACGAAAGGCAGCAAAAACCGTCCTAAAACCAATATCACCAACGGCTACGCAACCCAGATCGCGGAGAAGCAGGAGACTATTGCATCTCTGAATACTGAGATCGCATCCATCCAGAAAGCTATTGAGGAGCAGAAGAACATATTGAAAGAGAAGAAGACTGCTCTGAAGAAGGCCGAAAAAGAAGTGGCATCCCTGGAATCGAAGAAGGCAAAGGCAGATGCTAAGGCCGCTGAAGAAGCTAAGAAAGCTGAAGCAGAGGACGTGCTGAAAAAGCTGCTGGCCAGTGGCGTGAGTGCAGACGAGATACTCGAAAAACTGAAATAAACAAGAACCCAAGAAAAATAAAATCCGTGTGGACAAACTGAACTCCAGGAGTTCACACGGTATTTTTTGAAGACCGCTATATAGTTTATAACGAAAATAAAGATTGAATAGAAATAAAAGAAATGGAGTGTGATATAAAATGAATTTATCAAAAATACATCATATTGCAATCATCGTATCCGACTACGAAGCCGCAAAAGATTTCTATGTGAACAAGTTGGGATTCTCTGTCATCAGAGAAAACTACCGTCCGGAGCGAAAGGACTGGAAGCTGGATCTTCGTGTGAATGAATACACAGAGCTGGAGATTTTCGCTGAGGAAAACCCACCGAAGCGTGTGAACCGCCCGGAAGCCTGTGGGCTGCGTCATCTTGCATTCTGTGTAGACAGCGTAGAGCAGACAGTGAATGAACTGGCAGAGGTCGGGATTGAATGTGAGCCAATCCGTGTGGATGATTACACTGGCAAGAAGATGACTTTCTTCCATGACCCAGACGGACTGCCGTTGGAACTGCATGAGTAAAATGAAGAAAACAAGAAAACCAGGCGGTGGCCGGAAGAAGCTGAAGCCGGAGTATGATGCCAGGAAAAATCTGAAAGAGCAGATGGAAAGTGCAGTGGCACTTTATGAGGAGGAATGCTCCCTCCAAGACATCGCAGATGCTCTAGCTCTAAACCCCATTAAAGTGAGGAAGCTGCTCATCACGGCAGGTGTGTATGAATCAGAAGTGGCGGAAAAAGTAAAAAACACTTTTGAAGAATACCGAGAAACACAGGACTACAAAACCTCCATACTCTCAACTGCAAACACCCTGAAACTTTCCAAAGCCTCCGTTACCTCGTACCTACCATATCAGAAAGGCGTGTATTTCCCAAGTACAGAGAAAGAAAAGATCAGTGTCGGAGCAGAGCGGCAGAGAAGATACAGAGCAATGAAGCTGTGGAGGGCTCATCCGACAGAAGAAAACTTTTGGGGATTGGTTTTGGCTTATGCTGGTGTGAAATTCAAAACTTACTCCGGGTTGTCATTCTCTTACGAAATTAAAAAAGGCAGGAACGGCGAATACACGAAAGAGCTGTGGATTGACCGCCGGGAGAATAGTAAAAGCCTGGCATGGAGTTCTATAGTTTTGGCACTGAAGAATATTAAAGGGGAGGTAGTAGAACGCCCGAAAGCTCTGGGCGATATCCGGGGAGTGACTTACATCTACGGAATGTTCTATCGGTTCGGTATGATCGATGTGCCGGACAAAGTAAAGGAGAAGATGGGGCATCCGAAAAACCGCAAAAAATAGGTTGCTATGTGCAAAAGTCTACGGTAAGATGTGCCGTAACTGAGGATGTGAATCTCAGTTGGGAAGGATGGTAGCATTATAGAAAAATTGAAAGAAATGCTAGAAGAGTACATGAAGAAAACGGAGCCGGAGTATTACCCACCAGTGGAGAACCTGCTGGATCTGATCTACGAGCATTATACAGAGAACAACCCAGTAGAGAAAAACACAGTTGCTGGGAAAGCAGCAAAGGCCAAGGAAAAGGAACTGGAAGAGTGGCTGCGTGGGCTAGATGGTATGGATAGGTTGGTAGATGACTATGTCGGAGATAAGATTCCGCTCTGGGAGAAGATCATGGACCGGCAGGGAACGGTGTGCTGTACATGGGAGAAGACCGCTTTTGAGGAAGGTCTGAAAGTCGGGATAAGGCTTATGAGTGAAGTATATAGTTTGTGACGGAAAACCGTCTCACTACGAGATGTTGCACACAGTGGAGGTGTACTCATAATTATTGCTTGACATCATACATCTTTGGATGTACCATCAAAGCAATAGGAGGTATGAGTATGAAGCAGGTCAAAGGTTTTACAAAAGAGTACTATATCGAAAAATGCAAGGACGATGGCGGTGTGCCGATCCTGTATTCTAATATGCAGGAAGCAGTGAAAGCATTATGCGAGTATTCAAGAACCAGGGAATATGATGACTTTAAGTTATCAGAGGAAAAAGCAGAAGCAGGAATCAAGAGGAGCTCTAACGGTGATTGGATTTTGATGGATGATGGTTCTGTTCTATGGCGTAGCTATCCGAAGATTGAGGAAGAACACGCCAAGAGTGGAAATGTGAAGCTGAGGGTTTGTAGAAAGAAAGCGGGATTGTCTCAGTCGCAGCTTGCAGAAAAAGCCGGAATCAGTGTCCGGGTTTACCAGAATTACGAACAGGGTGTGCGCGATATTGAAAAAGCGCAGCTTTCAGTTCTTCTCAAAATCTGTATTGCACTGGACTGTAGAATGTCAGATATCTTTATGGACGAAGAAATGGTAAAACTGGTCAAGAAATACCACAAATAAAAAAATGCCTCGCTGTGAGATATTGCACACAGTGGGGCAGTCAATCAGTCGTTATCCTCTGCTCGTATTCTGAGCAGTTCCTCTATTTCATATTTTGTTGCCAGCCGTACAGCTGGCTTTTCATCGTGTTCCACTGCACCACAGTCCGGGCAGCGGTCAGGAAGTGACTCGCTTTCAAAGCAGTAATGGCAGGCATCACAATAATAAAAGTTCAATCCATTGTCACCTCGCCTTCGTTGCAGTTCTTCATGGAATCCTTCAAAAAATCATTGTGGAGTTCAGGAAGAAACGGAAGCTGGTATCCCTTGTCTGCGAGGATGTTCAGCTTGAAATCCACGAAATGTTTCTCAATAGAGTTCATCCGGGCAATTTCATCCAGCGTGACCAACCCAGAGTGTGCGTACTGGAACTCCTGCAAAAGCTCCTGATATTTCATGGCGCGGTAAGCAGAGGAGCAACGGGAAGGCAGATTTGCCTCCAGCTGTTTCTGGTCGGCAGCATATTCGTAGTAGCCAATCGGTTCCAGAACAGCATCGTCTGCCAGCAGCAGTTCGGCAGCAAAAGTATTGGCGCGCCGTTCTGCCTTTGAATTATCCAGACTATAAAAATAGGTGTCTTGAAATGCCTGACCGGAGCTGGCGTGTTTCCGGTCAAAGAGGGCGTGTCCCAGTTCATGAGCCATTGCGGATACACGCTGGGCATTCGTACAATTTGAATTGATGCCGATGTACTCACAGTTCAGCAGAACTGTGTAGTAACCGAGCAGGTCGTGGCAATAGCGTATCTCTTTGAGGTTTATGGCTCTCCGGGAAATGATCTCTTCCGGGTCGCGGGTCTTGTAGCGGCGAACTACGGCATCGGCCATATCAATAGCGCATGTGTTCAAGGTAGACTCCTTTCCTCTGGAGTAATATCAGTTCTTACCGCAGATATTTTTTCGGAGTAAATTTCTTCGCATCAGCTTTGGCATCGAGGAAAAGTTCTTCCATTTCTTTAATAAAAGCAGCCTGATCTTCTTCGGACAGTTCACCGCCGGCAAACAGGGCAGTGGTCTGTTCTTTTATTTTCTTTGCCTGTGCAACACCGCGGGAACCATACTTCTTGCGGACATCTGCATAGAAGAGGTCATCGTTCAGCTCTTGCTGGAAGGTTGCCTCATCCATAAAATAATCCGTAGTGACTCCAAGAGCAGCGGCGATCTTCTGAATCGCATCAACGCTCGGTTCACGTTGGTTGGATTCAATATAGCGGATTGCACGATCCGACATCGAAGCCCGCCGTGCCAGTTCAGCCATACTCATGTGCTGAGCGGTGCGGAGGGCTTTTATTTTATCTCCGTTGGTTGCGTCAGGAGTCAGGGTGGCAGCGGCATCCGCTTTGGTCTCCTGCGTGTTGAGTAGACTTGTTTCAAGGTTCGTTTCGTTTTTCATGTCATGCCTCCATGTGGGATTCTGCTGTGTGCTGGAGGGAAAGTACCAGCAATTACAACATAATTTTGTAAAGCTACTTGACAAGGAACAACTGTTCCATTATACTAAGAACAAAAGTTCGGGAACTCCTGTTCCTATAATACAATAGAAGGTTGTAGAAGTCAAGAGGGAAACTGGCCGAAAACAAACATAAAATTATTAAGCAAAAAAAGCAATAAATATTGCGTATATGTTGACAATGGAATTATGAAGTGATACAATATACGCAACACAAGCAATATAAACAACGCGCCTGATTTACGGGAGGCAAAGCATGAGCGATAGAAAAATTGATATGACGGAGCTTGCGAATTATATTCGCATTCGCCCGCCGGAGAAAGAGAAATTAGCAGAGTTGCTCATTAGAGCAAAAGGAGCAAGCCGCAGTATGCGGCAGTTTGCTCTTGATTGCGGAGTGAATCCATCAACGCTTTCAAGAATAGTTAACATGAAAACTTCTGGGGCCTGCACGGATGAGCTGATTCAGAAAGTGGCACAGAACTCGGACCCGGAAAGTGGAATAACTTTTGAAATGCTGATGGATGCAAACGGCAAAGTACCACGCCGGATGACAGGAAAGTATACGAGCAAAGAATTTGAAGCTGCAGAAAAAAACATTACGGATATAATATTTAAGGAGTTGGAAGATAGGGGTTACAGGACTTCAATATTAGAGGGTGAAAATAAACACAATGCTCTTAATTACCGTTATCGGACAGATTGGGTTATATCAACGGATGCTAATTCCGATAGTGGCGAGATGGAGATTTGGGAATTCGAAATCTGGCACACAATGTTGGAAAAAAACAGTGTGGCGCATACCGTGATGAAGCTACGCCAGAAGTTTCTGATGGTCTTAGGTCTTTACTATGCTGGGACTATGAATCCGAAAAAGATGAGCTTCGTTCTCACCAACCGGGAAGTATATAACCGAATGGTTGAAACACTTGAGAATATAAAGTTCAAGGATGTGTTTTCACTTATTTTGGTAAATCTTGATGAAAACAAGGTGGAAGAAGAATATGTTTTCCCATTGGTGGGGCGTCCAAATGTCGGGACTGTTTTTACACCGTTAGAAGATGATGAGTCGAAGGCTGAAGAAGACACTGTGGAAGAAACAGAAAGCGATTGGGAGCAGAAACTCTTTGACATCTGATCCGGAAAGGGGTGCAGTTGGTAATGAAAGAACTTGAACAGAGCAGGTGTGGTTATTCCTCACATAACAGCCGTGTACATGACGTATCTGCTAGCACAATGAATGATGATGTATTCATTATGAAAACCATACGGGAGATTACGAGCCGGGGTAATAATGCCGAGGTAAAACGGCGCAGCGATGGAAGGCTGGCTGTTTATGAAGTGAAAAAGAGTATAACCATCGGGTAATTGGATTCGATGAAGGGCTAATAGGAGCCGAGGATTGTGGTTGAAAAACCATGTTCTTCGGCTCCTTTTGTCGTTTACAGAGGAAAAGTACCAATGATAGTTGCTGTAGCCAGTGTGAGAAGAAAAGATGGCTGTCAGAGATTTTACTGGCAAAATGCACAAAATAACGACTTGTTTCTGAACCATATGACAAAATTTTCCAGAGCCTATTTACGGACGGGATTATATCTGATATAATCAAAGTTACCACAAATTGTGGGAAAATTTGATTGTATAAATATATCGAAATCATAGTCATATAGGAGGTGTACTCAGAAAGATAGTTGATTGATGCCACATCACTCATCAGATAATTGGGTGAGCGAACGGCGTACAAAGATTACATATATTTAGTAAAATTAATTATTTATTTACTGTTGAATTGGCGGCATAGCGCCGCAGGAAAATCTATTAATATTATAGTAGGGATTAATTTTTACTAATTTGTTGGGTCGAAGTGCGCTTGTTTGAGGTTGAAAAGTAACTATCAATCTGGTACATGCCGGTACATATAGATAAAAGAATCTGTAGACCGGAGTAAATAAAGAAACAAGTATTGTAGCATTCGATGCACTTGAATCTTTATTTGCTCCGGTCTTTTTGTCGTTTATGGACAGGAGGCGGAAGGGTACCATATTTGGTTAAGTACAAAGGAAATGGAGGTTGCCAATCCGGAGCAATTAAAAAAGTTATCTGAAAAAATGAATTAGACCGGAAAGAAATCTAGGTCGGATATAATCAAGTAAAAGTACGAAAGAGGAAGGAGGTGAGCAGCATGGTCAATATTCACAGCGAAGAATATATATTGGGTCAGAATATAAGAAAGTACCGATTGCGACTGGGATGGTCGCAGGCAGATTTGAGCAATGCGGTGGATATTGACCGAGCTGACATCTCCAAGTACGAGAATGGAGCGAAAGGTATAATGAGCAGCTCACTGCTGCGTAAATTTGCAAAAACCCTTGGCGTTTCAATGGACGCACTGATGGACGAAGAAGAGCCAGAAAACACAGCGGCTTCAATTCAAGAAAAATATGAGAAGTTGAGCTCCAGGCATCAAGAGATGGTAAAAGAAACCATTGATGCGTTCTTATTCCAAGAAAGTCATGTGGCTATGGCTGGTTAAGTACCGTACAGATCAAAAGTGTCTGTGCGGTATTTTTTTGCCTTTTTTACTGCCGATATAGGGCTTTCACAGAGTCGATATGAAAATGTGGCGAATTCGCCACAGAAGTGTGGCTTATCTGCCATCTGCAAGAGCCTTTCCAACTGGTAGACTATAAACAGTTCAAGGGACAAGCCCACAGAGCCAAAACGAAAGCACCTGTCGGCAGTACCTCGGACAAATTAAAAAAATATCGAAGCCCGATTCTAGAGCAGGCGAAGGATACCATAAGCGATCTGACAGCACAGCAGAGTTATTTGCTGGAGCTGGAGGACTGAACATGGGATCATTCTAACCTTCTTTAGAACCGGGCTTTTTGCGCCTTTTTGACCGCAGAGTCTGTCCGTTTCATGAGGATGCGGCGAATCTGCCATGCATGTTCTTCAAAGCCAGAGCTTTCAGTATCCTTCCCTCCCAGAAGTCCGGGGGAAAGGACAAAACAATGATGAACATGATGACTGGAGCAGTAGCAATCAACGGTGGAGTAGGTGTGATGGAGATTCATCAGCCGCAGGTGGCAGTCAGTCAGATAGCAGCAAGCGCGGCACAGGCTGCAGAGCAGGTGGCTCTGAATGCACACATCACCCTGCGTGAGCTGAAAGGAATGATCGACACTGTAGTGGAGAAGAAGCTCCCGACTTTCAAGACTCTCATGGAGATGAACCCGGTGGCAGTAGCACGCACGAGCGTGAATGGTGCAAAGCTGACGGCCTATGAAAACGGCTATGCAGTCTATGAGGTGGACAGTGCCCACACTGTCATGGCCGTGGAACGCTGCGGCGATTACCGCTACGACTTCACCGATGGCACACATCAGATCGTGCCGGCAGAGACTTTCGAGGATGCCGAGTGGAGTCTGCGCCTTCTGATGGAAGGGGAGAAGCGTATGGAACACAACCTCAGTAAAACTGCTGCAAAGTTTGAGCCGGTGCCGCTGGAGTGCGATGGCTCTGACTGGTCCGCTTCTATTATGGTGGACTTTTTGGATGAAGACAATGCCGAGATGCTGGCAGACAAGGAACTGCGCCGTCTGTATGCTGCCATGAGCAAGCTGACCGAGCGTCAGATGGAAGTGGTCCAGCTCTACTTCTATAAAGGTATGACCCAGCAGGAGATTGCAGAGGAAATTGGTATCGGTCGCCGTTCTGTTGGAAACTGCCTGGAAGGTGCTCTGAAAAAAATCAGAAAAAACTTTTAAGAAAAGTACCTCCCAAACAGCTCCAAACGGTGTGCTTTATGTAAGGATACAAAATCCTCAATACATCAAGGAGGTAAGAACCTATGAAAGCAGTAAGCGAGAAGGTCATCCAGCAGACCCCCGATCCCATCGAGCGTCCACCCGGCGGGGGAGATACGGTCACCGAACCGGACGCCGCAGCTGTGGGTGCGGATACAGTAAACAAAGCGGCTGCAACGGCACCGAAGAAAATTTTCGTCTGCTCGCCATACCGACCGACCTCAAAAACAGAGGAATGCAGGAAAGATGAGCTGATGGCGAATATCAACCGCGCCAAGACCGCCTGCAGGATTCTCACCACACTGGGGTTTCTACCGCTGGCACCGCACCTGTACTTCACCCAGTTCTTAAAGGATGAGGATGCACAGGAGCGTAACACCGGCATGAAGCTGGGAATGCGCTGGCTGGAGGAGGCGGACGAGCTCTGGGTGTTCGGTAACACGATATCCGAAGGGATGGCGGCAGAGATCGAGAAAGCGCATGAGCTGAACAAGCCGGTACGCAATCTGCCGGAGCCGGGGCGAGTGATCGAACTGCTCTTAAAGAGCATCTCGGAACAGTACCATGTTCCGCTGGATGATAGGAAAGCTGAAAACAGCAATGGGCAGCAGGAAGCTGCAGAAAGTGAGGAAAACAATGGCTAACGAAAAGAAGAACGGGACTCTGGAGGAGATCATCATGGAAATGCTCAAGGAAGGAAAGGCTGTCCACATTCCTATCAGGGATGTAGTGGACAAGCTGCAGGAGAATGTTAAGGCTGCGGAAGATGCGCAGGAGGCGGTTCAGCCGGAAACTGAGAAGTCGGAAGCGGTGCCGCAGGGCGGACAGGTCAAGACCGTGCCGATCAACATCCACATCGACAACCTGCATATCCACATGGATGAACGCATGACTTCCTACAACAACTTCGAGGGTGACTCCGATGAAACGGATGAGCCTGATGAGGACGAGCCGGAGGACATCGATGTGGATGCGATGATCGGTCTCATCAAGGCAAAGACCGGTCTGTGCGAGAAGGTCATTCTGGCAGTGCTGGTCGCCCAGGAGGAGTACCTCGATTCCATTTGGGGCGAGAACATGGATGAGGAGGACAAGGCATGATGGATGAGATGAATGTTTTGAATGCTCCAAAGAAGGTCGTGGATGGGCTGACCGAGGTCTTTGAAGGACTCGCCCAGATGTTTGAAGGCGTGTCTGACCAGCTTGAACTTCTGGGCGCAGATGCTGTCCAGGAGGATAAGCGTATCTTTCCAGCCGTGAGTCAGGAAGCTCCTGCTGTGTCTGAGAAGAAAGGTGTCGCAATACCTCATCCTCGTAAGAAGCCGATCAAGACAACCCGAAAGGTCGAGGAGGCTTCGGATAAGCTGGAAGAGCCTGTTACTGACAGCGACAGTGATGCCGCCGCAGACACACAGACGGATGCCGAGAACAGTGCCGGGAAAGCAGAGGATACCACAGAAGAAAACTTCCCGGCGGATGATGCAGATGCCCTGCCGTGGGGCGAGGATACCGGTCAGGTGAAAGATACCTGCCGGAAGGACGAGCCGCCTGATAAGACCAAGCAGTCGGATAAGGCTCAGCCATGTAAGCAGGAAACGCCTGCTGCCGTTAAGACACCGTCTGCGGTGACGATCACCAAGGATGATATCACAGCGGTCATTGTGGCGAAGATCAAAAAGAAGCGCGACAACAACGAGAAGATCGGCCAGCTTCTGAAGACCTATGGTGTCGGTCAGCTCTCTGACCTTCCTTCGGAAAAGTACGAAGCGTTTCTGGCTGATGTCTCCCAGATTTAAGGGAGGTCATTATGCCAGAAGTACACGCAATCCTGTCTGCTTCCAGCTCGAAACGGTGGCTGAACTGTACGCCATCGGCAAGGCTGGAGCAGAACTTTCCAAATGAATCCTCGGTGTATGCCGAGGAAGGAACAGCCGCCCATGCCTTGGGTGAGTATAAACTCCGCAAGTACCTGCATGAGAGAGTGCAGCGTCCGACCTCCGAGTACGAGAACGAGGAGATGGAAGCGAACACTGACATTTACGCAGAGTTCATCATTTCAACGGTGGAGCGCATCAAGGAAACCTGCCCGCATCCACTGGTCATGGTGGAGGAGCGGCTCGATTACAGCTATCTGGTTCCATCTGGATTCGGTACCGGCGACTGCGTGATCATCGCAGACGGGACACTGTATGTCATGGATTACAAGAACGGCAAAGGCGTATTCGTCAGCTGTGACCACAATCCGCAGATGATGCTGTACGCCTTGGGCGCTTATCACGCCTACGGATACCTGTACAACATCAAGCAGGTGTCCATGACCATTATCCAGCCGCGACTGGAAAATATTTCAACGTATGAATGCAGTGTGGAGGAACTGCTGGACTGGGCGGAGACCTATGTCAGACCGAGGGCGAAGCTGGCCTTTGAAGGAAAAGGTGAGCAGGTTCCCGGTGACTGGTGCCGGTTCTGCAGGGCGAGGACTTCCTGCAAAGCCTGTGCCGAAGAAGCTCTGGCACTGGTGAAGGAAGAATTTCTGGATCTGGACGAAGGTGTTCTTACCGATGAGGCGGAGGAGACCGATGCCACAGCAGCTTACAATCCGGACACCTCCGCACCGACCTTCAAGTCCCCGGCACTCCTTTCCAAGACGGACATCGAAAAGATGCTTCCGACCCTGAACCGTATCGAGTCTTGGATCGAAGCGATTTTTGCCTATGTCAGTTCCGAAGCCATCAACCACGGCGTTGCGTGGGATGGCTATAAGGTGGTCGAGGGCAGGAGCAAGCGGCAGTTCCTTGACACAAAGTCAGTGGTGGCCGCAGCAGAAAAAGCCGGATACACCGACATCTATAAGACCGAGCTGATCTCCCTTACTGAGTTTGAAAAGCTCATGGGAAAGAAAAAGTTCAAAGAGATTCTGGGAGAGTATGTGGTCAAGCCACCCGGTAAGCTGGCGCTTGTACCAAACTCCGATCCCAGAGAGGCAGTCGATCTGGAGACTGCCGAGGATGAGTTCACGCCCCTTGACTGAGGCTGGACATAGAAAACCGCATTACACAACAGGATGCCGCAGTCAGATAAGAGGCGCGGCATCACAAAAGAATTTGGAGGATTTTTATTATGGCTAAGAAAATTATCAGTGCAACGAAGCTCGTTATCCCGTGCCGTATCTCTTTTGCCAACATCTTCGAGCCGAAGAGCATCAATGGAAGCGAGGCGAAGTATTCCGTTTCCTGTCTGATCCCGAAGGACGATAAGAAGACCCTGCTGGCGATCCACAAGGCGGTCGAAGCGGCGAAAGAAGATGGAAAGGTCCGCAAGTGGGGCGGTAAGCTCCCGCCGAACCTGAAACTTCCGCTGCGCGATGGCGACATTGACCGCCCGGATGATGAGAATTATCAGGAGCACTTCTTCCTGAATGCCACCAGCAAGGACGCACCGCAGGTCGTTGACCGTCATGTCCAGCCTGTAGTTGACCCGATGATGGTCTACTCCGGCTGCTTCTGCAATGTCAGCGTCAATTTCTATCCGTTCAATGCCAATGGTAACCGTGGTGTAGCGGTAGGTCTGGGCAACATCCAGTTCGTCAAGGACGGCGACCGTCTGTCCGGACGTGCATCTGCAGACGCTGACTTTGATGCGCTGGAAGATGATGAGGATGTTCTGGGCGGAGACGCCGGTGAGGAACTGCCGGATTACCTGCGTTAAGCACGGACAATTTGTACACAGCTAAGTAAGCAGGCCGGGGGATGTGTCAGAACATCTCCCCGGTTTTTACATGAAAAATTGATTCAAACGAAGGGGTGAGATTTTTGAAAGAAATATTGGTCGATATTGAGACTTACAGCGAGGTGGACATCGGAAAATGTGGTCTGTACCGCTATGCTACGGACCCCAGCTTTGAGATCCTGCTGATTGCCTGGGCAACCGATGAGGGAGCCGGCTTTAGTGAAACCAAGTGCGCTGACCTTGCATCAGGAGAAACCATTCCAATGGAACTGCTGGAGGCATTTCAGTCCGGAAGTGTGCGGCTGATCGCACACAATGCTGCCTTTGAACGTGTCTGTTTCTCTGTTCATCTGAACCGGTACTGTCCCGGACAGTATCTGAAACCGGGAGATTTTCTTTCGCCGGATAGCTGGATCTGCACGATGGTCATGGCGGCATCGCTGACTTTGCCGCTGGCACTGAAGGATGTCGGTACGGTACTGAAGACCAGCCAGCAGAAAGACAAAGAAGGTGAGAGGCTCATCAAGCTGTTTTCTGCACCGTGCAAGCCGACCAAGTCAAATGGGATGCGCACCCGGAATCTCCCGGAGCATTACCCGGCGGACTGGGCGAAGTTTAAGTATTACTGCATTCAGGATGTCAACACCGAGGTGGACATCTACAAACGGCTGAAGAAGTTTCCGATGCCGGAACTGGAATGGCAGCACTACCGCACCAATGAGCGCATCAATGACCGTGGCGTGCGGATCGACACAGAACTGGTACAGGAAGCGATCACCTGTGACCTGATGCTCTCAGATGCCATGAGCAAAAAAGCCTACGAGCTGACCGGACTGGAAAATCCGAATTCCGTATCCCAACTGAAGACATGGCTGGAGGAGCGTGGAATCCCGATGGACACACTCGGTAAAAAGGATGTGGCGCAGATGATCACGGAACTGGACAAGAACGGGGTGGATGCGGAAGCACTGGATATGCTGAAGCTCCGGCTCCAGATGGCGAAAAGCTCTGTGAAGAAATACCAGGCAGCGGAACGTTGTGTCTGCTCGGACGGCAGGGCAAGGGGACTGTTCCAGTTCTACGGAGCAAGCCGTACCGGTCGATATTCCGGCCGGAATATCCAGTTACAAAACCTCCCACAGAACCACATTTCCACGCTGGATGAAGCGAGAACACTTGTGAAGCTGGGGTGCTTCGATATGGTCGAGAGTATCTACGGCAATACACCAGACGTTCTTTCGCAGCTGATCCGCACCATGCTGATCCCGAAAGATGGATGCGAGTTCATCGTGGCAGATTTCTCTGCTATTGAAGCCCGTGTGCTTGCGTGGGAGGCAGAGGAGCAGTGGGTGCTGGATGCGTTCCAGAATGGCGAGGATCTCTACTGTGCTACCGCTTCCCAGATGTTTCATGTGCCTGTTGTCAAGCACGGCATCAACGGTGACCTGCGTCAGAAAGGGAAGATTGCAACTTTGGCTTGTGGCTATGGCGGTTCCTCCGGCGCACTTATCAGTATGGGCGCACTGCAGATGGGACTGAACGAGGGAGAACTGCCGGAGATTATTGATTCCTGGCGGGAAGCCAACCCGAAGATCGTGCAGTACTGGTGGGATACCGAAAAAGCTGCAATGACGGCCTATAAGACCGGGGAGCGGCAGGAGGTCGGAAAGATCGCCTTTGAGTTCTATTCCGGCACCCTCTGGATGGTGCTTCCGTCAGGCAGACGGCTGGCATATCTGAAGCCGAGACAGCAGCCGAACCGCTTCGGTCGTATGAGCTTGACCTATGAAGGCGTGGGGCAGAACCACAAGTGGAGCAGACAGGAAACCTACTCCGGCCGGCTGGTCGAGAACGCGACACAGGCCATCGCCCGTGACATTCTGGCTGAGGCAATGGACCGCATCTCAGCAGAGGGGTTGAACATTGTGGCTCATGTTCACGATGAAGTCATCATCGAGGCACCCAAGGGTCAGTACACAGTGGATGAGGTCTGTAAGCTGATGTCGGTCAACCCGGCATGGTGTAAGGGCTTGCCGTTGGCTGCAGCTGGTTACAAGGGCGACTACTATTTCAAAGACTAAGGGGTGAACAAGATGCCGCATGTATTGAAAATGAAGGACGGAAAACTCCTGACACCCTTTGGTATCCGCGACCTGCTGGATGCAGTCGAGGACTATGCCGGCGAGGAACTCCGCCGGGAGATCGAGGAGTACATCGATACCAACATAGAGGATATTGATGACTACGAAAAGGAATATGACCGTATGGAGCAGGACAATGAACGCCTTGCTGACCATCAGCGGTCGGCCCTCTGTAACATCCGGGACGAGGTGGATGCGCTGGATACACTCCTGCAGGACACCCGACTGAACCGCAGGCGCATGCAGGGAGCAGTCCGGATCATCCAACAGATGATCAACCGGGAACTGTAAGCACTTGGAACTTAGAATAACACGGCGTCATTGTTATAAGGACACAGACGCATAAACAGGCGTATAAATATGCGCCGCAGAGATAGAGAGGAAAATTGCTATGAAAACAGGAAGAAATTTGCAGGAAGTCTTGGATGAACTGAACCGCCAGAACAAGGCAAAGCAGGATTTTATCAGTCCGGCGCAGGGAATGCACCTCCGGGAAGATGGACACACCTTTGAGATCAACCATCTTACGACCAACCAGCAGGAGGTGTTTGGTACGACCTCGCTGTTCCATCGTCAGGTGGCATCGGCACTGGGCATCCCGGCAAAATACTATGATCTCATGCAGGCACAGAAGCCGGAGCTTCTGGCCGAGAACGTGAACAGCTGGTTTGCGGACAAGCCCAGTTCTTACATGGTCCGCTCGATGGATTATGGTGCCGGACAGGTGGCCCGTGCGCTGCTGTCGGAACGCTATCGCCGCATCGACAACATGGAAATCGCCACATCTGTCCTGCCGCTGTTTGCAGGCAACGATCAGTACGAGGTGATGTCCTGCGAGGTGACGGAAAACCGTCTGTACCTCAAGGTGGTCAATCACCGTCTGGAGATGGAAGTCCGCAAGGGCGATATCGTCCAGGCCGGTGTGATGATTTCCAACTCCGAGGTTGGTCTGGGTGCTGTGTCCATTCAGCCTCTGGTATATCGTCTCGTTTGCACCAACGGCATGGTGGTCAATGACATGGGCGAACGCCGTCATCATGTGGGCCGGCAGGCAAAAGCAGTGGAGGACAGCTTTGCCCTGTATTCGGATGAGACGATGGAAGCAGAGGACAAGGCATTCCTGCTGAAACTCCGCGATACCACGATGGCTGCCATTGATGAGGCTCGCTTTTCCCAGGTGGTCGGTCGCCTGCAGGAATCTATGGCAGTGCCGATCACCGGCAGGGTACAGGATGTGGTGCAGCTGACTGCCCAGAGCTATGGCATCAATGCCGAGGAACAGGAAGGTATCCTCAAGTACCTCATTGAAGGCGGAGACCTTTCTCTGTACGGTCTGTCCAATGCGGTGACCCGCGCATCGCAGGACGTTGTTTCTTACGACCGTGCCACCACACTGGAGGGCATTGGCTGGCAGGTCGCCACGATGGAGCCGCAACAGTGGAAGCAGATCAATCAGTGAGGTGGCGGCTATGGAAAATGTCATTCACTGGATTACAGAACACAAAGAGGAGAACCCTCCGAACAGGAAAGTCAGCCACAGCCACCCGGACCCGACTGCCGATGAAGCCATCAGTAATGTGATCCGGGAAGAACGCAAGAAAAAACACAAGAAAAGAAAACGCCCGCGGATCGGTGTTTGGAGAGCGAAGGAGGCAAAGCCGGATGAAAGAAAGTGAAGTAGAAAAGCAGTTTGTAGCTGCGGTGAGGGCCGTCGGAGGACAGGCCCTTAAATTTACCAGTCAGAGCATGAACGGTGTGCCGGATCGGTTGGTTTTACTGATCGGTGGCAAGTGTGCGTTTGTGGAGCTGAAAGCCCCTGGAAAGCAGATGCGCATTCTTCAGCGGAAGCGCAGACTGCAGCTCGAAGCATTGGGCTTCCCGGTGTTCTGTGTTGACCGTTTGGAGCAGATCCAGCCTGCGGTGGACGCACTTCTGCACTGGACGCCGGGTGAGCCTATCCCACAGGGGATCGGGGCGAAAATCCCGGAGATGCCGGAAGTTACGCTGCCGCAGGGAGATACACAAAGCAAGGAGCCGGAAACACAGGCACAGGATGCCGGGGAGGAGGTGATGCCGCTATGAAGTTCATTCCACACGATTATCAGAGTTACTGCACCGAGTATATTAAAACGCACCCGACTGCAGCCCTTTTTCTGGATATGGGCTTGGGTTAAGGAAAGACCGTCATAACCCTTTCTGCAATCAAAGACCTTATGCTTGAGACTTTCGAGGTTAACAAGGTTCTCATCATTGCACCGCTGCGTGTTGCCCGTGACACATGGCCGGCAGAGATTGAAAAGTGGGATCACTTAAAAGGGCTGGACATTTCCATTATCGTTGGAGATGTCAAGACCCGGATCGCAGCAGTCCACCACCCGGCGATGATCTACATCGTCAATCGGGAGAACATCAAGTGGCTGGTGGAGTATTACGAGAAAAATGGAATGCGCTGGGATTTCGGTATGGTCGTGATCGATGAGCTGTCATCCTTTAAGAACTATCAGTCCCAGCGTTTCAAGTATCTGCGCAAAGTCCGTCCGTTCGTGAAGCGGTGGGTCGGCCTAACCGGCACACCGTCATCCAACGGTCTTATGGATCTCTGGGCAGAGATCGGGATTTTGGATGGCGGGGAGCGCCTTGGAAAGTTTATCGGTCGCTACCGGGAAGCATACTTCAAGGCTGGGTCGATGAATCCGGCAACAGGCATCGTGTTCCAGTATGTTCCCAGACAGGGAGCAGAGGAGATGATCTACCAGCGGATCTCGGATATCACAATTTCCATGAAGGCTCTGGATTATCTCAATATGCCGGATTGTGTACCTACAAGGTATGAAGTTGAGATGAACACGCAGGAAAGGGAACTCTACGATATGCTCCGGCAGGATCTTTTGATTCCGCTGAAAGACGGTGACATAGACGCTGCCAATGCTGCATCACTGACAGGGAAGCTGTTGCAGATGAGCAATGGCGCGGTCTATGACGAGAATGGCAAGGCGAGAGTCATTCACGACCACAAGATGGAAGCCCTCGAAGACCTGATCGAAGCCGCCAATGGACAGCCGGTGCTGGTAGCTTACTGGTTTAAGCATGACCGGGAGCGTATCATCAACCATCTGTCGAAGCTGAAGATCAAAGTCCGGGATATCAAGAGCAGTACCGACATCAAGGATTGGAATGCTGGAAACATCCCGGTCGCCCTGATCCATCCTGCATCGGCCGGACATGGCCTGAACATCCAGCAGGGCGGACACATCCTGATCTGGTTTGGGCTGACCTGGTCTTTGGAGTTGTATCAGCAGACCAATGCCCGGCTTTGGCGGCAGGGACAGACCCATGTGGTGACCATTCACCACATCATCACGAAAAACACAGTAGACGAGGATGTCATGGCTGCGCTGGAGCAGAAGGACATGACACAGGAAAAGCTGATATCTGCCGTCAGAGCACGGCTGGAGGAGTAGGAGAAGATTATGGAAAAGAATACGAGCAATTACAAATTTCTGAATGCAAAGGACCGTGCCGCAGAGAGAAAGCGCAGCTCCAATGTTATGGACACGGACCGATATCACTACAAGACTGCACCACATGTGCAGACCGGCAAGCGGAAGCGCGACAGTGATGGATTTTTCACACCGTATGCGATGTTCCGTCCGTACAGTGGCACCGGCCTGCTGTGTGCGATCTTCGGGGAAACACCTGCCCGTAAGACCTCTGACCTGCGAGTTACACAGGATATGCTGGCGAAGGAAGCCTATGAGCATGAGATCGAACTGCTCATGTGTCAGGCAAAAGCCTACGAGCTTCAGTTTCACAAGCGTTTCTGTGCGGAAGACCGTGCGGAGGAATGCTATGCGAAAGCAGTGGCGGCAGGCAAACACCCGGATGCACCGAAGCTGACGGCGGAGGATACCAGACAGACGATTCTGGATGCGGTTACCTGGCGTTTCGATTGGATTCAGCAGAACAAGAGAAAGTGCTATCGCTTTGCTGAGATCCTGATTGACGCAAAGGAGCACCATCTGGTGACAGACAGGGAAGAAAACTTTGTTGACCTGTTTGTGCGGAATGCAGCTCTGATGCCGGAGCCGAACCGCAAGCTGATCGACTGCATGTACGAGGTAGCATGGTATTCCATCTATATGTTCAAGTATGGATTGGATGGACAGAAGGTGCCGGCTCCGTGGTACGACACAAAAGAAAATGATTCGGGAAAGGGCTGGGTGAACAACTGATGGAAATGGCAGCGGACAATCTGGAATGCTACGAGAATCTGGCGAATGCAATCATCCTGCAGGCTGTCAAGGATTATAAAACTGTACTGTTCCGTCTGGAGGACCATCCGAACAACCGGGATGCGCAGTTTGAGAAAAAGAGGCTGGAAGGTTTCTTTCACTCCAACTGGTACAACACGCTGACGGATCTGGATGCCTGCACACTCATTTCAGGTGTGCAGGCAAGAGTGAAGGTTGAAGCCGTGGAGCGTAGAAAGAGGAGGGCAGAAAACCTGCGCCGGAAAGCGGAGCGAGAGATGAAAAAGCTCGTGAAGCTGCTTACGGAAGCCGGTGCTGCTCTGACTCCGGAGAACATCCGGGCATTAGATGATATTGCGTGATAAAAATAAACAGACCAGAACAGGAGGTGCAGTATGGCAGACGAGATGGATTATATGGAACAGGCAAAGGAACTGGCTGATTCCTATAGGCTGCTGGTACACAGGCGGGATATGCTCCGGCAGCAGTACGAGGATTCCCGGTCCTGGTTTTACACTAAGGACGAGATCATCTACAAGTTGTCGCAGGGCGCACATGAGGAATCCGAGCGTGTCCAGACCAGCGGTACATCAAATCCGGTGGAGCGCACCGTGCTGAACTGTGACAAGGTGCTGGCATCCATGAACCGGGAAGTGCAGACCCAGCGCACCGAGCAGTTTCTGGAACCCTATTACAAGGTCTGTGAAGATATCGAGCTGTTCGAGGTTGGACTGCGCAGTCTTCGGGGGTGTACGCGGATCGTGGCAGAGCAGCTCTTTGTGGACGGCAGAAAGCAGTCGGAGATCACTGGTTTGGATGGGAGAACTTTAAGCCGCCGGGTGGTGGAGCGAGAGAAAGAAACTGCATTGCAGGGGATTGCGGATGTGATCCGTTTGCATGACAGACACAGGAGGGGAGAATGTGGGAAGACCGATTAAGTGGAGTTTTCAGCCGGATAAACGGCATGAAGCCATAGCAAAAGATGCCTGCGGCGGTTATGAAAAACTCAAGGCAGACATTGCAGAAAAGGAGAAAATGCTAGCCGAGATCAAACAGGAACAGGCAGCGGCTATCTCCGATTTGGAGCGCGGCATCAAGGAAGAGATGTATACGGAGTGCAAAAGGGAATACGATAAGCAGAGCACACGGCTTCGTATTATGGAACTGGCTCTGAGCCGGGTGTCTGATTCTGATGCGAGGGTAGCAGTCAGACAGTTCTATTTTGAGCGTATTCCGTTGAAGTCGATGAAGGATTCCAACGGCTGTTCTTTTGGAAAAAGCAGGGCAGATTATTACAAGGGAAAAGGCTTCAAAGAATTTGTAGTAAATTTGGAAAAAGAGGGCTTTTTCAGGAAAAACAGCAGTTAATTAGGAAAACTGCTTCTTATGCGTACATCGGCTTTTTGCTATACTTTATACTAGGAAAATAAGATAAAATCGGGAGCGGATAAGAGTGCTGGGAGCGAAAGCTGCCCGGTATTTTTATCCGCTTTTTACATGTTATGCCGTCACGGATTCGGATTCCGGACGGCTGTTTTTGTATCAGGAGAGAAGAGGTGAAACCCAGAATGGGGAGAAAGAAAAGCAACGCACGGATTCTGCCGCGTGGCAGGAAGATCCATGTGAACAAGTACATCAACAAGCGTGGCTGCACCAAGCATAAAAGCGCCGCCACGCATAACCACAGCACCGAAAAGCAGCAGGAAAGCAGCCACACAACTTATGACAGCTTCCCCGCTTACAACTGGCCGACGACCAGAATCCCGAAGCAGTATGAGATCTGGTTTGCAGAGCTTGGTAACCATTATGGCACCTGTGTGCAGAGTGGGAACCGTCCGGTGCTGATCCTGACAAACGATATTGCGAACCGTTATTCGCAGACCTTCACAGTTATTCCGCTTACGAGCAAGATGAAAAAGCTCGACCTGCCAACACATATCGTGCTGACAGAAGCACATTGTGAGATGCTCAGAGCGGAACGACTGGAGGATTCCATTTTGCTGGTCGAGCAGATCACGACGATCGACCAGTCGGCACTGTTTGGACGCCTTTGCAGGGTGATCTCTGCTGAGAAAAAGCAGGAGATTGAACAGGCTGTGGCAAGGCAGTTTGATATGCACAGTACTAAGAAAAACAAACAAAATACAGACGAAAATGCTGTGCGCGGCAGCAATGCCAATTACGGCAGCAACGCTGTACACAGCAGGAAGGAGGTCTGACCGCTATGGTGGATATCAAAAACATCCCGGCGGAGCTGAAGTCCTCCTGCCGGTTTTGTGTTTGGAAATTTGAAAAGCGGAACGGTCAGAAGACTAAGATGCCGTATAACCCGGCGAACGGTGACAGAGCCAGGATCAATGACCTTCGCACCTTTGCTGATTTCAAGACCACGCTTGTCACTTACGCGATGGGCGGCTATGACGGAATCGGCATTGCGGTTGGCAGTGGCATCGGAGCTTTCGATATCGACCACTGTATCCGTGAAGACGGCACACTGAACGATACGGCGGACACCGTACTTTCAATCTTCCCTACAGCGTATGTGGAAAAGTCACCGTCCGGCAAAGGACTGCGTGGATTCTTCCATGTGCCAGAGGACTATGTTTACGACAAGACAGTCTACTACATCAACAATCGCAGCAAGGGTCTGGAAGTGTATATGCCCGGTGCGACAAACCGCTTCGTCACCGTAACGGGAGATGTTTACCGCACAGGTGAGATCCCGAACGATGAAACGGCGATGACCACTCTGCTGGATACGCTGATGAAGCGAAACAAGCAGGTGCAGCAGACACATTTCCAGCACCATTCGTATCTGGATGATGAGGCTGTCATCGCACACGCCAACGAGGCCAGCAACTCCGAAAAGTTCAAAAAGCTCTTTGCCGGTGAGTGGGAAGACCTCTACGGCAGCCAGTCGGATGCAGATATGGCACTCTTGTCTATCCTGGCATTCTGGTGCGGCTGTGATGAGGAGCAGATGGACCGTATCTTCCGCACATCTGGTCTGATGCGCCCCAAGTGGGACCGAAAACAGGCTGGTTCGACCTACGGTGCAATCTCTATCCGTAACACGGTCAATACCTGCGCTTCCGTTTACATTCCTGTCAACGCGCAGGACATTGTGGATGAGGAGTTTGCAAATCTTGACTCTGATGATAAAGAGGCGGAGCGGCCACCGGACATCAGCAAGCTCACGCTGTCGCTGGAAGAAATGGCTCCGCACACGAATCCGCGCTACGGCAGGGATGAGATCGGTTTGGGCAACATGTTCGCCGATTTTTTCAAGCCTATCGCACGGTACAACAGTGAACGCGGCATCTGGTTTGTCTATGATGGAGTTGTCTGGCAGCCGGATATGGAGAACCTTAAGGTGGCAGAGCTTGCGAAATATCTGGCAGATAAGCTGTATCTGTTTGCATTGAAGATTACAGAAGAGGATGTCAGAAAGCGGTTCATCGACCGCGTCCGGAAACTCCAGCAACGCAAGCACCGTGACACGATGCTGAAAGACGCGAAGTCCGTATTCCCACTGTCCATGAAGCAGTACGATCAGGATATCTATCTGTTCAACTGCAAAAATGGAACACTGGATCTGCGGACAATGGAGTTCCGGGAACACCGCCCGGAGGATTTTCTCACAAAAGTGTCCCCTGTGATATATGCCCCGGATGCCGACTGCCCTCGCTGGCGGACGTTCATCACGGAGATCATGCAGGGGGATAAGGCCAGAGCAGACTATCTTCAGAAGGCTATCGGATACTCGTTGACTGGTGACACCCGCATGGAGTGCTTGTTTATTCTGTACGGTCCGACATCCAGAAACGGTAAGGGTACCACAATGGAGAGTATTCTGCGTATTATGGGTGAGTACGGTAAAAATGCAGATCCGACCATGCTGCAGGCGAAGTTTAACAGCCAGAGCGGAGGACCGTCTGAGGAAATCGCCCGGCTTGCCGGCTCTCGTTTTGTAAACATCTCCGAGCCGGAGAAAAAGATCACTCTGGATGCAGCTCTTACCAAACGACTGACCGGTAACGATACGATCACAGCCCGGTATCTGCATGAGAACAGTTTTGAGTTCCGACCGAACTTCAAAATTTTCATCAACACGAACCATCGTCCGAATATCACAGACCTTACGCTGTTTGAGTCTGGCCGAATCAAAATCATTCCGTTTGACCGGCATTTTGAAGAAAATGAACAGGATAAGGATCTAAAGTCCACTTTTGCTAAACCGGAAAATATGTCCGGCATTCTGAACTGGATGCTCGAAGGCTATAAGCTGTTCCGCAGTCAGGGACTTGCCATGCCGGATTCTGTCGTTCAGGCAACAACGGACTATCAGATATTCTCAGATAAGATGGGTCAGTTTTTTGATGAATGCATTGAAGAAAAGGAAGGGTGTGAGCTTCGGCGCGGTGCAGTTTACACACGTTACAAAGAGTGGTGTGGAGAGAATGGCTACCGGGCAGAGGCAGCCAAGAATCTAAACCAGGAGATTGAAAAGCGGTACAAGACTGCAAGAAAGCGTCCGAATGACGGTGCCTCCAGCAGTACGACTCCGATGGTCCTGGATGTGGCGTTCACGGCAAGTGAAGAGTCAAAAGAGGACTTTGCACCATTGACATCATGAGCTTGAAATTCAAGGTACGGACGGATTTGTTGCGGCTGTTGCTGGTAAAACATAGTGAAATCTATTGTTTTTGATTTTCATAAGTTCCCATCAAAATACCAGCAACACACGACTTCGGAGTCACGTTACCAGCAACAGCGGCAACGCCCCAGCAACAGAAAAACGTAGGAAAATCAAGAGTTTTCGGTGCTGTTGCGAGTGTTGCGAGTGAAAACCCTATTTTATTTATATTATTTTCTTTTATATACTATTTACTTTTTACTAGCAACAATAGCAACAAAAGAAAAAATATAGATCTTAACACCCCTGAAAAGTGCGTAAAATCAATATTTTTGGGGACTGGACACCTCGCTTTGTGAGGAAAGCGCCAGCAACACACCAGCAACAGATTCAGAGGACACATTGGAACTACACAATGGAACATCGCAGGCCGCTTTTGTGGGAGCCTATTTGTGGGCAAGGGCAAAGGCGGCCTGCTTTGTGATACATGAAAGAGAGGACGGAACATGAGTAAGATTATCACCTGTGAACAGGTCAGCAATGGCCATCCTGATAAGATCTGTGACCAGATCGCAGATGCTATTGTGACCGACATTCTTCAGCATGACAGGCACGCCCGTGTGGCGATCGAGTGTCTGCTGAAAAAGAGCCAGCTCTTTATTGCCGGCGAGGTCACCACTGACTACCGGCCAAACTACAACCAGATCGTTCACGATGTGTTCAATCGCATCGGCGCCGAAAAGCTGGGGTGGAACCTGACCGAGCTTCTTCGCATCGGCATTCTGGTGGACAAGCAGTCCCCGGATATTGCGCTGGGTGTGGATAAGGGCGGTGCCGGTGACCAGGGAATCATGTATGGCTACGCCACCAACGAAACGGCGGAGCAGATGCCGATTCCCTACATGGTCGCTACCAAGTTCCTGCAACTGTTGAAGAACCATCCGTCCAAGATGTTCCGTGCAGATGCCAAGGCACAGGTCAGCTACGACTACGACACCGGACGCATCACTACCTTCCTCTGTTCCGTGCAGCACAGCCCGGATGTGGAGGTCAGCGATTTCCGGCACATCATCGAATCCATGATGGTGCTGGCCGCCTGCGAGTACGGTCTGGATGGTGACTTCACGAAGCTGGTCAATCCGACCGGCCGTTTCGTGCTGGGCGGCAGCTATGCCGACTGTGGTGTGACCGGCAGGAAGCTGGCGTGTGATACCTACGGCGGCATCGGTCGCATGGGAGGCGGTGCTCTGAGTGGGAAAGACCCCACCAAGGTGGACCGTTCCGCAGCATACATGGCGAGGAAGATTGCCAAGGACATCGTGCAGGCGGGCTACGCTGACAAGTGCGAAGTCCAGCTGGCCTACGCCATCGGCGTGGTTCAGCCGGTGGGTGTGGCGGTTGAATGCTTCGGTACGGAACACCAGTCCCTTGACTTCATTGAAGCTTATGTCCATGACAGCTACGATCTGACCCCGCAGGGGATCATCAAGCGACTGGGACTGCTGGACGTGGACTACAACAAGGTCAGTGCTTACGGTCACTTCGGTAAGGCTGGTCTCCCGTGGGAGGACTGACCCATGCCGTACAGACCAAAGACACCGTGCCGTCATCCCGGCTGCCCGGAGCTGGTGGAAGTCGGCCGGCTCTACTGTGAGAAGCACCTGCCTCTCCACCCGGAAGTCACCCGTCCGGCAGCGAAGCGTGGATACAACAGACGGTGGCAGAAAGCCAGAAAGTCGTATCTGGAAGCACATCCGCTCTGTGTGCAGTGTGCCAAGCAAGGCAAGTACGTCCGGGCAACGGTGGTGGATCACATCATTCCGCACCGTGGTGACCAGAAACTTTTCTGGGACCAGAACAACTGGCAGCCGCTCTGCAAGAACTGTCACGATAAGAAGACGCTGACCGAAGACATCAACCCGATTTACACCTACTGACAGCCCCACCGGGGCCGGGGTCACTTCTCTACGGTGAAGTCACACGGAGACCGGTGCGCCCTTTTCTGTGAAAAACCGCAAAATTGATAGGCCGGGGGTCAGAGGATTAACGGCGCAAAATGAAACAGGAAAATGTACAGGCATCGGAGCTTCGGTTCCGGTGCCATTCTTTTTCCCCGAAATGAACCAAAGTGTGTGAAACTTCTCGTAAACAGGGAGCTTTCGCACATTTTAGCTTGTTCCGGGAGGAGCAGGGGCGAGCGGGAATCGGCCGCCGCAACAACGATCCAACCTGGCAGGGCAGTGCCGATTTCCACTTAGCCGCTTTTCGCATGAATTATGAGATTTTTCTAAGAAACCGCCGAAGAAACGGCGAAAAATGAGAGTGAGGTGAGGGCAGATGGAAGATTACACGGCTGAGATGATCAGGGACATGGCTTTTTCCTTCTGCCCTCAGTGCGGTACGGCAATCGTACCAAACCATAAAGGCAGACCACGGAAGTTCTGCTCACCGGAATGCCGGTCACGGTGGAACAACACCCACCCGAAACCAGAGAACTGGAAGACCGTGCGGTCAAAGATCTGTCCGGTGTGCGGCAGGGAGTTTTCCTACCGGCACCAGTATGGTCTGGAACGGAAATATTGCAGCCGTGCATGTGCAAACAAAGGACGCTGGAAGGAGGGCGATGCAAATGGAAGAACCGCTGAACATAGATCGTGATGTGGTAAAGAATGGTGTCCGGCTGGACCGTGTGTTTGAGGGCTATGAGTACCGCCCGGAGAGAGAAGAAGTCCGAAGCCAGCGGCTTGCCGGGTTTGGATGTGCGGAGATCGCAGAAAACACCGGGCTTTCTTTGGAACAGGTCACGGATTACTGCCGGGAACTGGGCCTGCCGGAAACGGGGAGCTGCCAGTTACAGCCACCGGATGGGTCGGGGGAACGGCGCTGTCCAGTGTGCGGACGCATTCTTGTGCAGAGAGGGAACAGTGGTCGGAGACGGTTCTGTTCTCCTGAGTGCCGGGAGGAATATTACAGGCAGCATAAGTCTTTCCGGATCGCGGTCTGTAAAAACTGTGGAAGGGAGTTCCATGCCGTAGATGAAGGAAAACGGCAGCGGAAGTTCTGCAGTCTGAATTGTTATTGGGATTATCGATACGGGATGAAGGGAGTGGATGAGGATGAGTAAGATTATCGGTGTGTTTCCGATGTTCAACACCGGGGGTATCTGTGTACATGCGATTGACGATGCGGAAGATAAGGTGCTGGCATCTGTGAACGGGGAGAACCCGGAATGGTGCGAGATGGCTGAACAGCCGCAGGAAGATGGCGATGAGATGGAGTCGGGCTTTTTGTTCGGCTCCTTTTTCGTGCCATTCTCCGGGGTCATGCGCGTGTGAATCTGAATTAGGAGGAGCCTACATGAAAGCGACTGCTGAACTGAAGATGCTGCCGGTGTCCGTACTCAAGCCGGCCGCATACAATCCCCGGAAGAAGCTGAAGCCGGGGGATAAAGAGTACGAAAAAATCAAGAACTCCATCACGGAGTTTGGCTTTGCCGACCCGCTGGTAGTTAACGCCGACATGACGATCATTGGCGGCCACCAGAGACTGACTGTTGCAATGGAACTGGGCTATACCGAAGTGCCTTGTGCGGTGGTGGACATCGACAAGACTAGGGAAAAAGCCCTGAACATCGCACTCAACAAGATCACAGGTGCATGGGATGATTCCCTGCTGGCCGACCTTCTGAAAGACATCGAAGATTCCAACTTCGATCTTGGCAAGACTGGCTTTGAGCCGCCGGAGATTGAGACGCTGTTCAACAAAGTCCACAGCAAAGAGGTCAAGGAAGATGACTTCGATGTGGAATCCGAGCTGAAGCAGCCATGCTTCTCCAAAGAGGGTGACCTCTGGCATCTGGGAAAGCACATCGTTCTGTGCGGTGATTCCACCAAAGCAGAATGCTACGACACCCTGATGGACGGAACCAAGGCAAATCTGGTCCTTTCCGATCCCCCTTATAACGTGGATGTGGAAGAGACGGCCGGTAAGATCATGAATGACAACATGGGCGATTCGGAATTCTACCAGTTCCTGCTGGCAGCGTTCCAGCAGATGCACGGTCATCTGGCAGACGATGGTTCCATCTACATCTTCCATGCAGATACGGAAGGGCTGAACTTTAGAAAAGCATTCAAGGATGCTGGGTTCTACCTGTCCGGGTGCTGTATCTGGAAGAAGAATGCGCTGGTGCTGGGACGCAGTCCTTACCAGTGGCAACACGAGCCGTGTCTTTACGGCTGGAAGCAGAAGGGGAAACACCAGTGGTATTCCGACCGGAAGCAGACGACCATCTGGGAGTATGACCGGCCGAAGTCCAACAAGGACCATCCGACCATGAAGCCCATTGGTCTGATGAGCTATCCGATCCGCAATTCTACTATGACCAACGGCATCGTGCTTGATCCGTTCCTCGGCAGCGGCTCGACCCTGATTGCCTGCGAAGAAACCGACCGTGTGTGCCGGGGTATCGAGCTAGACCCGAAGTTCGTGGATGTGATTGTGAAGCGGTACATCGAACACAGCGATGGTCACTACGATGATGTGTTTGTTGTCCGTGACGGCCAGAAGCTGAAGTTCGAGGAAGTGGCAACCTTCGAGCCGGAAAAGGAGGTCGCTGATGGAGAATAAACAGTTGACCCTCGGCAGCCTCTTTGATGGCTCCGGGGGTTTTCCGTTAGGCGGTCTTCTGACCGAGCAGATCACTCCGCTGTGGAGCAGCGAGATCGAGCCCTTTGCCATCCGGGTCACGACCAAACGTCTGCCACAGGTGAAGCACTACGGAGATGTATCCGCCATCAGCGGCGCAGACCTGCCGCCTGTGGACATCATCACCTTTGGCAGTCCCTGTCAGGATATGTCCATCGCCGGTAAGCGGGACGGTCTGGATGGTTCACGGTCCAGTCTGTTTTACGAAGCAATCCGAATCGTGAAAGAAATGAGGTGTAAGACCAATGGAGAAAAACCAAGATTTATCGTGTGGGAGAATGTGCCAGGGGCCTTCTCCTCAAACAAAGGGCAGGACTTCAAAGCAGTCCTCGAAGCAGTCATCGGTGTTAAAGAACCGTCCGCCTCGGTGCCTGCGCCTGAGAAGAAAGGATGGCCCGACGCTGACTACTACGTGGGAGACGGATGGAGCGTCGCGTATCGAGTTCTTGATGCACAATGGTGGGGCGTTCCCCAAAGAAGAAAACGTATCTACCTTGTCGCAGATTTTGCAGACCAGAGTGCCCCAAAGGTACTATTTGAGTCCGAAGGCGTGTCTCGGTATTCTGCGGAGGGCTTCCATGCGTGGCAAAGAGCTGCCGCCGGTGCTGAAAGCGGCACTGGAGAGGCAGGCTTCAGCGGAGCAGGAGGGCGGATCTGTCTGAACGACCAGGGCGGTAAGCAGATGGATGTTTCCCAGGATGTGACCGGTACCCTCCGGGCAGAGGAGCATGGACATCAGCCGTGTGTTCTGGAAGCTGCCGGTTTCTGTACCGAGCATTCGGCAGATGCCAGAAGCATCGGATACGAGGAGGAACGCTCACCGACCCTCCGGGCTGGTGTTGTGCCTGCCGCCATCGCACTGGAAAATCATCCTGCTGACAGCCGGGTGAAGATTTCCGAGGATGGTAAGGTGCAGACACTGACAAGCCGGTGCGGTACAGGTGGCGGTAATGTCCCGATGGTCATGGACGCTGTTGAAAATTCAGTGGAAAGTCCGGTGAAAGAAGTTGAAAACTCCCCGGCAGTCACGCTGAAGATCCGTTCCGGGTGTGAAGGCGGCGGCAAGGGAGCCATCTGGCAGGAAGAAAAGTCAGCCACCCTCGGCTGCAACAATGACCAGACCCTGTTCGTTCCGAAATGCTATGGTGTCTGCTCCAAAGCCAGCCACTCCATGATGTCCGATAATCCGCATAGCGGCTTCTATGAAGCGGAGACCTCCCGGACGCTGGACCGCAGCGGTGGTGACCCGACCTGCAATCAGGGTGGCATCTGTGTGGTAGAGCCGGTTGCCTTTACTCAGAATCAGAGGGATGAAATCCGGGATCTGGGAGAGAAGTCAGCGGCACTGGCAGCAGAGCCGGGGATGAAGCAGCAGACCTTCGTCCTGCAGGGCAACATGATCGGCCGCAAGGATGAGAATGGTCCGCAGGGGGATGGTGTCAATGAGGATGTCTGCTTTACACTGGATGCCACTGACCGCCATGCAGTCTGCGCATCGGAGGATGTGTATGCCATGACCACCGGCTCCTATATGCAGGTAGCAAAAGAAGTCGCACCGACCCTGATGGCACGGGATTACAAAGACCCGACCACCATCGCACCGGTGCCGCAGGAAGTTAATTACACCGTCCGCCGTTTGACACCGACCGAGTGTGCCAGACTGCAGGGCTTCCCGGACTGGTGGTGCAGGGATCTTGGAACGGAAGATCCGACTGAGGAGGAGCTTGCATTCTGGGCGGATGTGTTTGAAACGCACCGTAAGATCGTGACCCATGCAAAGAAGCCGAAAACGGAGAAGCAGATTCGGAAATGGCTGACTGACCCGTATACGGATTCGGCAGAGTACCGTATCTGGGGCAACGGCATATGCTTAGCCAACGCATTTTTTGTACTGGCCGGCATCGCATGGTGCGCAGGTCTGGAAGAATAAACTGGCCCGCTATATTACTAGGTAGAAAGTGACCTGGTGATATGGTGGGCTTACATATTGGTCCTATTTACACAACAGATTTTGCGGTCCCTTGTGTAAATGGTCGAACATGAAGAATATCGGGAAATGGCCTTGCTATTCATCCGGTTTAGAGTGATATATGTGCTACCGAAAAGAACATCGGGATGCACAAAAACAAATGAACGAGAAGGAGCGATGAATTATGTTGAAATTTAAACTGAACGTAGCCGAGAGAAAGACCCTCGCAAAACGCATGGAGGAGCTGACCGGCATCCACCCTTACTATACCAAAGCACCTCTGTATTCTTACGACATCGGGAGCTACACCATCGACCGGAATGGCAACCTTCTGGTCGAGCCGGAGAATGCAGATGCCGAACTGCTGACGACCCTGCTGAATGAGGGACTGATCCGCGGCGGCGAGAGCATTGAGAGCACGGATGACCGGCCGGAGGACACAGAGCTGACAGCGGATACGGATGAGGAGCCTGTGACCGAAGCGGAAGCTGAGGAGATGGAAACCGAGGAAACTGAGCAGATGACCGAAGTAGGGCCGGAGGCTCTGGACGAGCAGGAAGCCGAGGATGTAGATACCGCAGAGGGTGGACCTGCGGATGCACCGGAGTTGGACAATACGGCAGGGGAGGACACTGCAGAAGAAGATCCGGAAACAGAAGTGCAGGAAGGCGAGGAATCACAGGAAACAGAAGACCAGCCGGAAGAAGTGCCGCTGGACTTGGAACTTGCTTTCCCGGTCAGCCAGCACAATGGTGTGACTCTCCGCAACCTGGTCAACCTTCTTTACAGCCGCGGTAAGCTCATCGGCAAGGCGACTGGCGGACACTTCCATGTGGAAGAGGGGCTGGTCGAGAAGCTGAAGGACGATAGCTGCACCTTTGCCATCATGAACTTCATCAATGCAGTAAGCGACTATGAGGCTGAACATGGTGCTGCACTGGAAGGTTTGAAGATTACCACCGAGAAGGTCACCTTTACCGGCTTCCCGACTGCACCGGACCACGAACATCTGACGGCTTTTGCGCAGCTGGCAGTGCTGATGAACCAGCAGGCTATTAGCCAGAAGCGCATCCAGGCAAAGGATGTCAACGATGAAAATGAGAAATACGCACTCCGCACATGGCTCCTGCGGCTGGGCATGAACGGTCCGGATTTCAAGGAGACACGCAAGATCCTCATGGAGAACCTTTCCGGCCATGCGGCTTTCCGCACGGATGAGGAAGCACAGAAGTTCCTTGCAAGGGAAAAAGCAAAGCGGGATGCCCTGAAAGCCGCGAAACAGGCGGCACAGAGCGGCGATCCTGCCACAGGGGAAACGGTCGAACAGGAAGAGAACCAGCCGACACAGCCCGACTGTGGGGCCGACACAGCGCAGATGCTTGAGGCGGGAGCGTAAGCTCCCAAGCCCACAATGTGGGCCGGAAAATATGCGAGAGCCTCTTTCATTGTACCGATATTAGCTCTGAAAATGTACATTATCAAGCGGATAAACTGCAGAAATGTACACGATCATTCTGCCTTATATTTGTCGAATATATGTTCTTTTATATCCTTGCTATTATCCGCACCTGACGGTAATATGCACATACCGAAAGGGAAAACAAGGAAAAAACAAAGGAGAACATACCATGAATGATAAAACAAGAGAGCAGATTGAAGCCATGAAGAACCAGACCATCGGAGTTGAAATCGAGATGAACAACATCACCAGAGAAAAAGCGGCAAGAAAGGTCGCCGAGTACTTCGGAACCAGAGCATGGAACGCCGCCAGCGAGTACGGATATTACAGCTGGGCTTGCAAGGATGGACAGGGCAGGGTTTGGAAATTCCAGAGGGATGTGAGTATCTACGGACCGGACGCAGAAAAATGCGAACTGGTCACCCCGATCCTCACCTACGACGACATCGAAACCCTGCAGGAAATCATCCGGCTGCTCCGCAAGGCAGGCGCAAAGAGCAGCCCAAGCCGCGGATGCGGGGTCCACATCCACATCGGCAAGGGCGACCACACCGCAAAGACCATCCGCAACCTTGTGAACATCATGGCGGCGCACGAACAGCAGATTGGCAGAGCCATCCGGATCGATGCAGGGCGCACCGGACAATACTGCCGGGTGGTCGACCACCGCTTCCTCGACCGGCTGAACCGCGAGAAGCCGACCACCATGCGCAAACTGGAAGACATCTGGTACGAAGGCAACGGTTCCAGCTGGGAAAACCGGAATGCCCACTACAATTCAAGCCGGTACCATATGCTGAACCTCCATGCCACCTTTACAAAAGGGACCATTGAATTCCGCCTTTTCCAATTTGCAGACCCAGCGGACGGAAAGCGCAACGGGCTGCATGCCGGTGAGATGAAAGCCTACATCCAGCTTTGCCTCGCAATGAGCCAGCTTGCCAAGATGGTCAGAACGGCAAGCCCGAAACCCCAGCAGACCGACAACGAAAAGTACGCGATGCGGTGCTGGATGCTGAGGCTGGGATTCATCGGGGATGAATTTGCAACGGCAAGGGAGATCCTTCTGCGGAACATGGAGGGCAACGCAGCATGGCGCAACAAATAAGCGCCAGCTGTACGGGCACCTTTTGGGCGGGCAACCGCCCTTGAGGTGGTAGAAGGAGGTGCAGGTTTATGAAAAGCACGTTAAAAAATGAAAGCACACCGGGCGGCAGGACCTTTAAGGTGACCATCACCGAGACCTACCAGAGAACGGTGACCATTTATGAATCCGAAATGAAAGAGCCGACCGTGGAGGAAGCCCAGCGAGTGGCAGAGGACTGGTGGCAGGACAGCCAGATTGAGCTTGGGACAGATGATTTCCAGGGCGTGGAATTCACTGGCAGGGAGGACGGTGAGGCGGATGTTTGAATTGATCAGCCGAAGCCCATCCAGATATTATCTTGCCTACGGAAGCAACCTCGACATGGAGCGGATGGGAAAGAGATGCCCCTATGCTGTGGTGGTCGGCACGACCGAGATCAAGGGCTACCGGCTTCTGTTCAAAAAGAGCAAGACCGGCTGCTATGCCACCATTGAGCAGGACGCCAATGAAAGCGTACCGGCAGTGGTCTGGAAGCTCTCGGAATATGATGAGCTCCTGCTGGACCGGTACGAGGGCTGCCCAAGATATTACTACAAGAAGCAGTTCCAGCTTCCGGTCTGGAACCTGAACGGGAACCGCATGAAAAAGGCAAAGCCCTGCATCGCTTATGTGATGCACGAGGACCGGCGGCTTGGCTGCCCGGATGCCGAGTATTTTGAACTGCTGCGCGGCGGATACAGCGACTGGGAATTTCCGCTGGACACACTGAAGCGTGGACTGGCAGCTAGTATCGGAAGGGCGGAAGCCATCCGGTATCTGAAGAAGCAGATGATGTAAGAGTACACGATCAAAAGCAAAAAACATTGTGCAGTATATGATGCTCATCGGCCTTGATAAATCAGGGCAGAAGAGTGATATATACCATACCGCCAGACAAGAGCGGAGAAAACCGAAGGGAGAGATTTAAATGAAGAACAAGAAATATTACATCGCCTACGGCAGCAACCTGTCGGTGGAGCAGATGGCATACCGGTGTCCGGATGCAAAAATTGCAGGGCAGGCGGTGCTGGCAGGCTGGGAACTTTTGTTCCGGGGCTGCGCCACCATCGCACCAAATCCAAAGAAGAATACGCCGGTTCTGGTGTGGGAGATCTCGGAAAGGGACGAAGGAAACCTCGACCTCTATGAGGGCTACCCGAACTACTACCGCAAGGAAGACCTGAACATCGAACTGCTCCGGGAAGGGGCAGAGCCGGAGATGGTGACCGCAATGGTCTACATTATGGAGAACGACTTCGGACACCGCGCACCGAGCCGGTATTACTACAAAGTTCTGCATGACGGCTACAAGGCATTCCGCTTCCCGATGCACATCCTCGAAGGTGCGCTGAAGGAATGCATGGATAAGGATGCCGCCCAGAAGATGATCGAGGAGGTGCAGGCATGAATTTCGCAGATCAGAAAATGGTCAGGAAGTTGAGAAAAGAGTTCCCGGTCGGATGCCGGATCGTCCTCGATGAGATGGATGACAGGCAGGCGCCGCCCATCGGAACGCAGGGAACCTGCAACGGGGTCGATGATGCCGGAAACGTCTTAGTGAGTTGGGATACTGGAAGCCATCTGAACGTTTCCTACGGCGCGGACAGTTGCCACCGTGTGGCAACGGATGCCGAGGTCAAGGTGTCGCTCGACCGCCTTGGTAAAACGCGACAGACCGGCCCACGTTGCCCCAGGTGCGGAGCAAAGCCAGACTGCTACGACCATCAGCAGCAGGCACTCAGCCGAAGGGCGGACATCCAGATCTGTAACCGATGCGGAACGGAGGAAGCGTTAGAGGACATTGCATGGGGCGGACACCAAAACCTGCCTTTGGCAGACTGGGCAATCGTGAAAGGGGGCTGGGTCGAATGAAAGTTCTTCTGATCAAACCGATGGAGCATCCGCAGGTGGTGGACATTGAAAACTCCCTGAAAGAGTTCTACCGCATCCTCGACTGCGACTGCATCACAGCCACATACCCGTGGGAAGAATGCGCTGCCCTGGTTACTGATGACAACGGGCTGTTCACCGAGAAGCCATTCAGCAGATACATCCCGGAGCTGGAGCAGCCCATCAAGGGAAACTTCTTCATTTGCGGATTGGGCGAGGAAGATTTCGCAGAGCTGCCCCAAGATCTGCTTCAGAGATTCAGGGAACACTTCTGGGTGCCGGAGGCATTCGTCAGCATGTTCGGGCAGATGGCAGTCATCCAGATGGATGACGGAACGAAGCCGGAATAAGATACCGCAATCAGAAAAATACCCTCTCGGCCAGAAAAGACCGGGAGGGCTTGGTTTAACAGGAGGAGCCTATGGGACACAGAAAGATGCCTGCTTATGGCGAGAGGGAACACGGCGGCAGATACATTCTGGATGAATACGAATGGTCGAGAAATCACTGCAAGGCGGGTGACCATCCGCAGATGGAAAAGAGACCTGAAAAAGAAAGCCAGGGCGCATAACCGCAGGGTGATGCATCAGGCAATGCAGGGCGAAGCCGATTAGACGGAAAATGGGGGCCTCAAAAGAATGAGAACCCCCTTCCAGTTTACTGTATGTTACCTCTATAAAGCAACGATAGCAAGAAGAACCGCCGCCATAATGTACACAAACATCTGGCAGCGGTTTTGTGTATCATACCAAACCAAAACGAAGGGTACGAGGCAGAGCCCCAGCCTCTGCTGGGGGAGCCTTTGGGGATCCCTTAGAAGAAATCCCTCATGCTCATGCCGACCTCGTTCAGTCGTTCCTCCATGCTGTGGTAGTGCCAATCCTCTTCCTCTTCTTCGTCTTCTTCCTCAAGCTCCTCTGGAAAAGGGTCGTGCCGCCAGCCGGCTTTCTGGTATTCTTCTTCCCGGATGTCGTTGCGGTCGTAAATGTCCAGCTCGTATTCTTCTTCAAGCTCTGCGATGCGGTTTTCGATTGCGGCTTCAACTTCTGTAATGGTCTTTTTCATGGTTTTTGTCCTCCGTTTTTGGTTTGGTTTTCTTTGCTTTCGTTGTGTGTATAATGCCGCAGAAACACATATATAGCAAGTCAATCAGGGGTCATATATGTACCAAACATGAGGGACGAAGATCGTTGATAATATGACGTTTTATGGCCTTGCTATCACAGGGCGGTGACGGTAATATACAGCTACAAAAAGAAAAGGGGGACAGAAAAATGGCTGATTGGAGAACATGGAAAAAAGGAAGAAAGACAACATGGCACTGGAACGAATTCGATGGTAGCGGAAGCCGGGAAGGAATCATCACCGAGGTTCATGAAGACCATGCGATTATGGAAGCAGACGGCATGCACCTCTGGATCGACGATGACACGGCAGAGATGTTCAGCTAAGAAAACGGGGAGGGAAACCTCCCCGGATAAACACATAAATCCACCAGATCAGGGTGCAGATGATCGTGTACTTTAGCCGCTTGATAGTGTCCGGCAGTGACGGTAATATACAGCTACCAAAACGAAAGGGGCAAAGAACATGGAACGCTACATTTACGAGATTACCTTTACACGGCTGGATGGACAGCCGGATGAAATCCAGCAGCACACCAGTGAGGAGCTGGCAAGAGAATGTTTCCGGCTTTTCAATGAGCCGGACAGCGCAGAGATGTACAGCAAAATTGAACTTAGCCGCCATGACTGGGAGACGGGCATGGATGAGATTCTGGAAACGATGACATTTTGAGAGGAGAACAAAAACATGACCTACACAAAAATCAACCTTTATCTTGCAAACGGAATTCCAGAGGCACTCAGCAACCTCTGGTACGGAAGCGACAGTGCGGTGGTCGAGATCAGGGATGCCGTTGAGGATGCGGAGAACGGCAAGGACCTTCTGAACCGCATCCAGAAGATGAAGCTCCTTCGGAAATTCACCCTCGACAGGGAGAACGACAAGCGCATCCGCTTCAAGGGAACGGACTGCTGGGGCAACGTAAGCTACCTCGAAATCATCCGCTAAAGGCAAGACCGACAGGCGCAAGGGGCTGGAAATGACCAGCCTTTTGCTCGTGTCTGTCTTCCGAAAGCTGGCATGAAAAGCACATAAATATGACAATTACAGGATTGAATGATCGTGTAGTTTAGCCGCTTGATAGTGTTTCGAGGTGACGGTAATATACAGTCACCGAAAGGGGAAAACAACAAAAACGGAGGATACGACAATGACGAAGAATGAAGACCGCATCAATAAACTTTTCAAGGAACTGGTACCGGATACGGGCAAGGCAGACAGCCTCGCAGGGGAGCTGGTAAGGGCAATGAGCCGCATCGGATACCGCTTTTACAACGACGGCGACCAGCTGGGCATCGGCTACGGCAAGGAAACCTGCAACCCTGCAGGGCGGTTCCTTGGAGCCAAGGGCAACGACAAAATCGCAAAGCTGACTGCAGATGCCTGGGCAGTCTACAGTGAGGAAGCCTACGAAAAGGTTCTGGACATCCTTTGCGGAGCGGTTGCCGACTATGTTGAGCAGAACCCAGACCTTAGAAACCAGCCGACCGAAGATATGTGGGACTTCAAGGATGAGGAAGAAGACCAGGATGACAGCTGGGATGAAGAGAAAGATGACTGGGGCGAAGAGGAAGATTACGAGGACGAAGAAGACTACTAAGCCAGAGAAACACATGGGGCTTGCCGGTAACGGCAGCCCTTTTCTTCTGCTGTAATACGCACAGTTCCGGGCGGCTATCTTTGTGTAGTATAGCCGCTTGATAGTGTGTGACATAGACGGTAATATGCACATACCGAAACGGAAAACCAAGAAAAACGGAGGAAACCACCATGAAGAAGAACATCACCAAGGAAGAGGAAAAAGCCCTGCTGGAGATCGCCAAGCGCCTGATGGCAGCGGTGGACAGCCGGGGCGACCTCGAAGCCCGCGACAATGACAGCGAGGACTTCATTGAGGTTCCGGTCTGGGGCATCCAGAAAGCAATGGAGGAAGCCTACCTGCTGGGACGGATGACCAGATAAACCGGCAGCCCCCGACACAGCCCCACACAGGGGCTTGTGCCACGGGTGGCAAAACGATCCGAAGGAACCGACAACGCCCCACACAGGGGCAGATGTGGCGGCGTGGATGCGCCGGGAAGGAGAAGCACATGGAAGAACGGATGATGGATACCATCGTGGAAATCTACAACCACATGGATGACAGCGATAAGGATGCCTTCACGTTGGAAGATGCCGAGGATATGGTGGAAGACCAGATCAGGATGGATAAGGAAGCCGGACGGGAACCGCTGGCATATGACCCGCAGTTCTTCTACGATACCATTGTGGAACTCATGGAGCAGGACGAAGAGTGATGTACATTCTGCCTGGTATTCCGGGCAGAAGATCGTGTACTTTAGCCGCTTGCTATCCTTTGCACCTGACGGTAATATGCACATACCGAAAGGGAAAAGCCCCAAGGGAAAAACGAAAACACGGAGGATTTTACCATGAAAAAGCATTTGATCGACTTTCCAGAAAACAACATCAGCATTGAGAGTTTCTACGACCGACTCAGACCTTGCTACGACAGCATCATGCAGTTCGGTGACCGGGTTTTGGTTGCCCAGATGAACTGGAACGGCATGCTGGAGGGAGCGGTATACGGATTTGTGGAAGACCCAGAGGAAGGCTGGTCACCGATTGAGTGCCGACTGGAGCTTCTGAAGATTTCCGATGAGATCTACACGGATGCCGGTCACGCGATCGAGTGGTGCATCAAGAACGCACACTGAAAAAGGGCAGAGCTCCTTCGGGGGCTTTTGCTCGTAGTGGCGGATTCTTCCAGTGTGGAAATACACATAAATCCGACAAAAAGAGGTGTGTATGATCGTGCAGCATAGCCGCTTGCTATGTCCGGGCGGTGACGGTAATATACAGTCACAACGAAGGGAAAAGCCCTACGGAAAACAAAACACACGGAGGATACAGACCATGACGAACAAAGCAAAAACCTACCTTAAGAACATTCAGGAAGCTGACACCGAGAAGAAGCTGATCGGCATTGAGATCGCCTTCAAGCAGGACATGACCCTCAGCTGCAACGATCTCGGAAGCCTTTGCAGGGCGGCAGAAGACAAGCGGTACAGCCTGCGGAATAACGAGGAAACGCTGAAGCTGAAGCAGATCCTTTTCTTACGGACGAAAGCGGAGATGGATGCCTACCACGACATGAGCTGCAAGCCGGAAGACTGGACAGAAGCGGAGATCGAGCAGCAGAGAAGCCGCTTCTGCAGCGTCTGGCAGGTCATCGAGGAAGCAGAGTTGGTCGATGAGTATGAGGCTTGGAAGGAAGCCAATCCCAACGCCTAACAACTAAAAGGACACACGCCCGAAAGGGGCTGTGTCTCGTATCCGATGTGTTTTGATATCAAGGACTTCTTCGGAGGTCCTTTTTCTTTACCCATTTCTGTAGAAAGGAGGAGATGCCAATGGCTACCAGAGGCAGAAAACCAAAGCCGACCGCCATGAAGGAGCTGGAAGGCAATCCGGGCAAGCATCCGCTGAATACCAGTGAACCGAAGCCCAACAAGAAAGCACCGGCCTGTCCGAAGTGGCTGGAGCCGGAAGCAAAGAAAGAGTGGCGCAGACTGGCCAAGCAGATGGAAGCCATCGGCATCCTGACCGAAGTGGATATGGCCGCCTTTGCCGGTTACTGTCAGGCGTATGCCCGATGGAAAGAGGCAGAGGAGTTCATCACCCAGCACGGCACCATTGTCAAGACCCCGTCCGGCTACTGGCAGCAGGTGCCGCAGGTGTCCATCGCCCAGACCTATCTGAAGATCATGAACAAGTTTGCAGAGCAGTTCGGTCTGACCCCGTCCTCTCGAAGCCGGATCATTGCTTCGGACAGCGGTCCTGCGGATGCAGCCGATGAGATGGAAAATCTGCTGGGAGGAGGTGGAAGCTGATGGCAGAAACAAGACCAAAAAACTATCCGAAACTGAAGAACTACAAGCCCAGCCGGTTCATGCTTCCGACCTGCCACTACGATGCCGCAAAAGCAGACCGGGCGGTGACTTTCATCGAAAATCTGCGCCACACCAAAGGCAAGTGGGCGGGCAAGCGGTTCTGGCTGCTTCCTTGGCAGGAGCAGATCATCCGGGATGTGTTCGGCATCGTGGATGAAAAGGGAAACCGTCAGTTTCGCACGGCTTATGTCGAAATAGGTAAGAAGAACGGCAAGTCCGAGCTTGCCGCTGCGGTGGCCTTGTATCTGCTTTTTGCCGATAATGAGCCTTCTGCCGAAGTCTACGGTGCTGCCGCTGACCGTCAGCAGGCATCCATTGTTTTTGATGTTGCCCACCAGATGGTGCAGATGACCCCGGCACTTTTGAAACGGTGCAAGATCATGGCAGCCACCAAGCGCATCGTGAACTACGGGAACGCAGGATTTTATCAGGTTCTGTCTGCCGAAGTTGGTACGAAGCACGGTCTGAACGTGTCAGGTCTGGTGCTGGATGAGGTTCATGCCCAGCCAAACCGAAAACTCTACGATGTCCTTACCAAAGGTTCCGGTGATGCCCGTGAGCAGCCGTTGTTCTTCCTGATCACCACGGCCGGCACGGACAAGGAGAGCATCTGCTACGAGCTCCACATGAAAGCACTTGACCTGTTGGCCGGACGCAAGATCGACCACACCTTCTACCCCGTGGTCTACGGTTTGACCGATGAGGATGATTGGCACGATGAAGCCAACTGGTATAAAGCCAATCCCTCTCTCGGCCAGACCATCCAGATCCAGCGTGTCCGGGATGCATACCAGGAAGCACTGGATAACCCGGCAGAGGAGAACGTGTTCAAGCAGCTCCGTCTGAATATGTGGGTGTCCTCGTTGACCCGGTTTATACCGGAACACATCTACAACCTCGGCAATCAGCCAATCGATATGGAAGCCCTCAAAGGCCGTGACTGTTATGGAGGACTGGACTTGTCCAGCACCGGAGATATCACGGCTTTTGTGCTGATGTTCCCGCCCAGAGTTCCAGAGGAGAAGTACATCATGCTTCCGTTTTTCTGGATACCGGAGGATACGATCCCCCAGCGGGTGCGCAGGGCATCCGTTCCGTATGATGTCTGGTATCAGCAGGGCTACCTGATGGCGACAGAAGGCAATGTCATCCACTACGGATTTATTGAAAAGGTCATCGAGGAACTAGGCAAGACCTACCATATTTTAGAGATTGCCTTTGACCGATGGGGAGCCGTGCAGATGACCCAGAATCTTGAGGGGATGGGATTCACAGTCGTTCCTTTCGGTCAGGGCTTTAAAGATATGAGCCCGCCTACCAAGGAGTTCTACAAGCTCCTGATGGAAGGCAGGATCATCCACGGCGGCAATCCGGTTATGGCATGGATGGCGGGGAATGTGGTCGTGGATACCGACCCGGCTGGCAACATCAAGCCGACCAAGGCGAAGTCGCCGGAGAAGATCGATGGTATCGTCGCTGCGATCATGGCACTGGACCGCTGCATCCGAAATGAAGGTCAGCAGCAGGGAAGCGTCTACGACGAACGTGACATGATCGTTTTTTGATATGAAGATTTGGAGGAAAACACAATGAAGTATCTGATGAGTGCAGAATGGTGGAAGGCAGCCGGCATCCGTGCTGCAAAGACGATGTTCCAGACTGGTGCGGCTCTGGTCGTGACACAGATGCCCGGCGGCACTGTGGACTGGGTTGCAGTTGGCAGCGCGGCTATTGTGGCAGGTGTTGCGTCCCTTGGTACCAGCCTTGCCGGCCTGCCGGAACTGGAGAAAGGAGATAAGGCTTAATGGGATTCTGGGAATGGATGGGGTTTGAGAATCCAAGGGATTCTCCCAAAACAGAACAGCCAAAAGAAGGTCTGCCGAAGGTCACGGATAACGTCCGCGATTCCGGGCAGACCTTTGTGTTTGGGCGTTCCAATGCCGGGGAGCAGGTGGATGAGAAAGCCGCCATGCAGATCCCGACTGTGTATGCCTGTGTTCGTCTGCTGGCGGAGTCCATTGCGGCACTGCCGCTGCATCTCTACCGGGTGACAGACGATAATGGAAACAAGGAAAAGGCGCGGGATCATCCGCTGTACAAGATTCTGTATCGCCAGCCCAACCCGGAGATGACATCCTTTGTCTTCTGGGAAACGCTGATGACCCATCTGCTCCTCTGGGGCAACGCCTACGCACAGATCGTCCGGGATGGCAAGAATACGGTACTGGGTCTGTATCCGCTTTTACCGGAAAATGTCGAAGTGGACCGGGATGAGAGCGGCGAGCTCTACTATATCTACCACGCATACACGGATGAAGTTCCGGGAGAGCAGAATAAAGACCTCTACTTCCGCCGGGACGAGATCTTCCATGTGCCGGGACTGGGCTTCAATGGTCTGATCGGTTTCTCACCGATCGCCATGATGAAGAACAGCCTCGGCACTTCCATTGCCGTGGATAAATACGGCTCCTCTTTCTTCAAGAACGGCGCACAGCCCAGTGGCGTGCTGGAACATCCCGGCGTTGTGAAAGACCCAAACCGTATCCGGGATAGCTGGGAGGCGGCTTATGGCGGTGCAGCCAATGCCCATCGTGTGGCTGTACTGGAAGAAGGCATGGCCTACAAACCGATCTCCCTGCCACCGGAGGACAGCCAGTTTTTGGAAACGAAGCAGTTTTCCGTGACGGAGATCTGCCGTATCTTCCGTGTGCCTCCGCATCTGGTAGCCGATCTGTCCAGGGCGACCTTCTCCAACATTGAATACCAGTCGCTGAACTTCGTGATGCACTCCTTGACCCCGTGGCTTGTCCGCATCGAGCAGGGCATCATCAAGGATCTGTTGCTGGAGGAGGAGCAGGATACCTACTTCCCGAAATTCAATGTGGATGGTCTGCTCCGTGGCGATTACCAGAGCCGGATGAACGGTTATGCGACCGGCATCAGCAACGGCTTCCTCTCTCCAAATGATGTGCATCGTCTGGAGAACATGGATCTCATCCCGGCAGAGGAGGGCGGTGACGACTACTACCTGAACGGCGGCTATGTGAAGCTGAAAGATGCAGGGGTGGCACAGCAGAATAAAGCTGCCGCAGCCCAGCAGAATCAGCCGAAAGAAACACAGCCCGACCCGGAAGAAGAACCTGACAGCGATAATCGGCTGAGTGAGAGTAAGCCACGGAAAAATGGAAGGAGAACCCGATGAAGAAATTCTGGAACTGGATCAAAAACAGTGACGATACCAGAATCCTCCGGCTGGAAGGCCCCATCGATGAGGAATCATTCTGGGGCGATGAAATAACGCCGCAGATGTTCCGGGATGAGCTGGAATCCGGCGAGGGGGATGTGACCGTCTGGATCAACTCTCCGGGCGGCAATGTGTTCGCCGCTGCTGAGATCTATACCATGCTTAAGGACTACAAGGGCAGTATCACGGTCAAGATCGATGCGATTGCGGCATCTGCTGCATCCGTTGTGGCGATGGCCGGTGACACTGTCCAGATGAGTCCTGTTGCCATGCTGATGATCCATGATCCCAGCACCGTTGCGATGGGCAACACCAAGGACATGGAAAAGGCCATCGAGGTGCTGACCGAGGTCAAGGAAAGCATCATCAATGCCTACGCAGCGAAGAGCGGCCTCAGCCACGCCCGCATCGCCAACCTTATGAGCAATGAGACCTGGATGAATGCGAAGAAGGCGGTGGAGCTGGGCTTTGCAGACGAGATCCTCTTTGCAAAGAAAGAGGAGGAGCCGGACAGTGACCCGGCAGACCCGGAAAATCCGGAAGAAGACCCTGACAGTGAACCGGGCGAGGGCGAAGAAAAGAAGCCGTTCCAGAAGGATACGGCAGGGCACCTTTTCTCCAGCCGTCAGATGGATCTAATCGTCTTGAACCGTCTGGGTGTGAAGCCGGAAGATGTGGGGCAGAAATACACTGAACCAAAGAAACCGGATGCCGAGCCGCCAGCTGACCCGAAACCGTCCGCAGAGCCGACCCCTCCGGCAGAACCGCCTGCCAATCTGGGACCTGTTCTTGACATGGACGGCAAGACCGAGGATGGCAGCATCCCTTACAATATCCTGATGAAACAGCTTGAGTGCATGAAGTGATGTGCATTCAGGCTGTTTTTATATCCAATCAACCATCACAAATTTATGGAGGAAACGTACTATGAGTAAGATTCTGGAATTGCGCACCAAGCGCAACACTCTCTGGGAGCAGACCAAGGACTTTCTGGAGAAGAACCGCGGCGAGAACGGTCTGGTAAAGGCTGAGGCCGTGGAGCAGTACAACAAGATGGCACAGGAGGTCAAGGACCTGGGTTCGGAGATCGAGCGTCTGGAGCAGCAGGCACAGATCGAGGCACAGCTGTCCGCACCGACTTCCAGTCCTGTCCACGCTGACCCGAAGAACGGTGCCAAGAAGGATGTCAAGCCGACCGCCACTGCCGAGTATGCCGAAAACTTCTGGAACATGATCCGCAACCGTGGCCATTACGGCGAGGTCCGCAATGCCCTGTCTGTGGGTGAGGACACCGAGGGCGGCTTTACCGTTCCCGATGAGTTCGAGAAGAAGCTGGTGGAGGCACTGGAAGAGAACAACATCTTCCGTGGTATGGCAACGGTCATCCGCACCAGCTCCGGCACCCGCAAGATTCCTATCGCAGAGGATACCGGTGAGGCAAGCTGGATCGATGAGGGCGAGGAGATCCCGGAGAGCGATGCCACTTTCGGTCAGACCATGCTGTCAGCGTACAAGCTGGGCACTATGATCAAGATTTCTAACGAGCTGCTCAATGATTCTGCTTTCGACCTCGCCACCTATATCGCCCGCCGTTTCGGTGTGCGTATGGGCAACGCAGAGGAGCGCGCTTTTATCACCGGTGACGGTGTGGGCAAGCCTCTGGGTCTGCTGGCTGAGACTGGCGGTGCCAAGGTCGGTGTGACCGCTGCCCAGAAGGATGCCGTTACCTTCGATGAGATCTTCAAGCTCTACTACGCACTGAAGGCTCCGTACCGCAAGAAGGCACAGTTCCTCTGCAACGAAGCCCTGGTGCTGCAGCTGATGACCATTAAGGACAACAATGGCAACTATATCTGGAAGCCGGGTCTGGAGATCGGCAAGCCGGATACCCTGCTGAACCGTCCGCTGAAGACTTCCGCCTTTATGCCGGAGATCAAGGGCGGCAGCAAGGTCATGGCTTTTGGTGATTACAGCTACTACTGGGTGGCTGACCGCCAGAACCGCACCTTCCGCCGTCTGAACGAGCTGTATGCCCGTACTGATCAGGTCGGTTTCCTGACCACCCAGCGTGTGGATGGCAAGCTGATCCTGCCGGAAGCTGTACAGCTTCTGCAGATGGCACCGCAGGGCTAAGAAAGCCAGGAAAGGAGGAGCCGGTTATGGCACTGATTCCGCTTTACGAAGCGAAGACCTATCTCCGCGTGGACAGCAGTGATGAGGATGCCCTGATCGGCATCCTTTTATCTTCTGCGGAGCAGATGTGCAAGGATGTGGGCCGTTTATCGGAAGACCAGTGGGAGGCAGTCAACGCCGCTGACCGGGATGCCGAGAACGGGGTACAGCCCACAAGGGAACTGGAAGCCCTGCGCAGCACTTGCCGTGTGGCGATTCTGTATGCGCTGGGGTATCTCTATGAACACCGGGACGAAGCTGACCATAAGCAACTGATGCTGACGCTTCGCTCTATTCTGTTCGCTGTGAGGGAGGGGGTGTTCTGATGATCGAGAAACTGAATGAGCGGATCACGATCGAGAAAAGCACGGTCGTGACCGATAAGGTCGGAAACCATCGGAACACATGGGAGGAATATTTCACCTGCTTTGCCTACGCTTCGACCTATCAGGCGCAGGAAGAAGAGGGTGAGGTCACAGCCGAGCAGAAGAGTGTGGTGTTCACGGTCCGCTGGTGCAGTGAGACGAGAGGCCTGACTTCCACTGGTTACCGCATCCGTTTTCGGGAGCAGCTCTACAATATCGAATCCATTGACCCAATGAATTTCCAGAAGAAAACGCTGAAGATTCATTGCCGTTTGGAAAGGAGGCAGTCGGATGAGCAGAACCGTCAGCATCGATGAGATGGCAGATGCCATCAATGAGGGCTTGAAAGAGTATGCGACCCTTGCCTCCACCGAGGTCAAGAAAGCTGTCCGTAAATCTGCCAAGACCGTCAAGGAGCAGATTCAGTCCGGCGCACCGTCCAGAACCGGGCGGTACAAGGAAAGCTGGGTAGCGACCAAACAGTCGGAATCCAGCCAGAGCCTTCAGATGGTGGTGCATTCCAAGAACCGCTACCAGCTGGCACATCTGCTGGAAAAGGGTCATGCCAAGCGCGGCGGCGGTCGTGTGGCAGGAAGACCCCATATTGCTCCGGCAGAACAGGCCGGTATCGAGCAGCTCCAGTCCCTTATCGAAAAGGCACTGAAGTGAGGAGAAACCAATGACCCACGAAGAAGTAAAAGCTCTGGTGGAGGAAATGGGGCTTCCTTATGCGTATGACCATTTCGCAGAAGGGGAGAGTCCTGATCCACCGTTTATCTGCTTCCTGTATCCGAAAGCCGAGAATTTCGGCGCAGATAACCTTGTGTACCACCATTTCAACCGGCTGGACATCGAGGTGTACACCGATTACAAAGACCCGGATATGGAAGCAACTATTGAAGAAGTCCTGACCGCACACGAACTCTACTATGAGAAAAGCGAGGTCTGGATCGAAACCGAAAAAATGTATGAAGTCCTGTATGAGCTGACTGTGTGATGCTCATGCAGGATATTTTTATGGGAGGAACACTATGTCGAAGAAAAGCAATAAGGTCAAATTTGGCCTGAAAAACTGCCATTATGCAAAGGCGACCTTTGACGAAGATGGCAGTGTCACCTATGCGAAGCCGGTCCGCATCCCCGGTGCAGTCAGTCTTTCGATGGATGCCAATGGCGAGATCGAGCCGTTTTATGCGGACAATATCGCCTACTATGTCGTGAATAACAACTCCGGCTACGAGGGTGATCTGGAAATCGCACTGATCCCGGAGAGCTTCCTCACGGACATCATGCACGAGGAGCTGGATGGCAACGGCGTGCTTGCTGAGAACGCCAATGTGGAACTGGAGCATTTCGCCTTCCTGTTCGAGTTCGATGGCGACCAGCGCCACATCCGTCATGTGCTGTACAACTGTGTGGCAAGCCGTCCGTCCATCGAGGGTGAGACCAATGAGGACAGTAAGGAAGTCAAGACGGACACCCTGAACCTGCAGGCAACCCCTCTGGCAAACGGTTATGTCAAGGCAAAGACCGGTACTAACACCACCGATGATGTCTATAACAAGTGGTACGATGCGGTCTACGAGCCGCAGGCAGAAGCTGTGGACACCGAAGACACCAGCCACACCGAGGAGCCGCAGGGCTAAGTGACCGACACACACTGCAGGGCTTCGGCTCTGCTTACATTATTATAAAGAGGTATATGATTATGAAGAAGATTTTTCCTTTGTTCGCAGTGATTATCGTTCTGGTGCTGGCTGTCTGCTCGTTCCACATTATCCCCACCGGCTACACGGGCGTGAAGACCAGCTTCGGCCAGATCCAAGAGACCACCATTCAGAGCGGCAAGCTCAACTTCTGCATTCCCTTTGTGCAGAGCATCCACAAGGTCAACAACAAGCAGCAGGATAAGCACATCGAAGCGCAGGTCTGGGGTGAAGCCTCCGACAAGACCCCTGTGTATGCCGCTGATGTCATCGTGACCTATCAGGTGCTTCCTGAGAAGAGTGCATGGCTGTATGCGAATGTGTCCGACATCAAGAATCTGGTTGGTGATGAGCTGGTGGCATCGGCAATCAAGTCTGCGATGGCTGAACTTGGCCCCAATGAGGTGACAAACCGCACCAAGATTGAGCCTCTGGCACAACAGAAGCTGGCAGAATCCCTTGTGCAGAAATATGGTGAGGACGTTGTGTTTGTGAACAAGGTCGTCATCAACGACATGAATTTCGAGGATGCTTATAACGAAGCCATCCAGCAGAAGTCCATTGCACAGCAGAATGCAGATAAGCAGAAGATCGAGAATGAAGCCGCCATTGCCAAGGCAGAAGCGGATAAGCAGGTGGCGATCACCAATGCAGAGGCGGAAGCCCAGAAGACTTCCATTGCCGCAGAAGCACAGGCAGAGGCAAACCGCAAACTGGCAGAAAGCCTGTCCGATACACTGATCGATTACCAGAAGATCCAGAAGTGGGATGGCAAGCTGCCCACTGTGAGTGGCGGTAATGCACTGGTCAGCATTGACCCGGCAGAGTAAGAAACACGATATACGGCAGGGCTTCGGCTCTGCCAATTTTACATGAAATTTTGGAGGATTACGATTATGGCAGTTACAAAGAAAATCGAGATCGATGGCAAGGAAGTCACCTTTAAGGCAAGTGCGGCTGTGCCTCGCCTGTACCGCATCAAGTTCGGCCGTGACATTTACAAGGACCTGCGCCAGCTGGAAAAGAGCGTAGGGGAGAATGAAGAGGATAATTCCAACCTCGACCTGTTCAGTCTGGAGATGTTTGAGGACCTGGCATGGCTGATGGCCCGTCATGCGGACCCAGCAAAGGTGCCGGACAGCCCGGAGGAGTTCCTCGATCAGTTCAATACCTTTTCCATTTATCAGATCCTGCCCCAGCTGATCGAACTGTGGGGCCTGAATGTGCAGACCGAGGTGGAATCCAGAAAAAACCTCGAAAAAGTGAGCGGGAAATGACCACCCCGCTCTTTCTGCTGCGCTGTGTACAGCTCGGTATCAGCATCGCCGATCTCGACCTGCTGACCATCGGGTTGGTCAATGATATGTTCACGGAGCGGCAGAACGACGACTATCCGTACAAAGAGCTGGCTTCGCAAAGTGATTTTGACAAATTTTGACAGAATAAAACTCGACGAGCGTGCATATATTAAATATGAAATAAGCACGCTCGTTTGATTTTGCTTGACTATCGTGCTTATTTCGATTACAATATAAGCACGGAAGGATGGTGATTCTATGAATGAGATGACAAGATTAGTTCAAAATCATGATTACCTTACGCCGAGAATTGCGGGAAAATCTGGAATTTCAAAATTTAAGTTTTACAAATATGTTCGAGAAAACGGATTGGAGCCGGTCAGCCGTGGTGTTTATTCTACGGGAGCGGATTGGGTCGATGAGTTGTATGTGCTTCATAAGAGATGCCCGAATGCTGTTTTTTCACATGACGAGGCTTTTTATTATCATGGTCTGACAGACAGAGAACCGTTTGTCCACACACTTACCATATACAGCGGTTACAATGCGCATCGGCTTACAGCGGATGGAAGTTGTAAAGTATATACGGTAAAACGGGAATTACTGGATGTCGGAAAGATCATTGTGAAAGACAATGACGGGAATATGATTCCAATATATGACCTGGAACGAACGATTTGTGATCTGATGAGAAGTCGGAGCAGTATTGAAGCACAGGATTTCAATTCCGTTCTGAAGACATATGTTTCCAGAAGAGACAAGGACCTGAATCGACTTATGGAATATGCAAAGCTGTTTCGGGTTGATAATGTGATCCGCAGATATATGGGGGTATTATTGTAAAATGCAGCTGACACCTGAACAGGTTAAGGGAAGAATTAAGAATGTGGCAAAGGAAAACAAGGCAGATGCCAGAACGCTCATGCGAATTTATATGATGGAGCGTTTCCTTGAGAGAGTTGCCAATTCGCAGTATAAAGATAATTTTATCATCAAAGGCGGAATGCTGGTGACAGCAATGGTTGGCGTAGCATTGCGGTCCACGATGGATATCGATACGAGTATTAAAAATCAGAATCTGTCGGCAGAAGATGCCAGACGGATTGTGGATGAAATCAAGGACATCGACCTTGGCGATGGAGTGACCTTTGAGGTTAAGGAAGTTTCCAATATCATGGATGAAATGGAATATCCGGGTATTCGGTTTACTATGAATGCCGTGATGGGAAAACTCGTTACACCGATGAAGATTGATATTTCTACAGGAGATGTTATCACGCCAAGAGCAATCGAGTACAACTATAAATTGCTCTTGGATGACCGTTCCATCAGCCTTTGGTCGTATAATTTGGAAACAATTCTGGCAGAAAAACTTCAGACGGTCCTTGCAAGAGGTCTTTTGAATACCCGAATGAGAGACTTCTATGATATCAAGACCCTGCTTTCTATTTACGAGCAGGACATCGATGCTGATGTGCTGAAAAAGGCATTTGAGGCAACCTGTAAGAAAAGAAGCACCGAAAATCTGAAAGAGGAAGCACCCAAAATTATGGCTGCCGTCAGTGATGACGCACAGTTACATACACTTTGGAAGTCCTACCAGAAGAAATATCCGTATGCTACTGATATCAGCTATGAGGATATTATGGAGAGCACAATGCTCTTATGGAGTAAAATTCAATAATCGGTAGCAACCCCGTTGGAGAAATCTGACGGGGTATTTTTATACCCATTTTTTAGCCTGTCTGCCCTGTGCAGATGGGCTTTTCTTATGCCTGCGAGGAGGTGGTTACACAAATGGCATCCAGAATCCAGGGCATCACCGTTGAGATCGGCGGCGATACCACAAAGCTCTCCAAAGCACTGGAAAGTGTAAACAAATCAATTAAGGGGACGCAGTCCGGACTGAAGGATGTCAACAAACTCCTGAAACTGGACCCCTCCAATACAGAACTGGTTGTCCAGAAGCAGAAGATGCTTAAGGATGCCATTGAAGCTACCAAGGAAAAGCTGGCAACTCTGAAGACTGCCGCACAGCAGGCTAATGAGCAGCTTGCCAACGGTGAGATCACCCAGCAGCAGTACGATGCCCTCCAGCGTGAGATTGTGGAGACCGAACAGAATCTACGATCCTTACAGGATCAGGCAGCGACCACGAATGCGACTCTTGCCAAGATTGATGAAGCCGGAGAAAAGCTCCAGAACATTGGATCTTCTGTAGAGAATGTCGGCAAGAAGTTCCTGCCGGTGACTGCCGCTGTAACGGGTCTTGGCACTGCTGCAGTGAAGACCGCAGCCGATTTCGATTCCGAAATGAGTAAGGTCTCTGCCATTTCCGGTGCGACCGGGGATGATTTTGACCAGCTTCGTGCGAAAGCCCGTGAGATGGGTGCGAAGACCAAGTTCTCCGCATCCGAGGCAGCTTCGGCGATGGAATACATGGCCATGGCCGGATGGAAAACGGGGGATATGCTAGGCGGTATCGAGGGTATCATGAACCTCGCGGCGGCGTCCGGTGAAGACCTCGCCACGACTTCGGATATCGTCACGGATGCCCTCACAGCTTTTGGTTTGTCTGCTGCGGATTCCGGGCATTTTGCAGATATCCTTGCAGCCGCTTCCTCCAATGCGAATACCAACGTCAGCTTGATGGGCGAGACGTTCAAGTACTGTGCGCCTATCGCCGGTGCGCTTGGGTTCTCGGCAGAGGATACCGCAGAAGCCATCGGTCTGATGGCAAATAGTGGTATCAAGGCTTCGCAGGCTGGTACGTCCCTTCGTACCATCATGAACAACCTTTCCGGTGAAGTGACCTTTGCAGGCAAGAACATCGGTGAGGTTACGATTGCCACCAGCAATGCAGATGGCAGTATGAGGAGCCTGAACGATATCCTCGCAGACTGCCGTGTAGCATTCTCCGGCTTGACCGAATCTGAAAAAGCATCCAATGCAGAGGCACTGGTCGGCAAGAATGCGATGTCCGGTTTCCTTGCCCTGATGAATTCCAGCGAGACGGACATCAACAAACTGCGTGGTGCCATTGAAAACTGCGATGGCGCATCCGAGAGCATGGCAGAGACCATGCAGGACAATTTAAATGGTCAGCTCACCATCCTGAAATCTCAGCTGGAGGAGCTGGCTATTTCTTTTGGCGATATCCTGATGCCTACCATCCGCAAGATCGTATCTGCCGTGCAGCAGTTCGTGGACAAGCTCAACAGCATGGATGAAAGTACCAGGGAAACGATCATCAAGATCGGACTCCTGGCGGCATCCATTGGCCCGCTGCTCATTGTGCTTGGTAAGACCATATCGACCATCGGCACAGCGATGCGGGGTTTCAGTTCTCTTGCAAAGGGTGTCCGGCTTCTCATCACCCATGTGGGCAGTGCCAGCGGTGTGTTCAGCAAGCTGGGGGTGGTTCTGGGTGGTCTGTCCGGGCCGGTCGTAGCCGTGGTGGCGGTCATCGGTACGCTGGTGGCGGCTTTTATGAATCTCTGGAACACCAACGAGGAGTTCCGTACTGCCATTACCGGCATCTGGAACGACATCGTTTCCAAGGTGAAAGGCTTCTGCGACCAGCTGACACAGCGGATCAATGGGCTGGGCTTTGATTTTAAGGATGTCACTGAGGTACTGAAAGCTGTCTGGGATGGCTTCTGTCAGGTGCTCGCACCGCTGTTTGAGGGAGCATTCCAGAATATTTCGACCATCCTCGGTGTCGTTCTGGATACATTGCTTGGCCTGTTCGATGTCTTTTCCAATGTGTTCTCCGGCAACTGGAGCGGCGCATGGGAAGCGGCAAAGGGCATCTTCTCCAGTATCTGGGATGGCGTGAAGTCCATTTTCTCCACGACCCTTACTGCTCTGAAGAGTGCGCTGGATGTGTTCCTTGGTCTGTTCGGTACGGACTGGCAGACTGTCTGGGGCAGTATCAAGAACTTCTTCGAGACCGTGTGGAACGGAATCAGCAGCTTCTTCTCAAACACAGTTTCTGCTATCCAGAGTGTGGCGACGACTGTGTTCACTGCGGTTTCGAGCTTTTTTACGACTGTCCTTACGAGTATCCAGACGACCTTCAGCACCATCTGGACGGCCATTTCCACAGCAGTTTCGTCTGTGCTGAATACGATCCATACCACGGTGACAACTGTGTGGACGGCGATCTCGACCGCGATCTCTACGGTCATGAACACCATCAGCACGACGATCACTTCGGTGTGGAACGGCATCTACAACACCATGAAACCTTTGTTGGATGCGTTCCAATATCTGTTTGAGACCATCTGGCAGGCAATCCAGATTCTGATCGGCGCAGCACTGACCGCGATCCAGACGAAGATCACTTCCATCTGGAACGCCATCGTCGCCTTTGTGACTCCGATCCTGACTGGATTGCAGACGACTTTCTCTACGGTTTGGTCCGCAATCCAGACAGCCATCTCCACGGTGCTGACAGCAATCCAGACCGCAGTGACGACGGTATGGAATGCCATTGTATCGTTCTTGACTCCGCTGCTGACTGGCATTCAGACCCGGATGAGTACGGCATGGAATGCGATCAAGACGGTCATTTCGACTGTCCTTTCTGCGATCCAGTCTACGGTTTCTTCCATCTGGAGCGCCATCAGCAGCAAGATCTCCGGTGTGGTAAATGGTATCAAATCGGTGGTTTCTTCCGGCTGGAATGCCATGAAATCCACAGTATCGTCCCTCAGTAACAGCATCAAAAGTGCGGCGACCACAGCTTTTAACTCCATGAAATCCGGGATTTCCTCTACGATCTCCGGTATCAAGACCACCATCACGAACGGCTTTAACAGTGCAGTTTCCTTTATCAAGGGTCTGGCTGGACAGGCATTCTCGTGGGGCTCTGACATGATCGGCAACATTGTGTCCGGTATCCAGTCGAGGATTCAGGATGTGGCAAGTGCCGTATCGGGAGTGGCAGACCGTATCCGTTCCTTCCTGCACTTCTCTGTGCCGGATGAAGGACCTCTGGCAGATATGGAAAGCTGGATGCCGGATTTCATGCAGGGTCTGGCAAACGGTATCACGACCAACACCAGCCTTGTGACTGCGGCGGCGGAGAACCTGTCCACCACGCTGTCTACCTCCATCACCAACTCCATGAGGGGTGTGGAGCAGGCATACAGTAAGAGCTGGGCAGCCATTAGCCAGACGGTGAAAACCGGAACGGCAGGTGTAAGTGCCGCGATGAAATCTGCATGGAGTTCCATTACGACCAGTACTGCCAGCACATGGAACAGCATCAAGACCACCATCCAGACCAGCTTTGCGGCGGTGAAGACCAATGTGACCTCTGCGACAGCAGCAGTGAAAACGTCCATGACCAGTGCATGGAATGCAGTGAAGTCGCTGACAACGACCAGCTGGAACGGCATTAAAACGGTCATTACCACAGCGTGGAACGGGATCAAGTCCCTTACTACTTCTGCGACTGCTTCTGTAAAATCCTCCATGACAAGCGCATGGAATGCGGTGAAAACTCTGACGAACACCAGCTGGAATGGTATCAAGACGGTGATTACGACAGCGTGGAACAGTATCAAGTCTCTTACAACTTCCTCTGTATCCGCAGTTCGCAGTACGGTCACAAGCAGCTGGAACACACTGAAATCCACCACGACCTCTGCTTTCAATAGCATCAAGTCCACGGTGTCTTCGGCAATGTCCAGTCTACGCAGCACGGTTTCCTCCGGTGTTGCAAATATCAGGAGCAGCTTTAACTCGCTCGGTTCGATTGCTTCTTCGGCATACCGCTGGGGTGCAGATATCTGTTCCCAGATGGCGGCAGGTGTCCGGGCAGCGGCCGGTTCCGTGATCGCGGCGGCAGAAAATGTCGCAAGCAGGGTCAGAAGTCTGCTGCATTTCTCTGTGCCGGACGAAGGACCTCTGTCCGATGCAGACACCTATATGCCTGACTTCATGAAGCTGCTGGCGACCGGCATTAAGAAAAATGTCAAGTCGGTAGTGAAGGCTGTGCAGGGGCTTGCCGGGTCTATGAGCAGTAACCTCACGACTCCGGTGGATTCTCTGGGCGACTGGATGGATTCTGTGGTCGGCAGTTTTGCTGCCACGATCAAGAGAAGCCAAAATGGTATCGGCAGTGCTGCAAGGGATGTGGGCAGCGGTATCCAGTCCCAGCTGATGGCCGGGCTTTCCGGGCTGAAAACACAGTTCCAGCAGCTCTGGACTGACCTGCAGGGTATCACCAAAACAGCAGTCGGCAGTATGAGCGATGAAGTGAAGCAGGGCTTTACGGACATAAAGGATTCCATTGGAGAGCTGAGTTCTCAGACCGGTTCCCTTGGAAATGCGATCCGCAGCCTTGGCGATACCTTCAACTCGGATTTCCTAAAGAGCCTGGGCAATGGCATCAGCAAAGTCGGTGATACGGTCAATACGGTCACCGGTCTTGTGGACAAGCTCGGCTCTATGAAGAATACCATCGGAAACCTCGGAAGTACGTTGCAGAACCTCGGCAATGTTCTTGGCTCCGAAAACGGAGGCGGTCTGCTGTCCAACATCGGCAGTTTCCTGTCGAAGATCGGCAGCGCAGATGGCGGTCAGATCGTGTCGAACTTTGGCAACCTGATCTCCGGGCTGACCTCCAAAATGGGCGGTCTGGGAGAGGGAATCTCCGGTATCATCTCGAAGCTGGGAAGCCTTGGCTCCAGCGGTGGGGGAATCCTGTCGAATCTGGGCGGGCTGCTTTCCGGTGTAGTGACGAAGATCGGCGGCTTAGGCGGCAGTCTTTCTGGGCTTCTGTCTGGTGTGGGTTCCACATTGGGCGGAATTGCTGGTTCTGCCGGCTCCGCAATCGCAGGACTGTTCGGCTCGGTTGGCACGGCCGTATCTGGTCTGGCGGCAGGTGCGGGTACGGCTCTTGCAGGCGTAGCAAGCTCCGCAGGTGGTTTCCTCGCATCCGCAGGCACAGCACTTGCTGGTCTGGCGGGTCCTGCAGGTATCGCAGTGGCGGCCGTTGGCGGCATCGGTCTTGGACTGACCGCTCTCTGGAAAAACTGCGATGGCTTCCGGGAAGGAGTCACGAATATCTGGAACAAGGTCACTTCGGTATTCTCGAATGGAGTAAATGCCATCAAGAACGGTATCTCCAATGCGGCTTCTGCCATCGGCAACGTGGCATCGTCCATCTGGGGCGGTATCAAGAACGTGGCTTCCTCGGCAGTCAGCTGGGGCAAGGATATCGTTGGCGGTATTGCAGGAGGCATCAAGAAGGGTGTGAGCTGGGTCGGCAGTGCGGTCAAGAGTGTGGCAAGCGGTATCCGTTCGTTCCTGCACTTCTCTGTGCCGGATGAAGGACCTCTGGCAGATGCGGACACCTATATGCCAGACTTTATGAAGCTGCTTTCCGGCGGCATCAAGAAAGGCGAGGGCGAACTAATCAGCCAGATCAAGTCGATGGCAGCAAAGGTGCAGCAGGGTATGGAGGGCATCAGTTCCTTCAGTCTGCCGGAACTGACCCTGCCGCACTTCGATGGCTCTGGCTGGAACTTCCCGCAGGCGGCTCTGGCCGGAGGCGGTACCACCCGGACGACCAACCTTGGTGGCGTATATATCACGGTCAACGGCTACAATGCCCGGAACGATGATGAACTCGCACAGACCGTTGCCGATAAGATCAACGGCATGATCCACGAGGATGATTCGGTCTTCAAGTAAAGGAGGAGATGCGTATGGGCTATAACACCCCAAAGCAGACAGTATCACAGTTTCAGCTCAAAGGCAGATATGCCAGACAGTATCTGTCCTTTGCCGGGAAGTCCAGCAAGGACTTCCTTTTATATTTGTCTGGTCCCGGTGTGTATGATTCCCCGGCTGCGGATGTGGAGAGCACCTCCGTACCCGGCAGGAACGGGGACATCATCACCGAGAATGCAAGGACAGGCAGGCGTAGGTATCAGAACGTGGATATCAAGTATAAGGCATTTTTCTTCAACGGTCTGCCTGCCAAGACCGCAGCGGTCAAGGCATGGCTGTTATCTCCGATCGGGTATCAGAAATTGCAGGACACCTACGACCCGGATTTCTTCCGGATGGCAGTCTGCAAGGACGCCCTGGAATTTGATGTGACAGCCCAGAAAGCCGCTGAGATGGAGCTGACATTCAACTGTAAGCCCCAGCGTTGGAGCGTGGATGGGCAGAGGGTGATCCGGCTGGATGGCAGGTCGACCTTAAAGAACCCCTTCGCTTTTCCGGCACAGCCTATCTTCAAGATCTACGGGGATTCTGGCGGCGAACTGTATGTGGGTGAGGAGAAGATCACCATCCACAGCATCAAGGACTACGTGCTGCTCAACTGTGAAACGCACAACGCTTACAACGCTTCCGGCTTCTGCAATGAGACCATCCTTTCGGATGATTTCCCGGAACTGCCGGAGGGAAAGACACAAATCGCATGGACAGGCGGTATCACGGCGGTGGAGGTGACTCCTCACTGGTGGACGCTGTAAGAGGGAGGTGCAGCCAGTGATCCCATGTTTATATGATTCCAGAGAAATGAGATTTGACCATAACGGCATCGGAAAGCTGGCAGATGCACAGTCCTGTACGGTGACCGAAAAGAGAAACGGAAGCTATGAACTGAAACTCATCTGCCCGGCAGATGGCATCCATGCAGAGATGCTGGAGGAGGGGAATATTATCCTTGCCAAGCCATCGGATACCATGCAGTCTCAGCCGTTCCGCATCTACAAGATCACGACCCCGATCGATGGCAAGCTGGAAGTGCAGGCACGGCATATTTCCTACCAGCTCAACTTTATCACGGTATCACCATTTTCAGTGACCGGGTGTGGCGGGGCAATGCAGGGTCTGAAAAGCCATGCGGCTTCTGACTGTCCCTTTAATGTCTGGACGGATGTGGAATCCAGTGCAACCTTTACGCTGGGAGTTCCATCCTCCTTCCGAAACTGCCTTGGAGGTATGGCCGGGTCAGTTTTGGACGTTTTTGGCGGTGAATTTGAGTGGGACCGGTACATGGTCAAGTTCCATAAGGCAAGAGGTGCCGACCATAACGTCCACATCATCTACGGTAAGAACCTGACGGATTTCAAGATGGAAAAATCCATCGAGAACACGATCACAGGTGTACATCCGTACTGGGTGGATAATGAAACCCAGGCGGTCATGGAGCTGCCGGAGAAGGTGGTGCTGCAAAGCAAACGGTCAATCCCATACCAGAAGATCACCGTGCTGGATTGTACCAGCAATTTTCAGGAAAAGCCGAGCGAAGCGGCACTCCGGGAATACGCACAGAACTATATTGACACCACAGACTTAACGGAGCCGGAGATCGATATCAAGATTGACTTTTTACAGCTCTGGAATACGCCGGGGTATGAGGACATCGTGGAAGCAGAGCGTGTTTCCCTTTGCGATACGGTCCATGTGTTTATCTCAAAGCTGGGTATCGAAGTCAGTTCCAAAGTCACCGAAACCGAGTATGATGCGCTGCTGGAACGCTATAACAGCATCACGCTCTCAAACTCCACGGTCAGCAGCCGGAATTCTTCTCTGACCGGTTCGCTCAACAGCATCCGGAATACAGCAACGATTGCCTATGATACAGCAGTCCGTGCGGAGACAGCAGTGGGAGAGCAGGTCGGTGGAATCACAGCATCTATCATTTATGACGGTGCGCTTTTTGCTGCGCTGTTTGGCCTTCATTATAAAAATGAAACTGACAGTAAGGGAAATACGACCCGGTATGCATTCAATGCGGCGACTTTGAAACAGTCAACGGTCGCATGGAAGAACAGCGCTGCCGGGTTGTTTGTATCCACGGATGGCGGTAAGACGTGGGGCTATGGCTGGGAGGCGGATGACACCGCAGTCAGGACAGCGATCCTACTGGAACAGACCCTCAAAGAACTGGATGACCGCTATAAGAAAGCCACGGAGCTTTCCGAGGAGCTGCTGAAGGAACTGGATGAACGGTACAAAACAGCGACCGCCATCTCTGCCGAGCTTCAGAAAACGCTCGACCAGCGGTACGAAACGGCAAAGAAGCTGTCTAAAGAGCTGCATGAGGAACTGGATAAGCGGTATGGCACCCTTACGGAAATCTCGGAAGATCTGCAAAAGGAGTTGGACGAGAGATACAGTGTGGCGAAGAAGCTGTCGGAAGAGGTCGAAAAAGAACTGGATGAAAAGTACCAGCCGAGTGTCCCGGTATCGGAAACCGCACCGGAAGCCCCGGTAGCAGATACGCTCTGGGTCGATAAGAAGAACCTGCAGTTAAAGCTCTGGGATGGAGAACAGTGGCAGACCATCGGCTATGAGCCGGAACAGCCAACGGAACCGACCACACCGACCGAGCCGGAAACACCAGATATCGAAAAGCCGGGTGGTGAAGATAAGGATACGGAAAACAAAGAAGAAACAGATGACAAGAAGACCGATCAGGAAGGAGGGAGCGCGTAATGGTCACAAGCATTTATCAGGAAGTGGAACTGTCGCTGACGGAAAATCTCATTCCAGTGACGGTCCCGGTCAAACAGTATGATAACAGGGCACGAAAAGTCAGATGTGTTCTGTATAACAACTCGGTGCAGTATTCCGTACCGCAGGACTGCATTGTTGCCTGCTCTGGCACCAGACCGGACGGCACGATCTTCCATTACACCAGCGAGACGGCATCCGACCTTGTGTTTGTTGAAAATGGAGCGGTCGTTTTTACGATCACGACCTTCATGACCGCACAGGCCGGGCGGTTTCCGCTGGATGTTGTTATGCTCAGCACATCGGGGGATGTTCTTGGTTCGTTCTCCCTCACATTGAAGGTGGAGCGGGCGGCCATCAACAACGGTAAGATCGCCACCTATACCTACGCGGGTGTGGTGGAAGCTATCCGCAAGGGACTGCTGGAAGTGTATATCACGGACGATGGCTATTTTGCCGTTGTGTCGGAGGATGGACTCGGCTTCAGTGACAAGTCGGAATCCAGCACCATCCAGAAATTCATTGAAAATCTTTTGAACTGTACGGTTACGGATGATGGCTATCTTGCTTTCACCACTGAAGACGGTCTGAAGCTCATCTTTTCAATGGACGGTGACGGACGGCTGATCGTAGAGTTTGCAAACGGCTGATAGAGCCGGGAAAGGGAAAATATGTCGGAATATATCGGCAACCGAATCGTCCCTCGCCATGATGGTGTCTGGGACAAAGCAAAAGAATATGAACCTCTTACCATTGTGTATGAGGAATCCACAGGCGACAGCTATATGAGCCGGAAACCTGTGCCGGCCGGAACGCTTCTGTCACAGGAGGAATACTGGGCGATGTGTTCCCGGTTCTCGGAGCAGATGGCTCTGTACCGTCAGAATACGGCAGAAGAAGTGGAGCAGTTCCGCAAGGATACTGCGGATGATGTGGCACAGCTTCGTACAGATACTGCATCAGATGTGGCAGCCCTGCGCAAGATGACCGCGCAGGATGTGGCGGATATCACCCAGAAGGTCGATGCCGCAAACAGTGCGGTTGCGGCCAGTAAGTCCGAGATGGATAAGACCGCAGAAACGCTGAAAGCCCAGATCAATGCCAATGTCAAGGCATCTACGGACAAAAATGCCAACTATGCACAGGAGCTGGTGGATGCTCGTGTGGATGATGCCGGGAAGACCTATCCCACGGCAGGCGACAATATCCGTGCGGTCGGCAGGGTGCGTTCCATGCAGAATATCATGAAGAACTGGGTGATCAAAAATGGTTACGCAAACCAGAACGGCAACCTTGTAGCTTCGGAAAGCTGGCGCGTGGCGCACATGGTCCCGGTCAGCGGTGATGCGATTCTGGTGGACGGTCAGTTCGGCTATATGAGCGGCCGGGATGACTATAACAACGTGGTCTGCTATGACATGGACCGTAAGTTCCTCGGTGGCTGTTTCCGGGCAGAGAGCGGCAAGGTCTATGACAACTATGTGATCACACTGCTTCCGAATACCCGTTTCATCTCTGTCACCACCAATGAAAAGCTGTTCTCGAAGCTCTCGGTGTACCTCTATGACAACATGCTCCCACTGAGATTGCTGTCAAATTATGCAACTGGTTGGCAGTGGATGAACGGCAGCGTGGATATCAGGTTCACGGGCAGCAAGGTGACAGTCACATTCCCGGAGGGGAAGGACGTATATGTCTGCCGCCGTACAAATGGTACACAGTATGAGCAGACGAAACTGGGGGCAGAGAACAGTACTTCGGTTGATTTTACTGCGAAAGGCTGGTGGGCAATCTATTACGATGGAATGGAAGTATCTGCTGATGAAACGGGAGAAAAGATTGAACTGCCGGTCATCAAAGTGGAAAACACGGTCGGTGACTGGGGCGGTTTGTTTACAAGGAACCGTTTTGTGTTTGCGATCCTTTATCAAGCAAATGTTGTATATGCGGCTCCTTCGAACAGCGGTACCGTCATCAACGGAATCGATTATGGAAATCCGGCGAAAGCGGCGTATAATTCGATGACCTGGCACAAGTACCGTTCAGCAAAGATGTTCCTCGCTACAGGCCAGTTTGCGATCGATATGGTCAACCGCACCATTCAGGTCACGAAACGTATCCTGGCGGTTGTCGATAACGGTGCTTACTACTGGATCAGTGCTAGTGAGGAGCCGGTACCGATGTTGGATAGTACGGAAGCAGAAAAGCATCACATGCTGATCCTTGCCTATGACTCGTCCATAGATCAGATCAATCTTTATAACACTGCACAGTTCCGGGCATTGGGAGTAAACGGCTACTATATCGCTGCATGGTATGAAAACCATTTCTGGTATCCGCACATGGGTTCCTCTTTCAGCATTGTGCTGGATGGCACGACTTATAAGGCCGGTGAGCTTTTCGATGAAGAACGGCGTGATTCCTATATCGAAAAGAAGTATGAGGACCGCTTCCAGCAGCTCCGCACGGATCTTGCCGGTAAGGATTCCCGCCATATGTATCTGGCAAGCGGCGGTATTACCATTGACCAGGATGGCGGTACGATCCAGGTCAGTACCAAGTGTCTGGGTGTTCCGGATACGTTCCACTATGAGTGGATCATGGCAGGCGATCCGGTAGAGATGGCATTTAACACACCCAGCTCGACATTTGGTATGCCGATGCGCATCCTCGCTTATGATGCCGGTACGAAAACCATCAATCTGTACGACACCAGCCTGTTCCGAAAGCTGGGTACGAATGGTTTCTATATTGCATCCTGGTATCAGAGCAAGCTGTATAATCCGCACATTCACCCGGATGTGAAGTTCATTGTGGGCGGTAAGGAATACAAAGCGGGTGATCTCTTCGCAGATAACGCGGCATCTTTCATCCCGAAGCGTATCACGGATTATGTGCAGAAAGCCATTACTCCGGCTGTAGAGGATGACATCGTGACCCCGTCCCACTGGGACTGCATGGAGGGACGCCAGCTTTCCATCTTCTTTGACTGTCTTTCCCGCCACGATGGCAAGGAAAATCTGTATGTGCTCGCCAGAGGCACGAATGCACCGAGCCTGACCCGGAACGAGTACTGCATGAACTACACGCCAACGAAGGACAGTACGGATTTTGCACTGACCGTCCGCCGTCTGGATGAAGATGACTGCCATACGGTATCGTCCAAACCTGTCCAGGTCAGGGTCCACCATAAGCTGAAGGACAAGCTCACGAAGAATATCTGCATCTGTGGAGACTCTCTCGTGGACAATGGTTCTGTGGCAACGGAAGTGTACCGTCTGCTGGCAGAGGATAATGACTGCGTGATCCACCAACTGGGAACGAGAGGACCGTCTGGCGGCAAGCACGAAGGACGCGGCAGCTGGACCTTTGCCCGGTATCTGGCAGACACGGATTACGCCGGCAAAACGAATGCGTTCTGGGACAAGATCAAAGGCCGTCTGGATTTCCAGAAATACTGCGAGACCAACGGCTATGAGGGCATCGATTACTTCCTGATCGCACTTGGCACCAATGATGTGTCACAGGGCACTACACTGTACCGCACGGAAGCAGAGGTGCAGAAGTTCGTGGATCAGGCGAAGCAGTTCATCGATGCGCTGCTGGATAAGGAAACGGGCTTCCCGAATTGCAAGATCGGTATCGGCCTTTGCGGACCCGGCTCGGATTATTCTTATCAGTGCGGTTCCAGCATGGGTATCTTCCATATGAGCATCAACACGCTGAACCTTGCACTGATCAAGGCATTTGATGCTGGCAAGTACCGCAAAAACGTGACCTGTTTTGCCCACGGTCTTCGCACGGACCGCCGTCTGGCATTTCCGTATTCGGACAAGCCGGTGACAAACCGGTTCACGGAAACCAGCCGGACGCTGACTAACAGTATCCATCCTTCCGCAAGGGGCTATCAGGCATGGGCAGACGGCTATTACTGCCAGATCCGTGCATGGCTGACGGAAGACAGCAAATAAATTTCCACCGTCCCTGACAGACATACCTCCCAAATGCCTGTGAAACGGTGTTCATTATAGAAGGAGTATACACAAGGCGGCATTGACCGTCTATTTTTATGCCCAAATGGGCAGGAAAGGACAAGATTATGCAGAATGTGATCGACAAGATTGAATGGATGTTCGCAGGTCTGGGTGGTTTCCTGGGTTGGTTCTTTGGCGGGTTTGACGGCTTCCTGTATGCACTGGTGGTGTTCGTGGTCTGTGACTACTTCACCGGGGTGCTGGCGGCAGCCATCAAGCATGAGCTTTCTTCTGAAGTTGGCTTTAAGGGCATCGCCAAGAAGGTGTGCATCTTCGTACTGGTCGGCATTGCCAACATCATTGACACACAAATCCTCCAGAATGGAGCGGCCATCCGTACAGCCGTGGTGTTTTTCTATCTGGCGAATGAGGGCCTGAGCTGCCTTGAAAACGCAGCGGTCATTGGTCTTCCGGTACCGGAGAAGCTCAAGGAGATGCTGGCACAGCTGAAGGAAGAAAGAGCGAATAAGGACGAGTAATCAATGGGGAGAGGTGTAACAGCCTCTCCCTCAAATTTTAGGAGGAATGAACCATGAGTAAGAAAGAGTATCCCGCAAAACTGACGACCGGTTATTACCGTGTGCGTGAAGTCTGGGAAGATGAGGCATCCCAGTTTGGCGCGTACCGTCTGCTGGCGAATGCGAAAGCCAAGTGTGATGAGAACCCCGGCAGCCGCGTGTTCGACAATGACGGCAACGTGATCTATCCGGAAGAGGCTGTCCCGGATACCGGCGCAGATGAGAGTGAGGAGAAAGCAGTCGTGGACGATATTCCGGAAGATAAGCCGGAAACCACAACCCCTGTGGAGGATACCCCGGCAGAGAAAGAAGCCGAAGACGAAGTGGATGAGAATGAGTTCCCGACTGCGGAGGAGCTTCCGGCGACCATTGCCTACGGCAAGCTCAAGACCCTCATGAACATCCGTAAAAAGCCGAGTCTGGAAGCGGAGGTCGTAGCGGTCTACAAGAAGAATGCCCTTGTGGAAGTCGTGCAGTTCTGTGATGGCTGGCTGAAGATCAAGTGCGCCGAAGCAGAGGCTGGTGTCGCATATGTCCTGAACAGTGCGGACACCTATGCGTTCACAGCTGACAGGATCTATACCGTTGTTCCCGGTGATAATCTCTGGAAGATCGCGGAAAAGGAACTGGGAAGCGGCAGCCGCTGTGCAGATATCCGTGTGTTGAATGGTCTGACTTCCAATGCCATCCGGGTCGGCATGAAACTGCTGATCCCTTAAACGGCGCATTTCGACACATTTTTAGGACTTCAATTTCCTGATGCCGAAAGGTATACTTGGGAAAAGGAGAGTGTTGTAAATGAATGAAAAGTTCATGGCAGAAGATGTGTTAAGACCGTATGGCATTACGCTGTACTATAAGGGATGTGAGTATCTGAGGGATGCGATCGTCCTGCATTGGCATTGGCCGGATCTGAAACCGTGTCAGCTCTTACAGCTTGTTGCAGATCAGAAGGGGGTTAAGAAGAGCGGTGTCCTCAGTGCCATTTCCACGATTTCTAATGTGGCGTGGGAAGTGAATGGGATAGGCGCTGAAAAGCCGATGTCAACCATGAAGTTTGTCTGTAGGATACTGGAAGAAGCAGACAGGAATAGAGAATAACCAATAGACCTAAAGGGGACTCAGAGCAATCTGGGTCTCTTTTCTTTTACGGAGGAAATCATTATGGGATATACCAATAGTCCACTCGTTGTTTATACCAAACTCTCCCCAAACCATTCCGGGCAGAGGACACACAGCATCGACCGTATCACACCGCATTGTGTGGTCGGTCAGCTTTCTGCGGAGAGCATCTGCGGCTGCTTCACCAGCACAAGCCGTCAGGCAAGCTGCAACTACGGCATCGGTACGGATGGGCGGGTATCGCTCTGTGTCGAGGAAAAGAACCGCAGCTGGTGTTCGTCCAGCAATGCCAATGACCAGAGGGCTGTCACCATCGAATGCGCCAGCGACATGAATGAGCCGTATGCCATGAACAGTGCCGTATATGACTCTCTCGTCAAGCTCTGCATCGATATCTGCAAGCGTAACGGGAAGAAGAAGCTCCTGTGGCTGGGTGATAAAAATAAAACACTCAATTATGCGCCGGCGGCAGATGAAATGGTGCTGACGGTCCACCGCTGGTTTGCCAACAAAAGCTGCCCTGGAAACTGGCTGTATGCCCGTCTGGGTGATCTGGCCGCAAGGGTAACTGCAGCACTGGGCGGTTCATCCTCATCTGGCATGCAGGCATCTTCGCTGAAAAATCTTTCGGAAGCAGAAGCAGTTGCAAAGATCGGTCCGCTGTTTACTGCGAACCAGAAAACCACGGGCCTCCTTGCCTGCGTGTCGATGGCACAGTTCATTCTGGAATCCGGCTACGGTAAATCTGAGTTGGCACAGAATGCCAATAACTGCTTCGGCATGAAGACTTCGCTTTCCGGGAACAGCTGGAGCGGCAGCAGTTGGGATGGCAAGTCTGTCTATACCAAGAAAACACAGGAGCAGAATACCGATGGCAGTTATGTGACGATTACTGCTGACTTCCGCAAGTACGCTTGTGTGGAAGACTCTATTGCCGATCATGCGGCATATCTGCTCGGTGCGATGAGCGGCAGCAGGAAACGCTATGAGGGTCTGGCAGGCTGTACCGATTACAAGAAAGCGGCACAGATCATCAAGGCTGGTGGCTATGCTACCAGCCACACTTATGTGCAGAGCCTCTGCAGTATCATCGAGCGTTGGAACCTGACGCAGTACAATGCCACCACCGAAGATAATAGCACCGAAGGCAGCACCACCATTTCCGGTTGGTACCGTGTGCGTAAGAGCTGGCAGAATGCCGCTTCCCAGAAAGGTGCGTTCCACGACCTCACCTATGCAAAGCAGTGTGCGGATAAGAATCCTGGCTATTATGTTTTTGACCCGGCGGGTAAGGCCGTCTACCCGGAACCGAAGTCTTCAGTCCCGTATACTGTGCGTGTGTCCATTAAAGACCTCAACATCCGCAAGGGTCCAGGAACAAATTACGGTAAGACCGGTTATTATACCGGAAAGGGCGTGTTCACTATCGTGGCAGAATCTGCCGGTGCTGGTTCTGCGAAAGGCTGGGGCAAGCTGAAATCCGGTGCAGGCTGGATCGCACTTGACTTTGCATCCCGTATCTAAAAACAGTCCCCGTCCTTACCGGGCGGGGCATACATAAACATTATTGCGAGGTGGATTAGCTGAGTGTTAAAGAATATGAAAAAAGACACAGAATCAGGTGTGACTGTGCCTTTCAAAATGGGCTATTCCTGTCCGGTTAGCCGATCATATAAGATAACAGTTTCAGATGTTGAAACGCAAATCCGTTCTTTTTTCAGGATTGTTCGCGGGCGCTGGTTCTCACGGTAATCTCGGTCTGTTTGTGTAAAAGCAGAGCAGCAAACAAAATCACAAACGGAAATGGCACCTGATGAAGTTGAACGGATGATAAAGATAAAATCAATTGGCGGTGTAGCTTTAGAAATCAGGTAATCAGCTTGTATTTGGGTGCTGAAGGAATAAAAACGCGGCATGTAGGAATGGAGGATAAAGTCCTGTTCAATTGTTTGCTTTAAGCGAACCAATGCTTCCAGGCGGGGCTTTACACTTTCCTGATATTGAGAGCCTTTTTCAATCTGAAAAAGCATGATTTTTTTACGCAGAATCATGTCAAGCGTTTTTGACCGGTTGAATCGTGGAAGACTGACATCAGTCAAATATTGAAAACCTGCAAGATGCGGAAATCGCTCAGGTGGGAAAGCGAGAGTGATGGTATGAAGCTGCTTTTTGTAGCCATATGTAAAAACGTAATTGAACTGCATTAGTTCTTTCCACGCTAATGCCGCTTCATATAGTATATCGGTACTCATGCCATCATCTCCTTTGCCAAAAAATAAGAGCCCTGCCGTAGCAAGGCTCTCACTAAGCGTTTTTGTTCGATTCAAAGAATCTATTCGGCTTGTGGTTGTCGCATAACCCACGGGCGGGCTCCACAATCGGCTGAAACCGAACCAGTCCACTGCTTCAACGCCACGATAGCTGGTCAATGCCGCTATCCTCTAAGTTCATTATAACACAAAATAACCAGAACACAAGTACTCTGGAAAAATTTGTGGCGTGTGAACTATCACGCTCAGTAATAGTATATGCAGAATCGGAAAAATCGCAACTGGAAAAAGAAACAAAATAAAAATCGTGCAGATAAGACAATAATCTCCCAGATTATTCTCCGTCTTTCTGCATCGGATTTACTTGATAATATCACGAAACAGAGGGAATATGTGACTGCCCAAAGAGAAGAAAACGGGCAGGAAAGGAGCGAAAACTATGAGTACTGGTACGGATTTCCTTGCAAATCTGCAGAAAAAGACTGTGAAGAATACAGTACAGCAGAAACAGCAGAAGAGAGTAACTGCATCTGCTGTGGATGTTTCGGCTTTACTGGAAGCCGCTCTTGGGAAAAAGAAACCTGTGGAAGCTGTGGCAGATGTCCGCCAAAGTACGGATGCTGCCACAGCTTCTTTTTTACCACTGGCTGATACGCACCAGGGCAAGTCTACTCAACAAAAACCCAAAAACGCATCAGATAAAAAACAGACACCCCAAAAATCAAAAGACATCGTGGATGCCGGTATCACAGCTCTTATCCAGAAGGCTCTGGATGCCAAAAAGGTCATGGCAGAGCCGGACATTGCAGAACGGCTGCAGAGCAGTATGGAGAGTGAGTTTACGAAGCTCTTCACACCGGAAGAACCGCAGGATAACAAGTTCGTTTCGACGGCGACCTTCCGGGCTACCAAAAAGAAAGCCGGAACCCTTAATGTGGCAGCTTACATCCGCGTTTCTACGGACATGAGCGACCAGGAGAACTCCTATGAAACGCAGGAAAAATACTTTAACCAGCTGATTGAAAATAATCCGGCATGGAATGCAGTCGGTGTGTACTCCGATTACGGCATCTCCGGCACTTCCAAGGAAAAGAGAACCGGATTCCGCCGACTGATGCGCCATTGTAAGGACGGGAAGATCGACCGCATTGTGTGCAAGTCCATATCACGATTTGCCCGAAACACGGCTGACTTTATGAGTGCACTGGATGTCCTGCATGATTGCGGGGTAACGATTCTGTTCGAGAAAGAAAATCTGGATACGGCAGACCCGACCAGCGACTTCATCCTTACGACACTGGCAGCCATTGCACAGGAAGAAAGCCACAGCATTTCCAGTAACATCCGGCTGGGGCAGAAGATGCGCTTTCCGAAGGGGGATGTTCCAAACAAGATCATGTACGGATACCGCTACAATGGGAAGATGGTTACCTCCGAGAGCGGATATGAGTATAAAGATATTGAGATCGTTGAGGAAGAAGCCAGGGTCGTCCGGCGCATTTTCCATGAAGTCGTGGAAGGGAAAGCCTATACGGAGATTGCAAGGGGACTGAACATGGACAAGATTCCGGCTCCTGTCACCGACGCAGTGAGAGTAAGAAAGAAAAAATCCAAGAAAGGGCAGTTAAACAGTGATCTGCTGGATGGATGGACAGGCGGGAATATCACGCGGATCGTCCGTGCCGAGCGGTACATGGGTGCAGTCCTTATCCAGAAGAAGTTCACATCGGATTACCTGACACATGAAGTCCGGGACAACAAAGGCGAAGTCCCTCAGTATTTTGTCCGGAACCATCATCCGGCAATCGTTGACGAGGACCTGTTTGAAAAGGCACAGGAAGTCGTAAAAGTAAACAGCGATTTATATAACAGGACAAGATCCGGCAAGAAGCCGAGAGCGTTTTCCCAAAGACTAATCTGCGGGGAGTGCGGCCGCTTTTTCCATGTGACTAACGGAAATGGGAACTATCCCATCTGGCGATGCCCGACGAGCAGCCGGACGACCGGAAAACGCATCTGCCATGCAGAAAAAGTATACGAGGAACAGGTTGTCCGAGCCTTCCGTAAAGCAGTTCTGGAGCGGTTCCGGCTGACGCTTAAGCCCATCCATGACAACGTGGCTGTGGCAGACATCATGAGCGGCCGGTTCAAAGAGCAGTATGACAACTTCACCCCGGAAGCAGATTCTTTTGTAAGCCAGATGCTTGCACGGCTGGAGAGCATTCAGAAGCTGGATTTTATGGAACGCGACCGTGCTTTTTATAAAAAGCAGATAGCGGCCGCACACACCAGTGTGGAAAGCACCAGTAAGAAGATCCGGCTCCTGAAAAGTCAGGTGGATGTGATGCAGACCCGTCTGGAACTTCTCGGTGACGAGATGATCGACCCTGCTTCTATTGAGGAGAAGAAAAAGCTCATTGAGAAACTGGAGCGGGATATTCAGAAGGACACGGACACTGAGCAGAAGCTGACCGAACAGCTCGACTATATGGAAGACTACTGGGAAGAACTGGAGGGCGACTATGAACGAAGGGAAAAGGCAATCGAGTGGATGAAGAACCTCCCGGCGGGGCGGGATGGTACGGTAGCCTTTCTGAATGAAGTGACCGAAGAACACTGCAAGGCCTTCCTCCTCTCCATCACGATCCATTCACCGCTGATGTTTACGGTCCACTGGTTCGATGACACCAAGACCGAGGTAGAGATGGATTCCAATATTGAAGATTACCGCAATACCGCAAGCTATTATGACGGGCATACGATGCGCGACGGCAGCCAGCGGAAGAGGTATGTAAGATAAGACCAGTTGCAAGGCTGGAAGAAAGGAGCAGATTATGACAAGACAAAAAGTGGATGTGATCCCCGCCAGTGTGCGCTCGGTACAGAACGGCGGGCAGCTGAAAAGCCAGACCAACATCCGTGTGGCGGCTTACTGCCGTGTTTCCACCGGCGATGAGAGCCAGCAGACTTCCTACACGACACAGAAAGCATTCTACAAAGACCTCATCACCCGGAAGCCCGGCTGGATCTTTGCCGGCATCTACGCGGATGAAGCAAAATCTGGTACGAACCGGGAACATCGAGAAGAATTCAACCGCATGATAAAAGATGCGATGGATGGAAAGCTGGACTACATCGTTACAAAGTCCATTTCCCGATTCGCACGAAACACCATTGATTCCCTGACCTGTACCCGTGAGCTTCGACAGCTGAAGCCGCCCGTGGGTATCTATTTCGAGAAGGAAAACATCGACACGCTGGACGCCAAAGGTGAGCTGATACTGACGATCCTTTCTGCACTGGCACAGGATGAGAGCCGTTCCATTTCCGATAACATCCGATGGAGCATCCAGAAGAAGTTCCAGTCTGGTGTCCCGCATATCAATCTGAAACGGATGCTGGGATATGAGCTTGGGGAAAATAAGCAGTGGGTCATCGTGCCGGAGCAGGCAGAGATCATCCGCTACATTTTTGACCGTTTCGTGAAAGGCCAGACGGCGAATAAGATCGCTCAGGAGCTGAACCAGATGGAAAAGTTCACGGTCAATGGAAAGAAGTGGAGTGCCAGCTCGATCCTGATCGTCCTGCGGAATGAGAAGTATGTGGGCGATATCGAGATGCAGAAGACCATCACGAAGGATTTCCTTACCCACCGTTCCAGCATCAACAAGGGCGAAGCACCCCGGTACTATGTGAAGAACCATCATGTGGGCATCATCGACCGTGTGACTTGGGACAAAGTGCAGACTATGCTGTTCGAGAAGCCGAGGGCAGACATGACGAAAGGCCCTGGCAAGAAAAAGGTAAAGAGCATTAAGGGTTCTCCGTTTGGAAACCTGCGCTGTGGTGCGATCCTGGAGAATGGACCGGATGCCGGAAAGCCCTGCGGGGAGGGATTCTTCCGTACAACCTACACGGGTGTGGCAAATGGTTACAGCGATGAGCGGAGTCTTAAGGCGACTGGTGAGGATACCGGAGAGTATCTGGAAAAATACACCTATTCGTATCCCGTTTGGCGGTGCAAGCGTAAGGTCGGGGAGCGGGACGGTGAGCCGCCGAAGAACGGTTCTCCCGACCAGAAAGCGTATTGCCGGAGCAAGAAAGGCTGCATGTCAGATGAGGAAAAGGAAGCTGCAAACAAGCGCTGCCCATCCGAACGCTACCATGAGTGTGCGCTGGAGCAGAGTTTCATGGAACTGCTCTACAGCATGAAGCGTGACTTTGAACAACACGGAGATACCTCCATGATCGTGACGATGTTTGACAATGCCTATGAGCAGGCTGTCCGGCTGGCGAATAACAACAGCATCTCAGTGCAGAGGATGACAACGGTGGAAAATCAGATCAAGGAGATGGAAGAACGCCTGCAGGATGCCATCAGCCATCAGGTGGCGGCGCTTCGGGAAGCTGCACTGGAACAGAACGTGGAACTGAATGAAGCCCTTTCCAACGGGGAGGTGACCATTGATGACATCGACCTGGACATCCGGAGCGGACTGACACCGGGAAGCATCGGAGTGAGCTTCTATGGAACGGAAACGGAGGAAGGTTCGGAAGCCCAGATTTATACAGAGCTTGTGAACGACCTGCAGGAACGGCTGAAAACACTCCAACAGGAACGGCAGACGATAGAGGAAGAACAGGGTGTGTTGGCGATCATGAAAAAGAACTTTGAATACTTCCTTGCCTGTCTGAAAGAACTGCCGGATACCAATGCAGGCGGAATGCCGCTGAGAGTCAACGGTCTGGATGTACAGGGAACCCTGCTTCGGGATGTGGACGGAAATACCATCGAAGGCCGGAAACGTGCCATCACCAGCGGAAAGCTCAAGCTGACTCCTGAGCGGATCGCAGAAGCACCAGATATGCTCCACTTTGAAAAAGGCATCTACTGTGCTTTTATTGAGAGCGGGGTACTGCAGGGGGATGTGGCAACCTATAAGACAAACTTCGGTGTGACACTGACCTCAAAAGGCAACCGCAGAACGCTCGACAGCTTCATGGGTTATAAGCGGAGTGACATGGACGGCAATGTGGTCTATGTGGATGCTCCTTATAAGGTGTACGGATTCAGCATTCAGTACCGCAGATACCTGACAACTGCAGCGAAGCGCGAGAGGGAAGAAGCGGTGTGATGGAAGGAGACAGGACCCTGCCGGGTGTGGCTTTTGTGGCTGCATCTGGCAGGGCTTTTTTTGTTTTTAAGGTTTTACTGTGCTGCTATTTTGCCTGTTTTTTTGTCTGGTCTTTTTTACCTGTAGGGATTGCTATGTGCAGATTCCTGTTATATGTTGTGGGTGGCGAGAAATACACATAGCAAGGAGTGTTTGAAATGAAAGATGTAGCAGGGATGCTGGCAGAGAAATATGGTGCAACAGCTGAGGAGATTGTGGCGGCCGGTGCTATGAAATTATATCTCCAGAGCATGGAGCCGGCAGAGGCACTGAGAAAGGTGAGGGCTGTGTATGAGCCAAAAGTGATCCGGCTTGACAGTGGCGAAGGCGTGCCGGTACAAAGCAATATTGATGGTGCAAAGTACGCTGCGTTCATCGATGAGTCCTTGGCGTTTGCGGATCAGAAGATGAGAGAGCGTGGGGATGCACTGGCAGAAATGGTTATGGAAAAGTTGAAAGCCGTGGAAGGAAGGTGCCTGATCGAGTGTGCCAGCGTGGAGTTCATAAGTTTTATCGAAGATGCTTATCGGTGTCTAAGGCGGGGAGAGAGATAATACAGGAATTTAAGAAGTCTGCAGTTGATGATATGAAAGAACTGGACGAGAAAAGAAGTGCATAATTGAAACTTATCGGCCCACTGGCGTATTGTGTAGATCCCTACATGGTCCGCTGGTGGGCTTCTTTTTTTTGTCCTTATCCGCATAAACCACAGACAGCACTTCGGTGTGTTCCAAAGTGCAGTTGTGGCTTATGCGGGCTTTTTTGTTATATGATCAACAAGTTATAAAATCAAACTCCTAAGCCGTATAAAATTGCTTTCATCTCCTTTACCATCCGGGTGAGAATCTCCTGTTCAATTGCATTACAGTCTAAAAGCAGACGGTGGATCTCGGAATCGGCAGTGGACGCGGAGTGCGCCAAACTGTCTACAAGAAGGTCATCTGCTGAGACATTTAGTGCGTTGGCAATATCAACCAGTGTATCAAGACTGGGACGGTTAATGGCGGTTTCGATAACACTGATGTGTTTTCGGGTCATATTAAGTTGTTCACCGAGTGCCTCCTGTGTGATTCCGGTCTGTTTACGTGCGTTTGCGATACGTTTACCTAAAGATTCATAATCAATAGCCATGTATGTTCCTCCTTATGTGTACCCGCATAAGGCTGTTACGATTATCCCGCAGAGAAAAACACATAGCAACTTGATTACAGGAAATCTAAGGTCGCAAAGGTCTACACCTCTATCTGTTATGTGGTCTAAGGCTGTTTTGCTACCTGATATGTAGCAAAATGCGAAACGTGCTACATGATAGGTAGCAGTCAAATCATCAATCAAACCTTATAATATAAATGTAGAAAAGACTGCGCATAGAAAGGGACGATGATGACGAGCAAAGGAGAAAAGGGGATTCTTACATTATACAGTGATGTACAGGCGACTTCTGTTCGTTGGCTGTGGTATCCGTTCATAGCAGTTGGAAAGATCACATTGCTGCAAGGCGACCCTGGTGATGGCAAGTCCACAATGATGATGCATTTGATAGCCGAGCTGTCTAAGGGAGGAACCTTGCCAGATGGTAAAACCATCGGAATGCCGCAAAGGGCTATTTACCAGTGTTCAGAAGATGGCATTTCAGATACCATTAAGCCCCGACTTGAAAAATGCGGGGCAGATTGCAGGAATGTGGCCTTCATAAATGAAGAAACATACAGTGGCCTGACACTGGATGATGAGCGCATCCGGCAGGCTATTATAGAATTCCGGCCGCGGCTGGTAGTTATCGATCCGATCCAGGCATATCTTGGAAGTGATTCCGACCTCCAGATTGCAGGAAGAGCAAGAAGGCTGATGCAGCGTCTTGGCATGTGGGCATCTATGTATGACTGTGCCATTGTGCTGATCGGACACCTTAATAAAAAAGAAGGAACGAAGGGTCTTTACCGGAGCCTTGGCAGCATCGATGTTGTTGCGGCCGCCCGGAGTGTCTTGCAAGTAGAACGGGATGCGGAGAAGTCAGATATCCGCATTGTGCGGCAGATAAAAAACAGTCTGGCTCCGTCAGATGGTGAAATCAGATTCTCGATAACAGCGGAGCAGGGCTTCAAATGGCTGGAGTGTGAAATTAAGCCAGATCCATCAGCGGAGCCGGAAACACCAGTTTTTGAGTCAAAATCTGAGAAGGCAGCGTATCTGGTCAAGAAGCTGCTTTCCGGGGGTGACATGAGATCCAGAGAGATCTATATGCGGATGAGCGATGAAGGTATCAGCCACAGGACAGCAGAAAATACAAAGAAAGAACTCGGCATCCGGAGTTACCGGAAGATGCGACAGTGGTACTGGAGCATGAAGCCGGAGGAATGAGAGGAAACAAATGATAGGCAGTGGAGCAGAGGCGGCAGACCGCAAGCAGAGAATCAGAGACAGATATAAAGGCGTGGATACTTCCGAGTTGGAAGTTATCCCGGCAAAAACTGTGGAGGGGCTTGGAGAAAGCACCTCTATCCGTCGTGTTGCCGCTTATGTCCGTGTTTCCACTGATAATGATGAACAGACTTCTTCGTATGAACTTCAGAAAAATTATTACACGGATTATATCAAGGCACAGCCGGGATGGGAATTCGTTGGAATCTATGATGATGAAGGCATCAGCGGTACATCATTGGAGCATCGCAAGGGAATGCAGCAGCTGATCGAGGACTGTAAGGCCGGAAAGATTGACCTGATCCTCACAAAGTCCATCGCCCGTTTCGCCAGAAACATTGTGGACTGCCTTTCCGTCATTGAAACACTGAAAAATCTTGACCCGCCCGTGGGTGTAAAATTTGAAGCGGACAACATCTACACACTGGACAGTAACGGGCGCATGATCCTGACGATTTTGGCATCCGTGGCAGAGGAAGAATCTCATTCCAAGTCTATCATTATGAACTGGTCCATTGACCGCAGGTTCAGCCGTGGACTGTTCCTTACGCCGGCCCTGCTCGGATATGACCAGGACGAGGATGGCAGCCTTGTGGTGAATCAGGACGAAGCACAGACGGTAAAGGTGATTTACTATCTGTACCTGAATGGATTTTCATTCACCGAGATTGCAGAACTCCTGACAGATTATGGCCGGAAGACAAAACTGGGGAACACGGAGTGGAATCCCGGCACTCTTGCAGGAGTCATTGCGAATGAACGCCATTGTGGGGATGTATTGGCAAGGAAGACCTTCACACCGAATTTCCTGACGCACAAATCAAAGAAAAACAATAACGACCGGACGCAGTACCGGCAGAGAGATCATCATGAAGCAATCGTGTCCAGGGAAGTCTATAATGCGGCAAATCATCTGCGGGCATCCCGGAGTTATACAAAGAAAAATCGCCCACTGCCAGTCCTGAGTGTGGTGGATGATGGAATCTTATGCGGATATGTGCCTTTTGATAAGGACTGGACCGGCTTTTCGGCAGAAGAATACCGGGAAGCATCTGAAAGCGTCATGCGGGAAAAACAGCATGATACGGTAGAAGTCATGAACCGTTTAGACCTCAGCGGATATGAAGTTGTGCGGGCACAGTATTTTGCTACTTTACAGAATCCGGCTATGACGATCTCCAATGGCAAGCTGCGCTTTAATACAGCCTGCCTGAAAAAGTTTGAAGATGTGGAGTATGTAGAACTGCTCCTGAATTCGGTTGACCGCTGTATTGCCATTCGCCCATGCGAAAAGGATAATGCGAACGCGATCCGCTGGGGCAGGCTGAAAGAGGGACGCTGGTGCGCCAGTACACTCGGATGCCGCGGTCTGGCAAAAGCTCTTTTTGACATGATGGAATGGGAAGAAGGTTTGAAATACCGTTTCCGTGGGCAGCTCGTGGAACAGAACGATGACAAGCTGATGCTGTTTGAACTGGATGAGCCGGAAATGGTTAAAGTAGAAGAAATTGTCCTGCCATCCAAGGAACAGGAAGAAGGAAAAACCGTCAAGCAGACGATCTATATCTTCCCACCAGAATGGGCAGGTACTTTTGGAAAGCCGATCACAAGTATTGCACAGGTCGGGATTTTACAGCAGGAGCATTACTCTGGAACCTGGGATGTACTCCGGCCGGCAGCAGAGATAGAAGAAATGAATACTTTTACCGCAGATGGCCTGAATGCTTTGCTCCACGAAGCGGAAAAAATAATGGAAGGATGGACTGACACAGATGAATGAAAATACGAACGCCATGCCACCGGAAGAGCAGGCAGAAAATGATAGAGACGCAAGAGCGGAAGAATTAGAAAGTACATTTTCCTATGACGGATACCAGGTCGTGCGGAAGGAGTTGTTTGCACATCTTCGTGACCCCGCGATCGTGATCCGCAAGGACAGCATCACATTTAACACGGCCTGCATCACCGGGCTGGAAGATGTGGTTTATGTACACGTCATGTTCAACAATGATTTGAAACGTATTGTTGTACGCGGCTGTGATGAAAACGACAAGGACGCTCTGCGCTGGTGCATCGCCAAGCCGGATAAACGTAAAAGCCGGAAGATGACCTGCAAGCCTTTTTCAGAACTGGTGTATAAGGAAATGGGCTGGGATACCGAATGCCGGTATAAGATGCTTGGGTACAGAATTTCGTTTGAAGGGGAAACTCTGTATGTTTTTGACCTGCTCGTGCCGGAGATCTTCCATGAGGGCCAGAAGCGAAAAAATGGAACAGACCAGAAAAATGCACAAGAGACAAAGCCTGCAAATACCAGAAAGGGATTTTACCCAGATGATATTGCGGGTACTTTTGGCGTACCTGTAGAAGAACATCTGAAAGAATCCGAAGTTCAGCAAATGGATGGCTATGTATCGGTGGGGATGCTGACGGGTAAGACCATCCCCGATACCGGGCTTGATTAAAACGGCAATCAGGATTCCAAGGGGGAAGTGCGCCCATTTTTAAGGAGGGGAGAGTAGTGAACGAAAGAATATGGAACCAGCGGATGCTGGGGATGACCTTTAATGCGGTGGATGGCAGAATCACTATCTTCCGCAGCACGTTGGAAGCATTAGGCTGGCCAACCCACTATCGCTTTCTGTACAACCGAGAAGCGAAACAGGTAGCTGTGCAGAACTGTACGGCTGAAGATGCAGGAGCTCATAAGACACCGAAGCTGACTGTGAGCAACAGCTGTGAGATCAAGTGCGTGGCATTGGTGCGGATGATCTACCGGGACATGCGGTGGAACCGGAACAATACATATCGCCTAGAGGGGAAAAGCATCCCCAGACAGCAACTTGTGAGTTTCGATCTGGATGCTCCGTTTTTAGTGGAAAACGGGAAAGCTCTGGACGAAAAGCCAAGCTTCACAGAGCCCCTGTGTGGCGAAGGATTGTCCGCTGCGGAAAGTTCCTCGGCCTCGCCAATTAAACGCGACAGTGGGGCGCTGTGAGGGGTGTGTGGCGAAGTCGGAAAAAGGCAGCCAATCGGGTCAGAATCCAGGATGCTTGCAAGGCAGCAAGGTGGAAGGTGACCGGGTGGGCAGGAGCTATACAGACAAGTCTACTCAACAAGTGAATAAAATCACTTTTGCACCTATGAACGTAAAAAATAAGTGATTAAGCTCACTTATGGCTATTGGAAATAAGTGATTTTGTTCACTTAGAAAAAGTGAGCTTTTTACGCCACCCGGAGTTTTGGGTGATGCTATCATTTGGTAAAAATAAGTGATTATAATCACTGAAAATCATTACAAACTGAAATAAGTGAGCTTAATCACTTATAAGGAAAAAAGTGAATATTTTACGCTCTGATGTACTTTGAGGTCGTCGATTAGTCAATAATCGGCGGCTTCTTTTTTATGCCCGGAAAAGTGGGTATGTAGCGACATATGGCAATAAGTGAGCTTTATACGCCACCGTCGAGCAACTTCTCCGAACAAATTTGAGTGCAGAAACTACGATAGCCACACCCAGCATTTTGAGTGCTGTTCTGACATTGGTTTCTGACACGCTCCGGGCTATCGCTGAATATTCCAGAAATGACCGGACGGAATTTATTCACACCGTTCAGGAAACGCAGGTTGCTCAACAGAGTGCCGATATATCGAAAAAGCGCAGGCGTCTGGCTGCTGCTCAAAGCCTGTGGGTTGGCCCCGCTCCGGCAAGACACTGAACGACACCGACATGAAGTATATCCTACGGCGAATGGAGAAGTACGGCATTTTCAGCGAGAAGAAGATCGAATCCGCCATCCGCATCGTTGCCAACGAGAATCGCTACCACCCCATCCGGGATTATCTGAACAGTCTGAAATGGGATGGGACTGAACGGATTCCCCATGTCCTGCATCATTTCCTCGGTGCTGCGGAGGACGAGTACACTTGCGAAGCTATGAAAATTTTCCTGCTGGGAGCCATCAAACGCGTGTTCCAGCCGGGATGCAAATTTGAAACCATGCTCTGTCTGGTGGGCGGACAAGGCACAGGAAAGTCCAGCTTTTTTCGGCTGTTGGCGGTCAAGGATGAATGGTTCTCGGACGACCTGCGGCGGCTGGACGACGACAATGTGTACCGAAAGCTGCAAGGCCACTGGATCATCGAAATGTCGGAGATGATCGCCACCGCCAATGCCAAGAGCATCGAGGAGATCAAGAGTTTCCTCAGCAAGCAAAAGGAAACCTATAAAGTCCCCTACGAGACCCATCCTGCCGACCGTCTGCGCCAGTGCGTCTTTGCTGGCACGACCAACCGGCAGGATTTTTTGCCCCGTGACCGCACGGGCAACCGCCGCTTTATCCCCATCCCGGTGGATGCGGAACTGGCCGAAGTCCACATTCTGGACAACGAGGAAGATTCCCGTGCCTATATCGACCAGCTTTGGGCAGAAGCTATGACCATCTACAACAGCGGCGATTATAAGCTGGCGTTCAGCCCTGCCATGCAGGAAACCCTGCAAGCCCATCAGCAGGACTTCATGCAGGAGGATGCGCAGGCTGGCATGATCTACGCCTTTCTGGAGGACTACACGGGTGACCGGGTGTGTTCCAAGCAGCTTTATGCGGAGGCGCTGGGCAACACCAATATCCCGGCAGAGTGGGAGACCCGTGCTATCTGCGAGATCATGAACACCGGAATTTCGCGCGGCGATATCCAAGGCTGGCAGGCTCACAAGACCGCCAAGCGTTACCCGAAGTACGGTGTTCAGAAAGGCTGGGAGCGCGTAACCAGCCCCGAAACCGGGGCTGAAAATTTCTCCGAAATAACGGATGCGGAAGCCAAGCAGCTGGGCTTTCCCTTCTGATGGACAACGGTTACACGTCTGGTTACAGATTCGGTTACGTTCCAGTTACAGTGCAAAAGCCGCATGGCTGCTGCGTTTTCCTCTTTCTGTAACCATGTAACCTTAAAAGAATAAGAAAAAATATAAAGTGCATCGGACGCCTGCGTGCAGAAAAAGAGAGTTTTCCTGCCCGGTTACAGGCGTTCGGTTACAAGGATATGGAGGTCTGCCTATGAGCAATACGCCTGCGCACACCACGAAGCAGCAGACGAAGAAGAAATTTATTGTTTCCCGTGAGTTTTCTGGAAACCAATCTATGAAAGAAGCCTTTGAACAGCTTATCGAGCGTCAGACGCACTCGCAGTTCGAGGAATGGCTTGAAAGAAAAGCCGGATAAACCCAATTTGACCGTTGAAAGGCTCGCAGGGACATGGTATTATAATGGTGTCGTGTCCCTGCTCATAGAATAGGAGAAAGAACTATGAGCAGAAAGAAACAGAATATCCAGAAAACCACAGCCCTCTATTGCCGTCTTTCCTTGGAAGATGGGCGCGAGAATGAGAGCATGAGCATCAGCAACCAGAAGTTGATGCTGAAAGACTTTGCGGAAAAGAACGGAATGTTCCGCTACGAATACTATGTGGACGATGGCTACACTGGGCGTAATTTCAATCGTCCGGCGTTCCAGCGGATGATTGCCGACATTGAAGCCGGAAAAATCGACTGTGTTATCACGAAAGACCTTTCCCGTCTTGGCCGCAACTATATCGAAGCTGGCAGTTATATCGAGATTTTCTTTCCTAAGCACCATGTCCGGTATATCGCCATCACGGACGGTGTGGACAGTCTGACCCGGCAGGAAATGGACATTACCCCGTTCAAGAACATCTTGAACGATATGTACAGCCGTGATATTTCCAAGAAAGTTCTGGCTGGCGTTATGACCCGTTCCCGGCAGGGCAAGTTCTGCGGCGGCACTCCGCCCTATGGTTTGATGCGTGACCCGAAAGACAACGGACATCTTATCATCGACCCGGATGCAGCACCCGTTATCCGCAAAATTTACGACTACGCCCTTGACGGGATGGGCAATATGAGAATTGCCAAGAAGCTGCTGGAAGAGAAAATCCCCATTACCCGTGTGAAAGCAAATACAGCACTGGATGCCAACTACTACACATGGGGTACAGCAAGAATCGGCCACATCCTCCGCAACCCGTTTTACAAGGGCGCACACCTTGTGTGCCGGACACACCAAACGGGCATCCGTTCCGGTTCGTTCAAGTTCATCCCCCGTGAGGAATGGGAAATTATCGAAAATTGCCATGAAGCAATTGTGACCCCGGAAGAATGGGCGAAGGTACAAGAACTGATCGACCGCCGCCCGACCATTATGACGGGCAATGACTGCCCATACTACAACATCTTCCACGGCATCATTTACTGCGCCACCTGTGGGAAATCCATGCAGGCACGGTATGAAAAAGTCGGCAGAAAGGATGTCAACCGAACTACCAAGAAGAAGCGTGAACCCATCGACAAAGCATTTTTTACCTGTCAGACCTATAACCGAATCGGCTGCAAAGTATGTTCCAGCCACAAAATCGAAGCCCGTGACCTGCATGAGCTGGTTCTGAATGATATTCAAGAGTTGGCTGCACAGGCCATGAAAGATTCGGATGCTTTTTATCAGCGGTTGAGCCGCCGCATGGAGAACCAATACCGCACGGATACTTCTGCGGTTCGGACAGAGATTCGCCGTTTGGAAGAACGGAATCAGGAAATTGATGATGTGTTTCTGAATCTTTACACGGATAAGAGCAAAGGCATCATCTCGGAACAGCGTTTTCTGAAACTGACGGATGCTATGGAACAGGAGCAGAACAGCAACAAGGCGCGTTTAAGCGAATTGAATCTTCTTCTGCACCAGTCGGATGAACAGGAAAGCGATGTTCATGCCTTTATCGAGGAAATCCGCAAGTATGCCGCCATCAAGGAGCTGGACGAAGTTGTACTGAACCGTCTTATCAAGAAAATCATGATTGGCGAGGTTCAGAAGGTCGATGGGCAGAAAATTCAGGAAGTCAAAATCATTTACAATTTTGTTGGAGAAATTTCCGCCTAATCTAAAATTGAAAATTCGCACGATATAACATTGATTATAGTGACCCTTCTCGTTTTTTTGACGGGAAGGGTCTTTTCTTTTGCGAATTCATCACTTGACTTTACGGCAGGGAATTGTTGAGTCGGGACGAACTGGCGGTGCTGGACGGCGGCAAGTGTATTTTGCAGTTGCGTGGTGTCAGACCGTTTCTTTCTGACAAATACGATCTGACCCAGCACCCTAACTACAAGCTGACCTCGGACTACGACCCCAAAAACATCTTCGATATTGAAAAGTATCTGAACCGAAAAACAAAAATCCACCCCGGTGATGAGTTCATCGTGGTGGACG
>OGML01000053.1_pt1 | contig 111048 bp, 99 predicted proteins | sample 1572951 | NCBI WGS metagenome assembly OGML01 (sample SAMEA2581883, study PRJEB24529) | metagenome | biome: Human gut stool | place: China | collected 2011 | reverse complement strand
AACCCTGGACCCACTGATTAAGAGTCAGTTGCTCTACCAACTGAGCTAAGAGTGCGTTTCTTTTTCGATTGCGGGTGCAAAGGTAGGTTCTTTCTTTGAAACCTGCAAGAAAAAATCTATTTATTTTTTTATCTTTTGTTCGCTGTTTTTCTCTTCTCCCTTGAAATCAAACAATTAAAAAAGGGAACAGAATCAAAAAATCTGCTCCCTTCCTTTTTTTATGGCTTATACCAATTGATATTCGTCGGTATGATACAAATACGGCATGTGTACCTGTTTATATTCGAAGAGTTCTTCCGGTTTGAAGAAACGGTTGATTTCTTCGATGGCTGTTTTAGGAGAATCCGAAGTATGAACGATATTTTCCTGTGAACTGACACTGAAGTCTCCCCGGATTGTTCCCGGTATGGCAACGCGTCCGTTGGTTGCTCCGGTCATGGAACGCACAACCTGGATCGCATCCACTCCTTCGTAACAGCATACGATTACCGGAGATGCCATCATGGAATTTTTTACACGTTGGAAGAATGGTTTTTCACTGAGGTGGGCATAATGCTCATTAAGCAGTTCGTCCGTCAGTTGCATCATTTTCATACCAGCCAGTCGAAGGCCTTTCCGTTCAAAGCGAGTAGTGATTTCTCCGATTAGTCCGCGTTGTACAGCTGACGGTTTCAGAATAACGAGAGTTTTTTCCAGACTCATAATGGTGTTATGTTTTTAAGATTAATACAAAGTGTTTTCATGCCACATTCTGTCAGTAGCGGAATATGACGTGCCAAATATACGATTAATTTTGAAAAAGGAGTCAGTTTCGGAGAAAAAAATGCGGTGCATCGTTACTTCCCGCCCGGGGCGGTTGTGAGTATACGGTGCACCGCATTTGAAAAATGTATTGTCCGGCAGTCCGGTTCTTATTCGAAGCAGTAAAGTTCCGAAGGGCTGGTCCGTTTCAGGGGAATGACCTGCAAGTCCTGTCCTGTCAGAATTCCCCGTTCCTTCAATGCCATTTCTACAGTCTTGTAAGCCAGTTCCGGGTGATTGTTGTCTTTACTCAGATGACAAAGCCACAGGTACCGGAGTCCTTCGGGTTTATGATTCGCTATATAGTCCGCCATTTCCCGGTTGCTCATGTGACCGTTCGGTCCGGCAATGCGTTCTTTCAGGTGAGCAGGATAAGGCCCCATTCTCAGCATGGTCTCATCATAATTGGCTTCCAGAACCAGATAATTGGCCATGCCGATGTAATGTGCGGCTGTCTCGGTGATATGCCCGATGTCCGTCAGGAAAGCAAAAGTCTTTCCGTCAATCGAAATACAGTAACCTACATTGTCTGTACCGTCGTGAGGTACTTCGAAGCAGGTTATCTGAAAATCCTTCAGTTGCATGGTTTCTCCTTTTCGGATGAAATGCGTATGTGCTTCATCCAGCTTCTCGGTCATGCAGTAACTCCGGTTGATGCCCTGATGTACTTCAGGTGTAGAATATATCGGAATGTTATGTTTGCCCGCCAGGTGCCCGACAGCTTTGATATGATCAGCATGATCGTGAGTGATGAAGACAGCCCGGATCAGTCCCATGTCCAGTCCTCTTTCCTTGAAAACTTTTTTAATGGTGCGTATGCCTATTCCCGCATCAATCAATATGACGTCTGTGTCTGTAGCCAGATAGTAGCAATTGCCACTGCTCCCGCTGGCCAGGCTCATGAATTTTACTTTCATTGCAATAATTTTTTTCGATAAGGGAACGCAAAGATAATAAGATGCCGCGGATTTCCATCATTTATGCGTATATTTGCCCCCGATTTTTTAACGTATAGACCGATGAAGCCACAATTGTTGATTGGAGCCCCTACTTCCGGAAGCGGAAAGACAATGTTTACTTTGGGATTGCTGCGTGCATTGAAGAAGCGCGGTTTGAAGGTTCAACCCTATAAAGGCGGTCCTGACTATATAGATGCGCAGTATCTTACGATTGCTGCCGACAGGGATGCCGTAAATCTGGACACGTGGATGGCTTCGTCGACTCATGTCCAGTATGTCTACAACCGGTATGGAGAAAAGGCCGATGTCTGTGTGGCAGAAGGGATGATGGGGCTTTACGACGGCTATTATCAGATGAAAGGCAGTTGTGCCGAGATTGCAGGCTTGCTGAACATACCTGTAGTGCTGGTGGTCAATGCGCGTGCAGCGGCCTATTCCGTTGCCCCGGTACTTTACGGATTCAAGCATTTCCGTTCTTCCGTCCGGATTGCCGGTGTGGTGTTCAGCCAGGTCTCTTCCCCTTCTCATTTTGCCTGTCTGAAGGAAGCATGTTCCGATGCCGGTCTGGAATGTCTGGGCTATCTGCCTTATTCGGAAGACCTGCGGGTTCCTTCCCGTCATTTGGGATTGACCCTGACCGTCAGACAAAGCATGGATGAACTGGCAGAGAAAGCTGCAGCTTTGGTCGAGCAATATATTGATGTCGACAAATTGCTGAACCTGTGTACACGCATCTTCCCGTGCCGTTACACCTTGCCTTATACTTCCGAGCAGGGAGTTGAAGCCATGGAGACGGGACGCCGGAAAAAGATGCGTATCGCCGTGGCCCGAGATCCGGCCTTTAACTTTATCTATCGGGAGAATCTGGACCGGCTGGCAGAAAGTGGAAATCTGACTTTTTTCAGCCCCGTTTATGGCAGTGATCTGCCGGATGCGGATCTGGTATACCTTCCGGGAGGATATCCGGAACTGTTTGCCCGCCAGCTGCATCGCCGGAAACGGATGATGCAACAACTTCGCGATTACGCGGAAAGCGGAGGAAAAGTCTTTGCTGAATGTGGAGGCATGATGTTTCTGACCCGTTCGCTGACAGCCCGTAAAGGAGGAACAGCTTATCAGATGACTGGTCTTCTGCCGGTCGACTGTACCATGGAAAATGCGCGTCTGCATTTGGGATACCGCCGGATGGACTATCAGGGCGTTTCCCTGCGCGGCCATGAGTTCCATTATTCTTCGATTGCCGAACCCGACACGTTCCCGTCCGTCACGCCGTTGTATAATGTAAAAGGCACGGAAGTCTCAACTCCGCTATACCGTTATAAAAATGTCATAGCCGGATATACCCATTGGTATTGGGGAGAAGCCGATTTGTGGAAACTCTGGGATTAAACCAATTAAAGCTTATGCAAAATCAGAAACTACATCCTGTCATGCTGGCCGGAACCGGAAGCGATGTGGGAAAAAGTGTCCTGGCAGCGGCTCTGTGCCGTATTTTTCTGCAGGACGGATATCATCCAGCTCCTTTTAAGGCCCAAAACATGGCACTCAATTCATACGCCACCCCTCAAGGGCTGGAGATCGGACGCGCTCAGGCCGTTCAGGCTGAAGCCGCAGGCGTACCCTGCCATACAGATATGAATCCTTTGCTGCTGAAACCCTGTTCCGATCAGACCTCACAGGTTGTTTTGAACGGAAAGCCCATCGGCAACAGAGATGCCTGGGATTATTTCCGGGGTAAAGGCTTCGAAACCCTTCGTACTGAAGTCTGTGCCGCTTACGACCGGCTGGCATCCCGTTACAATCCGATTGTGCTTGAAGGAGCCGGCAGCATTTCCGAGATCAATCTTCGCGATAAGGACCTGGTCAATCTTCCGATGGCCCGCCATGCCGGTGCCGATGTATTCCTGGTGGCCGACATTGACCGTGGCGGCGTATTTGCCAGTGCATACGGTTCCGTTGTTCTTCAGACCCCGGAAGACCGGAAGCGCATCAAGGGAATAATTATCAACAAATTTCGGGGAGACCTGCGTTTGTTCGAGTCTGGAATCCGACAGATGGAATCCCTTTGCGGCATTCCTGTGCTGGGAGTAATTCCTTATTACAAGGATATTCATATCGAAGAAGAAGACTCACTGGAACTGGTACAGAAACAACGTGCGGCCGTACAGGGCAAGGTCAATATCGCCGTCGTGCTGCTCCGTCATTTGTCTAACTTTACGGATTTCAATATGCTGGAACGCGATGAGCGGGTCAACCTTTACTACACCAACAATACAGACGATCTTCTGAAAGCAGATATCATTCTGCTTCCCGGTACCAAGAGCACTCTGGACGATCTTTATGAACTGCGCCGTAACGGAGTGGCCCAGGCCATTCTTCGTGCCCATCGGGAAGGAACGATGGTGATGGGAATCTGTGGCGGCTATCAGATGATGGGCCGCGAAATCTGCGATCCCGAAGGTGTGGAAGGCAGTTTGACCCGACTGCCGGGACTGGGACTGCTGCCTATGCAGACAGTCATGCAAAAAGAAAAAGTTACCCGTCAGGTCCGTTTTACACTCGCCGGTGCCACCGGAGCAGGGCAGGGGTATGAAATCCATAACGGAACCACACTTCCGGTTGAAGGCGAAACCTATACCCCCTTTACCCGGCTGGAAGACGGAACTCCCGAAGGCTCTATCTCCGGTTCCCGCTGCGTAGGGACTTACATTCACGGCATTCTGGACAACCCCTCCGTCATCGACTGGCTGGTAGCCCCCTATGCCGGGAAAAAAGCCGTATCTTCGCCGGATTATGCGGCCTATAAGGAAGAACAATACAATAAGCTGGCAGACCATGTGCGCTCGCACCTCAATATGCCGTTAATTTATCAAATACTGACAGCCCATGATTGACGGACACGGAGACGACGCTTACCGCTACGGACACATACGGGTAAACTTCAGCTCGAATGTATATACCCATGTAAACCATGATTCCCTGAACGGTTATCTGTTCCGGCAGATGGCCTGCGTCCGTACCTATCCCGAGCCGGAACCTTATACCCTGGAGCGCGAGCTGGCAGCCCGTTATCAGGTATCCCCGGAGAATGTCTGTGTCACCAATGGAGCCACCGAAGCGATCTATCTGATTGCCCAGGCCTGGCGGGGAAGCCGTTCAGCCATTCTGATGCCGACTTTCAGTGAATATGCCGATGCCTGCCGTCTGCATGCCCACGAGGTTGAGTCCGTGTTTACCCTGGATGCCCTTTCCGGCAGAACTTCCCTTGTATGGCTCTGCAATCCGAATAATCCCACGGGAGAAGTCCGTCCGGCTGACCGTTTGCGCCGGCTGATCGAGGAACATCCCCGGCAGCTCTTTGTCATCGACCAGTCTTATGAAGCCTTTACCCTCAAGGAAGTTCTGGGGGTAGGAGAGACTGCGGCTTTGCCCAATGTCCTGTTGCTTCATTCCATGACCAAACGCTTTGCCGTTCCCGGTCTCCGCCTGGGATATCTCACCGGACATAAAGACCTGCTTCAGAAACTGCGGCGCTACCGGATGCCCTGGTCTGTAAATGCCCTCGCCATCGAAGCCGGAACCTATCTGCTCCGTCATGCGTCTGCCTATCAGCTGGATCTGAATGCCCTGCTTGCCGAACGCCAGCGGGTAGCCGGAGAACTGGAAAAGCTGGGCGGGATCGAAGTATGGCCTTCCGATACCCACTACATGCTGCTCCGTCTGCGTGGCGGCAAAGCTTCCGCCCTGAAGGAATGGCTGGCAGACACCCATGGCCTGCTGATCCGTGACGCATCTAATTTTGAAGGGCTCGACGAAGGCTTTTTCCGTATTGCCGTCCAGACTCCGGAAGAAAATAACCAGTTAATTACCGCAATTAAAGAATGGATGTATCAATATTGATATTCGCACTTCCCCTTGTGGCCGGAGTGCTTTTGGACAAACTGCTGGGCGATCCGTTGTGGCTTCCGCATCCGGTGGTCGGTTTCGGAAAACTGATTGCCTTTTTCGAACATCGTCTGAATCATGGAACCGGCCGGAAGTTCAAAGGGGCCTGTGTTGCCGCAGGCCTTGTTACGCTCACCTGGCTGTCTGCAACCCTCCTGTTGCAGTATGCCTGGCAGATAAGCCCCGTTTTATACGTTTTTCTGGCCGCTACGGGCGTTTTCTATTGTCTGGCGGGTAAGACATTGATTGACGAAGTCCGGATGGTATTTGAGGCCGCAGACCGCTCTCTTGAAGAAGGCCGCCGTCAGGTAGCCCGCATTGTCGGCCGTGACACCTCCGGACTGACCGATACCGAAGTCCGTACAGCAGCTCTGGAGACTTTGGCTGAGAACCTCAGTGACGGTGTGATTGCCCCCCTGTTCTGGTATCTGTTGCTGGGCGTCCCCGGCATGCTGGCCTATAAGATGGTCAATACCCTTGATTCCATGATCGGTTACCGTAATGAACGCTATCGTGCTTTCGGGTGCTTTGCGGCCCGTCTGGATGATGTAGCCAATTATCTGCCAGCCCGTCTGACAGCTTTTCTGATGGTTCTGGTTACCGGCCGTTTGTCCCTCCTCCGTTTTGTATTCCGTTATGGCCCCCGCCATGCCAGTCCCAATTCCGGATATCCGGAAGCTGCTCTGGCCGGAATTCTGGACTGTCGTTTTGGAGGTCCCCATCAGTATTTTGGCGAATGGGTTTACAAACCCTTTATAGGCAGCCACGAACGTCCGCTTACTTCTCGCGATATGCAGACTGCCATTCGTATCAACCGCCGGGCAGAACTGCTTATGCTCTTGATCATGCTATCTGCCAGCTTTGCCACCCTATATATAAACTTATAGGGGAAAGTGCGGACAGAAATGTAACTATTTTTGTCCGCACTAACTATAATAGTTTAAAAGAAGCCTGGCAAAGCTGGCAGAAATTCGGGAACAGGGCTCACTCTGGTGATTGTAATCCGTTGATAATTATTGCTTGAGAATGTTTTTGATCAGCAGAAGATGGTGCGGAGCAAAATTGCGGAACAAATACATTTCAGGCCTGAATGATATCAGATCAGATGCGAATGTCCCTATTTACAGGCGGTCAATTTCTTCCGGAGACAGTCCGGTGATGTCTGCAATGTCCTGAGTAGGGAATCCCTTTGCTTTCATCCGGATTGCATTTTGCCGGCGCTCTTCCTGCCTTCCTGCTTCCAGGCCTTCCGCTCTTCCTTCTGCTCTTCCTTCTGCTCTTCCTTCTGCTCTGCCTTCCGCTCTGCCTTCTGCTCTGCCTTCCGCACGTTCCGTATTGATATTGTCTCTCAGGATCACAATATTATCCAGATGGCGGTAATAAGCTTTCAGTTCATCCTTGCTCATGCGGTCCAGTTTCAGCCTTTCACGTGCAGCATTCAGTCCCGGAGCCTGTGCCTGATCTGGAATTTCTCCGGTATTGAGATAATAGATCCATTCTTCCAGCGGTGTTTGGGCAACCTGATTGAAATCGTTCACTTTCAGGATATAATATTCCGGATATAACTGGCTGACTGTGTCGACCTTAAACGTCTGGCGCTGGAATGGAGATAATTCCAGTATATCGTTCTGGTGTATTCCCCGGAATTCTGTTTTTCCGTGATACACAATATCCTTTCCATGTCCTAATGAGAAATAGACAATGTTGATACTATACACTTTTCTTACCTTGTCGTAGCCTTCTCCCCGGTTGATATATTCAGTCACCAGTTTTGAAGTACCGAAGAGCATACGCTGAAAGTAAGCATATTCATTGTTGTTCTGGATTTCGATCAGCAGCAGAGTCCCTTTGGAGTCCTCGGCCAGCAGATCCACCCGGTTATACTTGTCAAATTCCTCTTCCTGATTGCTTTCGCTTTCAAGCAGTTTCTGTATTTTGATCCGGTCGCGGAGCAGTGTCGTCAGAAAACCTTCCAGTACGGCAAAGTTAGCCTTGTTTCTCAGCAGGCGTTTCATAGCCCAGTCAAAACGGATGTAATTACTCATAATCTTGTGAATTTAAAGGAATAGTACAAAGATAAGTTTTTTAGATGAAACAGACAAATAATGAGCAAGTTATATCGTTTTCTGCCAGCTTTGCCACCCTATATATTTGTCCGCACTAACTATAATAGTTTAAAAGAAGCCTGGCAATGCTGGCAGAAATTCGGGAACAGGACTCGCTCTGGTGATTGTAAACCGTTGATAATTATTTGCTTGAGGATATTTCTGATCAGCAGAAAATGGTGCGGAACAAAATTGCGGAACAAATACAGTTCAGACCCTCTTCCCAAAAAAGTTTCGGAGAAGAAGGCCTGAATAATATCAGATCAGATGCGAAAGAAATTACTCCAGATTATTCTTCCCAGTCCGTTCCAGCTCGTCAATAACTTTCAACAAATATTGGCCATACTGGTTCTTCAGCATAGGCTTCGCTACTTCCCGTAACTTGTCGGCTGTGATCCATCCTTTCCGGTAAGCAATGCCTTCCAGACAAGCCACTTTCAGTCCCTGTCTCTTCTCAATTACTTCAATGTAAGTAGAAGCCTCTGCCAGTGAATCGTGGGTGCCGGTGTCTAGCCAGGCAAAACCTCTGCCCAGTGTCTGCACCTTCAGTTCTCCGTCTTCCAGGAAGCGTTGGTTCACAGTCGTGATTTCCAGTTCTCCACGGGCGGAAGGCTTGATGTTTTTAGCCACTTCCACTACTTTGTTAGGATAGAAATACAGACCTACCACTGCATAGTTTGATTTCGGATGCTGCGGCTTTTCCTCAATGCTCAGACAGTTGCCATCCTTGTCAAAGTCAGCCACTCCGTAACGTTCCGGATCGCTTACCCAATATCCGAATACAGTAGCCTTTCCTTCTTCCTCTGCCGTGCGTACAGCTTCGCGAAGCATGGCAGTAAAACCACTTCCGTGGAAGATGTTGTCACCCAGTACGAGGCAGGCTGCATCGTTTCCTATGAATTTCTCTCCGATGATGAATGCCTGTGCCAGTCCGTCCGGTGAAGGCTGTTCTGCATATTCCAGTCTGATACCAAAGTCACTTCCGTCTCCCAGCAGACGCCGGAAAGCCGGCAGGTCGTTTGGAGTGGAAATGATCAGGATCTCCCTGATTCCGGCCAGCATGAGGACAGAGAGGGGATAATAAATCATCGGTTTGTCAAACACTGGCAATAACTGCTTGCTGACACCTTTCGTGATGGGGTAGAGGCGTGTTCCGCTTCCCCCTGCCAAGACAATACCTTTCATAGTTGTGTGTGATTATCGGTTCTGATACATACTTTCGTAATACTTCTGATAGTCCCCGCTGGTTACGTTATCCATCCATTCCTGGTTGTCCAGATACCATTTTACGGTTTCCTCAATACCTTCCTCAAACTGCAGGCTCGGTTCCCATCCCAGCTCCCGCTGCAGTTTCGTAGAGTCAATGGCATAACGCATGTCATGTCCCTTCCGGTCAGTCACGTAAGTGATCAGATCCATGTCAGCTCCTTTGGGACGTCCCAGCAGGCGGTCTACGGTTTTTATCACCGTCTTGATGATATCAATATTCTTCCATTCGTTGAATCCGCCGATATTGTAAGTATCTGCAATTTTGCCTTTGTGGAAAATCACGTCAATGGCCCGTGCATGATCCACAACATACAGCCAGTCGCGTACATTTTCTCCCTTACCATATACCGGCAGCGGTTTACGGTGACGGATATTGTTGATGAACAGCGGAATCAGTTTTTCCGGGAACTGGTAAGGACCATAGTTGTTGGAACAGTTGGTTACAATGGTCGGCATGCCGTATGTATCGTGAAAGGCACGTACAAAGTGGTCACTGCTGGCCTTGCTGGCAGAATACGGACTGTGCGGATTATATTTCGTATCCTCATAGAAGAAATCCTGTCCGTATGCCAGATGATGTTCTACTGAAGAAGCCGTAGTGGTAAACGGCGGTTCGATTCCTTCCGGATGCGTCATTTCCAGAGCTCCGTATACTTCGTCTGTAGAGATATGATAGAAGCGTTTGCCTTTATAACCTTCCGGCAACCCTTCCCAGTATACCTTGGCAGCCTGCAGCAGCGAAAGTGTTCCCATCACATTTGTCCGTGCAAAGGTAAACGGATCCTTGATACTGCGGTCTACATGACTTTCCGCAGCCAGGTGAATGATTCCATCAATATGATACTGCTGCATCAGTTCCAGCATCTTGTCATAATCACAGATGTCTGCCTTGACGAAAGTATAGTTTTCCTTGTTCTCAATATCCTTCAGATTGGCCAGGTTACCCGCATAGGTCAGCTTGTCCAGATTGATGATATGATACTCCGGATATTTGTTCACGAAAAGTCTTACCACATGGCTGCCGATAAATCCGGCACCACCGGTGATCAGGATGTTGCGTTTGAATAATGTTTTCATAAAGTTGATATAGGCCTAGAAGTAAATAATTTATTTATCTGTTTTGGCTCGTTTTAAACTATCCCATAAATCTTTTCCAAAGAGAATCCATACGGAACTTCCAATAAAACCTAAGAACATGAATGCTATGATTATTATTTTCTTATTAGGCCCAGATGGACTTAGAGGAACTGTTGCTGGTTCAACTATGGCAAATACCGGTTTTGCTTCCTGTACTTTTGCGCGTGCTACTTGTAATTGAGTCTCTACCTGGCTATAAATTTGGAAGGCAATGCTCATATCATTTTGCAGACGGGTTCCTTCTGCTTGTGTGCGTTGTAGTACAACATTACGGTTTGCATCCATAAAATCTGCATATGCTTTTTGTGCTTTGTAATATTCTTCTTTGCGTTCCTTGCAAAGTTTTTCAAGATAATTACAATCTTCTTGTGCTTTTCGTGTACGGTAGTCAATGATATATTCTTGTAATTTAAGTACAGCACTATCTGCCACAGTGGCTGCAACTTCTGGATCTTGGAAGGTAGCTGAAACAATTGTCATGCCACTTTTTTTATCTTCACTGGCGGATAAGGCTTCTTTTATAGCACTAATTTTACCATTTTGTTCTCCTGTTAATCTAAATGGATCGATAACTCTATTCTCATTTATTTCTTTTTCAGAAGAAAATAGAGAAATGATTCCACTTATGGCTTTTCCTGGTAAACCTAATATATAACTCCACCATGGATTTTTTTGAGTTTCAATATATTCAGAGAGAGATATTGTTTCCTTTGAGTTTAGAGGTGTAACTTTTACATTATACATTTCTAGAATAAAAGGAGTTGATTTGATCAAATCGGGAAACATGGTGGAATTGACAGCATCTTGGCTAGTTCCTCCAATTCCTCCTATTCCAAGCATTGAGGCCATTCCAGCTAAATTGTTACTATTCCCACTTTGAGCAGATTCTGGGGAAAGTGTTATATTTACAGTATATGTTTTAGGAAGACTGAAGGCTATAATTGCTCCTAATACTATACCCAAACAAATGGATTTTAATATTAGGTTTTTATATCGTATTAATTCTCTAAAGATAGCATTTAGGTCTATTTTCATATTTTCTTGTTCCATATATTATTTCTTTTTGATCTTCGTATATATTATTTCGGCTATTTTATAAAAATATCTGAGTGAAAGAATGAAGCTATTGGTGTAAACATTATTTTCTTTGCAGGCTCTTATATGTTCTTTCATGATTTGTATATGTGATTTTATGCCAGAAGTACTTGATCCACCTGTTCGCATAGTCACCATGTCTATTGGTAAATATAATGTTGAAATTCCATGAACAAATATAACTCGTAGCAAGAATTCAAAGTCTGCAGCTATTTTATAGTCTGTTTTATATAAGCCATATTTATTAAAGCATTCTTTTTTTATATAGAAAGAAGGATGTGCAGGCATAAATCCCAAACGCATTAGGGATCGTTTAAATATTTTAGATGAATAATATCTAACACATTTGCTCGGCTTTTCAGGGTTTACAAAATGTATGTCTCCGTATAGAGCATGAATGTTAGGATGTTTTTTAAAAGAAAGAGCTACTTGCCCTAAAATATTATTATTTGTAAAAAAATCATCGGAATTTAGTATTCCAATAATGTCTCCCGTTGCCATTTTTATGCCTTTGTTCATAGCATCATATAATCCTTTATCTTTCTCTGAGATCCAAATTAGTTTATTACTAAAAAATGAACTATAATATTTTATTATATCAATAGTATCATCTTGTGAATTTCCATCAATAATAATATATTCATAATTACTATAAGTTTGTGATAATACAGATCTTATTGTATCAGCTAAAGTCTTACCACTATTGAATGTAACAGTTATTAATGAGATTTTTGGGGTATTTGTTTCCATGCATCAATATATACATTAATAATTTCATTATACATGTTGTCCCAAGAGAATCTTTTTGCATTTTCAAATCCGTTATTGATAACAGATTCTCTTAGTTTTGTACTAGATAAAAGAGAAAGGCAACGTAATATCTCGTCAGATGTTGTTTCATGCATTAGTAAAGTAGTGTCACCTATAATTTCAGGTATTGATGAACCATTGAAAGCAATAACTGGGCATCCAGATTTTTGAGCTTCGATTACTGGTATTCCAAATCCTTCGTAAATTGATGGGTATAGTAATGCGTAAGCTGTGTTATATATCTGATTTAAAATTTCATTTGTTACATGTCCGATGAAGGAATATCGTTGCTTGTCCTTAAAATTATTTGCCAAAAGAGTTTCCTCATCCTTGTTTAAAGGGCTACCTATAATTAAAAAATTATACGGTGATTCCGATACTGCTTTAACTGCCAAATCAAAATTCTTATAACTTGCTCTAGAACCTATAAATACAATAAAACTTTTTTCTACAAATGGTAATTTGATATGCTTTAGTATTTTTTTATCTTTTATTGGATAATAATCATCTGAAACTCCATTGTATATAACTTTTATTCTTTTTTCTGACGCTTTCGGTATGAAATGAAGCAGATCTTTTTTAGTATTTTCTGATATACATATAATATAGTCAGATTTTAATATAGCTTTTTTCTTTTGCCAAGAATGGATATATTTCTTAAGCCCTTTATTATAATATTCATATGTAAAATCATGTACTGTAGTGATATTTATCGCATTAGGATTAGTAGAATATCTATAATAAGAAGAGTGAAAAATGAAATTAGATTTATACTCTCTAAATGGGAGTGGTTGATATCGTTCAAAAGGTTTTTTCAGATTAATGAAAGATTCCTTTATTAATCCTTTGTTTTTTAAGGTTTCATAAAATATATTTGTGTTTCTATAATTTAAACACTGTATATCGTCTTCATTTCTATTCCTTAAGATTCTTGATATTAGTTCATACCAAACAACAGAAATTCCTCCAGATCTCTGTAATGCGAAGATAATGTTATCTAAAATTATTTTCATAATATTTGCCTTGATTTTTTATAGATGGCTTTTTCCAGAATTATTAAAACCATAGGGAATAATAAGAAATTGTAGAAAAGTATTTTATTGATAATTGCAATATTATCTCTAAATAATTGAAAGGGTATTACTCCACAAATGCATAAATAATAAGTTTTGCTTAATAAACTGTTTGCATTAAATCTTATATAACTTAGTAAAAAACCAAGTATAAAAAGTATTAAACAACTACCTAATATTCCAAAATTATCTAGAAGTGATAATAATAAATTTGTAGCTCCAAATGGACTTTCATATGATAATGTTATAGGTTGAATTAATTCATCTTTATTGGGTAGTAAAACTGATGGAATAAAATTGAAAAATGAGGATAAAAAGTTGGATGGGAAAGAAAATAGAGGGAGAGTATTATTTTGTGTAAACATTGATTCTGCACTGATCCACGTAAGACATGGTTCTGCAACCCCTATATATAATAATGCATTAAGGGAAATTTTATCTCCTAACCTCCACACTCCCACGCATAGGAGTAGTAAAATTATTATGCAGGCATTTATCGTTAATTTTTTTATTGTTATTTGATGATTATCCAATAGAAAAAGCAGAAATGATATTAATGGAACCAAAATATACATTCTAGAACCAAGTCCTAATAAGACAATTGAAAATTCAAAGATAGAGAAAAGGAAGAATAATGAGAGTGTATGATTTCTTTTCGTGCTTTTTCCCGCATAATATAATCCCCAAAATAGAAATAAAGTGTTGAATGTTGCTATGTTTCCCATAAATTGAGCATCATATTCAATAAGGTATCCTTGAAAAAGATTAGATCTATTACTAAATATTAGATACTGAGCATATATAAAGAAAGGGATAAGTAGTAAAAATAGATCTCTATTACCAAAAACCAACTCTTTTTCTGCTATCGTTTTCTTTTTAATTAGATATTTAGTTTTAATAGGAAGCAAGCTCCCTAATAAGAAGGATATTAATAAGCAAATAGTTATCAATAGATATGGAAAAATAATATTATCATTATAGTGTTTGGCTAAGTGGTTCATTCCGGGAAACTCTAAAAAAGAATCAGTCAGAATGACACAAAATGGTAATATTAGATAATATAGAAAGCCAAAAGAAAATAAATATATGTGATATAAACTTTTATAATTCATTCTTATATAAAGCTATAAAAGAGTGGAGTGTGGATTCAAATGAATATTTATTCAGGTAAAGATCTCTAGAATGTTTATTAAAATTGGATCTTTCTGAAAATTCGTTTATTGATTTAATGAATTCATTAGCATTATTACAAATTATACCCTCTTGCTCGCTAATATCGTAACCTTCAAATGCTTCTTGAGTGCCAATAATAAATTTTCCATACATTAATGCTTCTGCTGTTTTTACTTTCATTCCGCTGCCAGAAAATATAGGCATAATCATAAATTTTGCATTATTGTAGAATGGAGTAAGGTCTGGTACATTGCTATAAATGTGAATTTTTGCTTTTGTAATTTCAGGAATATATAGTTTATCCATATCTTTGCCAACAATTATCAGTTTGTTATTGATAAAAGGCAAAACATTATTAATAAACCATGTTATACCATTAATATTAGGTGGAAAATAACTACCAATAAAGAGCATATATGTTTGTTCACCTAGAAGCTTATCCTTATGCTCTTGATATTTATCGGGAATGCTAATAGGAATGCATAGATCGGGTACTCTTTTATAATATTTGCTGATTAATACCGCATCTCTGTTATTAAGTGTTATAATGTGTGTAGAATATTTACATGCCATTTTTTCATTTTTAAAGGCCCACCTCATGTAAAGATTTCTTTTTATTCCTTTGCATGTTGCTTTTATGTAATTATATTCAAAATTATGAAAGAAACATGTAATTTCAATATTGGGGAATTTCTCTTTTATATATTTTGATAAATATCCTAGTAATGAAGAGTCAATGAAAATATGGTTGCATTGATTCTGTTTTATGATTTGGGTTATATTATTTTTATCTATTTGATCAATGCCCCCCATATAACCAAATAGAAGTTGTTCAATTTTTGAATAGATTTTTCTTTTACCAACTTTATCTATGATTCTATATTCTATTACTTTGTTGAATATCTTTTCTAATGACTCTCGATTCCTGTTAGAACATACTGTTCCTCCCATCATTTCTCCAAAATATCTAGTTATGAATAATATTTTATCCATTATTTTTCTCTTTTAGTTTGATATTATGTTTTTTTATTTTTAATATAATGTGTGCAGGAAGTATTAATTTAATGAGTTTTTTTATCTTGTAAATTCCATAATGGGTATAAAAGGACATATTCCATAGTATATTGTGTGACTTTCCTTGTATTATTCCATTTTCTTTTTTAGCAAGATAAATATTTCTGATAGATATTCCATTTTCTCCTTCATAATTAGCTATTATGATAGGAATATATGCGAATTTATACCCATGTTTGTATGCTTGATAAAAAAAATTATAATCTCCTGATGATTTATATTTAGTATCAAATAACATTTTCTTATGTAGATCTGTTTTTATGAATGTTGCTTGATGTCCGAATACCATTCCTTTAGTTATTTGTTCAATTGGTTTAGCTTTATCTAGTAAATTACCTACTGATAACCTAATCATTGTATCTCCGTATACAATATCTGCTTGTGAGGGACATATTTTAGTAAATGTTTCAACTATTTTATTATTATAGAAACTGTCTCCTGCATTCATAAAGTTGATCCATTGTCCAGTAGCCTTTTGTATACCTTTATTCATTGCGTCATAGATACCATTATCTGGTTCACTAATCCAATATGATATTTTACTTTCATATTTCTTGATTATATCAACTGTTCCATCTGTGCTACCACCATCTATGATAATATATTCAATATTGGGGTAAGTTTGATTAATGACAGATAAAATAGTACTTTCTATGTCTTTAAAGGCATTATAAGAAATTGTTATGATTGAAATTTTCATGGACTTAATTGTAATAACTTTCTTTTACTGATTAAGTAATCGTATTATTTTGCATGGATTTCCTGCTGCAATACAATTAGCAGGTATATCATGGACAACAACACTTCCTGCACCTATAACGCTTCTTGCTCCAATTTTGACACCTTTCAAAATTACACTTCTTGTTCCTATCAAAACATCGTCTTCAATTATTATGGGACATGATTTTGCATTATTTTGGTCTTTCTCTAGAAAACGTCGATCAAGATAATTTAGGCTATGTGCATCTGTGTCTATAATTATACAATCACCACCTATTTGGACATTATTCCCGATTATTATGGATTGACTACTCCATAAACAAGCAGAACTAATACCGACATTCTCTCCGATTTTTAATATAGCATTAGGTGCAGTATATATGCATCCTTTTATATTTCTACATAATGAATTTATAGCACTACCACTGGTGAAAGTAAAATTATTTCCTATTGTCACATTTGAACCTTTGTATATATTTAAATATATGTGATTGTAAACGCGAAGATTCTTTCCATATTTTACTCCAGCTAGATAAAATAGGAATTTATTATATATGCGAAAGATAAATATTTTACTAATTTTAGGTAAAATGATTAGCAGCTTGAATATAAAAAATTTCATTTTGTGCAGATATTGACGATGTTCCTTTTGGCTAATAGTTTACTTGGTAATATTCGTAGAAAACGGATATTTAATTCTTGCCTAGATTTTAATACCTTTATTATATTTCTTAGCTTCTTTTTAATAGGAACTTTAATTTGTTCTTTATTGCCAGGATGAATTTTGATTAAACTATTAATATTAAAATTATGATATAACATATCCTTTGTTCTGTTAATGTGTTGCAAGTAAGGAAGGTAAAGTTGTTTAACCAAAGCTTGATCTATTCCCCAATAATGATAAATATTAATATTAATAGTTTCTTTATTTATATACTTTATATTTTCAAAATGATAAAATACTAAGGGAATTATTTGTTCTTGAAAACGAATTAAAAATTGATTATTAGGGGATTTTTCAATATATTTGTATTGATTGATATTCCATGGGGCAACTCCAGCGCCCTTATTTTGGGTCTCATATACGTATTCATAGTTGCTAGGCCAATTATCCATATATTTTTGATCCCCCCAATGGATTCCGTCTCCATCAAGAGAACAATGATTAAGACATTGTTTTTTCCAAATATTAAGAAGTTTTCTACCTTTAAGGTCATTCTTAAAAGTATTAAACTCTACGCAATATTTGCCTACTGTATAGACTCGTTCTGCTTCCTCAAATTTATTGAAACGATGCCCTATTATTTGTACAGATGCATTATTATCATACATTTCTTTTATTATAATAGAAGGGTCACTATAAAAATATAAATCGGCATCAATGTATGTACAAAAATCTGGCTGAAATACATTTAATATATATTCGATAAGTGAAGACGAACAGGTCCAACAATATTCAGCAACAGAACGTTGTGACTTGATAGCTAATAATTCTTCATTTTCGAAATCTGCTAATTTAATAGGTATTAGGTGTTGTTTATTTAAGGCAATTAATACTTCATAGCATTGATTATCCATTGCTAATATGTATAATGTGAAATCCTTAGAGACATTCTCTAAGGATTCATACATTGTTAAACCCTTATCTAGATAATTAGAGTTAAATAGCGTGCAAAAAGTGAGATGCATTATTGAAAATTATTTATAGCTTTAACTACTTCTTTCATCTCTTCATCAGTCATTACAGGACTGATTGGAATAGATAATTCTTGTAAATGTATTTGTTCAGAAATTGGGTAACTCTGATTATTCCATTCTTGGTAACATTCTTGTTTATGAGGAGGAATAGGGTAGTGGATTAATGTTTGAATACCATTTGTAGTTAAGTATTCTTGTAACCTATCTCTTTGTGTGCATAAGATTGGGAATATGTGAAATACGTTTTCTTCAATAGGTAACTGCTTGGGTAATGTTATGAAGGGATTATTAATGTTTTTATAATAGTAAGCACCTATTTCTTTACGACGTGTGTTATCTTGATCCAAGTAATTTAGCTTTACATCAAGTACCGCTGCCTGTATTTCATCCAAACGTGAGTTTCGTCCCTTATATTTAAATACATATTTTTTTTGTGAACCATAATTGGCTAATGCTCTGATGGTATCTGCCAGTTCTTTGTCGTTGGTTGTTACAGCTCCTCCATCTCCAAGAGCTCCTAAATTTTTCCCTGGATAAAAGCTATGACCTGCAGCGTCTCCTAAAGAACCTGTTCTTTTTCCATTAAACATGCAACCATGAGCTTGTGCGTTGTCTTCTACAAGTTTAAGGTTATATTTTTTGCACAGATCTCCAATATGACTTGTATATGCATTACGACCATAGAGATGTACAATAAGGATTGATTTTGTTCTTTCTGTGATTGCTGATTCAATTTTTTGATCATCTATTTCGAGAGTATCAATGTTTGGTTCAACTAAAACAGGTATAAGACCATTATCTGTAATAGCTAATATTGAAGCAATGTAGGTATTTGCAGGAACGATGACCTCATCTCCTTTTTGCATTATTCCCATTTCTATGTAGGCTCGATAGATCCATACTAATGCATCAAGGCCATTAGCACATCCTATTGTATATTGGGTTCCAATGTATGAGGAGTAATCTGCTTCAAATTTTTTGTTTGCTTCTCCTTGTAAATACCATCCTGAACGAATAACATTAGTAACAACGTTTTCAATCTCTTCGGAATTTTTTTCCGTAATTTTTTTTAAGTCAAGAAATTTTATCATAACTCTTTTCTATATTCTAAAAAATCATTGTAATCACGTATATAATCACTCTCAGAATATCCTTCAGAAGCTAATACCAAACATATGGATCCTGAAGAAAATCCTTGTTCTTCAGCCCATATACCAGGTGGAACATGAAGACCATAAAATGGGCGATTTAATAATACTGTCCGTTTATTGGTCCCATCATCAAGAACGACTTCGTAACTTCCGCTTGCAGCAATGAGAAACTGATGGCATTCTTTATGAGCATGCGCACCTCTGGCCTCACCTCCAGGAATATCGTAAGAGTAAAAAACTCTTTTTACATCAAAAGGAACGTGGATATTATTATAGACATAAGTCAGATTTCCTTCTTTCTCATGATTTTTCTCTAGTTGATAGAGAGAGCAATCAAAGACTGTTGGTTTGTTTTTTTGAGTATTGCAGGAATTCTTCATAATTCATTATATAATCATTAGGGTCATAATCTGTAGAGGACACAATTAATGCAAGAGAATTTGTTGAAAAATTGTTCATGACACGCCAAATTCCTTTGGGTACATAAATACCCATATATGAACGATTCAGATTAAATACTTTCCGTTCGTTCCCATCATCCAAACAAACGTCAAAACTGCCAGATAAAGCAACTATAAACTCTTCATTTTCTTTATAAGCATGTCCTCCTCTTTCTACACCTCCAGGAACGTCATAGATCCAATAAGTTCGTTTAATTTTAAAGGGGATTTGTTTGAATTCTTCTATGATAGATAGATTTCCACGCCCATCTGCTATTTTGGGTAGATTTATTACTTTTATCATAATAGTTGTTTTAATGGGTGATAATGCCTTTAATCAATCGGAGAAGATATATTATTTTCATCCTTTTTGATTGAATCTTTTTGAAGAAGGATTTGAAAGCGTCATATCCTTCTGGAGAATTCTTTATGTCATGTATTTGCTTTAAACAGATTGGAGTCATGCGTAATTCTACATTATAGATGTCTGTTTTTCCGCTATGAGTTGCACCTACTCCATCCATCCCAATTTGTTTAGCCATGGCTTGTCCGGGGTACAATGTGTACATGTCTTTTAAAAAGGCCGATGCATACCAGCGTATAGCCCAAGAATTAACTTTTCCATTAATTTGCTCTTTGAGCATATCTACATATGGATAAGTGTAGTCAAAGTCAAACTTACGCTGTAGTTTTTTTTGGACAATTTCATCTAGTAATTCTTGAGTATTACTATTAAAAATATCCCATGCTCTTTTCCATGTTGCCCATCCCCAACAATCAGCTCCTTGTATGAAGAATGTTTCAGGGAGCTTTTTTTGCGTAGGATATACATAAGCATGAATACTTGCTACTTTATTATCATTTTTATAGAGTTCAAGACCTTCATTCATGTATTGCAGAAAAAAAGGAGAAGCAACAATGTCATCTTCAACTACAATAACTTTACCATATTCATTGACAATTTTAGAAATCCCGTCAATCAGACTATTGGCTAATCCCCAGTTCTTTTCTCTTTCAATGATGTGCACATTTTTGAATCCGGTGATTGTATGTATATACTTGCGTGTATTTAAAACTCCTTCAATTGCTTTTTCGTTTTTAGGCGCATCTGAAAAAATATATAAATCTGTCTCCGATGATTCATGATTAGCCAATAATGCTTCTACTGTCTTTTGAGTGTGCCAAGGACGACAATAGGTAAATAAGGCAATAGGAGCAAACTTTGATTCTGTCATTTTCCTATACAATTATATTCAAAACCAAGATTTTTTAACTCTTGAGAATCATAAATATTACGTCCGTCTATGATAACAGGTCGGCTCATTGAGCGTTTGATTACTCCCCATGAAGGCATTCGGAATTGTTTCCATTCGGTGAGAAGCAGTAATGCATCTGCATTTAGGACAGCATCATACATATCAGAAGCATACTCTACAGAGTTTCCTATACGTCGTTGACATTCATTCATTGCGACAGGATCATAGACTCTTATTCTGCAATTTGCTTCTTGTAATAATTTTATGGTTACTAAAGATGTCGCTTCTCTCATGTCATCTGTCTCGGGCTTGAATGCAAGTCCCCATATAGCTATGGTCTTGCCTTTAAGAGCACCTCCATAGTGCTTACTCAACTTTTGAAACACGACAGTTTTTTGATATTCATTGACTTCTTCTACAGATTTTAGAACACGCATAGAATATCCGGATTTTTCAGCTGTTTTTATGAGAGCTTTTACATCTTTCGGAAAACAGGAGCCACCATATCCACATCCAGGATAGAGGAATTTATTTCCGATACGTGAATCAGCGCCAATTCCTTTTCGTACCATATTTACATCTGCCCCTACCAGTTCACATAAGTTGGCAATATCATTCATGAAACTGATACGGGTAGCCAACATAGAGTTAGCTGCATATTTAATCATCTCTGCACTTGGAATGTCTGTAAAAATAACTCGAAAATTATTTAGCAGAAAGGGCCTATATAATTTGCTCATCATTTCTTTAGCCTTTTCAGACTCGACACCGACAACGACACGATCTGGAGACATAAAGTCCTTAATAGCGGCACCTTCTTTTAGAAATTCAGGATTACTAGCGACATCGAATGGTATATCAACTCTACGTTTATTTAGCTCTTCCTGAATAACCGCTTTTACCTTTTGGGCTGTTCCAACTGGGACCGTAGATTTTGTAACCAGAATAGTATACTTCTTTATATTTTGTCCAAATTGTTTGGCTACAGCCAATACATATTGAAGATCTGCACTTCCATCTTCGTCTGGGGGAGTACCAACTGCGCTGAAAACAATATCTACCTTGTCAAGTACAGAAGTTAAATCAGTAGAAAAATTTAATCTTCCTTCTCTGTGATTACGAAGTACCATTTCATCCAGTCCCGGTTCATATATAGGTATTTCACCAGATAACAAAGAATTAATTTTTGCTTCATTTACATCAATGCATGTAACATTTACGCCCATTTCAGCAAAACACGTACCTGAAACGAGACCTACATATCCAGTTCCTACGATTGCAATATTCATAAATTATAAAAATGTATAGATTAAGAAGGTTCTATTATAATTTAGGTAGGGTAATAAGATTCCCCATTTCTGTTAGGCCTTTTTGACTAAAGTAATTCATTCGGCCTCCAGCAGAAGTAAATGTCATTTCTCCAAAATAAACTTTATCATTTACTTCATATAAATCAATACGGACTTGCGGAAATCCTTGAGCTAATTTGGTCGCAATATAAATCATTGTATCCAAATGTTTTGGGCGGGCAATAATTTTATTATTTTGATATTCTGATGCCATATATTCATGCATAGGTTTCCAAGTTTTTATATCATATAGGTCTAAAGAAAGGTTATCTTCATCTCTGTCCCAACATGTGAGACAATAATATGGAATTCCATTAAAACACCATATTTTGTAATCAATAATGCTTGATGATATATTGCTATTGTTGTTGTCTAAAAATTCCTCTGCTAATACCACTGGATGGATATAATGGTAATGTAGCTCAACTGTATCTATTCCGTATGGCTTTTCTAAATGTCTTTTAAGTTGTTTTTTTATTTCTTCAAAATCGAATTCTGTTGTTTGGTCGATAACGTAAGTTGAACCACAGTCATGGTTACATTTTAAAACGAATTTGTCAGGAAGATCTTTTAAATTTATTTTCTCAACATCATCCCACACTCCTAAAAGTTTAGGAACGTATTCTCCTAAACCCAGCTGGTTAAGGTATTCTTTTACATAATATTTATCTGCTAACCGTGCCCAGCATTTAATATCGGTTTTAGCCATCAGCCATGATATTTTTTCGTTGAGATCTCTTGGATGTTCCCAATCGATAGTATGCCCCATGGATTTTTTCCAAATCATATCTACGGCTTTTTTAGGGTTATTATATACTGCATTGCGTAAGTTATGCATATAATAGTTCCTTTTTAAAGTTAATAAAGGATAGAAAATGATCCGCAAGATCGATTTTACTTTAGAATTCATAATGATAATATTTTATTGGATGTTGTTAAGTAATTTAATACCTCTAGAGATAACCCATCTATGGCTTTCACATCTTAAATTGTTCAGTAAATGTGTTTGATTATATGACCTTCTTTTTAAAATTAATCCTATACTTTCTCGAATTAGTGACTTTAGGGATGAAGGGATAAAACCACTGGCTGAAAATAAATTATAGTAGTCTGGTAAATGTTTTAGACATTGCTCATTAATATAGTTGATATATGAATTGGAATCTATAAGAATCTTGTTAACTCTTTGAAGATAATGTTGAGTCTCAGAAGAATTATCAAATGAAATTTCTGAATTTTTAAATATAAGAGAATGTATTTGTGAATGTATTTGACCATCTTCATTGAATTCTATGGATATGGAAAGACTTTTAAACCACCATGATGGTATATTCTTATCATTAATAGGAAAATAGAAATTTCCTAAACTATAACAGATTAGTTTTTCCTTATAATATTCCCATCCCTGGGGGATGTGTGGATGAGAGGCTATCACTGCATCACAACCTAAATCTATAAAAGCGCGATAGCGGTCTCTCCATTCAGGCAAAGGTTGCTCTATTTCTTCCATTCCTGCGTGTGATAGAAGGATTAAGAAGTCTACACCTTTTCGGGTCTCTGTGATCAGTTTATCTACATATGGGTGATTTATCCATGCACATCCTTTAGAGAAACGTTTATCATAAATATCTGTTAATGTTCCAAATTCGCAATGAGTTAGGGAAATGATTGCGATTTTTTTACTGTTTATAGTTAATATGCAAGGTTTATAAGCCTCTTCCCATGTTCCTGCTCCGATTAGCTTTGCTGATGTAAAACTCTGAATGGTTTGTTTAAAACCTTCTTCTCCATAGTCAAAAAGGTGATTGTTTGCAATGCTTATGAGATTAAATTTATTATTTTCAAGCCAAGCTGGAGCTTTAGCATCTTGAAAAATATTAGGGCCACTTTTATAGATAGGGTTAGCTTTACTTTGTATTGGTGCCTCAAAGTTAATTACATTAAAATCTGCAGAATGGAGATATTCTTTTACTGCATCCTGCAATATAAGATTCTCTACATTGGGAGCAACGAAATCTCCAAAAAAATTGATCCGAAAAAGAGAAGTATTCATTTTTAATGAGTTCTTGATTGTTTTTTTAAAACGCGAGTCCTTATAGTACTTTTTTCTTCTATTGTTAATCCAAAAGCATAAATTATAATAATAGTGTAAATGAAAGAGGCTAGTATTTTCAATATATTAATAATAAAAGCTGTATTATCTTCAGGCATACTAAATTCAACCAAATAATAGAATAAAGTAAGTAGTATTATTATTTTTATGGTAGGCCAATAAACTTCTTTAATAAATCCTGTGATACTAAAATGTATTAGTTTTGCTAATAACCAAAAATTAAAAAGTCGGTTTAATAAATCCATAATAACGAAAATGATAATAATGGACTGAGGTGAGTATCCTAGTTTGAATGAGAGAAAAGAAATAGGAAGTCCTAAAATTAAAAGTATGCTACCTATAATTTGAAACCATTTAACTTTACCAGTTGCTTGTATTATGGGGGGGATACCAGATGTTAATGAACGGACAAATAAACTGACTAATATCCATCTGCATAATATTAATGAGCCTTGAGGAATTTCTCCTAACCATAATTGTAATAAGAATTCTAGACCAATATTTAAAGGAAATACAATTATTAACATTACATAAATGCTGTATTCACTAATTTTTTTTGCAAGATTGAATGATCGTTTTATATCTCCAGAGCTGTAACTTTGGGTTATTTGTGGTTCTGATGCAGTACTTAAATTATTCACCAGCATGATGACATAATTTTCTATTTGGTAAGCAATAGCAAATGCTCCATTAACAATCGTGCCAAAGAAATAGTTAATTAGCATAGTAGCTCCTTGAGTACGTCCTATATATGCAAAAGCACCTAATGCTGTATAATTATTAAAAACTAATATTTCTTTATAAAGAGACACCCCTTTGTAGAATTTTAATGCCACAATAGGTCGATATTGTTTATAGCAGGCATAAGTATATAATAGGAATGATATAAGTGACATTAAACACATTCCTATTGCGTAGAATCTTAGAGAATTACCTGGATAATAGATCAATCCAATAACTAGCGGCACTTTAAATAATGCGGTGAGGAAATCTATAATTGCTATTTGAGCAAACTTTTCATATGCACTTAATAGTCCTTGATATGGAACATTCATTAATCCAATAACAGAGATGACTGTAGAAATTTGAAAGACAAATAAAGCATCGCTTAATTTTCCGGAGGCGACATTTAAATAATGATGGATATAATATAGGCCAATTGTTTCAGCTAAGAAAAACACAAATAAGCCGAAGCCAATATGTAATAAAAGGCTTATATTAAATATTTTATTTAGGTTACCATTGGGTTTTCCCATTTCTACATTAATGTATCTGCGGGTTGTGGTATGCATGGCTGTGCTGATGACATTAAGCATGGCTATAAGTCCGGCAACAACGTTGTATAGGCCATAATCAGAGACTCCTAATGCTTGTAAAACATAACGGGTCGTAAATAATCCGATTACCGTTACAGCGGCCATACGGACGTATATAATAAAAGTATTGATAGCTATTCGTTTATTGGCTTTAGGAGTAGAATCCATAATTATAGCGAAATTTTAAGGATTTTATTTTTTTCTTTGTCTGTTAATTACCATATCAAACCATAGATTCAGCCCTGTCCAAACAACAACATCAGTGATAAATACCAATGTATTATTCCATCCGGAATGTACTGTAACTAGTGTGAAGGCACAAAGACTGGCAGACATCAGCTGAATAGTAATGAGTGCCTGACGTGGAGAGAATCCCATATCCAGAAATTTATGATGAATATGAGTCTTGTCGGGCAGGAAGAGCGGTTTACCGTTACGTGCCCGGCGAAGTACGACACGTACGACGTCAAGTGAGGGAACAAGCAGGACGCTGAAGGAAACGAGCAGGGGAGAACCCAGGATTTTTTCAGTGGGAATGGTTCCGGTATACATGCAGTATTTAATGACGAAAAAGCTGAGAATGTATCCCAGTGTCAAACTTCCGGTGTCACCCATAAAGATTTTGCGTCCGCGGTCGGCATTGCCAAATACGTTGTAAGAGAAAAAGGGAATCAGGATGCCTACACAAACAAAGGCCAGCAGGGCATAAATCCATTGCTGGTTGTGAATGAAGATAACTCCCAGAATGGTAAGGGCAACCATACTCAAGCTGGAAGCCAGTCCGTCGATTCCGTCAATCAGGTTGATAGCATTGGTAATGAATACCGCCAGCAGCATGGTCAGGGGAATTCCTATACCTGCGGGAATCTCGTAAATCCCGAAAAGTCCGTAGAAATTATTGATGTAAAGCCCGGCCAATGGAAAGAATGCGGCAGAGATGATCTGTACAAAGAATTTCTTGCGGTATCTCACTCCCATAAGATCATCGGCAATACCGACGACATATAGCAGGGTGAGCCCGGCAATAAGGAAGAGCAGTTCGGTCACCATGGTCACGGTGAACTGCGGATCGGGGAGATATCCTAGCAAGATACGCAGGGCAGTGAAAAAGCAGGTGGTGCAGAGGATGACGGGAAAGAACGTAACCCCTCCCAGTCTTGGGATGGGCCGCTTGTGGATCTTTCGGGCATCGGGCGCATCGAAAAGCCGTTTGCGCAGAGAGATAATCAGAATGTTCGGAATGATGATCCGTCCGAGAACGATCGCAGTAATGAAGGCTGCAATTATTAAATACATGTTTGCCATGTGAAGAATAGTTTTGGGTACGCTTCGCGATTACCTGTCCCATTCGGAGAAGAAAGGTAATTGCGAAATTGAATAGTATTTACTTGCAAATGTAGGCTTTATTTTCGAGACATCAAAGCGGAATGTGGCCAAAATACGCCTCTGCAAGGGATTTTCTTCACAATGCAGAGGAAGGGAAAATACTGCACGGAAAAGTAACAAAAAAAATCCCCGGGGAGATAACCTGTTCATTATCACCCCGGGGAGAGTATCATTTCCGGAAAATCCGCTTACTTGACAATATTGGCTATCGATGCAACCATTGTCGCTAAAGAGGCAAAGGAAGTGGCATAGCCCAGAACATTGCCCAGACTGTTCTTGCGCTGTTTGTTCGGAACCACAATTTCGCAGCCGGGTTCGATCTGCTTCTTGCCGCTGCCTTTCACTTCAGCTACCTGCCCGTTCATGTAGATGATGAACTTCTTGCTCTTCTTGGCATTGCTGGAGTAGCCTCCGGCCTGGCTGAGATAGTATTTCACGCTCTTGCCGTCGATATAGGATACAGTGTTCGGCATCATGACGGCTCCGTTGATCTTCACGGTGTTGTTGAATTCCGGTACGGTAATGATGTCGCCTTCTCTCAGGACAATGTCGGCGTTGCTTCCGGGTTTGGCCAGAGCTGCTTCCAGGTCGATTCCGACGGTGAAGACACTGTCAAGCTCCAGCTTGAGTGAATCGGTCATGCCGGTTCCCAGTTCCTTCTGCATCATCTTCAGGACATCTTCCATGCGTTTCTTTTCTTCCTCGTTGGCGATACGGGTCAGCTTCGCACCACGGACGTAACCGAACTGGGTTACACCACCGGCTTTCTTGATTACGTCGGTCAGGCGTTCATTCTTGCTGGTCAGGGTGTACTGGCCGGAGTAGAGGACTTCGCCCTTGACGGTTACATTGGCCTGTTCGCTGTAGCCCGGACTGCGGCGTACGAATACCTGATCGTATGGCTGGAGGACAAATCCGGCCTTTCCGTCAACCACAAAGCCGTCTTTCAAGGCAAACGAGAAGGTTTCTCCGATAGTCTGGGCTTCGGTGGTGCTCTTCGGGTCGCGGATACGGCGGGATACGTCTACGCGTACAAGGGAGGCTGATTCTTTCAGACCGCCTGCAGTGATGACGATGTCTTCAAGCGTCATATTGTCTGCATAGGGGTATTCTCCCGGCAGGGTGACTTCTCCATAAATGCGGATGCTTCCCAGGTCTTTCAGGTCGTGGATACTGGGGATATAGAGTACATCGTTGTTGCGCAGGGCAATGTCGGGGCTGCTGCCTGCCAGAATGCCCTTGATGTCTACGGAAAGTACTTCGCTGGTGAGGTTCTCGCGCTGGCGGTAGAGAACGGCGCGGTTGGTAAAGGCGTCGCCCAGCAGACCGTCGGCTTTTTCAACCAGCTGCTTGACGGTGTTCAGTGAACCGCTCAGCTCATAAATACCCGGGCGATAGACGGCTCCTTTCACTTCCAGACGGTTGGTGAAACGTTCCAGGATGGGATCGGCTGTCACTTCATCGCCGTCGCACATCTGGAAACGGGTGAAGTCTTTCGCATCTACCGTAGCTACAGAGTATTCGCGGCCTGCCTGACGGATGACGCGCAAGCTGTTCTTGTAGCCGTCTGCGGCAAAGTTTCCGGCGTATTTAAGCAGGGTCGCGATGGATTCATCGGATTTCATTTCGTAGCGCATCGGGCGTTTTACCTTGCCGGTGATCTTGACGATGGCTTCATACGGGGGAACGATGATGACATCTCCTTCCTGCAGGCGGATGTCGTCCTGGATCTTTCCTTGCATGATGAATTCGTAGACATCAACCTTAGCGACGTTCTTTCCGTTGCGTGCAACGTGGATGTTACGCAAACTACCGATATCGCTGACTCCGCCGGCACTGTAAAGGGCGTGGAATACCGTCGCAAAGGAGGACAGTGTATAGGTTCCGGGGCGCAGCACTTCACCCATCACATTGATCTGGATGGTGCGGGCATTGCCGAGGGAGACCTGGATATTGTTGCCGGAGTCTGCATAAATTTTGCTGAGTTCCTGCTTCAGAACATTCTTCGCTTCGGACACGCTCATGCCGTTCAGCAAGACAAGGCCCAGATCGGGGATATTGATGTAGCCGTCCGGAGAAATGGTTTCGCGGATGGTGTTCTGGCTGGCTCCCCAGATGTCGATGATCACTTCATCACCCGGACCGAGACGGTAGTCGGGAGGAGTGGCCACGTTCATGTTGGGTTCGAAGGTCAGATTTTCGGTGTTGAAGATGTCACGGCCGAATACCTGGTCTTCGGGATCATAGTCGTAAAGGGGAGTCAGTGAAAGTGAATCGCTCAGAAGGGATACTACCCGGTTCTGGTTGGTATTCTTGCTGTATTCCATGGAGTAGGGGTTGTTGGACTGGTCACGCTGGGAGAACTCGTTCTTCTTGCGTTCTTCTTCCATTTTCTTACGCTGACGGTATTCCTGCTCCATCTGTTCGCGGCGCTCCTGCTGCAGTTCGGAGTTACGGTTAGTATTCTTGCGGTAACCGTTCTGGTAATAATAATCGCTTTCTCCGGAGGAAGACTGTCTCATGCGGTCCTGTGAAGTGGAACTGCTGGTGCCCAGGGTTCCTTTGGACTGTTGCTGATACATTTCCTGTACTCGGCGTGCCTGTTCTTCGGTAACGCCCCGGCGTGCCAACTCCATGGCGATCTGCTTCTGGTCTTTTCCCTGCTGCATCCCCTGTTTGACATACTCCAGTACCTGGCTGTCACTCATGGTCTGTGCCGCTGCGGGGAGAGCTCCCAGCAGGAAAAGGCAGAATGCGAGTCTTGCGAATCGTTTCTTCATAAAGAGTTATCTTTAGTTTGGTTTGTTTTGTTTTTGTCTTTTCAACTTGGTAAACTTCCTGCAAAGGTAGGCTTTTTTGTTGGATTTTCAGAGTTTGAAATCCGAAAAAAAGCAAAATGTGGTGAAGGAAGAAAAGGAATTGCATGACAGGCCGGAAAAGGTTACATCCAAAGCCGGGAATGAAGGGGAGCAAAGTAGATGAAAATGATATGGTTTTTGTGAAATAGTGTTAAATACAGGCGATTTTCTGCGTAATTATTATGTTGCATAACATAAAAACCATACCTTTGCATCGTGTTTTTCATGGTATTAGATTTAAGGTTAATGAAGATTGGGAGTCTGGGAAGATTCCCTCTTTTTTTGCCCGTACGTGAAGGGGAAATTTCTTCGCGTACGATGGAGCTGAATCGTACAGTCGATGGGGTAATTTTTTGCGGTCGATTCGCCCGCATTGTATATACGTTGCGGCCCGATCGTGCAGTCAAATTTTCAGATCATGTGATTTGCTTTTAGCTATTTTCTGCCTGAAGGGGTAAGGCAATAAATGAGAAAAATTACACATGGTAATCCGATAGCTGATAGAACAAATATAGCTTCCATTTATTTCTCCTCCTTTTTTTTATTTGTTAATATTAAACCACTTAATAAGGTAGATAGTGCAACTAACAACCCGAGACAATATATAGGGAATGAGCGGCAAGCGGGACTCGAACCCGTGACCCTCGGCTTGGGAAGCCGATGCTCTACCAACTGAGCTACTACCGCAAGGATTTTTTGAGCATGACAAAAGTAGGCTTTATTGTGGAACTGAGCAACAATAAAGCCTGTTTTTTTTCATCAATAATCGATTTTGTCCAGAATCCCCTGCAAACAGGCGATGGTCACTCCGTAGTTGGTCATGGGCACCTGCTGCTTCCGGGCTGCTTCGATGCGGTTCAATACATATTTGCGGTTGAACATGCAGGCTCCGCAGTGGATGATCAGATCGTAGGGAGTCAGATCTTCCGGAAAGTCGGTTCCCGAAACCATATCGATTTGTATTCCCTGTCCGAAGCGTTTTCTCAGCATGTTGGGTATTTTTACACGTCCGATATCTTCGGAAAGTGGGGCATGGGTGCAGGCTTCGGCAATCAGGATGCGGGATTTTTCCGTCAGGGCGGAAAGGGCTCTGGCTCCCTGGATGTAGTAATCAATATCTCCCTTGTATTGGGCGAAGAGAACGGAAAAGGAAGTCAGCCGGCTGGTTTCCGGCTTTTGGGCATAGACTGTTCCGAAGACCTGAGAATCGGTGATGATCAGTTTGGGCGGCCGGGCCAGTGCTTCAAGCATCTGGGGCAATTTGTCGGTCGTACAGCTCATGACCAGACATTTCCGGTCGAGCAGTTCGCGCAGGGTCTGTACCTGGGGGAGGATCAGGCGGCCTTTGGGGGCCTGAATGTCCTGAGGCATGACGAGAAGCACGGTGTCTCCTTCGTTGACCAGATGGCCGACAATGCCTTTCTCCATGCTGGCATCCGGCAGTTTGTGGACCAGTGTGCGGAGTATGTCATCCATGCCTTGCCGGTTCAGGGCACTGGCAATGAGGGGAACCTGTCCGCATTTCTTTTCGATGGCACGGGCGGTTGCCAGGGGATCTTCCAGCTTGTCAGCCTGATTCAGCACCCAGATGGTCGGGATATTCTTTTCTTTCAGCTGGCCGGCCCATTCCATTTCGGGCCCGATTTGTTCATCCCGGCATACCAGCAGGGCAATATCAGTCCGTTCCATGGCCTTGAGAGTCTGACGGATGCGCAGTGCTCCCAGGTCTCCTTCATCGTCCAGTCCGGCTGTGTCAATGAAAACACAGGGACCCAGCCCATGGATTTCCATGGGTTTGTAGACGGGATCGGTGGTGGTACCGGCCACCTCGGAGACCAGAGCGGCTTCCTGTCCGGTCAGGGCATTGATCAGGGAAGACTTTCCGCTGTTGCGCTTTCCGAACAGACCGATATGGATCCGATTGGCACGGGGGGTATCTTGTAATGTATTCATATGGCGGCAGATGAATGGTTAAAAACGGAAATCTCTTCCTCCCCGGACAATACGTTCCAGGTTTTCCAGTGCACGTTTGCGGATGGCCGGATTGGGGATCTGTTCCATCTGCCGGCGGATCATTTCGGTGCCCAGTGCGCGGGTTTCGGGAGAGGCGTAGTCTTCCAGGTATTCCTGCAGGGTCATCAGTGCATTGGGAGCGCAGCAGTTGGCGATCTGTCCGGTCTTGACGAGCGACATGAAGCGGTCGCCGGTACGTCCTTCCCGGTAGCAGGCGGTACAGAAGCTGGGTATGTAGCCCAGTTTCAGCAGCCAGGCAACAATTTCGTCCAGAGTACGGGTGTCGCTCAGGTCGAACTGGGCAGAGTTTTCTTCCGGCAGTTCTTCTTCTGCGTAGCCTCCCACGCTGGTACGTGAGCCTCCGCTGATTTGTGAAATACCCAGGGCCAGCACCTTTTCGCGGGAACGCTGGGATTCACGGGTGGAGATGATCATCCCGGTGTAGGGCACACTGATACGGATAACGGCCACGATCTTCTGGAAGGTCTCGTCGGAAATGGCATTTTCAAAATCGGCCTTGTCTATGTCATCGGCTGAGCAGATACGGGGTACACTGATGGTGTGCGGTCCTACACCAAAGGTGGCTTCCAGGTGTTCGGCATGCATGAGCAGGCCTACCAGATCGTAACGGTAGGTATTCAGGCCGAACAGGACACCGATTCCTACATCATCGATGCCTCCCTGCATGGCACGGTCCATGGCTTCCGTATGATAGGCATAGTTGCTCTTGGGGCCTCTGGGATGCAGCTTTTCGTAGTTTTCCTTGTGATAGGTTTCCTGGAAAAGAATGTATGTACCGATACCGGCTTCCTTCAGGCGGCGGTAGTTCTCCACGGTAGTGGCTGCGATATTGACGTTTACCCGGCGGATGGCACCATTCTTGTGCTTGATGCTGTAGATGGTCTGAATGGACTCCAGAATGTACTCAATCGGGTTGTGCAGAGGGTCTTCGCCGGCTTCCAGAGCCAGACGCTTGTGTCCCATGTCCTGCAGGGCAATCACTTCGCGGCGAATTTCTTCCTGAGTCAGCTTCTTGCGGGCAATGGTTTTGTTCTTAATGTGATAAGGGCAGTATGTACAGCTGTTTACGCAATAGTTGGACAGGTAGAGGGGAGCGAACATGACAATGCGGTTGCCATAGAAACGCTGTTTGATTTCCCGGGCGAGCGCATAGATCTCTTCCAGGAGCTGCGGGTCTTCGCATTCCAGCAGTACGGCTGCCTCCCGGTGGTTCAGGCCCTTGCAGGCACGTGCCTTTTCGATGAGGGAACGGACCAGGGCTGTATCATTGCGGTGTGCCTGTGCATACGCTAATGTGTCCAGAATTTCATCGTGGCAGATGAATTCTTCGGCTTTTGGTGAATCTACTTTATAGTTACCCATGATATTCTGATTTTTCAATCGTTGTATTATTTATAATCTCCCCGGCTCTTGTCGATGACATAGCCGATGGATTTCAGACGCTGATCCAGCAGGGCGAGTCCTTCGGCTGCTTCGGCTCCCATGGAAGCCTTGTTGTCATAAAGGGCATATTTGCTTCGTTCGCCGCTGGGAGACAGATTCGGCATGACTACGTTGGCTCCTGCCAGAATGCCTCGTTCTCTTCCGTCGGGGGCCAGAGTGGCCAGTGCCGTGGTAGAAGGGATCAGAGCACGGGGATGCATCAGGCGGAAGATGGAAAGCAGCAGCAGGGTCTGTTCCATGTTTCCCGGCGGACAGGCGGCGAATGGCGTGTCGTGATGGGGAAGGAAGGGACCGATTCCGATCATCTGCGGACGGAACTCTCCGATAAAGAGGATATCTTCTACCAGATGCTCCAGTGTCTGTCCGGGACTGCCCACCATGATTCCGGTTCCCGTCTGGAAACCGATGCGTTTCAGATCGTTCAGGCAGCGAAGCCGGTTGGCAAGCGACATACCCGCAGGATGCAGCCGGGCGTAATGGGCGGCGTTGTGGGTTTCATGGCGCAGGAGATAGCGGTTGGCTCCGGCCCGGAAGAAGCGTTCATAGGATTCGGTGGGGCGTTCTCCCAGTGAGAGAGTGATGGCTGTATCGGGCCAGCTGTTCCGGATGGCTGAGATAAGGGATTCGGCCCGCTCGTCGGTCAGCCAGGTGTCTTCTCCTCCTTGCAGGACAAAAGTGCGGAATCCCAGTTCATATCCTTCCCGGCAACAGGCCAGAATGGTTTCCTGACTGAGACGGTAACGCTCAATGTTCCGGTTGCTGCGACGGATGCCGCAATAGAGGCAGTCGTTGTGGCAGCAATTGCCGACTTCAATCAGTCCGCGGATAAAGATCCGGTTGCCGAAATAACGGAAAGTAACCTCTCTGGCTTTTTCATTGATAAAGGCCAGATCGTCTGCCGTGCATTTGCTCAGCAGGGTATATAAATCACCGGGAGGTAGTGTGCCCTCCCGGTATAGTTGTTCGATCAGCGATTTCATTGGAAAAAGGGCTTACTGGTTGCCTTCCTCGTTTCCTTCGTGATAGTTTTCGTATTTCAATGTACGTTTCAGCAGGTCCTGATTCAGTTGACGACGGCCGGAAACAGGATCGTTGTGGGCACTCGGACCCGTAACGCATCCGCCTTCGCAGGCCATCATTTCGATGAACTGGGCATCTACCTTGCCAGTCTTGGCGTATGCACGCAGTACACCGATATTCTTCTTGTTGAAATCGGAGAACTGCAACACCTTGATGCCTTGTGCTTTCGGACCCAGATAAGCCTGTACGGCACCGGCAACACCTCCGGCCTGTGCGAAACCGTGAGCCTCGCAGACGGATTCTCTGGCAACCTTATACGGAGTGGCCTGTTCCAGTTCGATTCCCAGTCCGCGGAACAACGGGTGGAGTTCCTCGAAAGTCATTACATAGTCCACACATTCATCACGCTGTGCTTCCTTGCGTTTGGCAATACACGGGCCGATGAAAACAACCTTTGCATCGGGGTATTTCTTCTTGGCGATGCGGGCTGCATAGTACATGGGAGATCCGGTAGAAGAAACATACTTTTTCATGTCAGGAATATGTTTGTTTACCAGTTCGATGTAAGACGGACAGCAGGAAGTGGTCATGAATTTCTGGCCTTCTTCCAGCTTTTCGAGCAACTCATGTGCTTCGTTGCTGGTTGTTTCCATTGCGCCTTCTGCCACTTCGATGACATCGGCAAATCCGACTTCCTTCAGGGCACCATATACCTGATCGATGGTAGCCTTGAACTGTCCCAGAATAGACGGAGCCGGAATGGCAATCAGTTTCTCACCGGCACGGATCGCTTCCAGAATATCAAATACCTGTGAGATTTCGAAGATGGCACCGAAGGGGCATGCATTCAGACACTTGCCGCAATAGATACACTTGTCTTCGTTGATATGTTCGATGTTATGTTCATCTTTGCTGATGGCTTTTACCGGGCAGGCTTCCTCACACGGAACGGGGATGTAGACGATTGCATGGTACGGGCAGCTCTTGTGACAGATACCACAGCTGATACAGGTATCGTGGTCGATATGAGCCTGGCCGGTCTTCTTGTCGAAGTGGACAGCACCTTTCGGACAGTTCATATAGCAGCTTCGTGCCACGCATCCACGGCACAGGTTACTTACTTCGTAGTTGACCTGTACGCAGGAAGAACAAGCTTCATCGATGACACAAAGAATGTTTTCCTTGATTTTTCCGCGGCGTTCGAGCGCCTTCTTTGCATATTCGGATAGGGGAGTCAGTTCATCGGTTTCATCGCCCATGTCCCAGCCCAACAGCGGGAGTGATTTGTACTTGGTTACGGCACGTTCCTTGTGAATACAGCAACGGCCTACTGCCTGTGAACGGCGCGGGCTGAATTCAATGGGAATGCGGTCTATCTTCTCGACAAGTTGGTTTTCTTTCCAGAGGGCGACAAGATTTTCCAGTAGCTTGTGCCGGACAATCATTACGTTGTTAGTAAAAGCCATAATTAAGGGTTTTGTTAGTTGTTAGTTATCCTTTTTTATTCTTCTCTTTTTTCAAAGATTTTACAAAAATAAAACAATCCTGTAAAAATTCCAAGTTTTCAGGATGAGAAAACGGACGGCAGGTCCAATTAGCAGGGCAGATTACAGATCTATGGAAATTACACCGCCATAGGGAGTGAGATGTTCCCAGGCTGTTTCTTTTTGGACGGCTCCTGCATAGATCTGTGCACAGATAAGTACGCCGCCGTGGGCGAAGATTCCCACTTCCTGGCAGGGCTTCTTTTTTAATTCGTCAAGAAAGGCAGCAACACGCCGGTATAGATCCTCGAAGGATTCGCCTCCGGTTGCTGCTACGTGGAAATAGTCGTCGAACCATTCCTGCAGGCGCGGATCACTGATGGCATCGAAACGCTGCATTTCCCATTCGCCGAAATTGATTTCCATCAGCCGGTCGTCACATTCCGGATCGGGGTAGCCGCAATAACCGGCCAGCCGGCGGGCACGGCTTAACGGGCTGGAATATACATGGTCGAAGTGGGTTCCGCTCAAATTGCGGAGCGTTTGTGCTGCTTCCGCTTCGAAGGTGGACTTTAAGGGAACATCGGTCTGGCCGTAGCATGTGCCGGAAGGAACATCTACTGCCGTATGTCTGATGAGATATACTTTCATGGCAGATGAGTAAAAAAACAGTTGGACATAAGGTACAGGGCCAGTTCGGAGAGCAGGAAGGTCGCTCCACAGCAGTCTCCGGTATAGCCCTGGATTTTCTTTCGCATCAGATGAACCAGCGTCAGAGTTACCAGCAGGGGAACGGGAAGCAGAAGAGCCAGTGACGGGCAGGCCTGTAATGCCGGAACGAGGGGCAGAAGGCCGCAAATGAAAGCCATGATCCAGCTTCCCGGGCTCATCCGGTTGTAGATGACTCTGGCTTTGGATTCTTCTTCCTTGCGGGTATATGGCAGGAGGTTGATGATCTGGGCTGAACAGAACTTGCTCCAGGTATCGAATCCCACGATCAGCCACGGGGCTATAGCCATGGGAAGGCGGTATATGAGCAGATAGAACATTCCCAGATAACAGATCAGTCCGATAACTCCATAGGTGCCGATATGAGAATCTTTCATGATGGAAAGGATGCGTTCACGGGTGGTTCCTCCTCCAAAGCCGTCGCAGAAGTCGGCGAGTCCGTCTTCGTGCAGGGCACCGGTGAGCAGAATGCGTGAGAGCATGGTCAGTAGAACGGCTATTTCCCACGAAAAACAATGGGATGTCAGCCAAAGGATACCTGCCATGACACCTCCCGTCAGCCAGCCGACCAGTGGCCAGTAGTTGACAACTTCTTTGTAATAGCGGGGTGGAACTTCGGCTATTCTCCAGAATGGAAGCCGGGTAAAAAAGATCAGGGCAGCCAGCAGTCTCATCGGTCAGAAGTATTTGGTAATGGAAGCATGGGCAAAGTTATCCATCTCATTCAGCATCCGTACGGCTGATTCCAGAATGGGGTAGGCACATACGGCACCGGATCCTTCTCCCAGACGGAGTCCGAGGTTCAGCAGAGGACGGGCCTGCAGCCAGTCGAGTACCAGTTTGTGGCCGGATTCATCACCCTGATGGCCGAAGACAGCATAGTCCAGTACTTCCGGATGCAGACGGGATGCAGCCAGTATGCAGTTGGTCATGATAAAACCGTCGACCAGGATGATCATGTTCCGTTCAGCTGCTCTCAGCATGCCGCCTGCAGCCATGACCATTTCAAAGCCGCCGTATTCGGCCATGATATCAAGCGGTTCTCCGTTTCCGTTATAGCGTGCTACGGCACGTTTCAGTACATCCAGCTTGTGGGAGATTCCGGCTGCATTCAGACCGCTTCCGGCACCGACACACTGTTCCAGGGGAATCCGGGTAAACAGGTGCATCCACACGGACGAAGCCGATGTGTTTCCGATGCCCATTTCGCCGAAGCTGACAACGTTGCAGCCGCTTTCGAATACTTCATCCACCAGAGAAGCTCCCCGTTCCAGGCATAATTGACACTCTTCCGGGGACATGGCTGCTTCTTTCAGAAAGTTGCGGGTACCTTTACCCACACTCAGGTTGCGTATTCCCTGTTCATAAGGCAGGTCGTAGTCGACTCCTGAGTCGGCGAGCAACAGGCGGAAACCGTGCTGGCGGCACAGGAAATTGATTCCGGCTCCTCCATGCAGAAAGTTACTCAGCTGCTGCCAGGTAATTTCCTTCGGAGAGAGGCTGACTCCCTCTTCCACGATGCCGTGATCTGCGGCGAAAAGAATGTTGCATGGTTTCTTGAGTTCCGGTGAAAGGGTCTGCTGGATCATGCCGATCTGAAGGGCAAGGTCTTCCAGTCTGCCCAATGAACCTTTGGGCTTGGTCAGGTTGTCTATCTTTTCCCGAAGAAGCGGCCGGATCCGTTCGTCGGGATGTTGAGGTGAAAAGTGCATCATAAGTCTATTTGATTTGAACGGGAATTCCGGAAACCATCCAGAAAACTTCGTCCGCGCGGGAAGCTATGTATTGGTTAGCCCATCCCAGCAGGTCGGTAAACTTGCGTTGCACTTCGTTTTCAGAAACGCCTCCGGCTCCGATTTCATTGGTTACAAAAATAAAAGTTGCGTCCTGTGCGGTGAAGCGGTCGAATTCTTCCTTGACAGCTTCCAGTGACCGGTTGACGTCGCCTTCCAGATCGAAAAAAAAATTGGTACACCAGAGAGTGACGCAGTCAATCAGGATGGTTCTTCCCGGAAGCTGATGTCGGCTGAGTTCCTTGTTCTCTTCGATATTGGTCCATTCCGGTCCTCTCCGTTCCTGATGGATCTGTACCCGCCGGCGGAATTCTTCGTCCCAGATGCGGGCCGTGGCCAGATAGACAGGAGTCGGGGACAAGCGAAGGGCCATCTGCTCTGCATACGTGCTCTTTCCCGAGCGCTGTCCACCGGTGATCAGGATCAGTCTTCGCATGATGTGTCGTTTGAATTTGCTCCCCGCAGAATCAGGGTTGTAGCTCCCAGGGTGAAGATATTGCCTTCTTCTATGCGGACACGTTCTTTGGGCCCCAGCAATTCGTTCATCAGGAAAGTGCCGGTGATGCTGTTGTTGTCCCGCAGGGTATACACGATCTGTCCCTGCTTGTCGCGTTTGACATTCAGGATGCAGTGGCGACGGTCCATACTGGGATCGTTGCTTTCGATGGGAATATCGGCTTCCGTACCTTTGGAACGCCGTCCGATAACATTGTCTCCTTCATGCAAGGGGAAAACCTGTTTGAAGGCAAAAACGTTCTCAATGACAACAACGTTTCCCCAGTTTTCGGTTCCTTCCTTTTCGTCGATAACTTCTTCCCGGCGACTGCCTGCGTTCAGTTTGGATTTCCCGATCCGGATGCCAAACTGCTTTTTGCAATTGTCGCAGATGAACACCAGAGACTGGCCTTCCTGATATTTTGTTTCATCAAACTGTATATAATTGTCACATTTAGGACATCTTACTCTTTTCATTACTTTGCAAAGTTTATCTTTGGTTATTTAACAGAAAACACCCATGCCTGGCTGAATGCCTTCTCTTTTTTCAGGGTCTCAGTCTGGCGGTAGGCTTCTGCCTGATTCGTATAGTGACCCAGTGATACACGATATCTTCCGGCAGATTCGAGTACTTCTACATCCTTATAGCCTTGCTTGCGGAATATTTCAGCCTGCCTGCTGGCATCAGCTGCAGTTGTCAGGCTGGCTGCGATGATGTAATAACCCTTGTTGCCTGAAGACTTGCCGGTTGTCTGACTTGCTGAAGCCTGATTTGCCGGAGCTGACTTTTTCTGAACCGGAGTCTGGGAGGGCGTCTGTTTTTCCACAGACTTTCCGCTGGCCTGTGCCGTTACCTTGGCAGAAGTTGCTTGCGGGGCGGCAACCTTTTCAGTCTTGACTTTGACAGGTTTCAGCGTATTGACATTGTTTCTGACTTTCTTCTGCTGGGTATGCTGATTGCTTTTCTGCAGGGTGTTGGCAACCAGAGACTGGTTACGAATGGCATCAAACAAACCAGCCGATCCCAATGCCGCATAATCAGCTTCCTCTACATAGGTGTTCTCAACAGGAACAGAGAGTATGAAAAACAGGATGACGGCTGCTGCAACAGCTACGGCATTCTGTAACCAGCGCCGTACCGGGAGGAAATGGCGGGTACGGAAAGTCTGTTGGGCAGGTATGGCATGAGGCTTGGGAACAATCGTAGCAGGACGTACCTGAGGAGTGATCACTTCCTCTTTCAGAAGTGGCAGTGAAAACGGTTCCAGTCCGTAGAGAGAAGGAGTGAAAAACACTTTCCCTTCCGGCTCAAATCCATATCCCCCCTTCATATTATAATATAAGGTGCCGATCCCTTGCAGAGCGATCTGTCCGCGCTGATAGAGTTCTTCCTTCAGTGTTTCTACTGTTTTTTCAATTTTACGGGTTGCATCCGGAAAATCTGTATTGTATGCCTGCATGTAAGACTGTACCAGCAGGCCGTCGTTCATGATCAGTTGCGGATTGAACCCGATGGAACGCAGAGGCGGGAAAAACTCTCCGGAGTCTGTCCGCCACATTGCCGGACGGTTGTGGGCAATGAATCCACCCAGTCCCGGAACGATTACGCAATCGTTTTCCAGCAGTAATACTTCGATATGTTTGGCTAATTCAATCATACTGCAAATGTACAATTTTTATCCGTTTGACGCATCTTTCCCGCACTTTTTTCGGAAGGAATTTTTTTTTGTTCTATTTTTGCACAGTCAAAAAAAGAATAAAAACGCAAAGTTATGAATATAGCTATCGTGGGAACCGGATATGTAGGGTTGGTGACAGGTACATGTTTTGCTGAAACAGGAGCAAACGTTATTTGTATTGATACCAATGCTGCCAAGATCGAAGCCTTGAAGAAAGGGGTTATTCCGATTTATGAACCGGGACTGGAGGAAATGGTACAGCGTAATGTAAAGGCCGGGCGTCTGACATTCGGAACCTCGCTGGAGGATTGTCTGGACCAGGTGTCGATTGTATTTACTGCAGTCGGAACTCCGCCGAATGAAGACGGAAGTGCAGATCTGAAATACGTACTGGAAGTAGCACGAACCATTGGAGCCTGCATGAAGCGTTATGTACTTGTTGTAACTAAAAGTACGGTGCCGGTAGGAACAGCCAGCAAGGTAAAGGAAGTGATCCGGAGAGAACAGGCCGCCCGGGGAGTGGAGATCCCGTTTGATGTTGCTTCGAACCCGGAATTCCTGAAGGAAGGTAATGCTATCAATGACTTTATGACTCCTGACCGGGTTGTCGTGGGAGTGGAATCGGATAAAGCCAGGGAACTGATGACTAAGTTGTATCGTCCTTTCCTGCTGAATAACTTCCGGGTGATTTTTATGGATATCCCTTCTGCCGAGATGACAAAATATGCTGCCAATTCCATGCTGGCAACCCGAATCAGCTTTATGAATGACATTGCCAATCTGTGTGAACTGGTTGGAGCTGACGTAAATATGGTGCGTAGCGGAATCGGATCCGATACGCGTATCGGACGTAAATTCCTTTATCCGGGATGCGGATATGGCGGTTCCTGTTTCCCGAAAGATGTCAAGGCCCTGATCAGAACAGCCGAGGAACATGGTTATTCGATGCGGGTGCTGAAAATGGTAGAAGCTGTCAATGAGGATCAGAAGGATATTCTGTTCCGCAAGTTGAGTGCCTATTATCAGGGAGACCTGAAAGGGCGTACGATTGCTTTATGGGGACTGGCCTTTAAACCGGAAACAGATGATATGCGGGAAGCCCCGGCGCTGGTTCTGATCAAAAAGCTGCAGGAAGCCGGCTGTCTGATCCGTGCATACGATCCGGCTGCTATGGACGAAGCCAGACGCTGTATCGGTGATTCCATTTATTATGCAAAGGATATGTATGATGCCTTGCTGGATGCAGATGCAATGCTGATGGTGACAGAGTGGAAAGAATTCCGTCTGCCGGCCTGGGGAGTGATCCGGAAAACGATGAAGCATCCGGTTATTTTTGACGGAAGAAATATTTATGATCCTCATGAACTGGCTGAAGCCGGCCTGGTATATCATTGCATCGGGAAATGAGGAACTGTATGAAAATAAAGGGAATGGGTATGAGAAATTATTTTTTAATGGGATGTTTTTGCCTGCTCTTGCCGGCCTGTATGGGAGGTGAAGCCAGACAGGAAGAACAAGCCGCAGATACACTGGCAGATACGCAATGGCTGCAGGGGGTATGGCTGGATGACAACACGGAATCTCCTGTCTTCAAGATCAAAGGCGACAGCATTTATTATGCCAGTCAGATCAATGCACCATTAAAATATGATTTGAAGAATGATACATTGACCATCTATGGAGTGGAAACAGTGCATTATCCTTTGGAACGTTGTCAGGAACAGGCATTGCAGTTCCGTACTCCGGTAGGAGACATGGTGTCTTTGCACAAGTCGGATAATGATTCAGCCTTTGTTGCGCTGTCTGTGACCGGACCGGAAAAGAAAGAAGTGATCTCCAAGGACCTGGCTGTGATGTATCAAGGCAAGCGTTACCGCGGGTATGTCTATATAAATCCGACCAGTATCAAGGTCGTTCGTCCGAGTCTGACAGAAGAAGGACTGACGATGGACAACGTGTATTATGACAACGTGATTCATATCTGTGTGTATCAGGGAAAGCAACGCCTTTATGCGAAGGATATCACTCGTCAGATGTTTTCCTCAGTTGTCCCGGATGATTACCTGAAGATGTCTATCCTGTCGGATATGGATTTCATTGGTGTGGATGCTGAAGGCTATCATTATCTGGCCACCTTGTGTATTCCGGATGGGGCATCCTGTTACAATGTAGAGCTCACCATTGACCGGGATGACCAGCTGTCCTTTTCATCTGCGGATGTAGAATAAACAATCCCTTGCCTTTATTCTCTGATCAGTGGCAAGGGATTTTAGTTTGAAACCGGATTCAGGCTTTTGCCGGTGACGGGCTGGCCGGAGCACTCTTTTTCTTTCTCCGTCTGTTTCCGTTACAGGACCGTTTCTTTCCGGAAGCTGATTGGCTGTTGCCTTTAGGTTTGGCACTGCGTGGGTTATAGGCCGGAGCTTCTCCCAATTCTTCCGGTACCGGTATCTTATAGATTTCTTTTTCAAGAAAATTCTCGATCTGTTTAAATTTGTTCTGTTCTGTTTCGCTGACGAAAGTAATGGCGCATCCATCGTTGTTTGCCCGGGCTGTACGTCCGATACGGTGTACATAATCCTCGCTGTCATGAGGTACGTCATAGTTGATGACCAGACGGATATCGTCAATGTCAATACCGCGGGCAACGATATCGGTTGCCACCAGCATATTGATCCGTCCGTTCCGGAATTCATGCATGATGGCTTCCCGCTGGCTCTGGTCAAGGTCAGAATGCATTTCACCGACGTTCAGCTTCAGGCGTTTAAGCGCTTTGGTTACTTCCTTGACCTTGATTTTGGAGGATGCAAAGATGATGACACGTTCCGGTTGCTGCTCTTTGAAGAGTGATTCGATAATTCCCAGCTTCTGTGCTTCGTAGCAGATGTAGGCTGCCTGTATGATTTTCTCTGCCGGTTTGGATACAGCCAGTTTGACTTCTACCGGATTGGTCAGAATCGTTTTGGCCAGTTGCTGGATCTTGGTCGGCATGGTGGCTGAGAACATGATCGTCTGTCTTTCTTTGGGAAGGTATTTGACGATTTGCATGATATCTTCAGCAAATCCCATATCCAGCATACGGTCGGCTTCATCCAGGATGAAGAAGGAAACTTTGGATAAATCTACGTAGCCCAGGCTAAGGTGACTGATCAGTCGTCCCGGTGTGGCAATAACGACGTCGGCTCCTAAGGTAAGCCCTTTTTTCTCCTGTTCGAAGCGTATTCCGTCGTTACCTCCATAGACTGCAACACTGGAAGCCGGCATGAAATAGGAGAAACCTTCCATCTGCTGGTCAATCTGCATGGCCAGTTCACGCGTAGGAGCCATAATGATACAATTGATGGCATCTTCCGGATAATTTCCCTTGCTGAGCTGGTTGAGTACAGGGAGCAGATAGGCGGCTGTCTTGCCTGTTCCGGTCTGGGCAACTCCAATGAGGTCTTTTCCTTCAAGAATGACAGGGATTGTATGTTCCTGCACTGGAGTACATTCCCGGAAGTTCATGGCATCCAGTGCATCGAGGACGCTATCTTCTAAATTTAATTCTGAAAATTGCATATAAAATGGGTTGTTTTTAGTCGGTTATTTTATAGTTTGCCACGTTCGTCCAGGTATGAATCCTTGAATCCCAGGAAATACAGAACTCCATCCAGGCCGATGGTATTGATGGATTGCCGTGCGTTGGCGGCCACTTTAGGTTTTGCGTGGAAAGCAATGCCCAATCCGGCAATGGATAGCATCGGCAGATCGTTGGCGCCGTCACCAACAGCAATGGTCTGAGCGATATCTACCTTTTCCACCTGTGCAATCAGCCTCAATAATTCTGCTTTGCGTTTGCCGTCAACAATGTCTCCCAAATAGCGGCCGGTCAGCTTCCCGTCTATAATTTCGAGTTCGTTGGCATATACATAGTCTATTCCGAATTTATCTTTCAGGTAGTTACCGAAGTAGGTAAATCCGCCGGAAAGAATGGCGATCTTGTATCCGTATCGTTTCAATACATACATCAGGCGCTCCACTCCCTCTGTAATGGGAAGGTTTTCGGCGATTTCCCGCATCACGCTCTCATCCAGTCCTTTCAGCAAGGATACCCGTTCCTTGAAGCTTTCAATGAAGTCTATTTCCCCTCGCATGGCCCGCTCTGTAATAGCTTTGACCTGATCGCCTACACCTGCCCGCATGGCCAGTTCGTCAATGACTTCTGTTTCGATCAGGGTAGAATCCATATCGAAGCAGATCAGCCGGCGCATACGGCGGTACATATTATCCTGCTGGAAGGAGAAATCCATAGCCAGAGAGGAGCTTAACTGCATCAGTTGTCGTTGAAGTTCTTCTTTGTCCTTTGGAGTTCCGCGCACTGAAAATTCGATGCAGGCACGTACGTTTGCTTTTTTCTCGTCTAAAGGAATACGTCCGGTCAGCCGTCGGATGCCGTCAATGTTCAGTTGCTGTTCAGCCAATATCCGGGTTGCACCTGCTATTTGCTGGGCAGTCAGCTTTCGTCCCAGCAATGTCAGGATGTAACGGTTTTTTCCTTGCATGTTTACCCATTCCTCATATTCCTCAGTCGAAATAGGGTAGAAGCGGATGTTGATGCCCAGTGCGGATGCCTTGAAAAGCAGATCTTTCATTATGTTGCCCGAATCCTTTTCCTTGCATTTGAAAAGTAGTCCGAGCGACAGTGTACTATGAATATCAGCTTGGCCGATATCCATAATGTCTACATCATATTCCGACAAAATGGCCGTAATAGAAGCGGTCAGCCCCGGACGATCCAGGCCGCTGATACGGATTAATATCAGTTCGGTTTTGTTTTCCATTTTTCTTTTATTCTCTGTTTTGGCAGTAATCTTCGCAAATGTACGAATTAAATGCTTTGAACCCTAGTTTCTGCGGGAAAAAGAATAGGGCGTTATGTGATTTAGAGTGCGAATTTATGTTTAAAAGCATAATTTTTCTTTCTGTTTTTTGGTAAAATGGTCAAAAGGGCTTACCTTTGCAGCAGATTTCTTAAGTAAAAGAAGCGAAACAATATGCAAAGAAGGCTGGAAACAGGGTTCGCATGGATGTTTTGCGACAGACAATGTTCCGGGTAGAAATCACTGTAAAAGGGCAGTCCCGGATAGTATTAACTAAAATCAAATTACATGATTAAAAATGTAAAGTGGTTTTTTGTTGTATTAGTATTCAGTTCCTTAATCTCTTTTTCTTTCCAGAAGAAGAGTGTTCCGACAGAGAAACTGGCTTTGGGAGATAAGGCTCCGGAGTTGGTACTCTGTAATGAAATGCAGCCGCTCAACCTGCAGGATGCCTCTGGCAATTATACGTTGTTGAGCTTTTGGGCCAGTTATGATGCTTCTTCAAGAGCGCAGAATGCTGCGTTGAGCCACTTGCTGAAGAATCAGGACCAGGTGAAGATGATCTCCATATCCTTCGACCGTTACCGCTCTGTCTTCAATGCTGCGGTTCGGCAGGATCAGATTGACACGGCTAGCTGTCATCTGGAAATGGAGGGTGAAAATTCGAAGATATTCAAGTCGTATGGCTTGGAAAGCGGTTTCAGAAACTTCCTGTTGAATAGTGAGGGAGTGATTGTGGCAAAGAATGTAACCGCAAGCGAATTGGCTTCTTATCTGAATTGATGGGAAGTTTCTTGATGTAGAAGAAAATTGAATACAACAAAAAGCAGAGGTTGTCTCAAATTATCTTGAGACAACCTTTTTTGTATCTATAAAGAGGATTCCAGTTCTGCCTCTTTTCTCAGCAATGTCTTTTCTGCCTGAAGATCACGCAAGTCAAGCTTGGGTGAAGGAAGCGTGCACATTTTCAGGGAGTCGGTGAGTTCGCACGTATAATCGAATATAGCTTTTTCTGTATCTGTAAATTCCTCATGAGGGATAAGCCGTGCGTTGAGGGCGGCAAATTCAGAGGCATCATAAGTGTCAGAGAGTTTGACGAAAACGATACGCCGTGCAATGGGATTCTGATTATAGTCTGGTACCAGATATAATCCTTTCAGTATTTTAACCTCTTCAAGAAACGGTAACTGCATGTAGACTGTTACGAGTGACAGGTTAGGTTCACTGAAAGCGTTGAGCAGAATGTATAGCATCTGTTGTTCTTTTACGATTGCTATTCCTTCACGGACAAATCCATGGACACTTTTTCTGCCACAGGCCAGATGTCCGTCATCACCGGCGTGTGTCAGATAAAAAGGTTCTGCCTTCAGTGTCCTGACAGAAGATGAGCAGCTATATGACATATATGTGCCTTCAAGGTTTTTGCTCTTTTCTGTCGAAAGCCGGCTTTGAGAGGCCAGTTGCTTCAGAAAAGGTATTTTCTTTCCGACACGCGGTGTACCTGCCGGCATCGTTTCTGTCAGGAAGTCGTAAATGGTGTCAATATCTCCGAGCAGTTTCTTTCTTGATATGTTGTTTACCTTATATATAGCCTCATCAAGCGCCTCATCGAAATTCATTCCTCCGGCATATAATTCTGCAAATGCAGGAAGGACAGTGGCATACAGTCCCGAAAGGACACTTGGTGACCATTCGATTGTTGAGGCTATATCTTTCATTTTCACACCGTTTTGTTTCAGTCTTTTCAGACGTTCATAAATTTCCAAAAGCTTGTCAGCACTATTCATCATACACAGATTTAATTTGCTGCAAAGTAACGACTCAACTATGATATACATGTTGCATCCGTATTTCAAAAGTATTGCGTGAATGATAATTTATGGGAAATTCAGAAAATTCATACCGATTAATTTCTCATGATGTCATAGCATCCGAAATTTGCCCGCGAATTCAAAAAAAACGAAGGTTATGTATAACAAAAGTAAGATTGCAATATTCAGAAAAGCGGGTACTCCAGTCAGCATAGAAGAATGCTCTATTCCGGAACTGAAACAAGGAGAGCTACTGGTGAAAAATGAATATGTTACTCTCTGTCGGAGCGATATCAGCACTTATATGGGCAAGCGTATCGAAAAAAGCCCTACCATACTTGGACATGAAATTGTGGGCCGGATAGTAGCGGTTGCACCGGGTGCGCCTGCTGCCGATCTCAATGGAATGCTTCTCCATGAAGGAAAAAGAATCACATGGGCTATTTATGCTTCAGATCCTGACAGTGAGATGTCACGTCTGGGTATTCCTCAGAAATCGCCTGATCTGTTTAAGTATGGCCATGAACAGCTGACAGAAACTAATACTCTCAACGGTGGACTTGCTGAATATACTATTATAAGGAAGAATACTCCTGTCATTGTCTTGAGTGAAGATGTTCCTGTCAACGCTGCAGCAATCATCAACTGCTCGGTATCTACGGTGGCTGGAGCAATCCGTCTGACCGGAGGTGTAGAAGGAAAGCGAGTAGCCCTGTGGGGAACCGGTATGCTGGGCATCATCGCGTGTGCACAATGCCGCGAAGCCGGAGTCCGGGAAATCATAGCTGTTGATATCAACAGTGAACGTCTTGCACTGGCCGGCCGTTTTGGAGCCACACAGACAATGAAGGCAGGCGAGCTTGATCCCTCTTTACTGAAAGCGGATTGTACGATTGATTTCAGCGGTAATCTTGCTTCAATGGGAGCAACTGTCGATGCGTTGCGTATAGGCGGTACTGCCGTATGGGTAGGAGGAGTCTGTCCCCAGGAGCCGATCAGACTGGATACGGAAAAGATTGTGCGCAATCTTTATACCATCAAAGGCTTGCACAATTACAATGCGGATGATTTTCGGGCAGCAGTAAGCTTCATGGAAAAGCATCATGCTGATTATCCGATATCGGAACTTATATACGATGGCTTTACGCTCGATCAGACTGAAGAAGCATTCCGGTATGCCATAGATAACAATCCGTTTAGAGTTGGAATACATTTTTAATAAATAGGAGAGAGCTGCAATGAAAATGCCTGTGTTAAATATACCGTCGAAAGGAGCCAGATTTAATCTGTTGTGTATGATGGCGGCACTGCTTACTTATATGAGTATGTATGCTTTTCGTAAACCATTGTCGGCTGCTACATTCGAGGGAATTACTTATTGGGGGCTTGATTATAAAATTATAGCCATTATCAGTCAGGTGGTGGGTTATACCTGCTCAAAATTTCTGGGTATTACCATTGTTTCGTCGATGAAACCACAGAGTCGGATCAGATGCATACTTGGCTTTATCGCTTTTGCCTGGGTTGCATTGCTGATGTTTGCGTTGGTACCTCACCCTTACAATGTTGTTTTCCTTGTATTGAATGGCTTGCCGCTGGGTATGATATTCGGCATTGTGATTTCATTTCTTGAGGGGCGCCGTAATACCGAGCTTCTGGGAGCCGGACTTTGTGTCAGTTTTATTACGGCTTCAGGTATAACCAAAGCTGTCGGGCGCTTCCTTATTATACACTTTCATGTGTCCGACTTCTGGATGCCCTTCTGTACGGGACTGGTGTTTGTACCTGTACTGCTGCTGGGGGTATGGATGCTGTCGCTTATCCCTCCCCAGTCGGAGGAAGACAAGGCGAGCCGGAGCGAACGCACTCCAATGGGAGCTTCAGAAAGAATGAAGTTTTTCCGTTCCTTCTCATGGGGAGTGATACTTTCTACGCTGACATACGCTACTCAGTCAATATGGAAGTGCCTGTGTACTATTGCATCGGTAACCATGACCTTGTCAAAGGGAAATATGGTGAAGAACTCTTTGAAAGTATCTATGGCCCCGTTTATTATTCATTCGATGCAGGCAATACCCATTACATCGTTACTCCGATGTGGGGAGGAGACTACCGTCCCGGATATACCAAGGAAGATGTATACCACTGGCTGAAGAATGACCTGGCACAGATCCCTGAAGGAAAACCGATTGTTGTGTTCAATCACGATTACTGGACCAGCGGCGACCGTCATGTATTTTCTGCCGGCAAGGGTATGGATATTGACCTCGATGCACATAATCTGAAAGCATGGGTATACGGACATGTTCACATTAACCACATTACCCGTCACGGCAACGCGCTGGCTATCTGTACTTCTACTCTGGCACGCGGAGGTATTGATCATGCTACGTCTGCATTCCGCAAAATAGGTATGGACAGCAAGGGGAATATTTCTTCCGAACTCAGATATGCTTACATCGACAAGAGTATTGTGATTGCTTCAGCCCAGAACGAACAGGCACCTGTGACAAAGGATGGCAAGCTGCAGGTTTCGGTCAATACCTATTCTACGGTAACTCAGACAGCCAAGGTGACTTATGCCGTATATATGGAAGACAAGGCTGTAACTCCGCAGCGCAGTATGACCCGCCAGACCGATTTCAACTGGACGGATGCCGTGAAACTTCCGGCCGAATGCGAAGGACGTACCGTGACACTTAAGGCAACAGCTACTTTCAAAAACGGAGAGACAGCCAGAGCTGAAAGCTTCTTTACTTATACATCCACTCCTGTCGAAGTCAAGACAGGCGACAACTGGACCAATCTTGGCGGAAACCCGCAGCATGTGGCCGTAACAAAAGACACACTGAACCTGCCGATCCGTCTGGCATGGGTAAAGAACATGGGATCGAATGTTTATATGACTTCTCCGATCGTGGTTGACGGTAAAGTCTTTGCAGCTACTATGGATGAAAACATACAGGGCAAATCTTCCGTTACAGCGATGGATGCAACCGACGGCAGCCTCTGCTGGAAATACTCCACACGTTCTTCAGTGAAGAACACCATTGTTTCTGCACAGGGACTTATCTTTGCTCAGGATATCTGGGGATATCTTTATGCGATTGATGCCAAGAGCGGAAAACTGGCATGGGAAAAGAAACTTGACGTAGCAGTTGTTCCGGGACTGGAAGACGGACTGGCTGCCAACGAAACAACAGTCTTTGCCGGAGCAGGAAAGGGACTGGTTGCGCTTGATGCCAGAACTGGCCGTGAGATCTGGAAGAACTCATCCTGGTCGCAGCGCGAAGGTACTACCTGCACCTTGTCGTTGAGCCCGGATGAAGATGTACTTATCGGCAGTGTGCAGTGGGGTACTATGTATGCCAATGATGCACGCACCGGCAAGCTGCTTTGGGCAAAGAGTGAAGACGGAATCCGTTTCCGTTCGTCATCTCCGTCCATGCACGACGGAGCCATGTATTTCCTGTCTGAAAGTTCTCTTTTCGTACTTTCTGAAAAGACTGGCGAGATACTGGCTGTCAAGAAACTGCCTTTCTCGGTTGAGGCTACTTCCAGTCCGCTTGTAACACGCGGAGAGATCATTTTCGGAACGGCAGGTGAAGGTATTGTTGCACTCGACCGCAAGACACTGGACATCAAATGGAAGTACCGTACAGGTAAAGCCATGATATATACGTCTCCTTACACAAACGGTGAGATGGCTCAGGTGGAAAGCACTCCTGTTCTGTCGGGTGACATGGTGATCGTAGGAGCTTCTGACGGCACCTTCTATGCGGTCAACCGTAAGAACGGTTCACTCATGTGGCGTCATAAGACAGGCTCTCCCATTCTGACCACGGTGGCCGTATCAGGAAAAACTTTCTTTGGTACAGATTTTTCAGGTAACATCTATTGTTTCAAGGCTGAATAAAGCCTGACGTTTCTCTTGTATTTTCCCGTTGTATCCTGTCCTCTGACAGGAGACAGCGGGAATTTCTTTTGGTGATTATTGCCGATGTTTGCGGAAGACTGGAAGGGTTCCACTTACTGAAATAATTTGTTCCACTTACTGGAACAAATTATTTCACCTACTGGAACAGATTATTTCACTTGCTGGAACCAGCTGCTTTTACCTGACAAAGCCGGCATTTCCTTTGCATAAGCCTTATGCTTTGTATAGTGAAATGAAAGAATATCTTGCTTCGGATTGTTATTTCGGAGCCTTCCGATACAGATAGATTGCTATAAACAGATAAAGAATGTTCGGAATCCATACAGCCAGATTAGGCGGTACGTTTCCATTAATGGCAAAAGTAGACGAAATGGTCTGGAACAGGATGTAAGAGAAACTTAGTCCGATTCCGATACCCAGGTGCAGTCCCATACCTCCTTTCCGTTTCTGGGAAGAAAGAGAAAGCCCGATGACGGTCAGGATAAAGGCGGCAAAGGAAGTGGCAATACGCTTGTAATATTCCACTTCGAAAATCTTGATATTCGCAAATCCGCGCTTCTTCTGCTTGTCAATATATTCTCTCAGCTGCGGGCTGGTCATGGTTTCCTGCTGTCCGCGTGTAATCAGAAAGTCCTGAGGTTCCATATTGATGATGGAATCCATGCGGTCGCCCCGGGTTATGGTTTCACGCATCCCCTTCATTTCCCGGATCATGTAGTCGCGGATGATCCATTTATGTACTGTTGCCGTATCATAGGTTACCCGTCTCGCCGTCAGGTGAGAAACCAGCTTGTGGTCTTCAAACTTGTCGAGTGAGAAACGGTAGCCTGTCCGGTTGTAGTCCTCGTAGCGTTCCATGTATGCAATGACTCCGCTGTCAACTTCCAGCTGGATGTTGCGTACATAATCTACCTTCTTCTTGTTTTTGTACACCTGCTCAAACTTCAGTCGGGTAACACTTCCGGTCGGGATAACTTCCGTACTCAGGATATAGGTCACCAATGCAATGATTCCGGCCGAGATCATATAGGGCACCATCAGCCTCTTGAAGCTCATACCCGTAGAGAACATGGCGATAATTTCGGAATTCTCTGCCAGTTTGGAGGTGAAAAAGATGACGGCAATGAAGACAAACAGGGGACTGAAGAGGTTGGTATAATAGGGTATGAAATTCAGGTAGTAATCGAATACGATTGCTTTCAGCGGTGCCTTGTTGTTGATGAAGTCATCGATATTTTCATTGATATCAAATACGACAGCGATGGAGATGATCAAAGCAATGGCAAAGAAATAAGTACCCAGAAACTTGATGATGATGTATTTGTCAAGTCTCTTCAACCATTTTTTCTTAAACAGGTTTGTCTTCATTGTTCGTTCTCTTGGTTTCTAACTTTAGTTCCTGAATTTACAGACGGGTGGACAACCGTTTCACCATAGCAGGCTTCCAGGTAGAGAAGTCACCGGCAATGATGTGTTTTCTTGCTTCGCCGACCAGCCACAGGTAGAAGGCCAGGTTATGGATGGAAGCAATCTGCATGGCCAGCAGTTCCTGAGCATGGAACAGGTGGCGCAGGTAAGCACGGCTGTACATCGTATCAACATAGGATGCTCCGTCGGCTTCGATAGGAGAGTAGTCGTTTTCCCATTTCTTGTTGCGCATGTTCATGATGCCATCCTTAGTGAACAACATACCGTTACGGCCGTTACGGGTCGGCATGACACAGTCGAACATGTCCACACCCCGTTCGATACCTTCCAGGATATTGATGGGAGTACCCACACCCATCAGATAGCGGGGACGGTCGGTGGGAAGTATTTCGTTGACAACTTCGATCATTTCGTACATCTTCTCGGTAGGTTCACCTACTGCCAGTCCGCCGATCGCATTTCCGTCGGCATTCTTCGATGCAATGTATTCGGCCGACCGCTTACGCAGATCCGGATAGACACATCCTTGCACGATGGGGAAGAGTGACTGGTTGTAACCATATTTAGGCTCTGTCTCGTTGAACCGTGTCAGGCAGCGGTCCAGCCAGCGGTGAGTCATCTCCATAGACTTCCGGGCATATTCGTAATCAGCGGTACCCGGTGTACATTCATCGAAAGCCATCATGATATCAGCTCCGATGGTACGCTCAATGTCCATAACCCTTTCCGGAGTAAACAGGTGTTTCGAGCCGTCAATGTGAGAGCGGAACTCAACACCTTCTTCGCGCATCTTGCGGATGCCGGAGAGAGAGAACACCTGAAAGCCTCCACTGTCGGTCAGCATCGGGCGGTCAAAGCCGTTGAACTTGTGCAGTCCTCCGGCTCCTTCGATGATGTCCAGTCCCGGACGTAAATAAAGGTGATAGGTATTTCCCAGAATGATCTGGGCTTTGATGTCGTCTTTCAGCTCATGCAGGTGCACACCTTTCACGGTGCCCAGTGTTCCTACCGGCATAAAGATGGGGGTTTCGATCTGGCCGTGGTCGGTTGTGATCAGACCCGCCCGCGCATTGGAGCGCGGGTCTGTATATTGGAGTTCAAACGTCATGTTACTGTTTTTTGGAGTCTTTTTCTTCTTTAGTTTGGGTAAAGTCAATGGCATCTGCCACCTTTTCGTTGGTCAGGGCCAGCTTGAGCACCTCTTTGATATCCTTCACATAGTGGAAAGTCAGTCCGTTCAGATAGATCGGCTGTATCTCCTCAATATTCTTGCGGTTCTCTTCACACAGGATGATATCCTTGATACCAGCCCGTTTGGCGGCCAGGATCTTTTCCTTGATACCTCCGACCGGAAGAACTTTTCCGCGAAGGGTTATTTCGCCGGTCATGGCCAGATTGGCTTTGACCTTGCGCTGGGTGAGTGCCGACGCCAGTGAAGTGACCATGGTGATTCCGGCAGAAGGTCCGTCCTTGGGGATTGCTCCTTCCGGAACGTGGATATGGATATTCCAGTTGTCGAAGATATCTTCCGGTAGATCCAGCATGTGGCTGTGTGCCTTCAGGTATTCTACGGCCAGCATGGCAGATTCTTTCATGACATCACCCAGATTTCCGGTCAGGGTAAGCTTGCCGCCCTTTCCTTTGCTGAGACTGGTTTCTACAAACAGGATTTCACCTCCTACGGCAGTCCAGGCCAGTCCGGTTACCACACCGGCATATTCATTGCCCTGATACTTGTCGCGTGAATATTCCGGAGCGCCCAGATATTGTCTGATGTCTGCCGGCTTCAGTTCGTGCTGGCCGGTGAATTTGTCGCTTGCAATTTCCAGGGCAATCTTACGCATTACCTTGCTGATCTTCTTTTCCAGTTCACGTACACCGCTTTCCCGGGTATGATTCTCAATGATGTATTCGATGGCAGCCTTGGTAAACTTGACATGTTCTTTTTTCAGTCCGTTGGCATCCATCTCTTTCGGAATCAGGTGACGGCGGGCAATCTCGATTTTTTCTTCGGTGATATATCCGCTTACCTCGATCAGCTCCATACGGTCCAGCAGCGGGGTAGGGATCGTAGCCAGATTGTTGGCCGTGGCGATGAACATCACTTTTGACAAGTCATAATCCATGTCGATATAATTGTCGTGGAACGTGTTGTTCTGTTCCGGATCCAGTACTTCCAGCATGGCAGAGCTCGGATCTCCCCGGTGATCACTTCCCAGTTTGTCGATTTCATCCAGAATGATGACCGGGTTGGACGTTTCTGCCTTGATCAGGCTTTTGATGATACGTCCCGGCATGGCACCGATGTAAGTCTTGCGGTGTCCGCGGATTTCAGCTTCATCGTGTACACCTCCCAGTGACATTCGTACGTACTTCCGTTTCAGGGCCGCAGCAATGGAACGTCCCAGAGAAGTTTTTCCGACTCCCGGAGGACCATACAGGCAGATGATCGGAGATTTCAGGTCGTTCTTCAGTTTCAATACAGCCAGGTGTTCCAGAATACGTTCTTTTACCTTTTCCAGGCCATAATGGTCTTTGTTCAGCACCTTTTCGGCATTGGGTATGTTGATGACATCGTCCGTATAAACATCCCACGGAAGTGCCAGCAGAGTCTGAAGGTAAGTCAGCTGCACGTTGTAGTCCGGAGACTGCGGGTTGATCCGTTCCAGTTTGCTTACTTCTTTTTCGAAAGTTTCGCCCACTTCGCGTCGCCATTTCTTGTGGCTGGCCTTTTCTCTCAGTTCTTCCACCTCATCATTCTGTCCGTTGCCCAGCTCGTCCTGAATATTCTTGATCTGCTGTTGCAGGAAATATTCACGCTGCTGGCGATCCAGATCTTCGCGAGTACGCATCTGGATATTCTGTTTGAGAGTAGCCAGCTGCACTTCCTTGTTCAGCACCTGAATCAGCCGGTAAAGGCGGTCTTTCAGATTGTTGATGCAAAGCAGGGCATAACGGTCTTCCTGCGAGAACGGGAAGTTCGTACAGATGAAGTTGACCAGGATCTCCGGTTCGTCCAGGTTCTTGATGGCAAAAGCCGTATCCGGACTCATTCTTTCCGATGCTTCTACATATTTGGTGCTCAGTTCACGGCATGTATCCATCAGGGCTTTCATCTCGTCGGATTTCTCTACCTGCATGTCTTCCTCAATGAGGCTGACTTTACCTTGCAGGTAAGGACGGGTAGCCGTGATTTCGTCCAGATTTACCTTGGGACCATTGGACTGGAGAATAACAGTCGTATTGCCTCCCGGCATTTCAAAAATACGCAGAACTTTACCGATCACAGCTACGGGGTAAAGATCTTTAAAGCCGGGAGCCTCCACCTCGCTCACTTTTTGAGTCGTGATGACGATGGAAGATTTTTTCTTCAAGGCGGTATTCACCAGCTTGAGCGTACTTTGTCTGCCTACAGTGACAGGCATAACCACCGATGGGAACATTATCAGATTGCGGAGAGTCATGACAGGAAATACCTGATCCAGCTCCTCCTTGGTAACTTCCACAGGGTTGGTATCTATTTCGGCTAACATTGAAATGTCCTCATTCTCTGTTTTCATCAAAATCTGATCTTTTCTATTTTTCTTTATCATACTTCTTTTAATACCGTCTATAATCAAACGTAAGGGGTACTTCACCCCAAAAACGTCTGCAAAGTTAATCATTCCACTCTGAATTTGGAAAAACATTTGTGCCAAATACAGATTATATAACTAAATATCCTGCATTTTGTTGGAGGATTCGGAAGTGATTTGTTATTTTTGACGACATTTTTGAAAAAAGAGAAACAAGAATATGCCTAATCCTTATTTTAAATTCAAGCAATTTACGGTTTGTCACGACCGTTGTGCCATGAAGGTCGGCACCGACGGAGTGCTGGTCGGGGCATGGGCAGAGTTGCCTGAGGAGGGGCGCGTGCTGGATCTGGGAACCGGAACCGGCCTGATCGCCTTGATGGCAGCCCAGCGCTGCCAGGCTCCGGTGTGTGGTATTGATGTGGATGAAGCCGCGGTGGAGCAGGCTTTGGAAAACGTGGCAGCTTCTCCCTGGGCCGACCGGATCCGGATATGGAAACAGGATGTGCGGGAGATGTGGGCGGAAACGGATGGCGTGTTTGATGCGATTGTTTCCAACCCTCCTTATTTTACGGAGAAGGTGTTGTGCCCTGACCGGCAAAGGAATGCGGCCCGCCATACGGACGGACTGGATTTTGACGAATTGCTTGAAGCGGTATGCCGCCTGCTGACAGAACGGGGAGTCTTCTCTGTCGTTCTGCCTTCGGATGCCGGACGGGACTTTATAGGCCTGGCCTTGCGCCATCGCCTGTATTTAAAACGTCAGACCTGGGTGCATACCAAACCGGGAATAGCCCCCAAGCGGGTATTGATGGCTTTTACGAAGGAACTGGTTCCGTTCAGTGAAACAGATCATCTGACAATTGAAACGGAACCTCGCGTGCATAGTCCGGAATATCTTGCTCTGGTAAAGGATTTCTATCTTTACCTTTGAAGCCGGCAGATCCTTATCCTCTTTTGGCCAGCCGGCGCAGAATGTGCTGGTTTAATTTCAGAAGCTGCCGGTGCTTGCTTGCAATGGTTGAAGTAATGGGGCGCATGCCGATAAATTCAGTGATGTGATGCAGCACGTTTAACGGAATGGTGTCGTTATGTCCCTTCAGGGGTGCTACGACATGCAGGCCCTGATGAATGATTTCCACTTCAAGGTTTTTTCCTCCCTGTGCCGGATCGCCGTCAAAATGGAAAACTCCTTCCTGCGAACGGTGAATCGTGATTTTTTTCTCACGCATGGTCTTGATACGGCTGTTTTGATCCAGTGTCCGGTTGAAGAGCTGGAAAGAGAGCGCCGGGACATCCAATACGGTGAAAGGTTCCAGCACTGTGATATCCATCATTCCGTCAGTCAGAGAAGCCTGAGGAGCAATGTAGGCATTATTTCCGTATTGGGAAGCATTTGCGCAGGCTATGAGAAAAGCTTTATAGCGGGCGGTGCCTGACGCGTTCTCTATTTCGTAAGTTTCCGGCTGGTAGGTGAGACTCTCGTGCAATGTATTCTCCAGATAAGTCAGCAAACCTCTTTTTCCTGAATCGGAAAATTTCAGACTGACAAAAGCATCGAATCCGACTCCGCAGGTACAGAAAAAAGGATGACCGTCAATGATCCCGTAATCAATGGTTCTGACAGTTCCGGCATTAATGACGTCCAGTGCCTTGCGGGCAATCATCGGAATGTTCAAATGACGGGCCAGGCCGTTTCCGGAACCGCAGGGAATGATTCCCATGGCTGTCCGGGTATGAATGAGTGCACGGCCGATTTCATTGATGGTGCCGTCTCCTCCGACAGCAACAACAATGTCGACTCCATCCCTGGCAGCTTCGGCAGCTATCTGGGAGGCATGTCCGGCATATTGGGTGCGTTGGATGGAATAGTCATATTTAGAATGGTCAATCTTTTCCTCGATCAGCTGTGGAATTGTTTCTTTGCTGTGAGTTCCGGAAATGGGATTGACGATGAAAATAATTCTTTTTTTCAGGCTCATGTCTCTTCTCTAGCTTGGTTTCGGAGTACAAAAATAATATTATTTGCTTGAAAAATCCTTTTTTTGGACTGATAATTGACATGGAAACGTTTTTTTTTGAGTATTTTGCGTTTGGGTCTGGAGAAATTATTATCTTTGCGCGTCATTTTAAACAAGCTTGAATTATCAAAATATAATTTAAAGGAGCCGGAGTGGCTTCCAATATTTAAATATGGGAATATTACAAGACAGATTAAGTAAATTCAGACTGCCTCAGATGTATATGGAAAGAGGCGTGTATCCTTATTTTCGTGAAATAGACAGTGCACAGAACACTGAAGTGATGATGGACGGAAAGAAGGTGCTGATGTTTGGGTCCAATTCGTACATGGGGTTAACTTATGACAAGAGAATCATTGATGCTGCTATTGCTGCAACCCAGAAGTACGGTACAGGTTGTGCAGGTTCACGATTGCTGAACGGAACATTGGACATTCACATTAAACTGGAAAAGGAACTGGCTGAGTTCGTTGGAAAAGATGAATCTCTGTGTTTTTCTACCGGTTTTACAGTAAATGAAGGAGTTATTCCCCAGTTGGTCGGACGTGGAGACTACATTATTTGCGATGACCGTGATCATGCTTCTATCGTTGACGGTCGCCGTCTCTCTTTCGCTACTCAGCTGAAATACAAGCATAATGACATGGATGCGCTGGAGAAGGAGTTGCAGAAATGCGAACCTGATGCTTTGAAGCTCATTGTTGTAGACAGCGTATTCTCTATGGAAGGTGATTTGGCGAATTTGCCTGAAATCGTTCGCCTGAAGAAAAAATACAATGCCAGCGTTTACGTAGACGAAGCTCATGGTCTGGGTGTGTTCGGACGTAACGGACGCGGTGTATGTGACCATTTCGGACTGACTGACGAAATTGATCTGATTATGGGTACATTCAGTAAGTCTCTGGCTTCTATCGGCGGTTTCGTTGCCGGTGACAAGGATGTAATCAACTGGCTGCGCCACAATGCCCGTTCTTATATCTTCCAGGCCAGCAATACTCCGGCTGCAACAGCTGCGGCTATCGAGGCTCTTCATATCCTGAAGACTGAACCGGAACGTCAGGAAAACCTCTGGAAGATCACTAACTACGCATTGAAGCGTTTCCGTGACGCCGGATTTGAAATCGGTGATACGGAAAGCCCGATCATTCCGCTGTATGTTCGTGACACAGACAAGACTTTCGAAGTAACCAAGCTGGCTTTTGATGAAGGCGTATTTATCAATCCGGTTATCCCGCCTGCTTGTCATCCGCAGGATACACTGGTACGTTTCGCGCTGATGGCTACACATACTCAAGACCAGGTGGATTTTGCTATCGATAAACTGGTGAAGTGTTTCAAGCAATTGGATATCTTGAAATAAGATAAAGGGCAGATGACTTTCTGAAGAAGTTTTCTGTTTCCTGAATAAAAGTTCCACGGATTTGCATGGAGAAGACTCGGGTCTTGTGCAGATTCGTGGAACTTTGTATTTTGACGGACTGAAATAACAGTATATACCTTATTTATATATAGAAGCCTTATGATACTGAATGAAAGAGACTGTCGGCATGAGCAGGTGGTACAGATTGCTCAGCTGATGATGACGGCGGCCCGTACGGCACCCAAAGCAAAGGGAGTGGATATTATCGAGGTGGCGCTGGTGACGGAAAGTAATCTTCGGATTTTATCGGAAACCATGAAACAGATGTATGAAGATAATGGTTTCAAGTTTTTCCTTCGTGATGCGGACAATATTCTGGAAGCGGAGTGTGTTGTGCTGATCGGAACGCGTGAACATCCGCAGGGACTGAATTGTGGATACTGCGGCTATGCGGCATGTGGAGAACGGGAAGACGGAGTTCCTTGTGCGATCAATAGTGTGGATTTGGGGATTGCTCTTGGATCAGCCTGCTCGGTGGCTGCTGATCATCGGGTAGATACGCGAATCATGTTTTCGGCAGGTCTGGCTGCCCGGCAGCTGGACTGGTTGGATGGATGCACCCAGGTATATGCTATTCCGGTGAGTGCATCCTCAAAAAATCCGTTTTTTGACCGTAAGCCTAAATCAGAATAAATTTTTCTACGACATGGGCAACGCCGTCTTCTTCATTGGAAAGAGTGATGAAGTCGGCGTTTTCTTTTACGACCTCCTGTGCGTTGGCCATGGCAACCCCCAGCCCGGCGTATTGGATCATTGAAAGATCGTTGAATCCGTCTCCGACAGCAATCATTTCATCCTTGGTCATTCCCAGTTTTTCCAGAAGCACAGAAAGAGAACGGGCCTTGTCAATACCTTTCGGAACGAGTTCCAGGAAGTAGGGCTCTGAGCGGAATACCCCCATGCGATCCTTTAAATGTTCGTACATTTCCTTCTCGAGCAAGGCAAGCCGGGTGGGTTCACCGACAATCAGGCATTTTGCAATAGGATGATGTATCGCTTTAAGGAAATTGTCTACCTTTTTGATCTTCATTACATTAAGCAATGCTTCCTTAAGCACGTATTCATCTTCCGGATTTTCCGTAAGCACATATTCTCCGTCGTAGCTGACGATGGCAAAATGATTATCCTTTGCGCACTGGTAGAGATAAGGAAGAACTTCCGGGTCTAATACGTTCTTGTACATCAGTTCCCGGGTTTTCCAGTCGATGATTTCTCCTCCGTTGTAGGCCAGGATATAACCTTCGTACTGTTGCATTTCCAGCTTTTCAGCCAGAGGAACAATTCCATAGGTAGGACGTCCCGAGGCCAGAACAAGTTTTACTCCCTTCTTCTGGGCTTCAATCAGGGAAAGGCGTGTGCGGTCAGTGATTTCTTTTCGGTTGTTTGTCAGGGTTCCGTCAAGGTCAAGTACTAATAGTTTATATTTCATATAATTCTTGAAAACTTAATGATTTCATGCGCAAAGATAGTACAATATCCGAAGTTTTTCAGTATATTTCGGGGTAAACTAATGAAAAGGAGATGAACGGAATGGAATTATACGGAGATTTTGCTTTGAGACTGCTGGTTGCTGGTCTGATGGGAGTTGCTATCGGGCTGGAGCGCGAGTATCGGGCAAAGGAAGCAGGCTATCGGACTCATTTTCTGGTGGCACTGGGAAGCGCGCTGATGATGATTGTTTCGCAATATGGCTTTACGGAGGTTCTGAAAGCCGACCTGGTCCGCCTGGACCCGAGCCGTATTGCAGCTCAGGTGGTCAGCGGTATCGGTTTCATTGGTGCGGGCACCATCATCCTGCAAAAGCAGATTGTGCGTGGACTGACGACCGCGGCTGGTATCTGGGCTACGTCGGGAATCGGACTGGCCATCGGGGCAGGGATGTATATGGTTGGAATTCTGAGTACCTTGTTTGCGCTTGCCGGTCTGGAAGTGCTGAGTGTGTGTTTCAAGAGTATGGGTATGCGTAATATGATGGTGGAGTTTTTAACCAGAAGCGAAGAGTCTCTCAAGCAGGTGACGGAAATTTTCCGGTCGAAAGATTATATCATCGTTTCCTATGAGATGAAAGAATATCCCACACCGGATCAGGGAATGGTTTATCAGGTTTCGATGGTGATCAAGGCGAAACGGATGAATGAGGAAGGGCTGCTGTTGCTGTTACTGCAGGATTTTCCGGATGTTACCGTGAAAAAGATTCTTTAGCGAAGAACTGTCTCGCAACCTTTGGGAGAGGATGAAAGGCGCTTCCAAAAAGCTTTCGGCGTTTTGTCTAAAACGTCGAATCGTTTTGGCTGAAAGGCCGAAACGTTTTTGAAAAAGCTGGGCGGCTTTTCCCGGGAAACAAAACAGATGCAGGCCGGTTGATCTCCGCGTGGAAGATACGGGTCTGCATCTGTGTGGGGTAATAGAGTGACATTGCCAGAAAATAATCAGCCGATGTACACATTGACATGCAAGAAAAGGCGGTCATGATTCTGATCCATGTCGAAATCTATTTTGTCTTCACGTGCAAGCCATCCGATGGCAGCGTTCAACTCTCGATCTGATAAGCCGGTTGCAGCTTTTAAATCTTCATACTCCCAATGGGCGTTGTCTTTCAATATATTCCAGACGATGCCGGCATTTGTTCCGATTTGATTCTTGTCCATTTTTCTGTTTTTTTAATGAGTGAATGATATTTTGCATAATCTTCCTAGCAAAAATAAAAAAATACTTCATTCAATAGCTGAAAGTAAGGCATTTTATTAGTCAGGAGCGCCAAGTTTTAATGTATTTTAGTAGTCGGTGTGAAGTTCTCGTTACGATCCTGCTATATTTTTGTCCCTGATTGGCTGCATTTCCATTTTTTTCTGCTACCTTTGCAGGGAGCAAACAAGACTAAAAACGGTTATGAAAAGAAACAAGATAAACTGGACGGTTCCTAAAGGCGCGGAACTGACCGAACTGGACAAGAAAGTGCTTTACTGGCAGAACAAAGGACATCTTGTCCCGAGACGCAGCCTTATCAAAACACCTGAACAGATTGAAGGAATCCGCCGCAGCGGTGTGGTGAATACCGGAGCACTGGATCTGGTGGCTCAGGAGATTCATGCAGGTATGAGTACGGCAGAAATCGATCAGCTGGTACATAATTACATCACTTCGCATGGAGGTATCCCCGCAACATTGGGATATGAAGGTTATCCGAAGAGCGTATGTACATCTATCAATGAAGTTGTGTGTCACGGAATTCCTTCTGAAGAGGAAATCCTGGAAGAAGGAGATATTATCAATGTCGATATTACAACTATTCTGGACGGCTATTATGCAGATGCTTCACGAATGTTTATTATCGGAAAGACTTCTCCTGAAAAAGAAAAGCTGGTTCGTGTGGCCAAAGAATGCCTGGAAATCGGAATGGAAGCAGCCAAACCTTTCTGTTTTGTGGGTGATATCGGCAATGCAATCCAGAAACATGCGCATAAGAACGGCTTTTCAGTCGTACGTGATCTTTGCGGTCATGGCGTAGGACTGGAATTCCATGAAGAACCTGATGTGGAACATTACGGAAAGAAGGGTACGGGTATGCTGCTTGTACCGGGTATGGTGTTCACCATCGAGCCGATGATCAACATGGGAACGTGGGAGGTATTTATTGACGAAGAGGATGGCTGGACTGTCGTGACGGAAGATGAACTTCCTTCAGCACAGTGGGAGCATACTTTTGTGATGACTGAACACGGACTTGAAATATTGACTCATTAATGAATATATTATAAGGTAAGAACAATGGATCATATAATTATATTAGGTATAGAATCCTCCTGTGATGATACTTCTGCAGCCGTTATCAAGGATGGCGTTCTTCTGTCGAATGTAACTGCCAGCCAGGCTGTGCATGAAGCATACGGGGGCGTTGTTCCTGAACTGGCTTCGCGTGCGCATCAGCAGAATATCGTTCCGGTGGTGAGTGAAGCTCTTAAACGGGCGGGAGTGAGTAAGGATGAACTGAGCGCGGTTGCTTTTACGCGTGGGCCGGGTCTGATGGGTTCTTTGCTTGTCGGCGTATCCTTCGCCAAGGGCTTTGCCCGTGCATTGGGAATTCCTATGGTGGAGGTTAACCACCTGCAAGGCCACGTGTTAGCTCATTTCATTAAAGAACCGGATGAAGTTCACGCTTCTCCTAAATTCCCTTTCCTTTGTCTGCTGGTATCTGGCGGAAACTCTCAGATTATCCGTGTGAATGCCTATAATGACATGGAAGTGCTGGGACAGACGATTGATGATGCAGCCGGAGAAGCCATTGACAAATGCTCGAAAGTAATGGGACTGGGTTATCCCGGCGGACCGATCATTGATAAGCTGGCACGTCAGGGAAATCCGAAGGCTTATACATTCAGCAAGCCGCATATTCCGGGTTATGACTACAGCTTCAGTGGGCTGAAGACTTCTTTCCTGTATTCGTTGAGAGACTGGATGAAGGATGATCCGGATTTCATCGAACATCATAAGGTGGACCTTGCTGCATCTCTTGAGCATACCATTGTGGATATCTTGATGGAAAAGCTTCGCAAGGCAGTGAAGGATACGGGAATTAATGAAGTGGCGGTAGCCGGCGGTGTTTCGGCGAATAACGGACTGCGCAATGCATTCCGGGAACATGCGGCCAAGTATGGATGGAACATCTATATCCCGAAGTTCGGATATACGACCGATAATGCGGCCATGATTGCCATGACAGGTTATTTCAAATATCAGGATAAAGACTTTTGCACGATAGACAAGCCTGCATATTCGCGGGTAAGCATTAAATAACACAAATTTTAAAAGTATTATGTCAGTAGAAACTAAAAAGCTAAGCAAGGAGATAAGTGAATTCTTCTGGAGAGAAGGTTTTACGCTGGCTACTGCCGAAAGCTGTACGGCCGGCAATGTCCCAGCTGTCATAACTGCTATCCCTGGTAGTTCCCGTTTCTATAAGGGAGGGATTGTGGCATATGCCAATGAAGTAAAGCAAAGCCTTCTGCATGTTAGTCAGGAAACACTGGAAAAGTATGGGGCGGTAAGCGAAGAAACCGTAGTGGAAATGGTGAAAGGTGTCATGGAGACTCTGGGGACGGATTATGCAGTTGCTACATCGGGTATTGCCGGACCTGCAGGAGGTACGCCTGAAAAACCTGTCGGCACGATCTGGGTGGCTGCCGGAAATAAAGAAAAAATACTAACTGCCAAATTAACGGAAGACGAAGGACGGGAGAAAAATATACAGGCTGCAACGGCAAAAACCCTGCAATTGCTGCTTGATTTGTGCCAAAATCAGGAAAATGAGCACTAATTTTGCAATTAACAGGTGATTTACTTGCTTATATAAAATAAAATCGCTTACTTTGCACTCCGTTTGAAAGAACCATGAATAAAACTATAAAAACTAGATAGAAATGTCGAAAATTTGTCAAATTACCGGAAAGAAAGCCATGATTGGCAACAATGTTTCACACTCTAAGAGAAGAACAAAAAGAACTTTTGATGTGAACTTGTTTACGAAGAAATTCTACTATGTAGAACAGGATTGCTGGATTAGCCTGAACATCTGCGCTAACGGCTTGCGTGTTATTAACAAAAAAGGACTGGATGCAGCGCTGAATGAAGCTGTTGCAAACGGTTACTGTGATTGGAAAACTATCAAAATTATTGGTTAATTAAAAGGAGAAGAAAACTATGGCTAAAAAAGCTAAAGGTAACAGAGTACAGGTAATCCTTGAATGTACAGAAATGAAGGATAGTGGTATGCCGGGAACTTCTCGTTATATTACGACAAAGAACAGAAAGAATACCACTGAAAGATTGGAATTGAAGAAATACAATCCTATTTTGAAAAGAGTAACAATTCATAAAGAAATTAAATAATAGTAGACCATGGCAAAGAAAACAGTCGCAACCCTTCAGACAGGTAAAGAAGGCCGTTCTTATACTAAGGTTATCAAAATGGTTAAGTCTCCGAAAACGGGTGCTTACGTTTTTGACGAACAGATGGTTCCTAACGATAAAGTACAGGACTTCTTCAAGAAATAATTTAGCGAAAACATATATATGCTAAATAAAAGTTCCTTTCATGATTGAATGAAAGGAACTTTTTTTTGTGTGTCTACAAGATTAGTTATATCTTTGTTCCATAAACAGATAAACAATAGAACCGTATGGGATTATTTAGTTTTTTCTCAAAGGAAAAGAAAGAAACATTGGATAAAGGCTTATCCAAAACCAAAGAAAGTGTATTTGGCAAGATTGCGCGTGCGGTTGCCGGCAAGTCGAAAGTGGACGATGAAGTACTGGATAACCTGGAAGAGGTACTTATTACATCGGACGTGGGAGTGGAGACAACGCTGAATATCATCAAGCGCATAGAAGCTCGCGTAGCCAGGGATAAATATGTCAATACGCAGGAACTGAATAATATTCTCCGGGAAGAGATTGCAGCTTTGCTGACAGAAAACAATACGGTAGATTCTGAGGACTTCAGTGTTCCGGAGGACAAGAAGCCTTATGTCATTATGGTGGTCGGCGTCAATGGAGTAGGAAAGACTACAACTATCGGTAAATTAGCTTATCAGTTTAAGAAAGCCGGTAAGTCTGTCTACCTGGGAGCTGCCGATACTTTCCGTGCTGCTGCCGTTGAACAGCTTGTTATCTGGGGAGAGCGTGTGGGCGTTCCTGTTGTCAAACAGAAAATGGGGGCTGACCCTGCATCTGTCGCTTTCGATACGCTGAGTTCTGCCGTTGCCAATCAGGCAGATGTTGTCATCATTGATACGGCGGGCCGTTTGCATAATAAGATCGGACTGATGAACGAGCTGACAAAAATCAAGAATGTCATGCGTAAGGTGGTTCCGGATGCTCCTCACGAAGTCTTGCTGGTGCTTGACGGATCAACAGGCCAGAATGCCTTTGAACAGGCCAAACAGTTTACGCTGGCTACGGAAGTGAATGCCATGGCTATTACCAAACTGGATGGAACGGCAAAAGGTGGAGTTGTGATCGGTATCTCTGATCAGTTTAAGATTCCGGTTAAATATATTGGCTTGGGTGAAGGTATAGAAGATCTTCAGGTGTTCCGCCGCCGCGAATTTGTAGATTCATTATTTGGACCAACGACTGCTAAATGAAAAAAAATACAATTGATATTATAACTTTAGGCTGCTCTAAAAATCTGGTTGATTCGGAAAAGCTGATGAAGCAGCTTGAAGCCAATGGATATAAAGTGACTCACGACAGCGATCATCCGCAGGGAGAAATTGCGGTGATCAATACATGTGGCTTTATTGGAGATGCAAAGGAAGAGTCGATAAACATGATTCTGGAATTTTGTCAGGCAAAGGAAGAAGGTCGTCTGAAGAAACTCTTTGTAATGGGTTGTCTCTCAGAACGCTATCTGCAAGAGCTTACGGGCGAAATTCCACAAGTGGATAAATTCTATGGAAAGTTCAACTGGAATGACCTGCTGAATGATTTGGGCAAATCTTATCATTCGGAGTTTGCCATTGAACGTCATCTGACTACTCCTTCTCATTATGCTTATCTGAAGATATCGGAAGGATGCGACCGCAAGTGTTCATATTGTGCTATTCCGATTATTACAGGCCGTCATGTGTCTCGTCCGATGGAAGAAATTCTGGATGAGGTCCGTCTGCTGGTTTCTCAGGGGGTAAAGGAGTTTCAGGTTATTGCCCAGGAACTGACTTACTATGGCGTTGATCTGTATAAAAAACAGATGTTGCCTGAGCTGATCGAGAAGATGGCGGAAATTCCCGGAGTGGAATGGATCCGTCTTCATTATGCTTATCCGGCTGCATTTCCTGAAGACTTGTTCCGGGTGATGCGGGAACATGACAATGTCTGCAAATACATGGATATTGCCTTGCAGCATATCAGTGACAACATGCTTCAGAAGATGCGCCGTCATGTAAGTAAGGCGGAAACTTATCGTCTGATAGAACGTTTCCGTGAAGAAGTTCCGGGTATTCATTTGCGTACCACGTTGATGGTAGGGCATCCCGGAGAAACGGAGGAAGATTTTGAAGAACTGAAGGAATTCGTGCGGAAGGCCCGTTTCGACCGGATGGGAGCATTTGCTTATTCAGAAGAGGAAGGTACCTATTCGGCACAGAATTATTCGGATGATATTCCGGAAGAAGTCAAACATCGGCGGCTGGATGAGCTGATGGCTGTTCAGCAGGAAATATCGGCCGATCTTACTCATGCCAAGATTGGTAAAGAGTTTAAAGTGATTATCGACCGTAAAGAAGGAGATTATTTTATTGGCCGTACAGAATTTGATTCTCCTGAAGTTGATCCTGAAGTACTGATCAAAGATGAAGGACAGAACCTTGTCATCGGTTCTTTCTATCAGGTAAAGGTTTATGATGCGGATGATTTTGATTTGTACGCAACATTGATATGATCTAAATGCGAACCCTTTCATGAACAGCAAGGAATTTACAGGCGAACTTTCACGACGTCTCGGTTACACGAACAAAGATGCTGCCGTACTGGTGGCATCTTTGGTTGATATTATGGCTCAGGAATTGCAGGAAAGCAATGTCCTGACATTTCAGGAATTCGGAACCTTTGAAGTGAAGAAGAAAATGGAGAGAATTGTTGTCAATCCGGTTACCCGGCAACGCTTGCTGGTTCCTCCCAAATTAAGTTTGACATTCAAGCCTTGTCCGGCATTGAAGGGAAAGGTGAAAAATGAAGATGCCCAATGAATGAGAAAGTAACCTTACAGGCTCTGGCTGAACAACTGGCAAGTCGTCATCAGATGGAACAGGCGGATGCGGAAGCATTTGTTCAGACATTTGTAGCCTTGATTGAAGAAGCCCTTCAACAGGAAAAGTACGTCAAGGTAAAAGGACTGGGTACTTTTAAGCTGATAGAAATGTCTGGTCATAACCGGGTGTCGTTTGTTCCTGAAGCCTCTTTGCGTGACCTGATTAACAAGCCTTTTGCCCATTTTGAGACTGTTGTCCTGAATGAAAATACTCACTTTGATGACATGACGGAAGAAGTCCTCAGTACAGATAACTTGTCTGAATCTGAGGAACAGACCGAAGTGGTAGAACCGAAAGCCGTTTCGGATACAGAGAACGCGGACTTGTCTGCTCAGTCTGCCAGTGAAGAGAATACAATCCCGGAGCATGCAGAAAGCCTTGAACATCCGGATAATTCTGAGCATGTGGAAAATTCTGACCATAAGGAAACTGCTGAATGTGAGGGTGATGAACCAGCTCCTGTTAAGGAGGAGGAAACATCTGTAACGCCGGAAGTGTCCCGGTTGGAAAATGAATCAGAGGAAAGTGAAGAAACATTCGGGGAAACTGTGTCGGAAGAACCTGAAGTTCAGGTGAACCGGCGTATTTTCCGGATTCCGTGGTGTATGATTGCAACAGTACTTTTAGCCGGGGTATTGATTGGGGGAGGAATTGTCTGGGCTCTTTTATCAGGACGGAGGTATATTCCCGAATCTTTGGTAAACTATTGGATGAAAGAACATGTATCCGTAGATTCATTGCATCCAGCAGCACAATCTGTAAAAGATACTGTTGTCCTGCAACCGGATACGGTAGCTGTGGTTGCAGCCGATACAGTACAAAAAAAACATTCCGAGCCTGAACAGCCTGTTAAGGTTCCTGCCCGGAGAGAAACTTTGGCTGATACGGTGGATTACGATATTCAGGGAACTCAGACCACTCACACAATCCAAAAAGGAGAGAGTTTGGCTAAAATTTCCCTGAAGTATTATGGGACGAAGAAGTTGTGGCCTTATCTGGTACGTCATAATAAGAAAATCATCAAGAATCCGAATAATGTACCAATTGGAACTGTGATTCAGATACCGGTATTGGTCCCTGCTCAGGAATGAGATCTGAAAATCCGGACAGAACCGCTTTAATTTAAACTTCTTTAGTCCAATAAGACTTAAAACAGATCACTCGTCTGTATTTTTTAATAAAAATTAGTTGTGCCTGTTAATTGAATGACTTAATTTTGGGCAGCCTTAGAAGAAAAGTCTTCTGTGAGGTCAAGAGATAGATTAAAATGAACTTATTAAAATAAGAAAGAAATTATGGCTGAAGCTATTGACATTCGTGAATTAAACGAACGCATTGAACGCCAGAGTGCATTCGTTACCAACCTGATGACCGGTATGGATCAGGTGATTGTAGGACAGAAACATCTTGTTGAATCATTATTGATTGGTTTGTTGTCAGATGGACATATCTTGCTGGAAGGTGTCCCTGGTCTGGCAAAGACTTTGGCAATCAAGACTCTGGCTTCTTTGATTGATGCGAAATACAGTCGTGTTCAGTTTACTCCGGATTTGTTGCCTGCCGATGTGCTCGGTACGATGATTTACAGTCAGAAGGATGAACGCTTTGTAACCAATAAGGGACCAATCTTTGCAAACTTTGTTTTGGCAGATGAAATCAACCGTGCACCGGCAAAAGTTCAGAGTGCTTTGCTGGAAGCCATGCAGGAACGTCAGGTAACTCTGGGTAAGGAAACTTTCCCGTTGCCTTCTCCTTTCCTGGTTATGGCAACCCAGAACCCGATAGAACAGGAGGGTACTTATCCGCTGCCGGAAGCTCAGGTGGACCGTTTCATGCTGAAGGTTCTGATTGACTATCCGAAGCTGGAGGAAGAAAAGAAAATTATCCGTCAGAATATTTCGGGTGAGAAGATTGAGGTTCGTCCGATTCTTAAGTCAGAAGATATTCTGGAAGCACGCAAGGTAGTCCGTCAGGTTTATCTGGACGAAAAGATTGAACAGTATATTGCAGACATTATATTTGCAACACGTTATCCGGAACAATATGATTTGAAGGAACTGAAAAACCTGATTGGTTTTGGCTGCTCTCCGCGTGCGTCTATTAACCTGGCATTGGCTGCCCGCAGTTATGCGTTCATTAAGCGCAGAGGATATGTTATTCCGGAAGATGTTCGTGCGGTTGCTCATGATGTATTGCGTCATCGTATCGGATTGACTTATGAAGCTGAAGCTACCAATGTGACATCAGACGAGATTGTAAGCAAGATATTAAATAAGGTAGAAGTGCCCTGATTCAAGGTGAATAGTTGATTGAGAATGGAAACAAATGAACTCTTAAAACGTGTTCGTCAGATTGAGATCAAAACACGTGGACTTTCGAGTAACATCTTTGCCGGTCAGTATCATTCGGCCTTTAAAGGCAGGGGTATGTCGTTTGCGGAAGTACGTGAATATCAATATGGTGACGACGTACGTGATATAGACTGGAACGTTACGGCCCGTTTTGACAAGCCGTTCGTAAAGGTATTCGAAGAGGAGAGGGAATTGACCGTCATGTTGCTGGTGGATGTATCCAACAGTTTGGATTTTGGAACGATACAGCAAATGAAAAAGGATATGGTAACTGAGATTGCAGCTACCATAGCCTTTTCTGCCATTCAGAACAACGATAAAATCGGGGTGATTTTCTTCTCTGATCGAATAGAAAAATTTATTCCTCCCAAGAAGGGACGTAAACACATTCTGTATATTATCCGTGAGTTGCTGGGTTTTAAGCCTGAAAGTAAACGGACTAATTTACAGGGAGCGATCGAATATCTGACGAATGTGCTTAAAAAACGTTGCACGGCTTTCGTCCTGAGTGATTTTATTGACGACAGTGATTTCAAGAATGCACTGACCGTAGCAAACCGAAAACATGACGTAATTGCTATGCAGGTGTATGACCGCCGTATGGAGGAATTGCCCGATGTGGGATTGATGCGGGTGCGTGATGCGGAAACAGGCCATGAACAGTGGATTGATACTTCTTCAAAGGCTCTGCGGAATGCCCATCATGCCTGGTGGATGGAACGTCAGGAAAAATTGAATGATATTTTTACTCGTAGCAATGTCGATTCGGTTTCTGTGCGGACTGATCAGGATTATGTGAAAGCACTGATGAACTTATTTGCAAAACGAAACTGATAGAGAAATGAAACATACATTATTCGATGGCGGACTGAGTTGGTTTAAGGTGTGCTGCTGTATGTTGCTTTTATGGATATCTGTTCCCTCAGCGCGGGCACAGGTGTCGGTAGAAGCGACTATTGATTCTTTGCAGCTGCTGATTGGTGAGCAGACTAAAGTCCGACTTCAAGTGAGCATGGACGCTAATCAAAAGTTGCGTCTTCCTGTAGTTGCAGACACATTGGTCAGAGGGGTTGAAGTGCTGGATGTAGCCAAACCTGATACCCAACTGTTGAATGACAATAAGCGATGGCTGATTTCGCAGGAATATACAATTACTTCTTTTGATTCGGCTTTGTATTATCTGCCTCCTTTTGAGGTATTGGTGAATGACCAGAGTTACCGTTCGGAAGCATTGGCTCTGAAAGTATATTCTGTTCCCGTTGATACTCTTCATCCGGATCAGTTTTTTGGTCCGAAGGGAGTGCAGGAGGTTCCTCTTACATGGGATGACGTGGCACCACTGGTGTATGCCTTGTTATTGATGATTATATTGGGAGGTGTTTCTGTCTTCTTTGTGATCCGTTATCGAAATAATAAGCCTATCATCAAGATTATCCGTGTTGAGCCTAAATTACCTCCTCATCAACTGGCTATGAAGAAAATCGAGGAGATCAAGGCTGATAAAATGGCCAGAGCCAATGATCCGAAGAAATATTATACGGAGTTGACCGAGGTTATCCGTATGTATATTAGAGAACGTTTCGGGTTTAATGCAATGGAAATGACTTCAGCGGAGATTATTGAGCGTTTATTGCAGGAAGACAAGGAATCCGTTAAAGATCTGAGAACTTTGTTTGAAACGGCGGACCTTGTTAAATTTGCCAAGCATGCACCGCTGATGAATGAAAATGATATGAATCTGGTGAATGCCGTAGACTTCATTAATCAGACAAAGGTGGAGGAAGATCCGAATGCCAAGAAAGAACCGACAGAGATAAAGGTAGAGGAAAAACGTTCGAAACAGGGACGTATTGTTTTGCTGGCCAGCATTGCCGTGACCGGTCTGGCTGCTGTCGTGGCATTGTATGTTGCAGTGAGACATATCATTGACCTTTTCTTTTAATGTTTAAACTCATGGACTATGATTTTTGCTAATATTGAATATCTGTTTTTATTGCTTTTGCTTATACCTTATATAATATGGTATATCATGAAGCGGAAAAAAACAGAACCAACCATGCAGGTTTCTACTACGCGTATGTACATGAATGCGCCGAAGAGTTGGAAACTTTATTTGCTACATGCTCCGTTTCTGTTACGTATTGTGGCTTTTGTTATGATCGTATTGGTACTGGCCCGTCCTCAGACTACGGATAACTGGCAGAATACGGAAATTGAAGGAATTGATATTATGCTGGCAGTGGATGTTTCGACCAGTATGTTGGCAGAAGACTTAAAGCCGAATCGTCTGGAAGCAGCCAAACAGGTAGCTGCTGAATTTATAAACGGCCGTCCGAATGATAACATTGGTCTGACAATCTTTGCAGGAGAAGCATTTACCCAATGTCCGTTGACGGTAGATCATGGAGTACTGTTGAATCTGTTTCAGAGTATTAAATGTGATATCGCCCAGAAAGGTCTGATTATGGATGGTACGGCTCTGGGTATGGGCCTGGCAAATGCAGTGAGCCGCCTGAAAGACAGCAAGGCAAAGTCAAAAGTTATTATTTTGCTGACGGATGGTGTCAACAACCGTGGAGATATTTCTCCGTTGACGGCTGCAGAAATAGCCAAACAGTTTGGTATCCGTGTATACACAATTGGGGTTGGAACCAATGGAACGGCACCATATCCGATGCAGACTTATGCCGGAGTGCAATATGTACAGGTCCCGGTGGAGATTGATGAACAGACTTTAACTCAGATAGCTGGCACAACAAACGGGAATTATTTCCGTGCCACCAGCAATTCAAAATTGAAGGAAGTTTATCAGGAGATTGATAAGTTGGAAAAAACGAAACTGAATGTGAAAGAATTCAGCAAACGGGAAGAAGACTATGAAGTGTTTGCTTTAGTGGTTTTCTTGTGTATCTTGTTGGAGATCCTTCTGCGTAATTCAGTTCTTAAGAAAATACCTTAAATGAAATAAGCCATGTTTCGATTTGGAGAACCATTATATCTATATTTGCTTCTTGTACTGCCTTTTCTGGTAGCTTTTTATCTATATTCCAATTATAGAAGGCGCAAGAAGTTGCGTCAGTATGGTGACCCCGTACTGATGGCACATTTAATGCCGGCGGTATCCAAATATCGTCCGGATGTAAAGTTCTGGCTGATGTGGTCAGCTCTGGCGATGATTATTTTTATGCTGGCGCGTCCTCAGTTTGGCTCTAAGATGGAAACTGTGAAGCGTCAGGGTGTAGAAACGGTTGTGGCTCTGGATATTTCAAACTCTATGTTGGCTCAGGATGTAACTCCAAGTCGTCTGGAGAAATCAAAGAAACTGATATCTCGTCTGGTTGAAACATTCAATAATGACAAAGTTGCCATGATTGTGTTTGCCGGCGAAGCTTTTGCCCAGTTGCCTATAACCAGTGATTACATTTCGGCCAAAATGTTTCTGGAATCTATCTCTCCTTCACTCATTGCAACACAAGGTACTGATATTCGTGGAGCAATCGATCTGGCTATGAAGAGTTTTACTCCTAATGAAGGAGTCGGACGTGCTATCGTATTGATCACGGATGGTGAGAACCACGAAGGTGGAGCTGTGGAAGCTGCGAAAGCTGCTGCCGAAAAAGGTGTCCGTGTCTTTGTTCTGGGTGTAGGTTCTCCCGACGGATCTCCTATTCCCGTGGAAGGAACGAACGAATTCCGGCGTGACAAGGATGGAAATGTTGTTGTCACTCGTTTAAATGAAGAGATGTGCCGTGAAATTGCACAGGCGGGAAACGGAATGTATGTCCGTGTAGACAACACGAATAATGCAGAAAAAGCATTGAATGCAGAAATCAATAAATTGGCCAAAGCTGATGTCGAGACTCAGGTGTTTACGGAATTTGATGAGCAATTCCAGGTTTTGGCATGGCTGGCTTTGTTGTTGCTTGCTGCTGAATTGATGATCTTGAATCGTAAAAATCCACTTTTCAAGAATGTAAAACTCTTTAAATGAGATAGAGTATGAAGCGAATAAAATGGATGTTACTGATATGTGCTTGTTCCGTGACAGCAGTTTATGGTCAGAAGACGGATCGTGATTATCTGCGCAGTGGAAACAAGCTTTATAAAGACAGCCTTTTTGTTAAGGCAGAAGTAGATTATCGGAAAGCGCTTGAGGTGAACCCGAAATCGGCTGATGCATTGTATAATCTGGGAAACTCTTTACTGATGCAGGAAAAAGGAAAGGAAGCGATGGAGCAGCTGGATGCGGCTTCCCGACTTGAGAAAGATAAGGAAAAGCTGGCTCATATTTATCATAACATGGGCGTAATTCTCCAGGCTTCCAAGCAGTTGCCTCAGTGTATAGAAGCATATAAGCAAGCCCTGCGGAATAATCCGAAAGATGATGAAACACGTTATAATCTGGCTTTGGCACAGAAGCTGTTGAAAGATCAGCAGCAACAGCAGGATCAGAATCAGCAGCAGGAACAGAAGCAAGACCAGAAACAGGACGAAAAAGAGCAGAATAAGGATCAGCAGGATCAGAACAAGAAACAGCAGAACCAGAATAATCAGCAACAGCAGAACCAGAATCAGATGTCGAAGGAAAACGCTGAGCAACTGTTGAATGCTGTGATGCAGGATGAAAAGAATGTCCAGGATAAAGTGAAGAAAGCTATTCAGATGCAAGGCCGGAAACTGGAAAAAGACTGGTGATGCGGGTAATGTGGACAAAATAGACCAAGGACTAGAAGTACAATGTTGAATAATAAAAAAGATAGATAAAATGAGAAAATTGATTTTCTTACTGCTATTGTTGACTGTTACTGTTCAGACATGGGCAGACGGTAAAGTCACGCTGACTGCCGAGGCTCCGGAGGTGGTCGTAAGCGGAGATCAGTTCCGATTGACCTTTACAGTCAATTCGCAGAGTGTAAAAGATTTCCGTGCTCCTTCTATAACAAAGGGGTTTGAGGTTCTGATGGGGCCGAGCCGTTCCCAACAATATGGTTCATACACGATTAATGGAAAAACTGTCGTAAACAAATCTGTGACTTACACCTATATCCTGATGGCAGGTGATGCCGGAACCTATACGATTCCAGCAGCAAGCATTCAGGCTGAAGGAGAGAAAATCTTTTCAAATTCACTGCAGGTGAAAGTTCTTCCTCCGGATAAGACATCCAACAGTTCCAATGGTGGAAGTAAAGGCTCAGCAAATTCTTCACGTAATCAGGCTGCCGGAAGCCGGATCACAGATAAAGATTTGTTTATGCTCGCAACGGCCAATAAGACCACTGTGCATGAGCAAGAGGCTATTTTGTTGACATATAAACTGTATTCTACTGTAAATCTTCAGCAGCTGAATGAAGATATGCCGGAGTTGACAGGTTTTCATACTCAGGAAATAGATCTTCCACAGAAGAAGGTATGGTCAATGGAACATTATCAAGGACGAAATTATAACACATTGACATGGCGTCAGTATGTTCTTTTCCCGCAGCAGACCGGTAAACTGGAGATTCCAAGCGTAAAGTTTGAGGGTATTATTGCTCAGCGAATTGCTTCTGATGATCCGTTTGATATCTTTTATAATGGTGGCGGATTTGAACAGGTGAAGAAGGTAATTGTTGCTCCTAAAGTAAATATAACTGTATTGCCTTTGCCGGCTAAACCAGCGAACTTCTCTGGTGGAGTTGGTGAATTCTCGTTGACTTCTTCCATTAATGCAACGGAAGTAAAAACGAATGATGCTGTTACAATTAAGCTTACAATTAAAGGATCGGGGAATATGAAGTTGCTGAATACGCCTGAAATCAAGTTCCCTCAAGATTTTGAAATATATGATCCGAAAGTAGAAAACCAGTTTGAGACTTCAAGTAATGGAGTAACAGGAACCAAGACTATTGAATATCTGGCAATACCGCGTCATGCCGGATCTTTCACGATTCCTCCAGTAGAATTTACCTATTTTGACTTGAAGAGTAATTCCTACAAAACCTTGAAAACTCAGGCTTATGAACTGAAGGTTGCTAAAGGTCAGGGAAATGCGGATCAAGTGATTGCAGACTTCACCAATAAAGAAAGTGTGAAGGTACTGGGTAAGGATATTCGTTTTATTAAGTTGGGAGATACTTCCTTGACTCGCAAAGGTGATTTCTTCTTCGGAACGATATCTTACTGGATGTGGTATCTGATACCGTTCGTTTTGTTTGTAGCTTTTGTAATTGTTTATCGCAAGCAGGCTATGGAAAATGCCAATGTTGCAAAGGTAAAGACCAAAAAGGCCAATAAGGTTGCAACAAAACGTATGAAACTTGCCGGTAAGCTGTTGGCAGAAAACAAGAAGAATGAATTTTATGATGAGGTCTTGAAAGCTCTTTGGGGATATATCAGTGATAAACTGAACATTCCGGTATCCATGCTTTCAAAAGATAATATTGAGGCTGAACTCGCGAAGTATGGCGTTTCTAATGAATTAATTGCTGATTTCATTCATGCATTGAATGAATGTGAGTTTGCACGTTATGCTCCGGGCAATGAAAATGAGGCCATGGATAAGGTGTATGCAGCATCGATTGATATTATCAGTAAAATGGAAAATAGTATTAAACGCTAAAGAATAGGAGAGTGTCTGACATGAGAAAGATATCATTCTTCATTATATTTTTGTTGAGCTTCGTGCAGTTTGTTCAGGCTGAGTCTTTTACAAAGGCAGATGCAGATAAGGCTTATCAGGAGAATAAATATGCTGAAGCAATCAAAATGTATGAAAATATTTTAGCAACTCAGGGAGAGTCTGCAGTTGTTTATTACAACTTGGGAAACAGCTATTTTAAAGAGAAAAATATGGCCAAGGCTGTATTGAATTATGAACGGGCCTTATTGTTGAATCCGGGAGATGCAGATATTCGCTTCAATCTGGATATGGCCAGAAGCAAAACTGTTGACCAGATTACTCCTGCTACAGAGGTTTTCATCGTAACCTGGGTTAATTCGCTGACCAATATGCAAAGCGAGAGAGGATGGGCTAAGATCGGCATTGTCTCTTTCATCTGTTTATTGGTTGGGCTGGCATTGTATATCTTTAGCAAACGACTTTTTGTCCGGAAAATAGGATTTATCGGTGCTATTATCTTACTGGTAGTGACTGTTTGCGCTAATTTATTTGCGCGTCAGCAAAAAAATGAACTGATGGATCGCATAGGAGCTATTGTGATGTCACCTACTGTAACAGTTAAAAGTACACCGGATGAGAGCGGAACGGAATTGTTCGTCCTGCATGAAGGAACCAAGGTTTTTGTGGAAGATAACTCGATGAAAGGTTGGAAAGAAATCCGTCTGGAAGATGGAAATAAGGGATGGATTCCGACAGAAGCAATTGAAATCATTTAAAGAAGGAAGTTATGATAGACATACAGCAACTTATTGAAGCAGACCGTAACTTGTTATTGGCTTTGAATGGAAGTCATTCTTTGTTCTGGGACGGTTTTATGTGGGTAGTGACCAGTACGGTAACCTGGGTTCCTGCAGCAATTATCTTGCTGTATGTTATATTTAGGAATAACAAGTTGCCACAATCGATTTTCATTCTCCTGATGATAGCCTTGGTGATAACCTTGGCAGATCAGTTGGCTTCAAGTGTATGTAAGCCCTATTTTGCCCGTTTCAGGCCGACTCAGGATCCGGAGATTATGTACCTGGTTCATACGGTGAATGGCTATAGGGGAGGCCTGTATGGCTTTATATCAAGTCATGCAGCAAATACATTTGGGGTAGCAATGTTTGTATCATTGCTGATTCGGAATAAGTGGCTGACTCTTTCTATGTTTGTATGGGCTGCCATACCTTCATATTCCCGTATCTATTTGGGGGTGCATTATCCTGGAGATATACTGGCCGGGGCTTTGGAAGGATGTCTGATTGCGTTGCTTGTTTATCAGCTTTACCGGATAGTAAGGAATCGGTTTTTTGATCAGCCCAAATACATTTCCAGTCAGTATACAAGCAGTGGATATTCAATAGATGATGTCGGATTGATTCATCTGGTATTATTGCTTTCATACCTCTATGCAATTATTGCGGGAATGATAACGGCAAAAGTTCTTTATTTGTAAAGGAAACTGTCAAAGGCAACTTTCTTGTCAGAAATGTTGCCTTTTTGTTTGTTCTTTCATAATCTTTCCTTATATTTACTCGAAATTAAATAAATGATTTGTCTAACTTAAATTTCAGACTACTATGAACAGAACGATAACTTTTAATGAGCTGCGTAAGATAAAGGATTCTTTACCAACCGGAAGTATGCATCGGATTGCGGATGAATTGAACTTAAGCGTGGAAACCGTACGCAACTTTTTCGGAGGACACAATTTTAAAGATGGAAAGAGTGTAGGAATTCATCTGGAACCGGGACCGGATGGGGGACTTGTTATGCTGGACGATACAACCGTATTAGATAGAGCTATAGCTATCCTGAAAGAAGAAAACGTGTAGGATATTTATTTTTAACGACAGGACACTGATTATAGGATGTATGCGGAGTATCGTTATTTCGTATATGCCTGTAATTAGTGTTTTTATTTTTAACCTTATTAAATCGTCAGATTATGGAAGATAAACTTGTTACATTAGCCATCTTGACCTACTCAAAGGCACAGATCTTAAAGAATGTCCTGGAGAATGAAGGAATAGAGTCTTATATTCATAATGTAAATCTCATTCAGCCTGTCATCTCGTCTGGAGTAAGAATTCGTATTAAAGAAAGTGATCTTCCCAGAGCTCTGAAAATTATAGAAAGTTCATCCTGGCTGTCTGATGATGTCTTGAAAGAAGAACCTAAGGAAACAGATCAGAAGGGTAGTAGTAATCAGATCCTGATACCGGTAGATTTTTCTGATTATTCCATGAAAGCCTGTGAATTCGGTTTTGACTTCGCCTCTCGTATTCATGCAGAAGTAGTATTGATGCATGTCTATTTTAGCCCAGTCTATATGCCTAGTTTACAATATGCTACGGAAGGGTATGGTATGCCGATGGAATATGATTTGGGGATCAAGAATATGCTGGATGACATTCATAATAAGCTGAATAAGTTGACGGATGCTTTGAAGGAGAGAATCGCCAATAAGGAGCTGCCAGATGTTAAATTTTCATGTATGCTGCGTGAAGGTGTTCCTGAGGAGGAAATTTTGTATTATGCCCGTAAGGAGAAGCCGTTGATCATTATTATGGGAACACGTGGACAGGGGGAAAAGGAACTGGGACTGATTGGTAGTGTGACTGCCGAAGTAATAGAGCGTAGCCCGACTTTTGTATATGCTATTCCTAAGAATGCCAGCTTCAAGACTTTTGGAGAAATTCATAAGGTGGTATTTATTACTAATTTTGATCAGCGGGACCTGGTCGCTTTTGATTCATTGATTACAACTTTCCAGAATTATAAATTCCAGATAGCATTTATTCATTTGAATTCAGATGAGCAACGGCGTACATGGAATGAGATTAAACTGGCAGGAATTAAAGAGTATTTCAAGAAACAATATCCACAGTTGGAAATTAGCTATAATCTGATTGCAGAGGACCAGTTACTGACCAATCTGGATGTGTATGTAAAAGAACAGGCTATCGACGCTCTTTGCATCACGAATTATAAACGGAATGTCTTTGCCCGTTTGTTTAATCCAAGTATTGCCCGTAAGATGATTTTCCATTCGGATACTCCTATATTGATTATCAAATAATGAATAGAGGAGAGATTGCAGCACAAGGGTATGAAATAAAAATATCCTTGTGCTGATATTGTTCTTTGATTTTCCATATATACAATTAAACATAATGCTGATTATAGATTAGTCGTAGATCTTTTATTTAATCAAAGATTCAAAGTTGGATACAGATTTATGATTTATATATAAAAAATGAGGATGCACATTTGTGCATCCTCATTAATATGGAAGGTTTATTTATTAATAACCTAATTCTTTTTCCAAAGCATCGTATTCAGCTTTGTTCAGTTTCCAGTAGATTCTCAACAGATACTGTCCCCACAACTGTTTGTTGTCCGGCTGCAGTTCTCTTGCTTTTTCGTAATAAGGCTGTGCTTTAGCGAACAATTCTTTTACTTTAGCTTCGCCTTCTGCATACTTAGGATCATCCATAGAAATCTTAGAGTTTTCTTCTTCTACAACCTGACCCGGGAAGAAATAGCAGTCACCGATCTTAGCATTAGCTTCAGCTACGAGTTCACCGTTCTTGGCAATGATGTCGTTGCAGGCAGCGATAGTTCCGTCATAATCTTTCTTTTCATACAACAGAACAGCCTTTACATAGGTGAAGTAAGTTGAAGAAGGATCTTTAGCCAGCAGGTCATTGATTTGAGTCAGAGCTTCATCGATTTTACCTTTCTGGATGTAATAATCCATCAGATTTCCAACGAAATAGTTCTGAGAAGGGAATTTTTCTGCACCTTCTTTGATTGTTTCCATCCATTTGGTTGAATCAGGAGTTTCACCCTTGCTGTATGCATCAGCCAGGCACATCAGTGATCTCCAGCCTTCTTCCTTGTGGTTTTTACCCAGAGGAGCATATTTGATTACAGAATTGTTGTCATTCAGAGAATTAGCTGCCATTACAGCATAGTTGGCAATCAGAGGAACCAATGTATCATTCTTAACTTCAGCAACTTCTTCGAACATCGGATTCTGCGGAGTTTCTACGAACAATCCGAAATACTTCAAAGCATCTGCATAGTTTCCTTTGTTGAAAGCATCAGAACCGGCGTTTGTCAATTGAGGACGTACGGTTGCCAGAGACTTAGCCAATTTCTTTCTCAGTTTAGGCTTTTTCAATTCTCCGCTTTTTACTTTAGCCTGTTCTACTTCATCACATTTCATGTAATATTCGAACATCTTAGCCAAACTGTTGTATAATTTAGTTGTATCAGCCTGTCCTCCAGGTAAATACAATTTCATGTTTTCATCGTCATAAATAGACTTCTGAAGATCTCCGGCCAACTTCCATGTTTCAGGATCGTTTGCTGTAGAAGGATCAACTAAGGCAGGTTCCAGAATGGTTGCTGCTTTGGCAGGATCACTTTTTGCAGATTTTGCTTCTTTCACTACGCTTTCCTGAGCTGATACAGCACATGCGGTGAAGAACAACGCAGCAGTAAATAAAACTTTTTTCATAATCATTTAAAATTTAGTAATACACAAATATTCATTTAGTTTTTGTCTGTCTCGTCTGTTTCCTGAATCATATCATCAGATGGAACTATATCCGGAGTGATGTCTGATGCTGGAGCTGTTTCTTCTCCTTCTGCTACACTTCCCTCCTCTTCTGTCTCTGAAGTAACCTTACATACAGAACCAATCTGATCATTTCGTTTTTCCAAGTCTATCAGACGGACTCCCTGAGTAGCTCGTCCCATGATGCGGACATCTGCTACCTTCAGACGGATGGTGATACCGGACTTGTTGATGATCATCAAATCATTCTCATCCGTAACCGACTTAATAGCTACCAGTTTACCTGTTTTGTCCGTGATGTTCAAAGTCTTGACACCTTTACCTCCACGGTTGGTCTTGCGGTAGTCTTCAATATCGGAACGTTTTCCGTAACCGTTTTCAGAAACAACCATGATGGTTTCTTTCAACGGATCTTTAATGCAGATCATTCCGATAACTTCGTCCTGTCCGTCTTCATCCAGGGTGATTCCGCGCACACCGGTTGCGGTACGTCCCATTTCGCGTACGGCACTTTCATGGAAACGAATGGCACGTCCGTTGCGGTTAGCAATGACGATCTCATTATTTCCATTGGTCATACGTACCTCAATGACGCGGTCATCCTCACGAATTGTAATAGCATTTACACCATTCTGTCTTGGTCTTGAATATTGTTCAAGCAAGGTTTTCTTGATTACACCATTCTTGGTACAGAACAAGACATAGTGGCTATTGATAAATTCAGTATCATTTAAGTTCTTGACGCGCAGATAAGCAGTTACCACATCATCAGCGTCAATATTCAGCAAGTTCTGGATCGCACGTCCTTTGGAAGTCTTGTTTCCTTCAGGAATTTCATAAACCTTGAGCCAGTAGCATTTACCCTTCTGTGTGAAGAAGAGCATTGTGTTATGCATGGTGGCAGGATAAATATGTTCAATAAAGTCTTCGTCGCGTGTCTCACTACCCTTTGAGCCTACGCCGCCACGGTTCTGGGCACGGAACTCAGACAACGGAGTACGCTTGATATATCCCAGATGTGAGATTGTGATGACCATCTCATCATCGGCATAGAAATCTTCCGGATTGAATTCTTCAGAAGCATAGACGATTTCAGAACGGCGCTTGTCGCCATATTTTTCTTTTACCTCGATCAGCTCGTCCTTGATAACCTTCTTACAAAGCTCTTCGTTAACCAGAATTTCTTCGAAATAAGCGATCTGCTTCATCAGATCCTCATATTCAGCATGCAGCTGATCCTGCATCAGACCAGTCAACTGACGCAAACGCATTTCTACGATTGCACGTGCCTGCACTTCCGACAGCTGGAAGCGTTCCATCAGGTTCGTGATAGCTTCATTCGGAGTCTTGGCAGCCCGGATGATCCGGATTACTTCATCGATATTGTCGGAAGCAATGATCAGACCTTCCAGAATATGTGCGCGTTCTTTTGCTTTGCGCAAGTCATACTGAGTACGGCGGATGATTACTTCGTGACGGTGTTCTACGAACAGCTGGATCAAATCTTTCAGATTCAGCAATTTTGGGCGTCCGTGAACCAGGGCAATGTTGTTTACGCCAAAAGAAGTCTGCAGCGCTGTCATCTTGAACAGTTTGTTCAATACAACGCTGGCATTTGCATCGCGTTTCACATCGATGACGATACGCATACCTTCACGGTCTGATTCATCGTTGACGTATGAAATACCATCAATCTTCTTTTCGTTGACCAGAGAAGCGATGCTTTCAATCAATTCTTTCTTGTTGACGTTATAAGGAATCTCGTTAACAACAATCTTGTCATGTGTCGGATGCGATTCGATTTCAGCCTTGGCACGCATGATCACACGTCCCCTACCAGTTTCGTATGCATCACGTACACCGCTGATACCGTATATATAGCCTCCGGTCGGGAAATCGGGAGCCTTGATGTACTGCATCAGGCCGTCAATATCGATTTCGTTATTGTCAATGTAAGCTACACAGGCATCTATTACTTCTGATAAATTGTGAGTCGGCATATTGGTAGCCATACCTACGGCAATACCCGAAGCACCGTTTACAAGCAAATTCGGGATGCGGGTCGGCATGACAACCGGTTCCTGCAGAGTATCATCGAAGTTGTTCTGGAAATCAACCGTTTCCTTATACAAATCCTGCATCATGTCCTCTCCGATTTTCTTCAGTCGGGCTTCGGTGTATCGCATGGCAGCAGGGCTGTCACCATCAACGGAACCGAAGTTTCCCTGGCCGTCTACCAGCGGATAACGCATAGCCCAGTCCTGAGCCATACGGACCAGTGCTCCGTATACGGATGAATCTCCATGAGGATGGTATTTACCCAATACTTCACCGACGATTCTTGCAGATTTTTTGTAAGGTTTGTCAGACGTATTACCCAGTTCCATCATTCCATAAAGGATTCGGCGATGTACAGGCTTGAAACCGTCTCTGACATCCGGGAGGGCGCGTGCAACAATTACTGACATGGAGTAATCGATGTACGACGACTTCATTTCCTCTTCGATGTTGATTTTTATAATTCTGTCTTGTTCTTGCATTTAAAAAACTATTAATTATACATCTCTCTCTGGTTTGCTAAAAACCATGCTAAAGTACGACTTTTACCCGAGATACGAAACATTTCTATCAAAAAAGTGTTCCTGTTTAAGTTTTTTCTTCATTCTTCGTCTTTTTGGGGGCAGAAACAGACTGATGTGGCATACATTTTGTTAAATAGAATGAGAGATTCGTTATATGTTAATTATATAATGTATATTTGCAGTGATATAAGGAGAAAAGATTATATATGGACAATCAGTTTACACAACGAGTATCCGAAATTTTATTGTTCAGCAAAGAAGAATCCGACCGGCTGGGAAACAACTATGTCGGTACAGGACATTTGTTGCTGGGTATTATCCGGGAAGGAGACAATAAAGCTGTAAGCATCCTGCAGAGTCTTTATGTAGATCTTAAAAAGTTGAAACTCATACTGGAAGACGAGTTGAGAGGACAAGTTGCCTCTCCGGTGAGGGAAAACTTTTTCGGAAGCGACAAGGATCTGGACAAGAAAGCCTCCAAGGTGATGAAGCTGAGCATTCTGGAAGCGAAATTGCTGAAGAGCCCGGAAGTGGATACTGAACATGTATTATTGGCGATTATGAAAGATAATGAAAATAAAGCAGCAGAGATACTGGAAAGTCAGGAAGTGACATACCGGAAGGTGATGGACCGGCTGGTACCCCACAAGGAGGAGCCGAAGGACGGTCTGGATTTCGGAGAGGAAGATGAGGATGAAGATGATGGCATCCGCCGCCGCAGGCCGGATGAAGGCAACATGTCTTACCGTTCGGAAGGACAGCCGGTTGCCGGTACCAAGCAGCAGAAGTCCAGTAAGGATACACCTGTCCTGGATTCATTCAGTACAGACATGACGAAGGCGGCCGAGGAAGGCAAGCTGGATCCGGTAGTCGGACGTGAAAAGGAAATCGAACGTCTGGCACAGATTCTGAGCCGCCGTAAGAAGAACAATCCGATTCTGATCGGTGAACCGGGTGTCGGAAAGTCTGCCATTGTAGAAGGTCTGGCCATGCGGATTGTTGAAAGAAAGGTGTCACGCATCTTGTTCGACAAGCGTGTTGTTGCTCTGGATATGACAGCTGTGGTTGCCGGAACAAAGTATCGCGGCCAGTTTGAAGAACGGATCCGTTCCATTCTGAACGAACTGAAGAAGAATCCGGATATCATTCTTTTTATCGATGAGATTCATAATATTGTGGGAGCCGGATCAGCAGCAGGCTCTATGGATGCTGCCAATATTCTGAAGCCCTCTCTGGCCCGTGGTGAGATTCAATGTATCGGAGCTACGACTCTGGACGAATACCGTCAGAATATAGAAAAGGACGGAGCACTGGAACGTCGTTTCCAGAAAGTGATGGTCGAGCCGACCACACCGGAAGAAACATTGCAGATCCTGAAGAATATCAAGGAAAAGTATGAAGAGCATCATTGCGTGAATTATACGGATGAAGCACTGGAAGCATGTGTCAAATTGACAGACCGGTATATTTCAGACCGTAATTTCCCTGACAAGGCGATTGATGCCCTGGATGAAGCCGGTTCACGGGTTCATCTGACCAATGTTTCCGTTCCGAAGGAAATCGAAGAACAGGAAAAGCTGATCGAAGAAGCCCGCAAGCATAAGAACGAGGCAGTCAACTTGCAGAACTTTGAGCTGGCAGCCAGTTTCCGTGATCAGGAAAAGAATTACATGAATCAGCTGGAGGTCATGAAACGCGAATGGGAGGAAAATCTGAAGCAACAGCGTGAGACTGTAGATGCTCCTCAGATAGAGAATGTTGTATCCATGATGTCAGGAGTTCCTGTCCAGCGTATGGCTCAGGCCGAAGGAATAAGGCTGAAAGGCATGAAAGAAGAACTGAAGTCCAGAGTCATCGCTCAGGATAATGCCGTGGATACTTTGGTAAAAGCCATTCAGCGCAGCCGGGTTGGTCTGAAAGATCCGAACAAGCCGATTGGTACGTTCTTGTTTCTGGGACCGACCGGTGTCGGAAAAACCCATCTGGCAAAGGAACTGGCCCGTCAGCTTTTTGGAACGACCGATGCCATGATCCGTATTGACATGAGCGAGTATATGGAGAAATACTCCGTCTCTCGTCTGGTCGGAGCGCCTCCGGGATATGTCGGTTATGAAGAAGGCGGACAGCTGACAGAGAAAGTGCGCCGTCGTCCCTACTCCATCGTGTTGCTGGACGAAATAGAGAAAGCCCACTCTGATGTGTTCAATCTGTTGCTTCAGGTAATGGATGAAGGACGGCTGACGGACAGCAACGGACGGACTGTGGACTTCAAGAATACGGTGATCATTCTGACTTCCAATATCGGTACGCGCCAGTTGAAGGAGTTTGGCAAGGGAATCGGGTTTGCAGCCCAGTTGCGGACCGATGACAGTGAATATTCCCGGAGCGTCATTACAAAGGCTCTGAACAAGTCGTTTGCTCCGGAATTTATCAATCGTCTGGACGAGATCATTACGTTTGATCAGTTGGATGTAGAAGCCTTGTCGAAGATTATAGATATAGAACTGAAGAGATTGTATCAGCGTATGGAATCAATCGGTTACAAGCTCCGGATTGATGATGATGCCAAGCGGTATGTAGCAGAGAAAGGCTATGACGTTCAGTTTGGTGCCCGTCCGTTGAAACGTTCCATTCAGAGTAATCTGGAAGACGGACTGGCAGAACTGATCCTGAATGAAGAGCCGCAGAATGGTGATGTCATTCATGTCAGCCTTAAGCCTTCCGGAGACGGATTGCAGATGAAGATTGAACGATGATTGGACTTGTTTTTGTCAGATCATCAGATCTATAAAATAAAAACTCGGTCGCTGGATAACGGTGACCGAGTTTTTTTTCAACGGAGTTTATGCGACTGACAAAATGGCGGAATACCCCTTATGGCATTTCTTTTGCATGTGTACGCTGTGAAAAAATATCAATGTATCATCATTAAAACGTATAAATATATGCAGAAAGGTAATATTGGGGTAACTACAGAAAACATATTCCCCATCATCAAGAAATTCTTGTATAGTGATCATGAAATCTTCCTTCGTGAATTGGTCTCAAATGCGGTAGATGCTACCCAGAAACTGAAGACGCTGGCTTCCAAAGGAGAGTTTAAAGGCGAACTCGGTGACCTGACCATCCAGGTGAAGGTAGACAAGGAAACCATTACCATTTCCGACCGTGGTCTGGGACTGACTGCCGAAGAAATCGACAAATACATCAATCAGATCGCTTTCTCCGGCGCCAACGATTTTCTGGCTAAATATAAAGATGATGCCAATGCGATCATCGGACATTTCGGACTGGGATTCTATTCTGCCTTTATGGTAGCAAAGAAAGTGGAAATTGTCACCAAGTCTTATCGTGAGGATGCAAAGGCCGTGAAATGGACTTGTGACGGAAGTCCTGAGTTTACGCTGGAAGATGCTGAAAGAGCAGATCGCGGTACCGATATTATTCTGTATGTGGACGATGACTGCAAAGAATTCCTGGAAGAATCACGTATTCAGGCCTTGTTGAACAAATACTGCCGCTTCCTGGCTGTGCCGGTAGCGTTTGGAAAGAAGAAAGAATGGAAAGACGGCAAGCAGGTGGAGACAGATGAATGGAATGTCGTTAACGATACTTGCCCGATCTGGACCAAGAAACCGAGCGAACTGAAGGATGAGGATTACAAGAAGTTCTACCGTGATTTGTATCCGATGTCTGATGAGCCGCTGTTCTGGATTCATCTGAATGTGGACTATCCGTTCAATCTGACCGGTGTGCTCTACTTCCCGAAGATCAAGAGCAACATCGACTTGCAGAAAAACAAGATCCAGCTCTATTGCAATCAGGTTTATGTAACTGATTCAGTGGAAGGTATTGTGCCTGACTTCCTGACTTTGCTTCACGGTGTGATCGACTCACCGGATATTCCGTTGAATGTATCCCGTTCATATCTGCAGAGTGATTCAAATGTGAAGAAGATCTCGACTTATATCACCAAGAAGGTAGCCGACCGTCTGCAGTCGATCTTCAAGAACGACCGTCAGGAGTTCGAATCCAAATGGGATGACCTGAAGATCTTCATCAATTACGGTATGCTGACGCAGGAAGACTTCTATGAAAAAGCCAATAAATTCGCTTTGTTCAAGGATACGGACAGCAAGTATTATACTTTTGAGGAATATCAGACTCTGATCAAGGATAACCAGACTGACAAGGACGGCAATCTGATCTATCTGTATGCAAACAATGCAGATGAGCAGTACACTTATATTGATGCAGCCAAGAACAAGGGCTATAATGTCCTGCTGATGGACGGACAACTGGATGTCCCGATGATCAATATGCTGGAACAGAAACTGGAAAAGAGCCGTTTCACCCGTGTGGACAGTGATATCATTGACCGTCTGATCGTAAAGGAAGATGCTCATGGTGAAGAACTGGCTGAAGACAAGCGTCAGACCTTGTCTACCCTGTTTAGCGGACAGCTGCCGAAAGTTCAGAAAGTAGAATTCCATGTAGAAACCCGTGCCATGGGTGAAACTTCTGCTCCGATCGTGATCACACAGGCTGAATATATGCGTCGTATGAAGGATATGGCCAGCATCCAGCCGGGCATGAGCTTCTATGGTGAAATGCCGGATATGTACAGTCTTGTGCTGAACAGCGACCACAAGCTGGTTAAGCAGGTACTGGAAGATGCCGAATCTGCCTGTGCAGAACAGCTGGTTCCCGTTGAATCAGAAATTGCCATGCTGACACTTCGTCAGAAAGAACTGCAGAAAGCTCACGAAGGCAAGAAGGATGAAGAAATCCCTGTTGCAGAGAAAGACGAACTGAAGGATGTGGAAAAGAAACTGGACGACCAGAAGCAGCAGAAGAACAATGTTCTCAACACATATGCTGCCGGCAATAAGGTAGTTCATCAGCTGATCGACCTGGCTCTGTTGCAGAACAACATGCTGAAGGGTGAAGCTTTGACGAACTTCGTAAAACGCAGCATTGACCTGATCGGATAAGCGAAAGTACTTAATCACATAAAATAAAGAAGCGCATCCCGGGAGTACCGCCGTAAGGCAGTCTCCCGGAGATGCGCTTCTTTTTTTCAGGGGAAGAAGTTTTTAATGCAATATGATTTTATAAAGTGCTTTTTTGTGTTTACATTTGCAAATAAATACAAATGTTATACGGAAATGTTGTTCAACTCTATAGAATTTTTAATTTATCTTCCTGTCGTATTTTTGCTTTACTGGTTTGTATTCAAACCTTTACGCTGGCAGAATCTGTTTGTAGTAATAGCAAGTTATGTTTTTTACGGTTGGTGGGACTGGCGTTTCCTGTTACTCATTGCCTTAACGACCTTTTGCAGCTATATGAGTGGCATACTTTTGGACCGCAATGAAGGAAATAGAAAAAAGCAGAAATGGATTAGTGCCGGTAACATAATATTGAATCTGGCAATTCTCTGTGTTTTTAAGTACTGCAATTTCTTTGGTGAGAATCTGGCAATCCTGTTAAGTGCTTTAGGATGGGAGGCAGACTGGGTAACTCTGGATATTTTGCTTCCTGTGGGTATCAGTTTCTATACATTTCAAGCATTGAGTTATACGATAGACGTTTATCAACATAAGATAAAGCCTACTTATGATATTGTTGCATTCTTTGCTTTTATCAGTTTTTTCCCGCAACTTGTGGCCGGACCTATTGAACGGGCCACAAACTTGCTTCCGCAGTTCTTGAAAGTACGCAGTTTCTCATATGAGCAAGCGGTTGATGGAATGCGTCAGATTTTATGGGGATTATTTAAAAAAATGGTTGTAGCTGATAACTGTGCCATAGCAGTAAACTCCATTTTTGCTGACTACCAAAGTTTGGACGGTTCTCATTTGCTTTTAGGGGCGATATTTTTTACTTTTCAAATTTATGGAGACTTTTCCGGTTATTCTGACATTGCAATCGGTACAGCCAGACTTTTCGGGATTAATTTGATGCGCAACTTTAATTATCCGTATTTTTCTAGAGATATTGCAGAGTTCTGGCGCCGTTGGCATATTTCTCTGACCACATGGTTTCGTGATTATATCTATTTCCCGCTTGGGGGAAGCAGATGCAGCAAATGGAAAACCATGCGCAATACAGCCATTATTTTTCTTGTCAGTGGATTCTGGCATGGAGCTAACTGGACGTTTGTATGCTGGGGGGCCTATCATGCTTTTCTTTTTTTTCCTCTGTTACTTTTAGGGAAAAACCGGAAATACACGGATGTTGTAGCGAAAGATCGTTTACTACCTTCTGTCAAGGAAGTTTTTCAGATGCTTATAACTTTTATGCTTGTTGTGATCGGTTGGATAATATTTAGGGCAGAAACCATTCATCAGGCATGGGATTACATTGTCTGTATGGTTACAAAATTTCATTTTTCCATGCCTGCACATGGAAAAGATCCTCTGATATATATTGCGATCCTTCTAATAATAGAATGGTTGCAGCGCCAAAAGCAATTTGGGTTACAGCTTGAAGAGAAAGGTATTTTCCGGCATCGGGCTGTTCGTTGGACTATTTATTACATTGTCTTTATTGCTACATTTCTACTAGCCGGGAAACAAGAAGAATTTATTTATTTCCAATTTTAACCAGAAAATAAAATGAAGAAATTTCTTTTTTATGTAGGAATCTTTTCTTTGTCGCTGATTCTATTAGCCGGAGGAATAGAATATATGTTGCGTCAGGTACCTAATCCCCTGGCCTATAAGCGGTGTTTACTGGAAAAGAATACACTTAACCTCAAAACTCTGATTATTGGAAGTTCTGTGGTTAATTGTAGTATTAATCCTGTTTTCCTGTCGGATAGCACATATAATCTGGCAATTTCAGGAGAATGGTTCCGCTTTAATCAAGCTTTGTTAGAAAAGCATATTGATAAAATGCCGAGTTTGAAGTTTGTGATTTGGGGAATTTGCTTTCATTCATTATGGACTGATGATTGTGAGGAGGTGGATGAAAGTAGTCTTATAAATCACAAGATTTATATGGATATAACTCGTGAAGAGGATTATTTTCATAATGTGGAGTTACCCTATCTTGGCTCGTTAGCTTTACGTAAATGGTCAAAATATTATATTCAGAGAAAGCCGACAGTGTTTTGTGATTCTCTTGGACTAGATCATAGTTACGATCATATTTACAAAAGTGCCAGATGGCTGGAAGATATTCCGCGTATGGTGAGAAACCAGCATAAACCTATACTGGCAGATAAAGATAGTAAACTTTATCAGAGCAATATCTGCCGTATGCATAAAGTTGCCGAGTTGTGCCATAAACGTGGGATACATCTTTATCTCGTAATGCCGCCTGTTCATCCGGAATACTACCGGCTGGCAGACAAAAAGCAATTGGAGTTAATCCGTGAAGCTGTTGCTGAGGTAGTTTCCTGTTGGGATAATGTCAGTTCCCATGAGTATTTTGACGACTGTCGCTTTACGGATGACGATTTTTATGATGGAAACCATCTGAATTCTGATATTGGGGCAAAAAAGTTCAGTACAATATTAAAAAACGACTTATCTGTCGCAGGATATAATTGAGAGACGTGCATGTACAGGCTTTAAACGAGCAGAGACCATGAAAATCATGGTCTCTATTATATCCGGGATTCTGTTTTACGGCAATATGCTTCCGTCTTCTCCGATTTTCAGGTAACGGTCGTTGGGTTCCTGATCGATTTCCACCAGGTAATAATCCGTGTCCGGGGTGTCGATGAAGTCCACATCGTCCACTTTGGCCGTTCCTGCTTCCCGGCTGATTGTTGTTTTCACTGCTTCAGGCAGTTTTCCGGAATGATACAGACCGATCACTTCGAACTCTGTCCGCAGCCATTGTGCGCTCTGGCTGAAGTAGGCTGTAGCTTCAATGCCTGTATAAGTCGCATCGCTGTAGTAGAAATCTGCTTTGTATTCTCCGCGGTCCAGCTCCCATTCCGTGACGCGGGTGTCCGGATACTTTGTGTCAAAAGCCTTCTGGATATCCGTTGGGGCCTGTGCCAGGTCTTTATCGTCGTTGTCACAGCTCTGTAAGCCAATCATAGCGGTTGCCATGCATGCAATCCATGCAAAGTGTTTCATTTGTTTCTTCATATCTTCTTCTGTTAAGTTTACAGTGCAAAGGTAGACGTGAAATCTGAAAAGATTCTGAACTCTGGCAAAATTTGCTCAAACTTTTGCCAGAAACCATTTTTTCACCTATCTTTGGTAAACTTCTTGGCTTTGTGACTTTTTCTGACAGGAAGCAGGAAGGAAGAAACGCAAATGAACGGCAATAATGTGATTTTGGACGTATGAAGAAACTATATTTCATCATCAGCTTGTTTTTGATAACCTTGTTGAACCTGCTTCCTGCGCAGGCCCAGAAAGTAGGGCTTGTGCTGAGTGGCGGAGGAGCGAAAGGACTGACTCATATCGGGATCATCCGTGCCCTGGAAGAAAACAATATTCCGATTGACTATATTACGGGTACCTCCATGGGAGCCATTATCGGTTCTCTCTATGCCATGGGATATTCGCCTGACGATATGGAGAAACTGATCAAGTCGGAAGATTTCAAACGCTGGTATACCGGAAACATCGAAGAGCGCTACATTTATTATTTCAAGCGGAATCCGCCTACCCCGGAATTTCTGAACATCCGGGTGTCCCTGCGTAATCCGCTTCATAAGGTCAAAACCCAGTTTCTGCCTTCGAGTGTGGTCAATCCGGTCCAGATGAACATTGCCTTTGTGGAACTGTTCGGACAGGCCACGGCGGTGTGTCATGGAGATTTCGACAAGCTTTTTGTACCTTTCCGCTGTGTCGGATCGGATGTACACAACAAGCGTCCGTTGATCTTCAACGAGGGAGATCTGGGTGATGCAGTACGGGCTTCCATGAGTTTTCCTGCCATGTTCAAGCCTATTGAAATAGATTCCGTACTGGTGTATGACGGTGGTATCTACAACAATTTCCCCGTGAATATCATGACGGAGAACTTCCATCCGGATATAATTATCGGAAGCGTGGTCAGTTCCAATCCCGGCAAGCCTAAGGAAGGCGACATCATGGGGCAGCTGGAAAACATGATCATGCAGAAAACGGACTATACGGTTCCTGATTCTCTCGGCATTCTGATGACTTTCAAGTATGATGACGTCAGCCTGATGGACTTTGACCGTTTCGACGAACTTCACGATAATGGCTATAAGCGGACTATTGAACTGATGGATTCGATCAAGAGCCGCATTTCCCGGCGCATCAATCTTCGTCAGCTGGAACGGAAGCGGGTGGCATTCCGGAATGCCATGCCGGAACTTCGTTTCCGCAAGATTGTGATTCATGGGGCAAACGACCAGCAGAAACGTTACATCCGCAGGGAGTTTCATTCCCACGACCAGGAAATCTTTACGCTGGAGGATTTCCGGCGGGGCTATTTCCGGCTGATTTCCGATAACATGATCTCTGAAATCATTCCGCATGCTGTCTATAATCCGATGGACCGTACGTACGATCTCGATCTGAAAGTGAAGCTTGAGGATGATCTGTCGCTCCGTGTGGGAGGTAACGTGGGATCCAACGGCTCCAATCAGATTTATGTCGGGGCAACTTATCATAACCTGAATAACTTTTCGAAGGAAGTGGCGCTTGATGCGCAGTTCGGGCAGATCTACAATAATCTGCAGGTGTCCGGCCGTATAGATATCCCGACAGGAATTCCCACGTCATACCGGATAGTAGGCTCCCTTTCATCGTTCGACTATCTGACGAACGGCAAGTTCTTCAATGCAGGGAATGACCCGATTTTCAACAAAAAAGACGAACAGTTTGTCAAGCTGATGGTATCCCTTCCCTTTCTGAGCCGCCAGAAGGCAGAATTCAGTGTGGGAGTAGCAGGGATGGAAGATCAGTATTTCCAGACCAAGGTCATTGATTTTACCAATGCGAAGCGGGATGCCAGCAATTATACAATTTTCGGAGGCTCGGTGGCTCTTGACGGCAATACGCTGAACAGCCGGCAATATGCTACCTCCGGACGCAGGGAACGGCTCGCTGCCCATTTTTATACGGGTACGGAGCATTACAGGGCCGGTATGGGAGAAGATCCGCATCAGGGAGGATATGAATATATCCAGTCATGGCTGCAACTGTCGTACGAGATGGAGCGGTATTTCAACTTCCGGCATAATTTCACGCTGGGTACTTATATCAAGGGATATTATTCTTCGCGGAACTTCAGTCATAATTACCGGGCTACCATGATGCAGGCCGGTGAGTTTACCCCTACCTATCACAGCAAGACAACCTATAATGAGGCTTTCCGGGCCAATCAGTTCATCGGAGGAGGGATTATGCCCATTTATCAGTTGAACACGGTGTTTCATGCACGACTTGGTCTGTATGGCTTTGTACCGATTTTCCCGATCATTCCGGATGAAAGCAACAAGGCAAGCTATGGAAAGCTCTTTCATGGCTTTGAATATATGGGAGAACTGGCCTTGGTTGTAAAACTGCCGTTCGGGGTGGTAAGTGCCTACCTAAATCATTATAGTTCACCGGAAAAGAACTGGAATTTCGGCCTCACACTGGGTTGGCAGATATTCGGAGCGAAGTTCACGGATTAATTTTTTTGAAAAAAAGTTCCAGGAATATTTGGAAGTTTCACAAGAAGTCCATACCTTTGCACCCGTCAAACAAAAAGACATGGCCGCGTAGCTCAACTGAATAGAGTAGCTGACTACGGATCAGCCGGTTACAGGTTTGAATCCTGTCGCGGTCACCAAAAAGCACCTTTTTAAAAGAGGTGCTTTTTTTGTATCTGCAACTTTGCTATCTACAGCATAATCCAAGGGATTCGGCCGTTTATCAAGTTTAACTGCGAATTTGCGATTCAACGTAAAATTTGCTAGAAAAAGACTCTTCCATGTGCCAACGCTTACTCTTTATTAATTTTCCGTAAGAAAAAACGTAGAACAACGTTTCCTGAAAATATTTTTTACAGAAATCCCCTCAAAAGACTAAGGAAGAAGAGAACACCATACGAAAATCTCAAAAACAGAGCGAGAACTACTTTCCACAATGAAATTTCCTGCTCCTATAAAATTTTGAACGCATTTCTACAAAGAGGAGAGAATGTTATTTTTCTAATTAAACATAATACGGATTATATCCATTATGCGTTTATCAAAAAATGTAAGTGTATTTAAGTGTATTTAAAGGAAAACGTACTTGCATTTAATCTACAACGCCTTTGCGTTCCAATTAAAACGTAAGTACGTTTTTTAAGGCCTTATTCGCACGATTCTATACATCAATAAGCAGATGATTTCAATACCATTTTTATTCGCTTTTGGGGCTTGAGATTATCGATTCTGCGAATAATAAAAACCAAGGACCGAATCCACGGATGGAAACGGCCCTGAGAATTCGTTTTTCTATGACAAGACTTTATTTAATCACCAAAATCGGCGTGTTGGAATGGAAAATCATCCGACGGGCAATGCTGGGATTAAACAAGCGTGCAAAGACGTTCCGCTTGTAATTTGACAGACACAGCACGTCAATGCCTTTTTCCTTGACATATGCGTCCAAATTGCTAAGCAGACTTTCTCCGCCCAACATGTCGTAATCAATTGTCAGCTGCGGATATTGCTTCTTGAAATATTCCTGGATGCCCACCAGCTTGATTTCATTCCACGTACGCTTCTGCGCATTGTCGCTCAGATGGATGAACGATACTTCAAAATGATAATCCTTGAAAGTCGTTACCAGTGAGTCAAATGCAATCAAGTCACGCTGGTCAAAACTGGTAAAGAATGCGACCTTATGGATTTCATCGAAGTTTTTCTTCTGCGCATTTTTCGGGATGGCATAGACAAATACCGGGCTACGGTCGATGATTTCGGCCGTTACACTACCGATAAGATCCATTTCCTTCTCGCCTTTTCCGCGCGTTCCCATGATGATTATGAGCGGCTTTTCCTCGCGTGCATAATGCAGGATTTCTTCTTCCGGTACACCTTCTTTCAGAGTGCAGGTGTACTTCACATCAGGAAGTTCTCCTTTCTGAATACGTTCTTTAATACTGTTTATCAAATTGTTAAGCTGTTCATGAATACTATCGAGCATGCTCTTAATGCCCAACTCATGCTCCATCGGCAACCCGTAGTTTTCTGTCGCATACTGCAAACTCGGCATGTATACCGGACTGAAATACACGTGCATCAGCACGACTTCTGCCTGTATCTTGGCTGCAAAATTGAAACCGAATTCACAGGCAGCCATCGAATAATCAGAAAAGTCGACCGGTATCAGCACCTGCTTGCCATGCTTTTCTTCCGTTTTTTCCTCATTGACCACGTCTTCGGCCAACCACGCAGAACTTTCAATGATTTTCAATGCCCTGGGCAGATCACTTTCGCGGATACGTATTCTCACGCCCGAAGAAATGACAGGCTGAATCAGGTTGACATTATGGATGCAAGCCTCAATTCCTTCATTTTCAAGCACATTCTTTAGAATCTGGGCTTTAGAATAAGTAAGAATGGCCAGTGTTACAAGTTTTTCTTCCATGGCTTCTGCATTTTTAGGTTAATATCATATTATCGGATAAACAATAAGGGCCGTAACAGGAACGGATACTCTCCCACTCTCTTGTTACAGCCCTTATCTTATATCAAGCGCGTTGTTCTTCCTTCAGAATGGCTATTGCCTTATCGAGTACCGTAGTATCGTCAAGCATCACCAGTCCGCCGTCAGGACCCGGTTCGAGATGGATACCTACGCTTTTTCCGTCCTTGAAGTTATGTCCGCCAAAGAAATTACGCACCGTTTCCACGCTGAGGTTCAACTCATCCGCAATGCGATGCATGCTTCCCGTGGGCAAAGAATCTTTGATTTTACGAAGTTCGTTAAAGGTTATTGTTCTGTTCATAGTAGTCATAATTAAGTGTTAGACAAAATGTTGTTTTTAATATCGATTTAAATATAGCAAAAGATTGTGATAGCACAAACTTTCCAACCGTTTTTTTCGAAAATATCTTACTTCCCGGTCAGAAATGCAGACCTTTTGCCACTATCATTCCTCCGATTATCGCATAGAGATAAGTCAGCAGCAGTGTAGCATGCAGAATGGAAATATCATCTTTGGTATATCCGCCCTTGGTGTACTGGGTGGAAATATACTGCGGACAATCGAAGAATTTCTTGCGCAGACGTGCGTACAGCAGGTACACAAGCACACCGACAACCGATCCGGCCACTGCCCCACACAGAATGTCACCAGGATAATGCACACCTAAATACATGCGTGAGTACGAAGGAATCATTGCCCACAGAAACATCATGCAGGTGAAAGGCAGATAGCGCACCAGCAACGAAGCAAACATCGCTACGGCAAAGGTATTGGCGGCATGGCTGGAGATAAATCCATACAAGCCTCCCCGATAGTCGTTCACCGTCTGCACCAGATACATCAGTCCTGGGTCTTGAGTGGGACGAAAACGGGCAAAATAAGGCTTGCAGAGTCCCGACGCAAACTGGTCGGCCAGCGTAACGCACAAAGCGAACATCAGCGTGATGACTATTCCTTGCGGCACACGGTTATTCTTAAACACGACATACAGCAACACCAGTACGGCCGGAATCCATGTCTTGGTGTCTGTCACTGTCCACATGAATCCATCCCAGAACAAGGAGTCGCTTCCGTTAAGAGAAAGTAGCAAAGCCTTGTCGGCCTCTATGAGTTGCTGTATGTCTGCCATTTATGCTTATTTGAATTAAATGATTTCAATTGCTTCCGTCTTCACCCAGCCTTTGTTGCCGTCTTCCAGGCGGATTTCCTTCCAGCCTTTCATCGAATTGTCCTCGATGAAGACTTTCGTACCTTCATGCAGCACGAACAAGTCGGTTCCGCTTTCGTTCGGCGTACTCTTGACATTGATTGTCGGCTCCATCACAATGGCTCCCGTACGGTCTACCAGCTCCGCTTTCTGCTCACTGGCAAAAATATTGCTGCACACCGTCACAATCAGGAATACCACCGCTCCGATGAATCCGGTTTTCTTTATCCAAAGGCGGTTGCCGAAGATATAAAAAGATACTCCTATCAGCAAGAGAATAAATGAGAAAATTCCCACATAGCCCCAGCTCTGTTCGCTCATCATGTTGACCAGCGATTTATACCACGTCACGATGAACACTTCGGCAGTAGGCGTAATCTTATCCACCGTCTTGCTGCGTGCCATGTCCAGATTAAAACGGATATCCGCATCTCCCGGATTCAGGAGAAGTGCACGTTCGTAGTTGAGCACTGCCTTGGCCGTATTCTTCAGCTTGAAGTACGCGTTTCCAAGATTATAATAGATGTCGGCCGATTCTCCCTGCGTCTGCAGGATTTCTTCATACAAGGACGCTGCCTCGCTGAACTTTTCCTTCTGGTATGCTTCGTCAGCTTCCGCCTTTGTGGGAGCTGCCACGGCAAACTGAATATACCCAATCAGGCCTATCAATAATAAAGACAATTTCTTCATATCTAGTCTGCTCTCCTATCCGTTTTAATGTTTGATACTGTTTTCCATTTTACTGATGACTTCCACAGAAGCGGAATATACCTTGTCCATCGCCTCGTTCTCGTTGCCCGGAGCATAACGTGCATATTCACATTCGTTGAGCACACCGATGAACTCGGCAATCAAGGCTTCCTGCACACCGTAGTTGGTCAGTTCGGTTTCAATGTTGTCTTTCGACAGCTGAGATACCGGAATACTGAGCTTGTCGCTGATGTATCCCCACAAAGCTTTCAGCACTTCGTCATAGAACTCATTCTTCTTGTTTTCTGCCAGCAACTTACCAGCCAGTTTCATACGGCGTGTAGCCACCTTGTTGGCTTTTTTGGTCTTCACCTTCGCCACGTTGGCATTTTCGAGGGCTTTCTGGCGATAAATCACTGCAAAGACAACGAACAGCAGCAACGGAATCAGGTAGCACAGGTAATATCCTACGGTACCGAAGAAGAAATCTCCCTTCGGACGAAGTGAAGAATCGCCCAACTTGATGAAGCGGATATCCTTACCCAGCATCTTCACGCTCTCCTTGTTGGTGAAGTCTGAAATTACCTGATCGGCATTTCCCTGTCCTTTGGCTACCTTCAGGTTGTAAGCCTCTGTTTTCAGAGTCTTGTAGCTGTTACTCTTCAGGTCGAAGTAGGTAAATTCTACTGCCGGAATCGTAAAGTTGCCGACATGACGCGGAATTGCCAGGTATTCGAATGTCTTCGTACCCGTCAGTCCACTGTTGGTCAGCTTATAATCATCGGTCACTTTCGGGTCATAGATTTCGAAATCCTGCGGGAATTTTACTTCCGGCGTACCGATAAGCTTCATGTTTCCTGTACCGCTCAGTGTCAGTTTGATGGTCACAGCATCGTTGGTCTTTACGTCAGTCGCATTGATAGACGATGCCAGTTTGAACTCACCCACTGCTCCAGAGAATCCGGCCGGTTTAGCAGGAAGCGGCTGCACGTTAATCACTACTTTCGGAGTCGTAATTTTCTTCTTCACTTCCACGTGTCCTCCGCCATTGAAGAAAGCATCAAACGGGTCGTCCGAAACGGTCTGCTGGGCAACCACCCCATCAAATGTAATAGAAGGGATTTCCAGTTTACCCGTCTGCTGCGGGAACAACACATACTGGCTCCATACAGTCGTATTGTAATTCCGTCCTTTATAATGTTCCAGCGTAAAAGTCTTCTGCTGCGGCAATTCTACCTCCTGCGTATGGAAACCCTTCAAATCGGGCATCTTGCCATACAACTGACGCAGATTCACCACGGTATATACCTTATAAGTCAGCAGAATGGCTTCCTGCTCGTGTACGGTGGTTTTGCTGGCTGTAGCCGTGATAAACAAATCGTTGGCTGAGATACGGCTGCCTGCTGCCTGGCTACGTGAAGAAGAAGCACTGCCTCCCCCGTTGTTGCCACTATTTCCCGAGTTCTGGTCCTGCGGAAGCACCTTGATGGAAATGGCATTGGAAAAGACTTTCTCTCCATTTACCTCTACACTGGCTGCCGGAATGGTATACGTACCGGGACTTCCCGCCAAAAGGATATAAGTGAACGCCGTAGAGCTATTCGATGTACGCTTTCCGTTGATAATCTGAATACTGCTCTGCTGAGAGCGGCTCGGTCCCATCAGCACGTCAAAGCCCTTGATGGAAGGAGCACGGAAATCCTTGATGTCTTGCGAATTGACCGTGAATACTAGTCGTACCTGGTCACCGCTTACCACCACGTCGGCAGCTTCTGCCACAAAGCGTACCTTGTCGGCAGCTTTCACCTGCCACGCCGCAAGTATCGTAAAAAGTAAGAATATTATCTTTCGCATTATTCTGTTATTTATGATTATTCATTTGTTCTTCATTGCTTCCAGCCTTACCAGTCTTTTTCCAGCTTGCGTCCCTGCACCTGAATCTGCTTCTTCACCTTATCCTGCACGTTCTTTTCGTCCTGCATCACGGCGTTGAGCAACTGCTGGGCATTTTCCTTCGACATCTGGTTCTGGTTTTGCTGCTGTTGCTGCGGATTCTGCTGCTGTTCTTTCTTGTTCTGGTCTTGCTGGTCCTTGTTCTGCTGCTTGTCATCCTGCTTCTGGTCCTGCTTGTTTTGCTGCTGGTCCTGATTCTGCTGATTCTGCTGCTGATCTTTCAACTGCTTCTGCGCCAATGCCAGGTTGTAGCGGGTTTCATTATCCTTCGGATTGTTGCGCAAGGACTGCTTATAGGCTTCGATACATTGCGGCAACTGTTTGGACGACTGCAGAATGACTCCCATATTATGGTAAATCTGTGCCAGCTTCTTCTTGTCCTTCTCCAGACGGGAAGCTGCATCAAACTGCTCCATAGCCTCTTTGGCCTTTTCCTGCATCATCAGCGCATTTCCCAGATTGTACATGGCATCGGCCGACTTGGGATTCAGCTCCAGCGCCTTCCGGTAGTCTACTTCCGCCTTGACAAACAAGCTGTCCTTGTAAAGCTTGTTGCCGCTTCGCAGATAATCACGGTCTGTTTTCTGTCCGTATCCGGCCACGGCAGTCAGGGCCAGACACATACACAGAATATATCCTTTCACTTTCATCTCCAGTTTCATTTAAAGAGTTTCACATTCTTGAAAAGCGGATTCTTGCGGTTCAGAATCATCAGGTCGGCAGCCAGTAAAAGAATGGCCAGCCAGGCCAACACCTGGAACTGCTCGTCGAACTCCGTAAAGACCTGTGTCTCTACATCCGCCTTCGCCAGTTTGTTTATTTCCGCATTCAGCGCCTTTTCGGCATTGTTGGTATTGTCTACACGCACGTAAATACCATTTCCGGCTTTAGCAATCTCCTGACACATCTGTTCGTTCAGGCAAGTCACGACCACATTACCGTCCTTGTCGCGACGGAATTCATTGGTACCTTCCACCGGAATAGGTGAACCATCGGGTGAACCTACTCCCAAAACAAATACACGCATACCCTTCTTGGCAGCTTCCTGAGCAGCCTCGATGGCTCCTCCTTCGTGGTTCTCACCATCGGTAATCAGCACGATGGCACGTCCTACTCCTTCATTCGGAGTGAAACTCTTCATAGCCAGGTCGATGGCTCCGCGGATGTCCGTACCCTGTGTGGTAATCAAGGAAGGAGAAATCGTCTCCAGAAACATCTTGGCCGATACATAGTCGCTCGTAATCGGGAGCTGTGTGAAAGCTTCACCTGCAAACACAATCATGGCCACTTTATCGTTGTTGAAGGTCTCCACCAGACGGGAAATCAGCTTCTTCGATTTTTCCAGACGGCTGGGAGCAACATCCTGTGCCAGCATGGAGTTTGAAATATCCAGTGCCACCACCGTTTCCACCCCCTGACGCTTCACCGTTTCCATCTTTGAACCGAACTGCGGACGAGCCAGCATGAAAATAACCATGGCCAGCGCAGAAAGCGTCAGCCAGAATTTTACGTCCGGACGATATTTCGACACATCCGGCATGAGATGTGCCAGCAACTCCGGACTACCATATTCGCGCAACTTCTTGCGACGGCGATAGTTCGAATAAAAATAGAACACAGCCAGCAAGGGCAGCACAATCAGTAAATACAAATATTGAGGTTCTCCAAATCGAAACATGACTTCTTATTTTAAGGTATTTTCTTCAAAACTGTATTCCGCAAAAGAATTTCAAGCAAGATGCTCAGGAATGCAATCAGTGCAAACACCGCATAGGCTTCTTCACGTTTGCTGAATTCCTTCACGTTCAGTTTTGTTTTTTCGAGTTTGTCAATTTCACGGTACACTTCCTTCAGCTTCGTATTGCTGGTAGCACGGAAATAGTTTCCATTAGTTGTTCCGGCAATCTGGCTCATGGTCTGTTCGTCGATTTCCACCGGCATCTGTACATACTGCACACCGGCGTACGTCTGCATCGGATAAGGTGCCGTACCGTTAGTTCCTACACCGATGGTGTACACACGGATACCAAACTGCTTGGCTATTTCAGCCGCAGTAAGCGGAGAAATGTCTCCCCGATTGTTCACACCATCCGTCAGCAGGATAACTACCTTTGACTGGGCCTTGCTGTCTTTCAGACGACTCACTGCGTTGGCCAGTCCCATACCCAGTGCCGTACCGTCTTCAATCATTCCGCGCTGTACCATGTCACAGCTCACACTCTGGAACAGATTCAACAGTACTCCGTGGTCTACTGTCAGCGGACACTGCGTAAATGCTTCTCCCGCAAAGATAGTCAGACCGATATTATCGTTCGGACGCCCGTTGATAAACTCTGCCGCTACCTGCTTGGCTGCTTCAATACGGTTCGGCTTCAAATCCTCGGCCAGCATACTGGTCGACACGTCGACCGCCAGCATGATGTCAATACCTTCAATCTCCGTGTTCTGCCAGTTATCGGTAGTTTGCGGGCGTGCCAGTACCAGCACAATCATCACAAACGTCAGAATACGAAGCACAAACGGCGCATGCAGCAAATAAATCTTCCAACTGCGCGGAGCCTTCATGTACATCCATGTGGTAGATACCTGCATGGTCGGTTCCGCCTTTTTGCGGCGCATCACGTACCACACGATATACGGAATCAGCAGCAAAAGCAGAAACAGATATTCTATATTCGCAAAAATCATAGTCTCAATTCATTATTAAATTAGAAAAAGAGGTCGATGATATGGCGCACAGACAAATACAAAGCAATCAGTGCGGCCACACCCGTAATGGCAATGCTGCACAGCAAGGCAATTCGTCCCTGTTTGGAACGCTTCTCCTCCACTTTGATTTCCGTCGGCTCCTTCTTGGCGTTCGGATCTTCCTCTATCTTAGTCTGGTTGATGAAATCTACCGCATTCACCAGGTTCATGTCGTTTTCATTCATCAGCGGCGCATATTTCGCAAACTTCACCAGGTCGGCTGTTTCAAACATCACCTTCAGGTCGTGGATAGATTCCTTGTCCTTCTCCTCCAACAGACGCTCGATAATTTCCGCAGACGTCATTTCCATGGCATTGAATCCGAAACGCTCCTTTATATATATACGGATGACATCGGTCAGCTCCGTATAATAAGCTTTCGGATCTTCACGCTTGGCCACCTTGTCTGCCTTGATGGTTTCAATCTTCTTCATGGCAGCCAAATGAGGCGGAAGTTTAGGTTCTACCTTGATAATCTTGATGATAGGCTTATTGTCACGATAGCGAATGATAAAGAAGGCAGTCACCACTCCCAAAGCAATCAGCAACAGGATAGAATATACCATCGGTGCCAAGTCTTCCCAGGTAAGAGGTACTTCCTGAATGGATTTCGGACCAAAGAACTGGTCAAGATGCAAGGTATCCACCGGAATGGAGTACACTTTCAATGCCAGGGCTTTTGAACGGTAAGCCTTATCATTGACCAGCACTTCAAACGGCGGAAGATAATACAGAGCCGAATCAAAAGAAGTCACTGTATATTCCTGTGACACCAGCCAGCGCTTGTTGTCGTTCAGCAGCTGCGTGTCGGGCTTGGCCACATCCAGAATCTCCACTCCCCTGACCAGCGTATCACGCAGCAACGGCAGGCGCAATTTCTGGTTGGCATCCATGCTGACCTGCAATTTGATTTTCGCCTGCTCACCAATAAGCAGCTGCAAGGAGTCGATAGTAGCTTCCACCGTCACCTGCTGGGCTTTCAAGCCCGTTGCACAGCATAAAATCAACACAGCACAGCAACATGCCTTTATCATTTTTGAGTAGTATAATAAGAGATGTCTCATGTCAACTGTCAGTTTCGTTTTGCAAATAAATTCAGCAATGCCTTCACATAATCCTGATCTGTACGTACAGATACAGAATCCACATTGCTGTGAGTAAATGTGTCATTCAGCTTCTGCTGCTTTTCCTTCCACCAGGCATGATGTGCATTACGCAATGCCTTTGATGAAGTATCAATCCACTGCTCATGACCGGTTTCCGCATCACGCACGTGCATCAGTCCCACGTCCGGAAGTTCTTCCATACGACGGTCGTACACCTGCACAGCCACCACATCATGTTTCCGGTTGGCAATCGTCAACGCATTCTGGAAATCACGTTCGTCAATAAAGTCGCTCAGCATAAAGGCCGTACAGCGTTTCTTCAGCACATTCGTCAGGTACTCAATGGCACACTGCAAATTGGTGCGCTGACTTTCCGGCTTGAAATCAAGCAGCTCACGAATAATATACAGAATATGCTTGCGGCCCTTCTTGGGAGGGATAAATTTCTCGATACGGTCGGAAAAGAAAATCACACCGATTTTATCATTGTTCTGAATGGCGGAAAAGGCGATTGTAGCCGCAATCTCCGTCACCATTTCTTTCTTCAGCTGCTGAATGGTACCGAAGTCCAAACTGTTGGACACGTCCACCAGCAACATGACCGTAAGTTCACGTTCTTCCTCAAAGACTTTCACGAATGGTTTGTCGAAGCGAGCGGTCACATTCCAGTCAATATCGCGCACGTCATCCCCATACTGATACTCGCGGACCTCTGAAAAGGCCATACCACGCCCTTTGAAGGCCGAATGATACTGACCGGCAAAAATATTGCTCGAAAGTCCCCGGGTCTTGATTTCAATCTGACGGACACGCTTTAAAAGTTCACTTGTCTCCATTCCTTTAATATTTGACCGTGTTCCTCTGGGGCAACCAAAGGAACACAGCTTAGTCATTTATAATCATGCAGCCTTCCGACTGCGAATAAAAGCCGACGGGAACTCTCTTCCCCGTCTGCAACCGTTACAGGTATCAATGAATCAGGGCACTTCAACCTTGTTCAGAATCTTGCTGACGATTTCATCAGAAGTCACGTTGGTAGCTTCTGCTTCATAAGTCAGACCGATACGGTGACGAAGCACGTCATGAGCCACGGCTCTCACATCTTCCGGAATCACGTATCCACGACGTTTGATGAAAGCGTAACTACGTGCAGCCAGTGCCAGATTAATAGAAGCACGAGGAGAACCTCCAAAGCCAATCAAGCCCTTCAGTTCTTTCAAGTCGTATTTTTCCGGATAACGGGTAGCAAATACGATATCTGCAATGTACTGTTCAATCTTTTCATCCAGGTATACCTGACGAACCACTTCACGGGCAGCAATAATGTCTTCAGTCTTCAAAATAGGACGAACTTCCGTACGCTCTCCGTTGATGTTCTGACGGATAATCTTCTTTTCTTCTTCCAGCTTCGGATAATCAATAATCACCTTCAGCATGAAACGGTCTACCTGTGCTTCAGGCAACGGATAAGTACCTTCCTGCTCAATCGGGTTCTGCGTAGCCATTACCAGGAAAGGCTTCGGAAGTGCAAAAGTCTGCTTACCCAGTGTCACCTGACGTTCCTGCATGGCCTCGAGCAAGGCACTCTGTACTTTAGCCGGTGCACGGTTAATTTCATCGGCCAGTACAAAGTTGGCAAAAACCGGTCCTTTGTTGGCAACGAACTGCTCATCCTTCTGACTGTAAATCATCGTACCGATAATATCGGCCGGCAGCAAGTCAGGAGTAAACTGCACACGACTGTATTTTGAATCGATCAATGAAGCAAGGGTTTTGATTGCCAAAGTCTTTGCCAATCCCGGAACACCTTCCAGCAGAATATGTCCGTCGGAAAGCAACCCAATCAATAAAGATTCGATAAGATGTTTTTGACCTACGATTACCTGATTCATTCCCTCCATCAGGTTTGTCACAAACGCGCTCTGGCGTTCGATTCGTTCATTCAATTCACGAATGTCAATAGCTTCAGCCATAATTTTCTTCTATTTTAGTTCTCTTTTTTTTCATTAAAAAATGCCCTTTCAGAACATATATCCAAAAAGACACCCCAAAATTAAGGTATTCCCTTAACAGGCACAATAAATTTTGATAAAAAAATATAGACGGGGTTCGCCTTTTAAGGCTTATTGAACTAAAGAAAATTAAAAAGGCCTTGTTTGAATTGAAACAAGGCCTCTCGTTATTTTTTAGGAGTAAGTTGCGGAATCTGAATTGTGGTACCCACCGGCACGTTATCCGGATTCTTGATAATAGCCTTATTGTGCTTCACCAGATAAGGCCACAGTTTTTTATTTCCGTAGAATTTCAGGGCCACACGTACCAGGCTCTCCCCTGGTTTAAGGGTATATGAGCCCTGACTTCCAGTTATCTGGTATTCAACCGTATCGGCTAAGGTTTCCCTTTTCGGTACAGACGTAGATGCTACGGGAGTTTTTTCTTCTTTCTTCGCGACGGTTTTCAAGGTATCCTTCTTCTGCACCAAGGAAGAATCCGTTTTTACGACTAAAGTATCAGCCAACTGCAAGGAGTCCGAAACCACAACAGGTGCAGGCGTTTTCTGTGTTTCGTTCATCAACTTCTCTACCACCTGTTCCGGAATATAGCGTCGGCCCGAGGTCAATACCCATGTCACGATTCCTCCTATGAAAATACCTGCCAGCAAGATGGAGGCAATCATACACCACGGCACATTGGCTTCTTTCCCTGATGGAGTCAGATCAGCAGCGGGAATCCTTTCTTCCTTTTCAGGCAACGTATCTTCCTGCTTTTCTTTCACCTCCTCTTTCTCAGAAACCACCTTCTCCGTTATTGACGCCTGAACAGGTTCCTCTTCTATCGGAGAAGCAGCTTCCGTTTGTGGCAATACTTCATCAGTTTCTTCCGTAGCCGGTTCTGTTGGAGATTCAATTACCACATCGGTTTCTCCGGCCTTCTCTTCCTCGGTTACTGTCTCTTGAGCTTCCACCCCGGTTTCGCCCTCAGGCAAGTCAGTAAAATGCACTTCATCTTTCAGCAGTACCGGCTGGAAATGCGCAAAAGGCTTATTCACCAAATCCTTCAATCCGGTTTCCGGGATAAACGAAACACGCGTATGTGATTGGCTATCCGTAGTTTCCTGTCCGCTGGGAATCGTTTCTTCAGTAGCGTCTACCGTAATCAGTTTAAACGTACCCAGGCCTTTCACCTTTACATACTTGTCCCTTGCCAAAGCTTCTTCTATCAATGACAGAAATTCCTTGGCAAAAAGCGCCGCATCAGCCTGGCTCAACTGGCTTTTGCGAGCAAATAAATCCACAAGTTCATGTAAAGTTATTTTATCATTCATCCGACAAGACGTTTTTAACCCTTCCTTTTAACGAAGTAGCCGACTTAAAACTGACAGCCAGTTCGGGAGGTACCAGAAAGCGCTGTTTGGTGACGGGATTCACAGAAATATACTCCATCTTTTTCTCCACCTCAAACGAGCCGAAATCCTGTAGCACCACCGTCTTATTCTCCTGTAAAGACTGCGACACACACTCCGTGAAAGAAGCCAGCAAAGACGCTGTTTCCTTTTCGGTTTTCTCCAAACGACGGGAAAGTTCTTCTATGAATTCCTTGTTGGTCATTTTATTTTACGATTGTAGCATACAAATCAAAATCATCTGCATCGTACACCTTTACCCGATGGAAACTGCCGATTCTCAGACGGTGATTTTCCACCTTTATCAATACCTCCGGATCGACTTCCGGTGAATCAAACTGTGTACGGCCGATATAATAATCACCTTCCTTACGGTCAATGATTACCTTGAATTCCTGTCCAATCTTGCGATGAGACAAGTCGGCAGAGATTTCCTGCTGCAATTCCATCAGTTTATCCAGGCGCTGCTGCTTGACTTCCTGCGGAATCTCATCTTTATAATGCTTGGCAGAATAGGTGCCCTCTTCTTCCGAATAGGCAAATGCACCCATACGATCGAAACGTGCCGTACGGACAAATTCCATCAGTTCCTCAAAATCCTGATCCGTTTCACCCGGATGACCTACCATCAATGTAGTACGCAAATGAATGCCAGGCACCTCCTTACGGAACTTCTCTATCAACTGATAGGTTTCTGCCTTCGTCACATGGCGACGCATCTTTTGCAGCATGTTATCGCTGATATGCTGCAAGGCAATGTCCATATACTTACATATGTTATCGTTTTCACGCATCACGCGGAACAAATCTTCCGGGAAATGAGCGGGATAAGCATAATGCAGACGAATCCATTCCACACCCGGGATATGTGCCATCTGTTCTATCAGATCCGGCAACATCTGTTTTTTATACAAATCCACTCCGTAATAGGTCAGTTCCTGTGCAATGACCTGAAATTCTTTCACCCCTTCGGAAACCAGCAAGCGCACTTCGTCCAGAATTTCTTCCATAGGACGAGACACATGTTTACCGGTAATGATAGGAATGGCGCAATAAGAACACTTGCGGTCGCAACCTTCTGATATTTTCAGGTATGCATAATGCTTCGGAGTCGTCAGATGACGCTCAATGGCAAATTCAGAATGATAGGCCTTTCCTAAATCGGCCAAAAGTTCATTCCAGTTGAACTTCCCATAGAATTTGTCGACCTGCGGAATCTCCATCTGCAAGTCCTTTAGGTAACGTTCCGACAGACAACCCATTACATACAGTTTTTTCAAGCGTCCCTCTTCCTTTGCCTGACAGAACTCCAGAATCATGTTGATAGATTCCTCCTTGGCATCACCTATAAAGCCACACGTATTGATAACGGCAATTTCTCCCTGCGGATGGTCGCTGTCATGTGTCACCTTGTAGCCGCTAGCTTCCAGCTGTTTCATCAGCTTTTCGGAATCTACCAGATTTTTCGAGCATCCTAAAGTAATTATATCGATTGTATTCTTTCTCATTTTTCAGTGGTTGAGCCAAACAATGAATCCACGAACTCACGGCGACGGAATATCTGCAAATCTTCCATGCCTTCTCCCAGACCGATGTATCTTACCGGAATCTTAAACTGGTCGGAAATTCCAATCACTACTCCACCCTTGGCCGTTCCGTCAAGTTTGGTGATAGCCATGGCGGTTACTTCTGTAGCCAAAGTAAACTGTTTGGCCTGTTCGAATGCATTCTGTCCGGTAGAGCCGTCCAGCACCAGCAACACTTCATGAGGTGCATCGGGTACCACCTTTTTCATCACGTTCTTGATTTTTGTCAGCTCGTTCATCAAACCAATCTTATTGTGCAAACGTCCTGCCGTATCAATGATTACCACGTCAACATTATTAGCCTTGGCAGAACTCAGCGTATCAAAAGCTACTGAAGCAGGGTCAGCTCCCATTTTCTGTTTTATTACCGGTACACCCACACGTTCTCCCCAGATGTCAAGCTGCTCTACAGCTGCGGCACGGAAAGTATCTGCGGCACCCAGATAGACCTTTTTCCCGGCTTTTTTAAACTGATAAGCCAGTTTACCGATGGTCGTCGTTTTTCCTACTCCGTTCACGCCTACCACCATAATCACATAAGGAGTCTTATCCTGAGGCACATCAAAATCGGCAGCATCCACCGTATTGTTTTCCATCAGCAACGCCGCAATCTCCTCACGAAGGATATTGTTCAGCTCCTGTGTATTCACATACTTATCCTTTGCCACTCTGGTTTCAATGCGCTTGATAATGTTCAGCGTAGTTTCTACTCCCACATCAGACGTAATAAGCACTTCTTCCAGATTGTCCAGCACCTCGTCATCCACCTTTGATTTTCCGGCCACCGCACGTGCTATTTTTCCAAATACACTTTCTTTGGTCTTAGACAATCCTTTGTCTAATGTTTCTTTTTTTTCCTTTGAGAAAAAACTAAAAAATCCCATACAACTTACTTTTATCAGTTTCTGACACAAAGATATAACTATTCTCGCTTTCACACAAAAAAAGTTCCTTCCATATTTAAATGAAAGGAACTTTTATTTAGCATTTTATATCTCAAAAGATAAATTATTTCTTGAAGAAGTCCTGTACTTTTTCGTTAGGAACCATTTGTTCGTCAAAAACGTAAGCACCAGTTTTCGGAGACTTAACCATTTTGATAACCTTAGTATAAGAACGTCCTTCTTTACCTGTCTGAAGGGTTGCGACTGTTTTCTTTGCCATGGGTTATAATTATTTAATTTCTTTGTGAACTGTTACTCTTTTCAAAATAGGATTGTACTTCTTAAGTTCCAATCTTTCAGTGGTATTTTTTCTATTTTTTGTTGTAATGTAACGAGAAGTTCCCGGCATACCACTAT
>OGML01000024.1_pt1 | contig 135850 bp, 115 predicted proteins | sample 1572951 | NCBI WGS metagenome assembly OGML01 (sample SAMEA2581883, study PRJEB24529) | metagenome | biome: Human gut stool | place: China | collected 2011 | reverse complement strand
CACAGGTTCGAGCCCTGTTGTTCCCACCAAAATAAAAAGGATACCTACAAGGTATCCTTTTTATTTTTATGTAATTAGATGTAATGCTCGAAACTGTGACAAGATACTCCAAATTCTGCGAACAACGAGAGCAAAGAATTTGGGAAAAACAGTTCGGGGAACTGTTTTGTAGTATCTTTGTTTCTTATAAGAGCCCTGTCCAATTGTTTCCTTTTTGTTTATGGGCGAGAATTCTGCTCGAACCTGTGACGCGTCCTCGTCGTCGCAAGTTCCATATCGTTCAAAATAACTTTAAGTTATTTTTCGCTCATTCCACTGCTCCGCCTCTCAAAATCTGTCGTACAGCAGTGCGTCAGATTTTGTATTACTTTTAAATCAGTTTATCGACAGTATAAAAGCCATCGGTTTTTAACCGATGGCTTTGTTTTATGTCAACCAAAATCTTATGCTGCTTACACCTTTATTTTATTAGTTTATAAAAAGCAAAAGGAGACGGTATTTCTACCGTCTCCCGAAGCTTTATTTCAATGTCAAACTAAAAGCGATTGCTTAGTCTAAGCCTCCGTCGCCTTCTTCTCTACCGCCTGTTGAGGTAGTTATAACATCATAAGTCTTAAACTCATCAATCTGTGACATTGGCTTTGTGTAAAGCTCTTTCATTGGTTTTCCTCCTAAATTTACCGGTGCCTTACCCCCCACCCGTAAAGGCAGAGGGAAAGCACTAATAAATTATAATTTGTTATGCATAAGTGTAAGATTCAATGTTAGACATAGTTGTCTTTAATGAGCCATCAGAAGCCTTTGTAATAACAAATGCTCTTGCTGATACCTTACCGTCCTTCTTAGCAAGACCATATCTAAGAGCGATATCTTGTGCAGAATTCTTGGTATAAAGAATCTTTACAGTGCCTGCATTAGCAGCTGCACCCTTATTGCCAACATTTTCAAGTGTGAGTTCAGAATCTGCTAAGTTCTTACCATATACAAAGCCCTGCTGAACTACTGTTTCGCCAGGAGCAACATTACGAGTTGCAGCAAATGAAACCTGAACAGAATCAGCAATTTCATTTACGCCTGTAATTACAACTGTTGTTTCCTTCTTTACAGCAGTCATTTCAGCTTCAAGGCTCATATCAGAACCGCAGAAGAATGTGTAAGTATCGCCATAACCAACTACTGTACCGTCAGCTAACTTCCAAGCTTCAGCACCGTCCTTATGAACGCTAACCTTAGCATCGTAAGCAACTTGAGCCGGGCTTGCTGTTTCTACACCGTCTACTGTGAGAGTAGCATCTTCAGGAACTGTTACTGTATACTTAGCAACATCGTCCTTCTTATACTGAGCATAGATTGTAGCACCGTCTGTGAGTTTGCTGATTTCTTCCTCAGTCATTGACCAACCGGTGAATGTGTAACCGGTAATCTTTGGAGCATCCGGAATTGTGATAGCTGAACCATTAGTAACAGGCTGTGTAGAAATTACATTGCCGTATGGGTCAACAAATACTACTGTAAATGTTTCATCAACCTTTTCAGCAAATACTGCTTCGTAAGTGATGTCAGCAGCTGCAGCTGTTTTAAATGTTGCTTCGTCAGAAACAATCTTGTTACCAACTTTCCAACCTACGAATTCGCCTGTTTCGTTATTAGCTTTAGCAGTAAGAACTACATCGTCACCAACTGCAAGTCTTGCGTTAGCACCGTTTGTAGCATCAGCACCGTTAAGAGTTGTTGTGCCAAGTTTTGTTGAAGCAACTGTTACAACTACACCTGCATCAAGCTTAGCAACTGCATCTTTAAGAGCAGCTGTTGCAGCGTCTACATCTTCCTGTGTTGTGTAAGCTTCAACTGTAGTCTGAGCATTAGCCTTAAGAGCTTCTGCTACCTTTGCGTAAGAAGCTGCTGTGAAATCATCAGCTTTTACATTCTGTGCAGCTTCAAGTGCATTATAGTATTCTGTACCGTTAAGCTTATCAATAGGAAGTGTTGATACATGACCACAAACTGGGCAAGTAGCTGTCTTAGAACCTTCTACCTTAATTGTAGGCTGAGTAACGGTTTCGTAATTAAGAGTACAACTATCTTGTGTGTCGTTACCAACTTCAGTAAATACAAAACCATCCTGTGACCATGTATAAGTTGTTGTTGTATGAGTGCCGTCCTTATTATCGGTAACCTTAGCAGGAGTGTTATCAAAGTTAACAGGTGTTTCGCCCTTATTAACAGTTTGAGGTTTAGATGTACCGTCAATGAAGTTATAAGTATAAGTTTCAGTTGTAGGATTAGCTACAAGACCTTCAACTGCAGCTTTAAGTGCAGCTGTTGCAGCGTCTACATCATCCTGTGATGTGTAAGCACCAACTGTTGCTTCATCATAAGCAGCAAGTGCTTCTGTTACCTTAGCATAAGAATCTGCTGTATACTTAGAAGCATCAACATCCTTTGCAGCCTTGAGTGCATCTCTGTAATCATTACCGTTAAGCTGAGCAATTACAGTACCTGTTACGATTGTTTCGCCGCAAACATTACATACTGTGTCACCTGTGTTACCAGGATTGTTGATTGTAGGTTTAGTAGCGTTTACAACCTTTGTATCAGCGTGGTCACATACAAGCTTATCAATTGGGTTTGTATAAGTATTGCCACAATTTTCAGTACATGTGTAAACATCATAACCTGCTTCTTTATAAGTAGCGTCCTTATGGTCAGTTACTACGAATTTACATTCAGGGTTTGTTACTACTGCTTCTTCAGTATAAGCAGCGTCAGCTGTTGCAGCTACAACTTCAGGCGTCCACTTGTAACTTGTTATTGAGTGATGAGTTGAATCAGAAGCAACAGGTTTTGTTGTTGGTGTGTTAGTAGGAATTGTTGGCATTTCGCCATCTTTTACAATTTGAGTGGTAGGTTCACCACCATTAAGTGTAAATGTGATTGTGTGAGTTGATGGTTTAGGAGCTTCTTTAAATTCATTGAAGCCCATGAAAGTTGATTTTTTTGAACCTGGCCATTCAGTATCGCCTGTGTTAGTATTTGTTTTTGTATCCCACATATTTTTAGCATATGTTGTAAGTTTAGGAATCATAGTGCCATCACTGTTTGGACCTACATATGAAAAGCTCTTTACATTTGTAGGATTATAAATGTGGAACTGGATAGGATCGTTTGTTACGATTTTAAATACGAATGTAGCAACAGGAATTGCATTTGTATAAGTATAACCTGATGCTTCACCTGTTGTAGGGTCTACAAATAAACCGTCAGGATCTGCAACTGAAGTGGTATCAACATTTGGCCAAGACCATGTATAATCAAGTACATTGTACTTGCCATCTTCTTTATTAGCAATAATCTGTGAAGAGTTTGAACCATCTGTTGTGAATGAAGATTTGCTTACGCCTTCTTCACAAAGTGAATATAAAGGAAGGTAAGATAAACCACCTTTACCTTTTTCCCAAGTACCCTTAGCAGCTGCTCTTTCAGTTTCAGTACCGAGCTTATAAACGTTCTTTCTGCCTGATTTATAAGAATAAATACCGGCAGGTTCAATAGAATCACTGAACTGAACTTGTGCCAAGATTGATGAAAGAACTTTGATGTTTTCAACAGCAACTGTCATTGTGAAATAATCACCGACACCGAGCTGAACATCATTTTCGAGTGTAGGAAATGCATTATCGATTGCACTGTTAAATGTATTTGCCTTATCCTTGCTAATAGTAAGTGTACCTGAAGTAGTGTTACCATTAACAACTGTGTAATTATAATCTACCGGCGCGCCATAAAGTGAAGCATAAGAGCCAAACTTTTCTGAACCTGTGCCACAGGTTGAATAATCAGTATAATTAGTTGCATTATCCTCTACGAATGTACCAAAATACATTTTCAAATTTGGTTCATAATCGCCAGGTGCTGCAAGTGCTGTGAAAGGTACTGATAAAACAACCATAAGAACTGACAAAATGACAGCAATTGCCTTTTTGAAAGTTTTATTCATTTTCTTTCCCCCTATTTAATTCAAAGTTACATCAGCGTATTTAACTTCATTACCAAAGAATGTAAAAAATGTAAGCTTATCTAAACCATCAATTGCATTATCTTTGTTAAAGTCGCAGTAAAGATTATAATCTTCTGCACCACCGGAAAAAGCTTCATAAAACGAAAGCTTATCCAAGCCATCAATACTGCCATCGTGGTTATAGTCGCATATTGCAATACTTACCGATGAAACATCCTTTGATTCAGAAACTACTAATGTAACCGTTCTGTCAATAGTGGTTTCACCACTGATTAACATTTTGTACTCACCTGCCGGAATATCGGCAAGTGTATAATCACCGTTTGAATCTGTAACTGCAGTTGCAACGGTTGAATCATCTGCAGTTTTAACCGTAAGATTTATACCGCCAATACCGGTATCACTTGCACCTCCATCAAGGGAAGTAGCAATAGCAATCTTACCTGTTATATCACAACCCGGACCTTTCGGTGAAACATCACAGGTCATAAGATATAAAGAACCGTCATAATCATCGGCTTGGTTAACGAGAGCATACTCATCCTTAAGCCCATCATTATAATCCGTTAAAACAAAAGTCTCATTCGGGCTGGTTGAAACTGAAATTACATTTGATGCATCACATTTATTAGCAAAAGCAACTGAAAAAGTTGCAAGCAATGTGCCATCACTATTGATTGCTGAACAAGAGTCAGAATCAGAAACAAAGCCAAACACCAAATTTGAATTTTGTGTAATAGTTCCCATTGACGAAATGCCGGCGATATTATTAGAAAGAAGCGACTTTGCCGCTGTATCAACAGTAGCATCTGCACTGTACTTTGCAGTTACCTGCACAACCGATAACTCGGAAACACCTTCTAAATAGAAGTTTACATCGTAAGTACCGGCAGGCAATTTATCACCGTCATATTGTTTTCCGTCAGAGTCTGTATAAGTGCAATAAACATTTGGCTTTTCACTGCCAACAGTTGCACCGTATGAAGTATTAGGAAGGCACACGAAAAGTGCAATAAGCACCAAGAAAGTAAGTGTACCAATTACAGCACCTATTCTCTTTTTAACAAATGCGTTTTGCATAGGTGTTACCTCCTTGCCAAGTAAATAAAATTTCGGGAGAGACGAGAGCGCATACAACACCAAATCAAACCTCGGTTATAAAAACGCAAAAGCGTAAAAGCAAGCTTTGAAGAAATGATATTGTAATATCAGGGATAAACAGTGACTAAACGCAATCGCCTTTAACCTCCCAACCCTTAAAACAGGGCCGGTATATAAACGGGGATCACCCGATCATATCGAATTTATAATAAAGTAACCATTATAATAAACGGTTACATATCAGGGGTATTGCTACCCCTGATATGATTTAATTTAATTAGTCGAGAGCAAGTGCTGCGTACTCAACTGTCTTACCATAGAAGGTAAAGAATGTAAGCTTATCTAAGCCGTCAATTGCATTATCCTTATTATAGTCACAGTAGAGATCATAAGCGTTTGAACCGCCGGAAAATGCAGTGTAGAATGTAAGCTTATCCAAGCCATCAATAACACCATCACCGTTGTAATCACAAATACATACAGGAATTTCAACATTTGAAATATCTGCTGTACCGGTGAGTGTTACGGTTCTGTCAATAGTTACATTTTCTCTATGAACAGTAAGTGATGTTGTACCAACTGGAACAGTAGCAGTGAATGAACCGTCAGCTGCCGAAGTAGCAACTACTTCGCCGTTTGCGATAACATCAATTCCTGCAACACCTGTTGATGATTCAGTACCGTCAACATTTGCTGCAATAAGAACCTTACCGCTTACAGTGATTGTATCAGCTGCTGCCTGCTTAACTGAAGGAGCAATTGTTACATCGCCATCAACCTTATATTCATAAGGGAATGCATTAACTGTTACCTTTTCACCGTTGATTGTAAGTTCATTAACAACTTGGAAACCTTCAGCTGCCTTAACATCAATTGTGATTGTTGAGCCGGTTTCTACTGAAACAGGAGCTGAGTAATCAACACCATTGATTGTTACAGTAGCACCTTCAACAGCATTAACTGTTACAGTGCTGTTTGTAGTTTCAGCAGGAGCAAGAGCAATCTCTGCAGCCTGAAGTTCTGTATCAACAGTGTAGATATTTGTAAGTGAAGCATCGTAGCCCTTCTTATCAGAAAGAACAAAGTTAGCTGGATCCTTATGAGCATAATCGCCGTGACCATACTGTGCAAGAGCAACTGCTGCTGCAAGAGCTCTGACATATCTGGTCCATGATTCTGCAGAGTAAGAACCATCGTTTACAAGCTTACCTTCAGCATCCCACTTACCAAAGCGAGGAGCGTTTGCGCCTGTTGTCTTTGAAACTGAAGCTTCAGTTGTTACAGTCTTACCGTCTTCAGCATAAACAGCCTTAGTAGCTGTAAGAGTTGAATAGATGTTGCCTGATGCACACTTAATTTCTTTTTCAAGCTGTGCACCCTGGTAACCACGCTCAACAGCTGCGCTTGCAAAGATATTGAAAAGTCTGGTATATTCAGCTACTGCTGCTGATGAAAGTGATGAATGAGTTACATAAGTATAAGACTTTCCGTTGTCAATGCAGTTTTGTACAGTTGATGCTGCACTTGCAGGAGAAACGCCTAATTCCTTCTTAACTGCATCTTCAGTTTTAGCCTCTCCGGTAGCTTCATCAATTACCGGTTTGCCATCTTTACCTAAAACAACTTTATCATAATGATATTCAAGATCAACAGTAAAGTTCTTTTCAATGTTTCTGGCAATGTCAGTCATCTTAGAGAATGTTAAGATGTTAAAGTTTGTGTCATTAAGACCGGTTCTTGCAACAGAAATGTTTTTGAATGCATTATCTGCAGCCGGCTTAAGTGTGTCATTCATAATGCTTGTTACATAGTTGATTCTATCAACAGCCTTTGCAACAGCACCACGGTTATCAACGATTGAACCGTCAGACTTAACTTCGTTAGGAACGATAGTATAATCTGTTACAGGGAACTTACATGACCAATCTTCATTTGAGTTAACCTTCTTGCCATCGGCATCACGGTATACATACTGAACCTGGTTGTAAAGAAGATTACCCTGTGAGTCAGTTGCCTGAGTTTCAGTAGGCATCTGGCAAGGATTACCTTTTGCGGTAATAGCATTGTCCCAAGTTGTTTCATAAACAACTGAGTTAGCAAGATAGTATTTACCATCTGCATTCTTAATTACTTTGATTCCGGCTTGGTCTGTTGTACGAACGCTTCCATTATCATCAGAAAGAGCTAATGGTGAATAGATTGGCATTGTACCTGCAGCATCGAAGTAGTAAACGCCTGCAACACCGCCGACTTTACCTGAACCGTCAGCAAGAGCTTCGCCACCAACATAAGCGTTAGCCAAAACATCCTTTGGAATTGTATATTCTTTTCCTTTAGATGTTACTGTTGGAGCAGATTTTGTATAAGGAACATAAGCTAAATCGCCAAACTTTGATGTAACTTCTTTAGTTGTTGCTGTGAGCTGAGTCTTATTGTTAATGCTCTGTGCAAAAGCAATTGTCATAGCAGATGACTTAATAGAAAGTACATTAAGAAGAGCCTGCTTAGCTTGCTCGAAAACAGCTGAGTTAGTAAAGTCAGAAGGCTTATACTGTGATACAAGTGATGCCAAATTATCATAAGCAGTATTCATACCGCTGAGCTGGCTAGTATCACCTACAAGGATAGTAAAGTGAGCATAAGCTGACTTAGAACCATTGTAGATACACATATCAACCGGATATTCGCCGCCTTGAATGTTGGTTTCACCATCATAACGGAACGGTTGAACTTCAAGAGCAGATGCATTTGGAATCTCCTTCTTCTCACTTTCAATGTAGAAACCAGGAACTTTGGTGTTACCCATTGAAACAATGTTGAAGAGGTTATCGTAGTTAATCTGACCACCATTGTTCTGCAAATAAACTGATTCGTAAATATCACCGTCACCAACATGGTAACCTGCGATAATGTTTTTAGCAATAGCTTCAGAAAGAGTGTAAACTACATGAGTTCTTGTCTGAATAGCCTTAATATTTTCAGCTGAAGTACCATCCGGGTTAGTTTGAGCTTTAACTGCTTCGATTTCATCGCTTGTGTAACCCTTATAATAAGTAATTTTATCGCTGTTACCTGCTGTTGCTTCTGTTACCTCGTTACGGTTCCATTCACCGAATTCACCTGAACCAGGAGTAGTTTCAACACGGTAGTCATACATATTATACTTAAGAAGGTTACCGTTTGTCTTATCCCAAGCAGGGATAGCGTTTTCACTGGTGATGTTTACTGTTGTATAAGCAGCATTTTTATCATACTTTGTTACAACATTATTTGCATCAAGTGTGTTTGACTGATAATTTGAATCTTCATCATAGAAGTAGATACCGTCAACTGCTTTTTTACCGCCTAAAACCTTATTTCTGTTACTTCTATATCTGATTGAATATGTTGAAATATCAGCAAGGTTTGATGAATCAAGTACCATGTATTCAGGATAGTTAGCAAGAAGAGTATTATCCTTACTAAATGTAGATGTTGATTTTACATAAGCACCCTCAACACCAACTGTTTGATCAGCTTTATTTGTATCATGCAAGAACTGCTTGTTACTATTATACATAGCTTCTTTCCAACCTGTTGCGGTTGTCATATACTTATAAGCTGAAACATTGTTATCAGCTGCAACAACTGTGCCATCTTTAAGTACGATGTCATATACAAACTGAACTTCAACTACATTTGATTCTCCTGCTGATGAATTGAAAGTAATAGGAAGTTTAGGTGTTACTATTGTTTCGTTCGGAGCAATAAGACCTGATTTAAGTTGAGATGTAATATCAGTTTTTTCGTTGTTACTGCCAATATAAGTTGCTGACTTAAGCTTGTAATAGTAACGAGAAAGTTGAACAAGCTGTCCATTAGAGATATATGCACGGTTAAGACCTGTGCAGTTATTTGTAAATGAAACTGTGTCGCTGCAATCGCCGCCTGCTGTTGTCTTCATAGAAGGTGTAGCAAAGCTTGCTGAAGCAGTCTTAAGCTGCTGAGTTCCGATTGGAGTGATAGCTTCAGGAACGAAAGAGTTAACTGCTGAAAGAGCAAAGAAAATACCTCTCATTACTGAATCGCCATACTTGTTAGCATTACCCTTGGTGCTGTCTGCACCATAACCGGTGAATTCAACAAAGTTGCAAATAGCCTTTTGGATTGCACCGATGTCAGTACCGCCGGTACCTGCAAGAGTGCCAACCTGAAGTAAATCATCAAATGGCTTGTTGTCACCGTTTGACTTAGGAACTACGGTTGTGAAATTCTGCGGCTGTGAAGAATAACGCTTACCGAAGAGACCGTTGATAAGGTCAGCAAGCAAATCATAAACAGTATTTACAAAACCTTTTGACTGAATTGGTTCAGCAGATACGATTGTGATAAGTTTGTAAACGAAATTAGATACACCACAGAAACCGCTGTCTTTCTTATCTGCAATATTAAGAATTGAAAGAACTACATCGTTCCAGATAAGGTCATGTGAATCGAACTTACCGTATTCCTTGCCTTGGAGTGTACCAAGAACAGGGAAGAACTTGTTAGCGACTTTATCAATATTTTCCCAAAGGTCATTTGTAAGAGCACTGTTACCGTTTTCATCGCAAATACCGAGAAGAGCTGCAACACCCATTGCTCTTTCACCTGAGTTAGTTGACTTCTTCATTGAGTAATCTCCACCGTAGTAAAGAACTACTGAATTCAAGAGGTCAAAAATTGTAGCACTTGAATTAACATCTTCGTTTTCTGTCTTCCAAGTTTTGCCTTGGTATGATACAGGAACATATCCTTCAAGTACATATGCAACTGCATCACGAGCCATAGGAAGAATTGTACCTTCAAGTGTTGCGGTGATTGTACCGTCATTGGCTACATTTACAAGTGATGAATAATCCTTATTAGGAAGTACGTATGATAAGTATTCTTTAAGGCATACATAAGCAACTGCTTCTGCATCCTTACAACCATCCCATTCTGCTGGGTGGATAATATCTTGAAGTTTGCCTGCACCAAGGTTAACCTGGCCGATACAAGCAACAAGCATAGGAACCATTGCTGATTCAAGATTTGCTTCTGAAAGAACAGCATTAGTACCGTTAGCATCATAGAATGCCTTGAGAATGTTAGCGTCAGTAGCATCTGCTGTGTACTGAACCATCTTAAGTGCATTGCCAACGAGTGTTGAAGTGATTTTCCTGATTGTTGCATCATTGATTGATTCAACACCGTCTGCCTTTGTAGTTTGAGATTTTGCCATTTCCGGACGATTGCCGATAATGTTATCTCTTTGTGGGAACAAATCATTAACTGCTGCAACAAGTGCATCGTTAAAGCCTGCTACCATTGAACCGTAATTTGAATATTCATTATTAAAGAAATCGTCAATATTCTTTGTTCCGGTTTGTGCAAAGTAAAGGTTGATAGGACCTGTTTGCATATTGAAACCGTAGTCAGCAAGAGGACTGTATCTTAACTTAGCAAAGAGCTTTGTTTCATCAATATCTGACCACTTGCCTTTTGATGTTTCAGCAGCTGCACGGTCAAATGAAAGCTGTTCCTTAGCTTTTGCAATAAAGTCATCTGCTGATTTATCGCCATAAGCTTCGTAATTAGCTTCAGCCCATTGGTTAATCTTTTCCTGTGTATAGTTAGAAGCAATATCGCTTGAATTCCATTGACCCTTTTGGTCGAAATAATAATAGTATGCATTATCAAGATTTCTGTCACCCTGGGTGTTTACATGGAGAAGCTTGATTGAACCCTTGAGAACTGTATCCCAAGCAAGATCAAGTGCTTTATAACCGAATTTGAAAAGAGAATCGGTTGGCTTAAATGTAATCTTTGTTGTTTGCTCTGTTGCATAACCGTTTTTATCCGGATGTCCATAAGCAAAAAGAAGAACATTAAGCGGATTGCCGTCATCATCTTTAAATTCGCTTGAATATACAAGGTTAGGGTCATAACCGAGTTTAGCAGCGGCTGTTGCATAATCCGAGCCTGACTTATTCATTTCAGCCTTGATTTCAAGATAACGAGTAGCTGATGTGTTCTGAATAGGCTTGAGTGAGCCATCTTCGTTCTTTTCATTATATTCTTGGTTATATGTAACGAGAACGCTTATCTTCTGAAGAAGCTCGGTAGAGAGCTTATCGAAAAGCTGGTCATCATATACCCATTGGGTTTTACCACTCTTGAAATCATTGATTTCATCCTGTGTATACCATTTAGTATAGTTGAAAATAAGCTGCTGAACAATGTTATAAACAAGGTTTTTAGCATAACTTTCATCGCTGAAGCCTAATGGACCTGCAAGAAGCTTGTAGATATTAACCGCACTCTTAAGAACACCGAGGTTGAAATCACCTCTTAATACCTGACCGAGTACATCCTTACCGGCATAGTCAGCTGAGTTGATTTGAAGAAGAGCAAGAGCTCTCTTAACAATCTCAGTTGATGAATAGTTTTCTCTTGTAACATGCCAGAAATTCTTGCTGGCATCACTTGAAGCTAATGATTTAAGCTGAATGTTACCTGCATCACCAACATAACTACCATACTTAGAAAGAAGACCTGCAACACTCTCAAGTGTAAGCATTACATCATCAACGCTGTCAAGCTTAACTGTTAAGGTATATTTAATAATACCGAACGCGTTGATATTAAGATGCTTATTAGCGGCATCCCATGTCATATAAGCTGTAACACTGGATGGGAGATTTGCAAGAAGGTTGTAAACTGTTGGAGCAACTGTAGGAAGCATAAGGTCCGCATAGTCAAGCAATGCTGTTGCGGCTTGTTCATCGGAAAGAATATTCCAAGCAAGGTCGTTATATTCTAACGCATCATCTGTATACTGCTTTTCTGAACTAACAGGTGCAGCGTGAGCTGAAAATGCACATGTTAAACAAGAAGCAGCCATAAGAACAGCCATAAACAACGCAAGCAGCTTATGGGAAAACTTTTTTGCTTTCGTTTTCATTTTTTACCTCCGTAAAATTTTAAAAAATTTAAAGTGAAGTGTTAACATATTGTGCGTAATGCCCGTCGCAATCTCTGACCATCAGGCAATCTGAATTAGAATGAAGGCTCATTACAAGCCACAGCATTAAATTGGCGCAATATGTGCTTTAAACACATTATAATTATTACATACGGCCACCCGAAAGTCAATAAATTAAACTTACAATCCTCATTTTTGTAACTTTAGCCAAAAACAACTTCGTTTTTTTGTCACTCTGCACAATTAGTTTACGAAAATTTTACAATTTGTTAATAATTTTAAGGGAAAAAATAGGCTTTTCACAGCGAGTAAAGCGACAATACTTTACACAATTTTTACATTTGTAAAGGCTTCGGGCTTTACATTTTACAAAATTGTTAATGCACTTTTTCTCTGTTTTATCCGTTTTTCAGTTACTCTTAATAAAATCGACGCTTGTTAGACATAATTTCCAATTAAGTCCATTTACAAGCACTCCGTTGTCAAATTCAAAACGCAAAATATGTTAAAATTCACAATAAATTCAAAATATGTTATAAAATTATTGACTTATTAGATTTTATTTGATATAAATATATTGTATTTGTTAATACGCGTGTGGATATCCTGCGCCTAAAAAGCAGTTTTTGTGTAGAAACTGTGTAATAAACAAATACTGCTCGGCGCATAATCCAAAATGCGTTACCATACGACAAAGTTCGTAAATCATATTGTAAAGGAGAGAAAATTTATATGAGAACGAGCAAAAAAATACTCAGCTTTTTCTTAGCTGTGGTAATGGTCGTGACCACTTGTTCGGTTGGATTTACTGCATTTGCAAAAAACAGTAATGACAACCCATTGTGGAACACTTCCAGCGTTAATGCTTCATCCGCATATAAAACCGTCAACGGTTTGGCAGATGAGCTTCCGTCCCTTCTCATGGGTATAGACGCAATATCAAAAGTAGTCTATAACAAAGGGGCAATCAGTCTTGGTACAACTTCAGACAAGTTGACTAAAGACCAGAAAGAATCAATTAAGGAGAATACGACTCTTCCTGAGATGTTGCAGGCACTTCAGCCTACGCTTATCAATGCTGTCGGCAAAATGGCTGTATCTACAAGCCAATCGGAATTTGTCACAGACATTATTGGTGAATCATCATCAAATGTAAGCAACTATGACTACCTCAACAATTTCAGTGACGACATCAATTTCTTCCAGCTTGCAGGTATGTGCCATAAGCTCATCTATGACGGTGTAAGCAACATTTCTGCAAACAAAGAAACAAAGAAAGCACTTGAAGATATTCTTTATGGTGCAGGCGATCGCAACCTTGATGGTAAAGCAATCAAAAAAATCACTGTTGACTCAACAGGTCAGCATAAGCATTATGTTAACATTAAATACAACACCAAAGGTTTGTGGTATTTAACAACATTAGTAGATTCAAATACTTCTACTAACTTTGATATTTCCGATGCTGTTGATAATATTTTGCCTGCAATTGCACAGCAATATGACGATCAAGTTGCAGATGGTAAAATCAAACCTGTTAAACTTTCTTCAATCACAGATATGTTGGATTTCAACGGTGACAGCGGACCTGTAAGAATAGGCGAAACATCTATGATGGCAAGCCTTTCACAGCTTAAATCCGCAACCTACACACTCACAGAAGATCAGCAGAAAACCGTAAATGAAGTATGCAGTTACTTAAACAACTACTATAAAGTTTTCGGTATTGATCTTAATGCCTCTGATGTTGCTGATTGTATTTACTATGCATATTCACCTCAAACAGATACTTTCACAAATATGTTTGGCGGTAACTTAGCAAGAACCATGCCTTACATTAGACTTGCTGTTGACGGCGGTGCAGATTTCAAACTCTCTGCTGATTCAGATTTCTTTAATGACCAATGGAATCCAAAAGTTACATCTCCTACCGGAGACCCATACACCATTGAATCAACCGGTATTAAAACTTTTAAAACTGTTGACGGATTATTATCACAGATTGAGCCATTCTTTGCTAAAGCTCTCGGATACGACAACCTTGACACTGCAGTAAGCGAAATGCTCAGCAGAGATAGTGTATCCACAGATGCATTATCAATGTCATCTGTAAAGGATTATATCACAAGCCTTTATATCATATTATCATACGCTTCACTTGTTGATGATGTAAATGGCGGCGGACGACAAAACGCTCCTTATGCTCAATATATTTTAAAAGGAGCATTGGTTGACTTTAAAGGACTTAAACTTGAAGATATAAATCAAGCAGTTGATAAGGATATGCCTGCAGGCTTCAACTTCTACTGGCAAGACGGAGATGAATTCTTCCTTACAGATGATGAACTTGAGCAGATGTATTCAATTTTGAACTTGGTTGCTACTCAAGATAACAATTTCCCTGAAACAATAAACGGATATTTTGCTGACGGTAGTATGAAGTTTAATGATACAGACGGTTCTAAAACTTTCATTCTTCCTAAGAATCTCAGAGATACAGCCACTATTGAATATTTTGCTACATTCTTGAAGATGTACAGCAGAAAGAATAACAACTCTGATGCACAACAGCGTAACAAGGTTATCAACTTGTTTGCAGGTAACTGGATTAGCAACAGAAGCAATAAAACAAGTGATTATATTCAAAATGCTACTCTTTTAGATACAGAAAATTCAGATCCTAACACCGGTATTTATGCATACAAGCATACCGGCAATACTTATTCAAAAGCAGATTTAAATGAATGGGTTAAATATTCATATATGTCAACTCTTACATCTTATTTTTGCTCAAAAATAAGTACTGCGTCTGACGACTTAACTTATGATAACAATTCAATCAAATGTTCTTTGGATATTAGCAAGTTTATCAATGACTATGTTGAAGAACATCTTGATACAACAGGTGTAACTCTTACAGACGCTCAAAAGCAGCCTGTTATCAACAATGCACTTGCAGCTCTTTGTGGCAACGGTGGTACACAGCTTACAAATATAGTTCTTAACTCTATTATTTCCACATATCTCGATCCGAGTTCAACAATAGGCAATATTATCAACGGTGCTCTTGATGAACTTGCTTCAACAAAAATTGACCTTGTCAAAGCAACTTACAATATTTGGGCTAACCTTATTGAATCACCGGTTGAAACAATATTCAATCTTCTTCCGCTTGTTGTTGTTCTTGTAAACGAAGTACTTGAACCGATATTCTTCAGTGCTAAATCAGGTGAAACCAAGCAAAACAATATGCTTTATAACTTCACACATGATGGTCTTCTCTATGACTTAACCGCTGATTACGGCTCATACATCGGTATTGACACACTTGCTTGGGACCTTAATGAAATGCTTCCATTGCTTATGCATTGGCTCAAGAATGACGGTTCTTATGACAAGATGGGCGGTACATATTGGAATAACGGTGCTGAAAAGAATTTCAAAATCACCAAATATACCGATTTATCAGGCGGACTTGATAAAATTACGACAAAGAATATTACAACAAGTACTGTTATCAGCAAACCAGAATATGTTACTAAATATGAAAAGATTGTTGACAGTAAAGGCAACGAAATCACTTCTAAAGTTGTAACAGAAAAGAAGACAAAAACAGAAGTGGATGAAAACGGTACTGCAAAGACAGTTGAATATACCGAAGATGTTACATACTATACATATAATGGTGTAACAAGCAATGATATTTCAGTAGCTCTTGCAAAAGCTCCGACAAATGCTAAATTTACTGTTTACAGCAAATATGAAGCAAAAGTTCCTTACATCACAGGAATTTACATTGCCGATAAAGCACTTAGGGACGCTAAGCTCAGCGGACTTGATAAGGTTCTTAAGAAAGCATTTACAGATGATAAAGGCGTTCTTTCAGACACAAACGCTCAGCTTGCAACCGGACTTGCAGAAGTAATTAACGAACTTGCAGGATTATTTACAACAGCAGTTGACACTTATGTAAATACCCCATCACTCAGAAATCAAGTTAAGGGTAAAGATAACAACGGAAATATTGCTAACAGCGGACTTAACAACTTAATGGTTGCTATTCCACAGCTCTTCGATATTATGGAAGACCTTGGAGCAGATAAGTACGGTGTCAGCAAAAATGCATGGACATACTGCTACGACGGTAAATTTAAAACTGAAGAAATTACAGTATCGGGTAAAACCTATACCGCTGTTTCTAACACAAAGGTAACTGAATTCAAGTCATATGCTCAAAACCCAGATTCAACAAAGATTTTCGATACTTTCGTTGGTATCTTTGTAGAAGATTGGCTTGATGCAATCCTCGGTCTTGTAAACAATGTTATTGATTCAGACAACAGCGCATTTGCAAAGAACCTTCCTCTCATTACAGGTATTCTTCAGTCAATCGGCGGATTTGGCGAAACAAGCGCACTTACAGACTTGTTTAACAGCATTTTCCAAATCACCCGTGAAAGCAAATACAGCTTTACATTTGAAAAGCAGGCAAGCGGATTTGTCGGACTTGATAAAAACAATGCTTACTTCCTTATTACTAATGTAAGCAAGCTTGTAGATGTAATTCAAAGTCTTGTTAAATCATTTAAGAAGACTGACAATACAAATAATAATACAAATAATAATACAACAACTGCTCCTACACAGGCAGTTCAAACTTCTAACTCATCAGTTGACATTTCAGCGTATAAGAGCAAAGATGTTAAGAGTGTTGACAGCACAATTGAAAAGCTTGATAAAGCATTGTCATCTCTCCTTGCTGATTCAAGAATCAATGGCTATTCAATCAACAAAACAAATAATATTATTGTCGGCGTAATTTCATTACTTTCAAATTACATCGGTGCTAACTCAGCAAATGCAGTAATAGATTTACTTAATACCTATTTATATTACCTTAACGGTGAAGATTCACGCTCAGCTGATTCTAACGGTAATGTTAACCCTAAGGATATCTACACAAATGAAGGACTTACCACAGTAGTAGTAAGAACTTATGCACTCATTGAATCACTTGTTGCAAACCTTACTGATAAGTACGCTTATTCATACACAGGTGCAAACAATGTTTCAGCTAAATACAATCTTATCAGCGAAGCAGTTAACGGACTTATTTCTCCTGACTCATTAGCTGTAAGAATTAAAGACACAGATATTAAGAATGCCAGCGGTAAACTTAAGAAGCTTGCAAGCTGGAGCGATGCTGTTAATGACAACGGAACACTCAATGTAAGCATTAACTGGGGTGTTTCAGCCGGCAACAGAGATGAGTTTATGAATGGTCTTTCAACATCACTCAGACTTCTCACATCTATTATCGGCGTACTTCTTATTGACACAGGCATTTACGAAAATGCACTTTATCCGGTTCTTAATACAATCGCAGTAAAAACAGGCATCACAGTTGATACTCCTGAAAAGTTCGCTGACAAGAGCAATCCATACCGTGATGAAGTATTTGTAGGAATTGTTAACCCAATCGTTGCATTACTTGACAAATTCTTTGAAAAACCTGTAACTACATTGTTGAACCTTGTATCAGCTATCGGTGTTATATTAGATGACACAACAGCTCCTACACTTGCTTCAACAATTGCAAACGCCGTTAAACCTATTTCAAATGAAGTTAACGGACTTGCAAAAATCCTCAGAATAAGCAATGGTACTCTTGGTGCAACATCACCTACTCTTGCTTCATTCCTTGAAAACATTGCTACTAAAACATTCGGTAAATTGGTAACAGTTAATGATAAGCAGGAAATCGGTATTGAAGTAAAGGGATACCTTCTTTCAGGTAATAATATTATACCTATTATAAATACACTTCTTGCTAAAACAGGCATTAAGCTTAATAACATTAACTGGAATGCACTCGGCAAAACAGCTTCTCCTGCTCAAACACTTCTTTATGTTCTTGATTATGTAATTGAATTCGTAAAGACAAACAATAATCTTACCACAATCATTCAGTTGATTATGGGCAACAACAAGATTAGCAAGGGAATTCAAAAGCTTATCAAGTACATCGAAACAGGTAAGCTTGACGCTATGGGACTTCTTAAAGTTATCGGCAAGCTTCTTGACTTCACTCAGTCACCAACAGAAGTTTACTGGACTTATAAGAATTACAAGGGTACATCATTAAACTTTAAGTATCCTGACGGAATTACAGCTTATGATGCAAATAATGCTGTTTCACAGCTTGACACAGCAGTTGATGCAGTTATGGCTCTTCTCGCCAACTTCGGTGTAGTTAACGCATCAAATCTTAAGAGCATTGTCAGCGGATTGGCATTTACAAACGCTAACCTCACATCTCTTGCAAAGGCACTTTACGGTGCGCTTGATACCAAGAAGATTTCACCATATCTCAATATGGTAGGCATTGCAGTATCACCAAAGGGTGTTGCTAATCTCCTTGTAGATAAGAGCTATGGCAAAACTTACACTTCAGCAGCCAACACACTTAAGAAGGCAAAGAGCTGGAAGAAAGTTAAAAAAATTAACTGGGGCTTCAAGGATGGTTCAGCAAAGGCAGAGCAGGGCTTTATCAATGCTCTTGCAGCAATCCTCCGTCCTGTAAACAGCGTTCTTGCTGTATTCCTCAATGAAGGAAAGATTGACCTCAGCAATATCAATATCAAGAAGGCTTCAACTTCATTTGATATTAAAGACAGCAACGGTAAAGTAACAAGCAAAGTTGCACTTACTTATATGCTTAAGAAAGGCGTTCTCACTCTTACCCTTAAGGATGATATGAACCCTGACTCAAAGCTTTCAACAATTAAGCTTGACCTTAACGCTCTTAATGTAGGCGTTAACGGTATTAACGGTTATGAAGGCGCAATTGTTCCTCTTCTTGATGTTCTTCAAGTAAGCAACAGCAAGATTAAAACATTTAAGCAGTATCAAAAAGATTGCAAGAAGGCTAAAGATAATGTAATTCTTGATGTTCTCAATCCTCTTATGAGCTTTGTAGATACACTTCTTGATAAGCCATTTGATACACTTACATCTGTTCTTCCAAACCTTGCATACTTTATTGATAACAACGGCATAGGTCAGTTACTCGATAATCTCCTTGCTCCTGTTACAAACATTCTTAAAACTGCTAAATCAGCAGGTGTGGATGTTGATAAGATTCTTACAATGGTACTCGGCAAGGACCTTGGCAAAGTTGTTACAAACGCACTCAAGGTTAAAGGTGTTAAGCTTAACATCAAACTTGCAAACCTTAAGTCTTGCAACATTCAAGATATTGTAGTTCCTCTTCTTAACTCATTACTTAAGAAGACCGGTATTAAACTTCCTGAATTTAAGTGGTCAACAATCGCATCACACGGTAAGGTTGTTACATCTAAATCAATGGTTAAGAATGCCGAAGGCAAGTTTACAAATAAGGAAGTAATTGCTGATAAGGGCGAAGTTCTTGTTGCAGTTCTCCGTTATATTGCAGATACTCTTGTTAAGAACTCAAAATCTATCAAATCTCTTATTACTTCAATTAAAGCTATTAAGAGTAATGATATGCTCAAATCTATCATCTCAACTGTATTCACTACAATCGGCCTTGCTGATAAGGATGATATTGTTCGTGCAGTATTCTACTTCTTAACAGGCGAACCTACTAATGCATTCTGGGATTACACAGCTTATAAGACAGGTTCATATGACTTCTCTTATCCTGAAAGTGTTGATGTTGACTTCCTTAAGAATCTTCCTCCAATGCTTGACGGACTTGTAGGCGGTTTGGTTGACGGCGGTCTTACCAAGTTAATCGGCGGTCTTATCTTCAAGGATGACATTATTAACTCACTTCTTACCGGACTTTACGGTGCAGTTGAAGGTGTTAAGGTTGGCGACGGTTCACTCGTTTCTCTCCTTGCACAAACTAACATTGACTTCTCAACAAGCAATGTTGCTAAACTTCTTACAGATGAATCTTACGGTCAAACTTATGCTGCAAATGCAAGCGTAATCGCAAAGGCAGGTTCATGGTCAAAGGTTAACACAGCATCACTTAAGTGGGGTGTTAAGGATGCAGATACATTCTTCCACGCACTTGTTGCAGTTCTCCGTCCTATCTACGGTGTACTCGATGTACTTCTTAATGATGCATCACTCGGAATCTTTGACATAGTAAGAATTCCTGGTTCAAACGGTTATACATCATCAATCGTTCCTCTTATGGAAGCATTCTCAATGTATAACATCAAAACTCAGTATCAATACAGAGAAAATATAAACGAAGCTTATGATAATATTCTTCTTGATATTATCAATCCTCTTTGGGATAAGGTTGAGGATATACTTAATGCTCCTCTTGAAACATTGTTTGCAATGCTTCCAAACCTTGCACTCTTCATTGGTAATGACGGACTTTGCCAGATTCTTGACAACCTCCTCACTCCTATTTCAGCTCTTGTTGATGCTATCAAACCAATAGTTGATCTTAATACTCTCTTACCTGCACTTCTTAAGGCACTTAAAGTTGACCTTAATGCAGTTCTCGGTAAGATTGGTGTTACAAACTTCTCTCTTGACATCTATGACCTTAATGCAACACTTAAGCCACTCCTTGGCGGTGACGCTATTATTCCTCTTGTAAATAATATCCTTGGTCTTATTAAGATTAAGGGCGCACCGCTCGGAATTAAGCTTAATGATGTAGATTGGTTGAAGCTTGCAAGCCACGGTAAAGTAATTACAGATACTTCACAGGCTGCTACATACGGTGCAAGAATTTATGTTGAAGGTGATTCATCAGAAACACTCATTGCAGTACTCGGCTACTTAATCGAAACTGTTAACACAGGCGATAACTTCAAGAACATAAGTGATCTTATCACAGGTCTTGTAGGCGGTAACGAAACTGTATCCGGAGTTGTTAATCAGGTTCTTCCTGTTCTTAAGGGTGATACTGATACAGTTATTGCTTCTCTTGTAGACCTTCTTCAGACAATGGCATAAACATAAAGTTTTAGCCGAAATAAAAATCAGGGGCAACTCCTTTTGGAGTTGCCCTTTTTGACTTTCGATAAAGTGGCTAAAGCGCGCCTCGTTGTAATTGTCATAGAGTTGCCCTTTATCTTTTTATATTTATAAATAAAAAATCTTGTATTACCATTAAAAATAAGATATAATATCAAATGAATTATATCTTTTACTTGGTGGTGATGTTATGCTTCTCGGCAAGGCAGCCAAAGGAAGAGTTGTTAAACCTATAAATTCTGTTGACGAAAGCGGTTATGTTTATCCCTTAAATGTAGTTGAAATTAACGGACATAAAAACCAATATGCTTTTGTAATGGGAGTAACTCACACAGTATGCAATTTTGACGGTAGAATTATTGCAGCACTCATTCCTAAAGACTCTGAGAACAAAAATTTAAAAACTATGTGGATTATGGCGTCACGCAGTTCACGCTATATAAATCAAGACATTTTACAGGTTATTGATGTTGAAAACGATTTTCCGCAATATAACCTCATTTGCTACTATGAATCAAGTGCCGGCGCAGTTGTATATAGGTCAATTAAAGGAAAGCTTCGTTATCTTCTTATTAAAAACAAACGCTCGTCAAATTGGGGATTTCCTAAAGGCCATCTTGAAATGGGCGAAACAAAATATGATGCAGCAAAAAGAGAAGTGCTTGAAGAAACAGGGCTTCATATCCGTATTCAACTTGGATATGAAGGAATATCAAAATACAAGCTCAGAAATAATGTTGATAAAAAAGTTTCAATCTTTGTTGCAACTACCGATGATATGCGAACAATAGTTCAGGAAGAAGAAATTGATGACTTTATGTGGCTTGCTTATGACCAGGCAATTGGATTTTTATCATTTGAAAATGATAAAAAAATATTGCGCGAAGCAGTTGATTTCTTACTTAAAAACAATCTTATTGTTACAAAAGATATTCCTCTGCCGCAAGATGTTCAAAAAGAAATGGAAATAAAAGAGAAACTCCGGCAGGAAAGAATAGCGCAAATGGAAAGGCAAAAGCAATTTACCCCGCCACAGAAAAGCAAGCAACAAATAAGATATGAAAATTATAAGAAAAAGCAAAAACAAAAATATAAAGAAAATCTAAAAAAAAGCAAATAATAAAACCACAAATCTAAAGGAGAAATAATTTATGGTTCAGGAACTTTGTAGAAATTTGCAGGAATTTTTAACCGCTCACGGAATACCCGATTGGCTTGTTGTGTTTATAATTTCACTCTGCCCTATATTAGAATGCAGACTCGGTATGTTCACAGCAATCGTGCTGTTGCAGATGAATCCATTTGTTGGCTTTATTATCAGCTTTTTAGGTAATATATTGCCTATTCCTTTTATACTTCTTTTAATAAATTGGATTTTTGACTTATTAAAAAAAGTTCCGGGCATAAATAAATTCGTTTATTGGCTTGAAGATAAAACATTAAAAAAGAGAGATAAAATTGATAAATACGGTATTTGGGGGCTTCTTATTTTTGTGGCAATTCCGCTTCCGGGTACAGGCGGATGGACCGGCGCACTTCTTGCTTCCCTCCTCCATCTTGATAAGAAAAAGAGTTTTATTGTAATTTCACTCGGTGTGTTCATTGCAGGCCTTATTATTACGTTATTAAGCCTTGTAGTAGGTAATGCAGTATTTAACTGATATGGATAAGGAATATAAAGCACTTATCAACCTTTGCAAAAATTATATTAACAATAACGCCTTTATTTTCGATACAAGCGTTGATTACAAAAAAATTTACAGATATGCAAAGGTTCATAACCTTTTGGGAATTGTTAACTGTGCAGTTGCCAATGCTGAAAATAAAAATGATATATCGCCAAAATTTAAAAATGCGGTTGAAAACAGCTTTTTTGATTTGATATACCTTGCAAACCTTCAATCGAATATGCTCAAAGAAGTGAAAACGTTTCTCAAAGCTTCTGAGGTGCCGTATATCGTGTTTAAAGGCGCAGTGCTTAAACAGAGCTACCCTGTGCCCGAAAGTCGCGCTATGGGCGATATAGACATACTTATTAAAGAATGTGACCGAAACAAAGTAAAAAAACTTCTCACATCAAATGGTTTTGACTGCATTAAGCAAAATGGGCCGGTATATAACTATGTTAAAAACAATGTTTTGTTTGAAATTCACACAAAGCTTATAAACCATTATGATGAAGAACCTTTTTGCAATGCATTTGATTATGCCGTATTTGACGGATTTGAGGGAACATTTGATAATAATTTTCACTTTGCATATCTAATTGCACATACAGCACACCATTTCAAATTTTACGGTGCGGGAATTAAGCTTATTGTTGACCTTGCAATTATGCTTAAAAATTCAAACATTGATTTAGTACGGGTTTTTGAATATTTAAAACCCGTAGGCCTTGAAACATTCGGCAAAACAATGCTTAATGTTTGCAACAATTTTTTTGGGTACGGTGTCAATTACAATATTGATACAAAAGAAGTTGAAGAATATCTTTGCAACTGCGGTGCATTTGGCAATGATAATGAAAATAACGGTATTGCCATTGCAAGAAAAGAGCTTGAAAAAGGCAGAAAAGCTTCATCTTTTATGACAAAGCTTCGCCTGCTCTTTCCGCCGTATAAAAAACTTAAGGATATTGATTATATAAAATTTATTAACGGTAGGCCTTGGCTTATTTTGTACGCTTGGGTGTATCGAATTATTTATAATTTTAAACACAAAAAAGAATTTATGCTAAATGCAGTAAATTCGCTTGATGATGAAAAGACGTATATTTTAGCTCAAAAGGAGCTTGAGATGTTTAAGGAGATAGGTTTAGAATGAAGTACATTGCTATAATTTTAATTGCTGTTTTGTTGGTATTACTTGTTTTATTCGTTTCTTGGTTTTTGAATATGAAAGCTAACGGTAAATGTCCGATATGTGCTTTAAAGAAAGTATTTATTCCGACTTCGCTCACCATTGACATCAGCGAAGAGGAGGATTACTCAAACGAGGTTGCAAAAACGCCGCCGATGGGATGGTCAAGCTGGAATACATTCAGAAATAATATTGATCAAGATATAATTATGCAAACAGCCCATGCCATGAAAGACAGTGGCCTTGCAAACGCAGGATATGAATTTATTAACCTTGATGATTGCTGGCAAAGTTCTCTTCGTGACAGCGACGGTAAATTGCAGGGTGACCTCGGCACTTTCAGCCGCGGTATACCTAATCTTATTAAAGATATTAACTCTCTCGGCTTAAAGGTAGGGCTTTATTCATCAAACGGTACACTCACCTGTGAGGATTTGCCTGCATCACTCGGCAATGAAAGGCTTGATGCCAAAACGCTTGCATCTTGGGGATGTGAATTTTTCAAATATGATTTTTGCCACCATGACAGAATAAGCGGTGACTGCCCGGCGATTGAACATATAGAAATTACAAAGCAAAAAAGTGCATTTGAGCTTGATTTAAGGCCGGAGGACGCGCAGTTTACCGGAAGAGCAAAGATTATTAAAATGCCTGATGTGCCAAGCAAAAAGGCTATCGGATTTATTAGCCACGGTTCAGGCTCGGCAAGCTTTGATTTTGATGTTGATACAAAGGGTGAATATGTATTAACCTTTGTTTTCCATAAATCAAGAGCAAAGAAAAAGCAGTATATGCAAATTGATATTGACGGCAAAATGCATGAACTTTTCTTCCCTGAAACAAAAGGTTTCAGCCCTTTGGGAAGGCAGCAAATTGTGGTTGAACTTGCAAGCGGCACAAACCATATGACAATCAAAAACCCTATTGTAACTAATATTGATTCATCTTTTGTTCAATATAAGCGTATGGGTGACGCACTTAAAGAAGCAACGCAAATGTGGGCAAAAGTTACAAGAACACCGGAAAAGCCTATAACATTTTCAATATGCGAATGGGGTACTGCACGCCCATACATTTGGGGCGCAAAGGCAGGTTCAATGTGGCGCACAACGCCTGATATTATGCCTAAATGGAGCAGCATTGTTTGGATATATAACCGCACATTAAAGCTTTACAAATATGCGGGTGCGGGCCACTGGAATGACCCTGATATGCTGGAAGTCGGCAACGGAAATCTTGACGATAATGAAAACAGAGCGCATTTTTCACTTTGGTGTATGCTTGCCGCTCCGCTTATGCTCGGCAATGATATTAGGCAATTTGTAACAAACGGTATGCCTGATAAAGATAATAACACGCTCAAAATAGTTACAAACAAGCATATGATTGCAGTTGACCAAGATGCTCTCGGCAAACCGGCAAAAAGGATTAAAAAAGAAAGCGGAATTGATATTATTGCAAGGCCGCTTGCAAACGGTGATGTTGCACTGTGCTTGTTTAACACAAAATCTTCCACAAAAAGCGTAAGCTTCAAGCTTGATGAACTTGTTAAAGACAAGTATTTGGGTATTGAAGAAGTACCGACAGGATATGAACTGCACGACTTGTGGACTGACGAGCGCACAACCGGAACTACTATTTCGGCATCTATACCTAAACATTCAACGGTAGTTTACAGAATCAAACCGGTAAATGAATAATACTACATACAACAACCCCCACGATTTAGTCTTAATCGTGGGGGTTGTATTATTTTCTTCTTTTTTTAATCCTGCTTAACATTCTCGCTCTAATTTTTTGAAAGCGTTGTGCCGGTTTCATTAAGCTCTTTATCAAATAAAACAACATAAACCGTCATATCATTTTCAAGCAGAAAATCACGAATAGTATCAACTGCAACTTTTAGTGCCTGCGCTTTAGGGTAGCCGTACACACCTGCGCTTATAAGAGGAAATGCTACTGTTTTAAAACCGTTTTCCTTTGCTATTGCAAGGCAATTTTTATAGCACGAAGTTAAAAGCTCCTTTTCATTATTATTTCCGCCGTGCCAAACAGGGCCTACCGTATGAATAACATATTTTGCGGGCAGATTATATCCCTTTGTAAGCTTCGCTTGCCCTGTTTTGCAGCCGCCGAGAGTCATACATTCTTTCAAAAGGCTTTTACCTGCTGCTTTATGAATAGCACCGTCAACTCCGCCTCCACCCAAAAGAGTGCGATTTGCGGCATTAACTATGGCATCAACTTTCATCTTTGTAATATCATTTCTGATTATTTCAATCGGCATAATTTACCCCTCATTCTATATAAGATAAGCATATAAAGTCAAACAGGCAGAGCTTTCACCCTGCCTGCCATAAATAAAATCAATTATTTAATTAAAGATGAACCTGTCATTTCAGCAGGCTTATCAAGTCCGAGCATTTGAAGCATTGTAGGTGCAATATCGCAAAGCTTACCGCCGTCACGAAGTTCAACACCGTCACCGCAGTTAACTGCAACAAACGGAACAGGATTTGTTGTGTGCGCTGTAAACGGTTCACCGTTTTCATCAAGCATTTTATCAGCATTGCCGTGGTCTGCTGTGATAAAGAGATTACCGTTCATTTCAATAACGGCCTCGGCAAGTGAACCAACGCATGCATCAACAGTTTCAACTGCCTTTACAGCTGCCGGAATAATACCTGTATGGCCAACCATATCGCAGTTTGCAAAGTTAACTATAATTGCATCATACTTGCCGCTTCTTACAGCTTCATTAAGCTTTTGTGATACTTCAGGTGCGCTCATTTCAGGCATAAGGTCAAAAGTAGAAATTTTAGGTGATGCTACAAGAATTCTGTCCTCACCATCATACTGCTTTTCTTCGCCGCCGTTAAAGAAGAAAGTTACATGAGCATACTTTTGAGTTTCAGCAATACGAAGCTGGGTCATACCGTGCTTTGAAATATATTCGCCAAAAGTATTAACAAGAGTTTCAGGGCCGAAAGCAACTTTTACATTCGGCATCTGAGCGTCATATTGAGTCATACATACATAGTAAAGATTGAAAAATCCGTTCTTTCTTTCAAATCCGTCAAAATCAGGGTCTACAAAAGTACGGGTGATTTCTCTTGCTCTGTCAGGGCGGAAGTTGAAGAATATAACGCTGTCATCAGCCTTTACTCTGCCCTCACTGCCGCCGATTACAGTCGGAATTACAAATTCATCTGTAAGATGCTTTCCGTCTTCATCAACGGTTTCATATGAAGCCTTAACTGCATCAACTGCATTGTCAGCCTGGATACCCTCACCGTAAACTATTGCAGCATAAGCTTTTTCAACTCTGTCCCAAATATTATCACGGTCCATTGCATAAAATCTACCCATTACAGACGCGATTTTACCAACGCCGATTTCAGCCATTTTATCTTCAAGTTCTGCAAGATATTCAACAGCAGATGCAGGCGCAACATCACGGCCGTCAAGAAGAGCGTGAACATATACATTTTCCACACCGTTGTTCTTTGCCATTTGAAGAAGATGATAAAGATGCTCCATGTGTGAATGTACACCGCCCGGTGAAACAAGGCCGATAAGGTGAAGTGCTTTGCCCTTTGCATTATCCATAGCACCTTTAAGTGCAGGATTTTTTTCTGCTTCGCCGTCTTCAAATGCCTTGGTAATTCTTGTAAGCGGCTGATATACTACTCTGCCGGCACCGATATTTGTATGCCCAACTTCAGAGTTGCCCATTTGCCCGTTAGGAAGACCTACATCAAGCCCGCTTGCACCAATATATGTCATAGGATACTGTGCCATAAGTCTGTCAAGGTTTGGCTTTTTTGCCATTGCAATTGCGTTACCGTAATCACTGTCATTTTTGCCATAACCGTCCATTATACATAATACAACAGGTTTTTTCATAACTTTTCCTCCATATTGTTTTTCACAAAAAGTGGGTATGCCGAAACACACCCACTCATAAATTTATAATTACTTGCTTGCTGCTTTAACGATAACCGAGAAATCCTGTGCTTTAAGTGAAGCACCGCCGATAAGACCGCCATCAACATTAACCTTTGATGTAAGCTCATCTGCATTCTTGGCATTCATTGAACCGCCATACTGAATTGTAACTGTTTCAGCTACATCTGCACCGTAAGCTTCAGCAATTGCCGCACGAACAAAACCATTACCCTCATCTGCCTGGTCAGCAGTAGCAGTAACACCTGTGCCGATAGCCCATACAGGCTCGTAAGCGATAACTACATTCTTAAGTTGGTCAGCAGTTACATTTGTAAGAGCCATTTTTGTTTGATACTTAAGAAGTGTTTCTGTATAACCGAGTTCTCTTTGCTCAAGAGTTTCACCAACACAGATGATTGGCTTTAATCCCTTTTCAAGAGCCTTAAGAGTTCTGAGGTTAACAGTCTGGTCTGTTTCGCCGAAATATGTTCTTCTTTCGCTGTGGCCGATTACTACATATTCAACACCGAGTTCAAGAAGCATATCTGCTGAAACTTCACCGGTGAAAGCACCGCTGTCTTTAAAGTGAACATTTTCAGCACCGATTTTAATGTTAGAACCCTTTGCAGCTTCAACTGCGGCAGGAATATCAACAAAAGGAACGCAAAGTACAACTTCGCAATCAGCGTCAGCTACAAGCGGCTTCATTTCGTTAATAAGAGCAGTAGTTTGAGCCGGAGTATTATTCATTTTCCAGTTACCTGCAATAATAGCTTTTCTTAAATCCTTTTTCATTATGTTTTACCTCGTAAAATAAATATATTAGTCTTTATCCTGAAGTGCGCAAATACCCGGAAGGTCCTTTCCTTCAAGGAATTCAAGTGATGCGCCGCCGCCTGTTGAAATGTGGCTCATCTTATCAGCAAAGCCAAGCTTTGTAACAGCAGCAACACTGTCACCGCCGCCGATGATTGAAATTGCGCCTGAATCAGCAACAGCCTTTGCAATGCTGATTGTACCTGAAGCAAAGTTTTCCCATTCAGAAACACCCATAGGGCCGTTCCAAATTACTGTGCCTGCACCCTTAATGGCATCTGCAAACAATTTTTGTGTTTCAGGGCCGATGTCAAGTCCCATCCAGCCGTCAGGAATATCATCACTGCTTACAATTTTTGATTCTGTATTTTCATCATATTCCTTACCAACCTTGTTATCAACAGGGATGAGGAATTTAACACCCTTATCTTTAGCAGTTTTCATCATTTCGCCTGCTTTTTCAACCCAGTCAGCTTCAAGGAGTGAATCACCGATATTGTGGCCGAAGTACCTCATAAATGTGTAAGCCATACCGCCGCCTACGATGATTGTGTCGCACTTATCAATAAGGTTTTCAATTACACCGATTTTATCTGAAACCTTTGCACCGCCGAGGATTGCAACAAGAGGTCTTTTAGGGTTAGCAAGTGCTCCGCCCATAAACTTGATTTCCTTTTGAATAAGGTAACCGCAAACTGCAGGCAAGTATGAAGCAACACCTGTTGTTGAGCAGTGAGCTCTGTGTGCAGTACCAAATGCGTCGTTTACAAAAACATCAGCAAGAGAAGCAAGTTCCTTTGAGAAGTTTTCTTCATTCTTTGTTTCTTCAGCTCTGTATCTTACATTTTCAAGAAGCATTACTTCGCCGTCTTTAAGTTCACTTGCCATAGCTTTTGCATTAGCACCTACAACTTCAGGATCCTCAGCAAGCTTAACTTCAACACCAAGATACTCTGAAAGTCTTTTAGCAACAGGAGCAAGGCTGAATTCAGGCTTGTATTCGCCCTTAGGTCTGCCAAGATGTGAGCAAAGAATAACTTTTGCACCGTGCTCCATCAAATACTTAATAGTAGGAAGAGCAGCTACAATTCTCTTATCATTGGTGATTTCACCATCTTTAAGCGGAACATTGAAGTCACAGCGAGCAAGAACTCTTTTACCGTTAACATCAATGTCTTCAATAGTCTTTTTGTTTAAAGCGTCCATTGTTTTTACCTCTCATATATTTAATAATGATTATAAATAATTTTAACCGATAACAATTATATATTATTTTGCTTTATTTTGCAAGATATTATTACCTTTTTGGCAATATTACCAAGATTGTTTATTTTTTAACAATGTTTATATATAAAATTGCGAAAAATTAAGAGAAATCCGTTTTAAATCTGCTTATTTTTAAACAAATGCTTAAATATTGTTTGGCTGTGTAGTTCGCGGCAATTAAATACATTAAAAAGTTGAAATAAAACAAAAATAAATATCGGGGTCCCCGAAAAGCGTAAGCTTTTTGGGGAAAAGGAGGAGCCGCGGTATGAGTGACGTGGCGATTTTAAAAAAAGATATAAAAAAATCGCCACAAGCGACATATAGCTTGTGACGACGTGGTGGAAGAGGGTGGATTTTATCGCAGGTGCTATGCACCTTTGGACTAATGTCGAAACAGTCCACCGGACTGTTTCTCTGTCGTTCCTTGCCTCGCTTCACTTCGGCGTTCACTTCCATTAGTGGTTCGAATCCAACTAATTATATAAAAATAAAAACCAATCACAAAAGTGATTGGTTTTTATTTGGTGGAAGAGGGTGGATTCGAACCACCGAAGCTGAATAGCGACAGATTTACAGTCTGTTCCCTTTGGCCGCTCGGGAACTCTTCCATATTGGAGCTGGTGAACGGACTCGAACCCCTGACCTGCTGATTACAAATCAGCTGCTCTACCAACTGAGCTACACCAGCGTATCTCCAACGCTTGACTACTATATCATAATTTTAAATAATAGTCAAGTCCTTTTTTGATTTTTTTGAAATTTATTTGCCCCAATTTGATATAACTTCTTTAATCATTTCGGGATTTTTAGTTGTAATATTATCCGGTTTAATTACAAGCATTTTTTTAGCATTGCGCTGTGAATCAACGGTCCAAACAGAAAGCTTATATCCCTTTTTATGCAAAAGATTTGAAAGTTGGCCGCCTGCAAATTTATAGTTACAGTTAATACCTATTGCGCCCGTATCTTCAAGCAACTTGATTATCTTTTGCCTGTAATCATCAGAAAAAGCCTTGAATTTTGACGGTGTATAATTAAGATAATAATCCATATTTGCGCAGTTTGACTCTTTCACGGCTTTAACATTTATGACTTCAATACCTGTTAAAAATGAACGGTCAATAAGATTATAATCCACCAAAAGTGCATGAAGCGAGTTAAGCACACGGGTTTCCTTAATATCAAAATTTATTTTCATATCGGGAACATCTTTTATAAGCTTAAGTGCCTCTTCAAGCTCGGTTGCATCATTGTTCGTTACAACTAAATCGTGGCTCATAACAACAGTTTTGTCAGGGCGTTGGCGAATATCAAGTTCAATAACTTTTGCTTTATTTTTTATTGCGGCTTTAACAGAATCAATAGTGTTCATTTCCGTATCATAAGCACCTGTATGTGCAGTAATGGTGAAATCATCCATTAAAGTAAGCTTCCTTTCAGCATAAGACTTGGTTACAGCATAATCGGCAACACCGACTATCATTGCAACGCTTGTTAAAAAAGCAAAAACCTGATATGAAAAATGTTTTGCCCATGTGGGTGTCATATTTCGTTTTAAAAATCTTTTAAATTTTTTCCATTTAGAGATTTTTTGAGCCATACGATTACCTACTTGTCATTATAAAAAATCGGATATAATAATAGTATGGGCGAAAAGGCAAAATAATGCCGAATCGCCCATTTTATATTATCTTAAAGAACCTGAATAGTTAGGTGCTTCCTTAGTAATTGAAATATCATGAGGATGAGATTCAATAAGGCCGGCACTTGTGATTTTAATAAACTTAGCGTTTGTTCTAAGTTCTTCAATAGTATGGCAACCGCAGTAACCCATACCTGAACGAAGACCGCCCATCATTTGATAAATTGTATCACCGAGAGGTCCCTTATAAGGAACACGGCCTTCAACCCCTTCAGGAACAAATTTCTTTGAACCCTTTTGGAAGTATCTGTCTGCACTTCCCTTATTCATAGCGCCGAGAGAACCCATACCGCGATAAACTTTAAACTGCCTGCCCTGATAAATTTCTGTTTCGCCCGGTGATTCCTCACATCCGGCAACAAGTGAACCCATCATAACGCATGAGCCGCCTGCTGCAATAGCCTTAACAATTTCACCGCTGTATTTGATACCGCCGTCGGCAATTACAGGAATACCGTATTTATTTGCTCTCTCTGCCGAATCATAAATAGCTGTAATTTGCGGTACACCGATACCTGCAACTACACGGGTTGTACAAATTGAACCCGGGCCGATACCAACCTTAACTGCATCTGCACCGGCTTTAATAAGTGCCTCTGTTGCATCGGCAGTAGCAACATTACCTGCAATAAGTGAAATTTCAGGGAATGCATTTTTGACTGTTTCAACGCTCTTCATAATATTATGGCTGTGTCCGTGAGCAGAGTCAAGAACAAATGCGTCAACACCTGCGTCTGCAAGTGCTTTTGCACGGATAAGAACATCATCGGTTACACCCAATGCAGCGGCGCAAAGAAGTCTGCCTTTTTTATCCCTTGCTGTGTTAGGATACTTAACACTCTTTTCAATATCTTTAATTGTAACAAGACCCGAAAGCTTACCGTTTTCATCAACAAGCGGAAGCTTTTCAACTTTAGAACCCATAAGTACTTTTTTAGCCTCTTCAAGAGTTGTACCCTTAGGTGCTGTAACAAGCTGTGATTTCGGAGTCATAACTTCAGAAATTTTAACGCTGTAATCAGTCATAAAGCGCATATCACGGTTAGTAAGAATACCAACAAGAGTACCATCATCTTCACAGATAGGCACACCGCTTATGCGATATTTATTCATAAGTTCTTCAGCATCACTTGCAAGGTGATTTGGTGAAAGGAAAAACGGATTTGTAATTACACCGTTTTCACTTCTCTTTACTTTATCAACTTCATCAGCCTGCTCTTCAATGGTCATATTTTTATGAATAACACCGATACCGCCTTCTCTTGCAATGGCAATTGCCATTCTTGATTCGGTAACGGTATCCATTGCAGCAGTCATAACAGGAATATTAAGTGTAATATCCTTTGTAAGCTTGGTTTGAAGCTGAACTTTATCAGGTGTTACATCACTCTCTGCAGGAATGAGAAGCACATCATCAAAAGTCAAGCCTTCTTTTACAAATTTTGCACCGTATTCGCTCATTAAATTCCCTCCGTTTACAAGTATTAAATTATATTATTAAAATATTTTTACTATAATAGCACTTTTAAGCCGGATGTTCAAGTATATAATTTGCACAAATTATATTAAACTGCGGCAAAGTTATTTGTTACTTACTTGCCCTTACAATTGCCCTTGCGGTTTGCTCAACTGTATTTTGCCCGCAATTTATTACTGCCTGCGCCCATTTATTATATAAAGGGAGACGCTCTTTATACATATCTTCAAGCGTTTCACCGCCTTGAAGCATTATACCGCGGGTTTCAAGATTACTTATTCTTTTGCACATATCATCATAGCTTAAATGAAGATAAATTATCTTTCCAAGGCTTTTTAAATGTTGCATTGCTTTATCTGAATATACAACCGAACCGCCTGTTGCAATTACAGTACCTTTTAAATCAAGGGAAAGAATTGCCCTCTCCTCGGCTTTTGCAAAATATTCCACACCGTCGGTGTTAATTATTTCTTGCAAACTTCTGCCTTCAAGATTTTGAATCAGCAAGTCTGTATCATAAAAATTTTTAAGCAGCATTTTAGCCGATACAACACCGCAGGTAGATTTGCCGCTGCCCGGCATTCCGATAAGCACAATGTTTGAATTCATTTATTTTTTCTCCCGTTTTTGCAATAATCATATAAGGGGCAAGAATCGCAAAGCGGCTTTCTTGCCGAGCAGGTATCACGCCCGAAAAGAACTATTCTGTGGCAAAAATCAGAGCCTTCATCACTTGGCACGATTTTTTTAAGTTCAAATTCAATTTTCTTGGGGTCGGTAGTATTTACAAGCCCAAGCCTGTTTGAAATTCTAATCATATGGGTATCAACAACTATGCTTTCTTTACCGTAAACATCGCCCACTATTAAATTTGCTGTTTTTCTGCCGACACCCGGAAGTTTAATCAAATCTTCAATATTATCAGGTACTTTTCCGCCGAAATCATCTCTTATCATTTTCGCCATACCTATAATTGAAGTTGCTTTGTTTTTATAAAATCCGCAAGACCTTATGTAATTTTCAACATCCTTTACATCGGCATTAGCATAATCATCAAGTGTTTTGTACCTTTCAAACAGTGCCGGAGTTACAAGATTTACCCTTGCATCCGTACATTGTGCCGAAAGCCTGACTGCTACCAAAAGTTCAAACGCATTTGATGAATTAAGTGAACAAATTGCATTTGGATATTCTTTTTTTAATATTTCAATTACATTTAATACTCGCTCTTTTTTAGTCATTTCTTATTTTTTACTCTGTCCCAATATGATTTAAACGCCTGCTCGTTTTTATTAGGCCCAAATTCATAATATTTTTTGTTTTTAATCCTGTCAGGAAGATATTGCTGATAAACCCAGTGATTTTCATAATCGTGCGGGTAAACATAAAACTGCCCTTTCTCTTCGGCATCTTCACCGTCAAAATGTTTATTTTGAAGTTGGCGCGGAATCGGCCCGTAGTTTCCGCTTTGAACATCAGCCATTGCTTTATCAATCGCCGCTTCGCCCGAATTACTTTTCGGTGCTGTTGCAACAAGAATAACTGCGTCTGCAAGCGGAATACGAGCTTCCGGAAGCCCGACCATCATAGCTATATCAACAGCAGATTTAACTATCGGAATAATTTGAGGATAGGCAAGGCCGACATCTTCACAGGCACAAACCACAAGCCGCCTGCAAGCCGACGGTAAATCACCGGATTGCAAAAGCCTTGCAAGGTAATGCAAAGCTGCGTTTGGATCAGAGCCGCGCATACTCTTTTGATAAGCTGAAATTATATCATAATGTTCATCTGAATCGCGGTCATAACGCACAGCACTTTTTTGCACAAATTCCTTTGCAAGTGATGTTGTTATATTTTTCTTTCCGTCAACAGTCGGTGTGGCAAAAAAGCAGTTTTCAACACTGTTAAGCGATTTTCTTACATCACCGCCGCAGCCTGATGCTATACGCTTAAATACATCTTCTTCAATATCAAGCTTCACCTGATATTCATCAGCTAAAATATTAAACCCTCTTTTTATTGCAGGAATAACCTCATCAGGTTCCACACTTTTGAATTCAAACACGGTTGAACGGGAAAGAATAGCCGGATAAATATAAAAATACGGATTTTCGGTAGTTGACGCAATAAGCGTTATTTTTCCGTTTTCTATATATTCGAGCAGTGATTGCTGCTGCCTTTTATTAAAATACTGAATTTCATCAAGATAAAGCAGTATCCCGTTAGGTGCAGAAAAAGTGTCAAGCTCATTAACTATATCTTTAATATCCTGAGTTGACGCAGTAGTACCGTTTAACCGGCGCAAGCTCCTTTTGGTTTTACTCGCAATTATTGACGCAACCGTAGTTTTGCCCACTCCGCTCGGCCCGTAAAATATTAAATTAGGAATATCACCTGTTTCAATAAGGCGCCTTAAAGCCTTACCTTCGCCAAGCAAATGTTTTTGACCTACAACATCGTCAAGTTCAGTAGGACGAATACGGTCTGCAAGTGGTTTATTCATACATTCTCCAATAAATCAATTTAATACAGATATTATAAATAATATGTTATTTATTTTCAACACTTTGTGCTTTTGAATATGCACAGCCGCAAAAATTTTGGCGATAAAGATTATATTCTTTTGAAAGCACTATCGAGCGTTTATATCCCTCTTTTTTCTTAAAATCGGAGGGAAGCCATTTTACATCTAATTCTTTTTCAAGTTCAAATCCGATTTCATTTATCTTTTGTGAATTTTTAAGCGGGCTTATGGAAAGGGTGGTGCAAAAATAATCAAAATTATTTTTCTTTGCAAGCTTGGCTGTTTTTTCAAGCCTTAAGCGGTAACACCTAAAGCAGCGTTCCCCGCCCTCTTTGCAAAGCTCATATCCCCTTGCAATATCCAAAAATTCGTTATAATCATAATCACAATCAAGAAACGATACGGGATATTTTGTTTTCATTTCACCGATAAGGCGCAATTGCTCGCTCTTGCGTTTTTCATACTCCTCTTTAGGTGAAATATTAGGGTTATAATATAGTACGGTTATTTTGAAAAACTGCGATAAATATTCAATAGTATAGCTTGAACATGGAGCGCAGCAACTATGTAGCAAAAGAGAGGGCGATAAGTCCTCTCTCATATTTTGCTCTATCAATTTGTCTAATTCTTTTTGGTAATTTATCTTATTCATCAGCTTAAATAATTTTTCGGGTTTACGCGTGAACCGTTAAGTCTAACTTCAAAATGGCAATGCGGACCTGTGGAATTACCGGTTGAACCGCTTTTTGCAATTGTTTCACCTTTCTTAACGGTGTCGCCAGGGGAAACAAGGATTGAAGAATTGTGAGCATAAAGAGTAACCACACTTCTGCCCTGCGAATCAGTACCGTGATAAATCATTATGTAATATCCATAACTGTAATTAAGCCTTTTAACAGTGATAACCACACCCTTTTGTGCTGCCACAACTTTTGAGCCGGTTGCACAAGGGAAATCAATACCGCCGTGATATTTGCCCGAAGAATAATTAGGAAAGCCTGCGGAAATACCGTGTTTACCCGGCACTGGATATTTCATATTAAGCACAGCGTCACTCTTTGAATAAACATCGCTTTTGCTTTGGTCAATTGCTTCCACCTTTTGTGAAGTGTTGCCTGCAACTGCGGTAGTGATTTCATCAGGCGGCTTAACGCCTGAAATAACAGCTTGAATTTCACTTTCAACCTGCTCTATTAACGCACTGTCCTCATTTCTGAATTCGGTATATTGCTTATTTTGAGCAGTAAGTTCTGCCAAAAGTCTGTCACTTTCAGCTCTGTCGGTTGCAAGTGAAGCCTTTTTACTTGCAATTGAATTACTGTTTTTCTCAATAGTTTTTTGCTTTGTGTTAAGTTCCTTTTTTTGCGAATCAAGTTCCGCTTTCTTTTTATCAAATTCAGATTTTTTATCTGCCAAGCCATTCTTTTTAGTTGTAACTTCCTGCATTTTGGAATTTACTTCTTTAAGAAGTCTTGAATCACTTTTTGAAACGGTTTTAATCATTTCATATCTGGTTAAAAAGCTCGAAATATCCTTGCAAGTCAAAAGGGCGGTAAAAACATTGTAGCTTCCGCTCATATACATAGCTTTAAGCCTGAAGCAGTATGCGCTATATACAGCCTGGAATTCGCTGTAAAGTTTATCATACTCTGCCTGCGCTTTATCAACTTCCGCCTGCAATGCATCAACTTTTTTTTGATTTGCTTCAATCTTCTTTTCAAGCTTCTTTTTTTCATCTTGAATTTTTTGATTTTTATCTTCAAGAATTGTTAACTGCTCGTTTATGTAGCCGATTTTTTGGTCAAGAGTATCAATATACTCTTCTGTTACTTTTGAGCTTTTTTCCAATTCTTTAAGCTTTTTATCGGCTTTTTTTAAATTTTCTTCAAGTTCCTTTTGCTGCTCTTTAAGCTTTTGCTCCGCTTCCTTCGCGCTCAAAGTGGTGCTTTGCGAATTACTTGCACCTTCTGCCTGCGAAGCGGTGGTGGCAGGAGCATTTTGAGTTTGAGCAGCCGTAGTTGTTTCAGCCGCGAAAGCAGTTGTTCCAAAGCAGTTACCAAGCACAAAAGTACTTGCAAGAACTAATGATAATATTTTTTTATTCACGCTTTACATTCCCTTAAAATAATAAATATATAAAACTATTATATTACCTTTATGGTAAATAATAAGTCGGATTTACACAATTACGGTATTCTGCCGTTGGGGTTCTGACTTCAAAATGGCAATGCGGACCTGTGGAATTACCGGTTGAACCGCTCCAAGCAATTTGCTGCCCTTTGCTGACATACTGCCCCTCGCTCACAAGCCTTGATTTGTTGTGAGCATATAAAGTATAAACATAATTGCCGGCTGAATCTGTTTTGTCGTGCATAATAACGATATATCTGCCATAGCTTCTGTAACTTCCGTCAGAATTAGTTAAATCTTTAGAAATAATAACTATACCTGATTCTGCCGCAACGACAGCGGAACCTGCCGGGCAGGAAAAATCAACACCCGTATGCCCTGCATAGCCTGCCGAACCGTATCCGCAAGTTATTTTAGTTTGGCTCGGAACGGGATAAGTCATTTTAAGTTTTGAATCATCCTCGGCTTTAGTGGTTGCTTCGGTAGTGGTTTCCTGCTTTGTTGTTGAATTATTATCCTGTGCCGCCTGAGTAGTTGTGGTGGTCGTAGTGGTAGCAGCTTTCTTTTTCTTTTTTGCTTCAAGCTTCTTTTTGTAAATTTCGGCAGCTTTTGCAATTTCTGCATTCACTGCGTTTAGTTCAGCCTGGTCTTGATTTCTGTATTCACTGTATGTCTGCTGTTCATCTTCAAGCTGTTTAAGCAGTTCATCACTTTCAGCCTTTTGGCTTTTATACGCACTTTGCTTTTGCGTGTAATCCTGCTGCTGATTTTCAAGCGTAGAAATTGAAGTGGTAAGGTTTTGCCGAGTTGTTTGAAGCACAACTTGGTCATTTTTAAGAGTTTCCTGCTTTTTTTGCATTTCAAGCTTTGTTTTTGTAAGCTCATCTGCCTGCGATTTAACCGATTGCAAAAGATCCTTATCGTTTTTTGAAACGCGTTTAATCATTTCATATCTTGTAAGAAGAGTTGAAAGGTCAGGGCAGGTTAAAAGCATTGCAATTGTGCTTGTTTCGCCACTCACATAAATAGCACGGATACGCTGATAATAAAGGCTTAAATTTTGGTTAAAGCTTTGCTCAAGTTCCGCATTTTTACTTTCAAGATTTGTTACATCAAGCGAAAGCTGTGCAATTTGATCTTCATTATCCTTATATTGCTGTTTTAAATCCTCAATCTTTTTCTTGGAGTAATCTATCTTGTTTTCGGAATAATCAAGTTGCTTTTTAAGATATGAAATCTTTTCATCAAGTGCATCTATATATTCTTTTGTTTCCTTTGATTCCTTTCCGAGTGATGAAAGCTTGGAATCAAGTTCTTTTATCTTTTCCCGAATTGCAGCCTGCTTTTCTTCGGCAGTCATTCCTGCATATTCGTCACTTTGCGACGAATCATCGTTTGCATAGCAAATAACATTTGCCGGATAAGCCAATAAAAAGGCAGTAGCCAACAAAACAGCTAAAATTTTAGTTAAAAAACTTTTCTGTTTCATTGGCTACACCCCTTTAAATATTTGTATTTTATAAGTAATTATTTGGATTAACTCTGCTTCCGTTTACACGAACTTCAAAATGGCAATGCGGACCTGTTGAATTACCGGTTGAACCGCTGTGGGCTATAACCTGCCCTCTTGATACCTTATCGCCAACGCTGACCGAAATGCTTGAATTATGTGCATATAATGTTGACAATCCGTCACCGTGGTCAATAATTATGTATCTGCCGTAACTATAATTAAGATATTTAACAAGAATAACCGTACCTGATGCGGCAGCGTATACATTTGAGCCTGTCCTTACCGGGAAGTCGATACCGCCGTGGTATCCGCCCGATGAATAGTTAGGATAACCTGCCGATATTCTTCTCGAATCCGTCGGATAACCAAGCTGGCCGGAGCCGCCGCCTGTTGAACCCGAAATTGAACCGCTGCCCCTTGAAGCTGAGGCAATTGCTGCACGGATTTCACTTTCAACCTGCTCAAGCTGTGCCTGATTTGTTTCAATAAGTTCCATATACTCACTTGACTGACTTGAAAGTTCCTTCATAATAGAGTTACATTCTGCAACTTCCGAATCAAGCTCACTTTTTGATTTGTTAATTTCATCAATGCTTGATTGAAGCTCTTTCTTGTTAGATTCAAGCTGCTTTTTATCATTTGTTAATTCTGTTCTCTTTTCTTCAAGCTTCTTCTTTTCTTTCTCGATTTCCTCCATTTTCTTCATAAGATCATCAAGAATTGCGTTGTCCTGCTGTGAAACGGATTTAACCATTTGCGCACGGGTAAGCATTGAACTTACATCCTTACAGGTAAGAAGCACTTCAAGGGTAGAAGCCGAACCCGAAATATACATAGCGCGAAGTCTTTGGCAATAAATCTGATATGTTTGGTCAAATTCTGCTTGCTTTTGGTCAATCTTCGCCTGAGCTTCTGCAATATTTTGCTCTGTCTTTGCAATCTTAACACCGATTGCATCAATTTCTGCCTGCAAAGCAGATTTATCCTCTTCAAGAGAATCTATCTTGTCCTGCAATAAATTTATTTTTGACCTGAGAGTTTCAAGATATTCCTGATTTTTCTTTTTTTCTGCAGAAAGCTTATTCAGTTTGCTTTGAGCGCTGTCAATCTGCTGTTGAATTTTTTGCTTTTCACTTCTGAGTTGTGATGTTGATTTGGCCTCAGCCGAAATAACACCGCTGAAAGTGCCGACAAAAAATGCAAAGCTTAAAATCAATGACAGTGTTCTTTTCATACTAAATGCCACTTATTTCACTGCCTTCCTTATTCAAATATTTTCTCATAGTGATGAGCGAACCGCCAACACCTGTTAAAACACCGATAGCAACAAATATGCCAAGCATCGGAAGGGCATAATCAGCAAATTTAAGGAAGCTTAATCCGTTGAAGGAATTAAGAAGATCTGAAAATTCTTTAACCGCAAGTTCATAAAGCCCCCAAACAAATCCCAAGCTGATAACACCCGATGTTATGCCCAAAATCATACCCTCTACCACAAACGGCAGGCGGACAAACGAGTTTGTAGCACCAACCGATTTCATAATGCTGATTTCTAATCGGCGACTGTATACCGTAAGCTTGATTGTGTTTGAAATAATAAACACGGAAATAAGGAACAAGACTGCAATAATTACAATTGCAACAACTGTGATTCCCTGCCTTAATGCTACAAGCTTTTTAGCAAGATTTTTATTTTCCCTGATTGTATCAACATGCTGAAGCTGCTTAAGTTTAGATACGGTTTCATCAAATTGGTCAAGGTTTTCAACAGTTACTTTATATGCATTTGGAAGCGGAATATCAGAGCTGATTTGAGTAAAGAACTCTGCCTGTGCTTTTTCCATAGTGTTAAGCTGTTCCTGCCAAGCTGATTCCTTTGATACAAATTCAACACTTTTGATATTTCCGCAAGCGTTAATTTCATTTTGCATATTTGTAATATCATCCTGTGTTGAATCATCGGAAATATAAACCATAATAACATTTTCTTCTTCAATCTTGCCGAGAAGTGAATCAATGTTAACGAATATCATAGATGCCGAGCCGATAAGAACAAGGCAGCTCATAAGTACACAAATTGAAGCGATAGACATCATCCTGTTTGTCCAAGTGTTTCTAAAGCCTTCTTTAATTAAATATTTTAAGCTTGCGCCTGTCATTACTGCTCACCTCCCTGATTTTCCTCTTCACTTACAACATTTTCAAGGTTGTCGAATACATCTTCTTCGTCATCTTTCGGCAAAACATTTACATCGTCGATTTCAACATCTTCATCAAAGAAGAACATATCTGTATCTGCCTTAGGGTTCTCCCCTGTAAATTGAGCGTGAGTAGGGTCAGGAGTATCTGATACAACCTCACCGTTTTTAATAACAATAACTCGCCTTTGGAAAGAGCGAACCAAATCATGCTCATGCGTTACCATAATAACGGTAGTGCCGGCATTATTGATTTTGGTTAAAAGGCCTACGATTTCATGGCTCATTTCAGGGTCAACATTACCCGTAGGTTCGTCCGCAATAATTACTTTAGGGTTATTAACGAGTGCCCTTGCAAGCGAAACCCTCTGCTGCTCACCGCCTGAAAGTTCATTCGGCATTGAACGCGCCTTTTGTGAAAGACCTACAAGCTGAAGAATATAAGGAACTCTTTTACGGATTTCCTTTTCCTTCGCGCCGATAACACGCATTGCAAATGCAACATTATCGTAAACTGACATTTTAGGAATAAGGCGGAAATCCTGGAATACGATTCCCATTTCTCTTCTGTAATAAGGAACTTGCTTTTTCTTAAGAGTGGCAGATGAATAATCGTTAAAGATTATTTCGCCCTCAGTCGGCTTCTCCTCATGCATAATAAGTTTTAAGAATGTACTTTTACCTGCACCCGAAGAACCTACAACGAAAACAAATTCTCCATCTTCAATCTTAATATTTACATTTGAAAGGGCATGAGTACCGTTACTGTCGTATACCTTTGATACATTTCTGAATTCTATCACGATTTTTTCCCCTTGTTATATAATTTGTGCTTATACGCACTTTTTCACTTTATTGTTTATATAATATATCAACTTATAAGATAAATCAAGATGTTTTTGTTACTCTTTTGTAAACAAGAGTTACAATTTTTAAAAAATCAGCCTGATTAGGTCGTTTTGGCGGATAAAAAACATCAAATTTTTTTGAAAACAATTATTTTTTGACGAATATGCCGATAACAAAACCATAAATCAAAATATACGATGCTTTTTGTTTAATTAAATCGTTTTATATCCATTTTTTCTTTTTAAAAATATAAATCAAAGTCAAAACAACTGCTATGTTGAGTAAAATCACATAAACATAACCGTAGCGAAACGATATTTCAGGCATATATTTAAAATTCATTCCGTACCAACCGACTATTACAGTCATAGGCAGAAAAACAGATGTAACAACGGTGAATAGCTTCATTATTTCGTTTTGCCCACGGTCAATGCTTGTTTGATAAGCGTCCCAAAGGTGCGTTACGCTGTCACGCTGTATATCGGTATTTTCTTTATATCTAACTGCTTTATCGCGAAAAAGTTTAAAAAGTTTTAATGATTTTTCATCCAATATTTCATTTTCGTTTTCTATAAAAACCTCGGTTACATCAATAAGTTCTTCATAAAAAGCACGAAGCATTAAAAGCTCCCGCTTTTTTTCAATCAATAATTTGCCGAAATTGTCGCTTACATTTTTATCAATAACCGCTTTTTCAAGAGCCGAAATATCTTCCTCCTCATTATAATTTGCAGAGCACTGCTTTGCAATAATTTCAAGAAACGAGCATATCAATTTTTCTGCTGTCGCACTTTCGCAGGTGCAATTTGAAAGTGCGTTTAAAAAGCATTTTTGGTTAAACGAAAATTCATCATAAATATCAACAGCCATAATCATATTTTTCATTACGATAAGTGCTATTTCATTATTTTTATTATTGTTACACATTATATTTAAGCGCAAAAAAGTCAAATCATCATTTAAAAATTTGGTTAAAAAATTTTTATCGCTGTCTTTTTTGCAAAGTTCTACAATATTTTTAGGCAAAGAAAAAACGGTGGCGAGCCGTTCAAACTCGCCAACCGTCATAAATCCTGCGCAAAGCATATTTTTGCTTATTTCTTCTATTTCAATACTCTTAAGTTCATCATCAAAAACATAAAACACATTATCACCGATAATAGTTTCTGCCTTTATTTACAAAATATTATTTTTTCTTAACCTTATTGAGCATTGCGTTTATTTCAAGAATTTGCTCTTTTGTAAACTTACCGCCAAGCATCATAAGCCCTCTTTTTACGGTAAATCCTTTCAACATATCAATCATAGTTTTGTTGATGTCGTTAAGCTTAAAGCCCATAATTTCAGCACCCTGCTTTTTCTTGCCTTTTTCTTTAGGACCTTTTGGAGTGAGTGCCTTTTTCATTTTCATCAGAAGCTTTACTGCACAAATCTTACCTCTGAATGTTGAAAGAATATCACCCAAAGTATCGTTTACACTGTAATATCCTGCCGGAGTTTCAATTTCAAACCAATTGATTACCGCACCCTCTTCTTTAAGCCTGTAATCTTCATTAAACTTATCAACTTTTTTGATTTTGGATTCATCGGTCAATTCGCCTGCTTTAGCAACAAGTGTTGTTTCACCCTCATTTTTAACTTCAAAGTAGAAAAACGGGAATTCGCCCTTTTTCTGCTTTCCTACACTTTCACCGTTTGCGAAAAGTTCAACTTCATCAAGATTTGTATAAACAGTGATTTTAGTTACATCCTCAACCCTGTCAACATATCTTTTACCGCAAATATGAAGCACAGGCTTTTTTGAAAGCCAAGCCTGATATGCATAAAAACTGTCTTTTTTATACTTTCTGTCAAATGTAACAAGGCCTTTATGGTTCATACCGTTTTCGCCGCCTTCTGCGCGGGCGTCGGCAGCAAAGTCAAACATATTCCAAACATGAGTCGCCCACATATACGGCCTTTTTGCTATTTGCTTAATTACTTCTTCGTGATAATATGCTTGGTATTCCTCTGTATAATCGCCCTGTTCGGGATTGCTTGTGTGCCAATTAAGAGCCTCGCATCCGTACTCGCTCATACCAATTGCTTTATCAGGATATTTCTTATGGAAATTATCAAACCAATCGCCATACATTGAAACATCACCGCCGTACCAGCCAAAATAATGGTTATACGAAAGCACATCGGAAATATGCACATATTCCTCATTGATATTGCACGCTGTAAGAACCGCTTCGGTGGTAGGTCTTGTTTTATCAATTGAATGAACAAGGTCATTTAGCATTTTATGATTTTGCACGATGGCAGGTGTTGCCCCGCCCATTGATATTTCGTTTGAAAGTCCCCAAACTACAATCGACGGATGATTGTAATTTTGAAAAATAAGTTCTTTCATTTGTGATATTGTATTTTCAACACCTTTTTCAAGATGCTTTGAAATATACGGAATTTCAGCCCATACGATTATACCTCTTTCATCACACAAATCATAAAAATACTGTGCGTGCTGATAATGCGCAAGGCGGATTGTATTTGCACCCATTTCGCAAATTAAATCCATATCTTCCTTATGATGTTCAGGTAAAAGGGCATTGCCTATATGCGGCCTGTCCTGATGCCTTGAAACACCTCTTAACGGATATGGCCTTCCGTTTAAAATAAAGCCTTTTTGTGCGTCAATTTCAAATGTGCGGCAGCCGAAACGGGATTTAACTTCATCTGCAACCTGCCCGTCTACTATAAGCTTTGCACTTGCATTGTAAAGAAATGGGTCATCAACACCATCCCAAAGGTGAACATCTTTAATTTCAAGCACAGCACTCGGGTTTTTGCCGCTCGCCTTTGCTTTTGCAACAACTTCGTTTCCGTCATCAATTTCAAATTCAACTTCACCGTTGCAATATGCATCAAGTGTGATTTTTGCATCATTTCCACTGATGACAGGGGTTACAGCAAAGCTTGTTGAGCCAAAAAAGTCAAGGTCAAAATGATTTTTTGAAACACCGATAAGCTTGACTTCCCTGTAAATGCCACCGTAAAAAGTAAAATCGGCAACTTGCGGATACACATAATCATTCGGTGAATTATCTGCCGTAACAACAAGCAAATTTTCATCCTTAACATCATCAAGCTTGACTCTGAAAGCGGAATATCCGCCGTTATGCTCACAAAGTTTTTTACCGTTAAAATATACTTCGGCTGTTGAATTAACACCGTCAAGCTGAATATAAATTTCTTCACCCTGCGGCATTTTATCTTTAGTTAAAATCTTGGCAAAATACCCTTTGCCGCGATAATAATCGTTTCCGCCGTCTTGCCCGTCATCACCGTTCCAAGTATACGGCAAATCAATATCTTGCCAATCATCAGGCAGTTTACTCGGCACACTGCTTACATCTTTAGAAAATTTCCAGCCTTTATTTATGTTTAAAATCTCACGCATAAGATATCCCTTCCATTCTAAAATTATATGTATATTATAAACTATTATTAAAGTTTATTCAATTAACATAATGTAAAAAGAGCTTGGAAAAATTTCCAAGCTCTTTGATTAGTTAAATTATTACTTTCTAACTACGCCCTTTTTTTCCTTAAGATATTCATCGGAAGCAGGGAATGTGTTTTTATAAGTGATTGAAAGAGATGCACTCTTATCTTTAATAACTGTAACAGTAGCGTGGTTAACAGCTACTTCTGCAACCATATTGTACTCAGCCTTGGTGATTTCCTTAGTCTTTGTATCAATTGTGCAAGTTACAGTACCGCCCTTATAAGTAACCTTAATGTTATCTTCAGCAGTACCCTGTGCAAATGAAATTACAGAAATTTGAGCAACAGTGCCTGAAATATCACCGAGAACTTCAAAGAAGTTACCCTGTGAGTCCTCACCTCTCATACTCATTTCTGCAGCCTTAGGCTGAATTACCATTGTGATAGTACCGTCACCGTTATCTGTGATGTTAGCATCAAGAACATCATCCTTGGTTACATATGACTTTCTAAAGTCCTTTTCGCCAGGATTTGCTTCATCTGTATTTGAATTGTCAAGCTTAGGGTTACGGTTGTTACAAGGTACAAGACCGTAAATATTCGGCTTAAATAAACCGCCAACGATACCAGGAACAAGCTTGTTAATAACTGCATTTTCCTTACCGTCAATCATTACAGAACCAACATTGATTTCTTCGTTACCGAGAAGTTTGTAGAATGTTTCTGTTTTGCCTTCTTGGTTAGTATACTCAGCAGTAAGGCTCTTGGTATAATCATATGCTTCCTTATAGTAATTAGCTACATCTTCAAGTGACTTGAAGTCAACTCCGCCGTATGTACCGGCTTCAAATGACTTTTCAAGAACAGAAGTGTCGTCTGAAGAGCCTGCCTCTTCACCGTCTGTTTGGTTTTGCCAACTACCGTCTTTAATTTGATGGATAGCTTTAATAGCTCCGTTAGTTACATAATTTACTTTTGCACATCCCGCAAATGAGCTTGCAATCAAACCGGTAGCAAGCACAAGGCATAAGCCTTTCTTCACATATTTGTTCATTTTCAGGGGTCCCCTTTCAGAATTATACGAATCCGTTTTATAAAACGCTACATATTAAATTTATATTAAATCTCACAAAAAGTCAATAGAAATTTTAAAAATAAGTCATAATTTTTAAAAAATTCATTTTTACATTGAGATTTATACAACATTATGATATACTATTTTCGATAAATAACGAGTATTAAGATGTATTTAAAACTAAGGAGTGACGAAAATGAGATGTAAAAACTGCGGTGCAGATAATGATGATAACAGATACATATGTGAAGTATGCGGTTCTCCGCTTTATGATGAAGATGATTTTGACAATGCCGCCAACGATGATAACGATAAAACTCAAACTTTCAAAGCTGTAAACGGTGAAAATTATCAACCACAAAACAATAACAATAATGATTATAATGATAATCAATACGGCAAACCGCAAAACAATAACGGCAGCAACAAAAATTCCGAAAAAAAGAGTCTGATAATTATTGCTATACTTGCTGTTCTTCTTATCGCAATCGTTTCAAGCATTGCTGTAATTGCGCATAATAAAAATAAGGATACCTCAACCACAACACCGCTTACCAAGGTTTCCGAGAGAGACGAGCTTTCAAGCAGCAGAACCACAAAAGAAAGAACTACTGAAAAAACCACCGAATCCACCACTGAAAAAACCACAAAGGAAACCACAAAATCCCTTTGGATAATAAACACAAGTTCAAGCGGCGGTGGCCAAACTCAGGGTGACGGTAAGTATGAAAACGGTAAAACCGTAACTCTTGTTGCAACTGCTGATGAAGGCTATCAATTTGACGGTTGGTATTCTAACGGAATAAAAGTAAGCAGCAGTGAAAAATATTCATTCACCGCAAATCAAAACGCAAGCTTTTCGGCGGTATTTACCCCTGTTGAAACCCAAGCTCCTGATACTACCATAGCCGAAAGTACAAGCAGTGACATCGTTTTCGGCGAATAATATTAAGGAAGTGTTTACCGTGACAAAAGGAAAAATTGCCAGAGAAAATTTTATGAACGGACTTAACTGTTCGCAAGCAGTTGCTGTGGCATTTGCAGATGAAATGAATATGCCAAAAGAACTTGTGGCAAAGCTTACAATCGGCTTTGGCGGCGGAATTGGCAGAATGAGAGAAGTATGCGGTGCTGTTTCGGGAATGACTTTCGTGATTTCAGCGCTTTATGATGATGAAAAATCCGATATTTACAAGAGAGTTCAGGCAGTAGCAAATGAATATAAAGAAGAAAACGGTTCAATTATATGCCGTGAACTTCTTGGCATTTCAAAGCCGGGGCCGGATTCACCGATTGCCGAAAAACGCACAAAAGAGTATTACAAAAAACGCCCTTGCCCTGAACTTGTAGAACTCGCCGGTGATATACTCGAAAAATATATTTCAAATAATCCTTACAAAAAATAAAAAAAGTGTTGCATTTCTATTTTATTTGTGTTATAGTATTAAAGCACAAAAAGTGCAACACATATACGCGCTGGTAGCTCAGCTGGATAGAGTGACTGGCTACGAACCAAACAGTCGTTTTTGTATAAAGCGCATATTTACAATTTAATAAGGTGTTACGCGCCGGTAGCTCAGCTGGATAGAGTGACTGGCTACGAAACACAAGGTTGACTTGTGGATATTTTGTTAACAACTGAATAAGTTGATATATTTTTATTGGTATGCGCTGGTAGCTCAGCTGGATAGAGTGACTGGCTACGAACCAGTAGGTCGGGGGTTCGAGTCCCTTCCAGCGTACCAAAAAGTCCCGTAAACACTGCGTTTTCGGGACTTTTTACTTCTTATAATTATCAAATTGACTTTATGAATCAAATAATAAATAAAGTTTTTATCCGAAAATTAAAATCTTCATATTTGCTTTTTTTGTTAATATTTACGACATATTTATTGTAAAAATAATCCACATGACCACAATTTGACCACATCGCTTTTCAAAGAAAAAACAGGCAGTCTTGATTTTTACATCAAGACTGCCTGTTTCTCTGTTTTATGCTGTGTACTGTATTATTTTTATGCGTTTTTCATTTTCTTTTTCTGCGACCAAGTTTCCCATAGCATTTGCAACCGTTTGCTGCATTGTGTCTGTCACATGCATATAAGTATTCATTGTAAAACCTGCATCGGTGTGTCCAAGCATATGTGATATTGTTTTAATATCCATTCCTTGTTCAAGCGATAAGGTTGCGAAACTGTGTCGTAAATCATGAAAACGTATTTGCGGTACACCTGCCCGTTTTTGCATTCGGTGCAATTTTCGTGTTATTGATGATGGATCTCTGTAGCCATTTGTAATTGGTGACGGAAAGATCAGTTTTGTATTCAGTCGTTGTCTGCTTCTTAAAATAATCAATTGATTTAAACACTCGTCACATATACTGATTTTTCTAATTGACGCCGCTGTTTTAGGAGTCGTCGCTTTAAGTTCACTTTTGATTCTCTGCACTTGCTTGTTTACGGATATAGTTTTGTTTTTCATATCAAGATCATCCCAAGTCAGTGCAAGTATTTCACCAAGTCGTAAGCCTGTTGTGATTTCAAGCAGATAAAACTCATAGCAACCGGAATCCTTTGTTTCTTGCAAAAATGCCGCAAGTTCATTTGCTTTCAGTGTTTGCATTTCTTTGGGTTCGTCCTTTGGTAACTGAACTTTTTTACAAGGATTAGTTGGTATAAGTTCCTCATCTACCGCTTTTTGCAAACAAGTTTGCAGTGCGATTTTAATATCTTTGACTGTTTTTACCGACAATCCGTTACCTTTCGATTTAGTATTTCTTATTCTTCCGTTTTGATACAAGTCCATTAAAAATTGTTGACACACAACTGTAGTTAAATTTTTAATGTTAATATTTCCTATTTTGGGTATTATCTTAGCATTAAAATATTGCTTATATCCGTTTGCTGTATATTCTTTTACACTCGCTTTGCAGAATGATTCCATCCATATTTCATACCATTTCTCAAGTGTTGGATTAGCATTATTAAGAAAAGCACAGCGATTTAAAATCAGCTGTGCTTCTTCATACTCTTTAATTGCTTTCTCCAATTTTTCATTACATTCGGTCTTGGTTTTAGCAAGTATATATTTTACTTGTTTTTTACCATTTTTATCTACTCCAGCATTAAACCTACCTTCCCATCTGCCGTCTTTTCGTTTTCTTAGCGTTCCCATACCATTATTTCTTTTAGCCATAATGATTCTCCTTTCTTTTTTCAAGACCACAATATCACAAAGAAGGTCATTTATCCAGCATATTCAGTATACAAAACTATTACAAACTATCGTTTACAATTACTGTTAATCCAAACTTTCAGTTGCTCTTTAGGGATGGTCTTTCTTCTTCCTATACTGATTACAGGAAAGCTTTTATCATTTTGAATTAATTTATATAAACTGACTGCCGAAATGCCCAAAACTTCTGCTGCTTGTGGAACAGTCATAAAGACTGGAACTTCTTCAAAATTGTTATATATTTTTATCGCCTACTTTCTAAAAAAGAGGAGGCATTTATCTGCCTCCTCTTACTGTTCATGTTTGATTATTAGTTCCCATATTTCTTTTAGTGTTTTTTTATAAAAGGGATATCCGAAAATTAGCAATAATATTACAAAAACAAATTCAAAAACCGAAATAACATTTTCAAAAAAATTTTTTATTTTATCCATTATGCAACCTCCATTTACTTATATACTCTATTCTAACATAAATAATTTTAACTTTAGGTTGACGGATATTATTGTTACTTAAAAATGCATAAACGTTTTAATAATTATCAAACCTTGGTGCTCTTCTAGTCTTTTGTGTATAACTATATGGTGTATCACTGTTATTAACGGTTTTATTTAATCTGTCAGCTCTTGGATATCTTTTTAATATTTCTTGTTTTAATTCATTCTTACTTGAATATTTTATTTTTTCTTTTTCTCTTTCAGTAAGCTTATATGTATCATTGAATTTTATACCCCATTTGAAAAAAAGTTTCAATTTTGAAATCATTGGATTTGAGCCCGTTTTCATTACAATAAATTGTCCTTTAGGCATTGATTTCAATTCATCAGGCGTCATAAGTGGTCTTTCAATCATTTGTAATGATTGCGAAGGGTCGTTTTTACTCTTACTTATTGACCCTGACATAACCGTTCTATTTCCCATTGCTTTTGATAAAATTTCAGCAGATTTAGAATTAGGTGCAAAGCCTCCGAATATAGTCAATTGCGTATTATCAGTTATAATTTCCGCACCATTTTCTCCATAATTTTGATTTAGCTGGGCAAATGATTGTATTATTGCAACTATTGATACTCTCCTTGATCTTGAAGCCGAAAACATCATTTCTGCCGATTCAATTTTCGGTATTGTTCCCATTTCATCAAGATACATCATAACCCTGTTGTCTAATTTCCCGCCTTTTTCATCTGCGACCAATAAGATTTCTCTGTATAATTGTTGAACAATTAAAGAAATCATAAAATATTTACTTGAATCTTCTTCAGGCATAACCAAAAATACAGCTGATTTTGTATTGCAAAATTTTTCTGCGTCTAATGAAGTATCAAAACAAAGTATCGATTCCATTTCACTATCTAAAAATGTATTTAGCCTTGAAAGTGTTGTTGATATAACCGACGCCATTGATTGATCAGATGTATTAAGTGCTGCTCCGGCAAACCATTTTGCTTTATGTTCATCCGGAAGTAAATCCATTATTTTTGAGAAATCATTTTTCTTACTCGAATCTTCCTTTTTCAATAGTTCTTGTATAATTTTAAAAACAGTTATTATATGACGAGTTCCTTTGGGACAAAATTCAGATACCAATAGAATTGATGCCGTTAATAGACCTTCTGCCGCATCATAAAAGTATGCATTTTGTCCGTATGAAGAAGTGTCACTACCGCTTGATATAATTGTCTTTGATGTTATTTTTGCATATTTTTCAGCCTTAGCTTTGTAGGAAATTTCATCTTCATTTTCTTTCCAAAGATCCATATACTTATTAACCAGATACAAAAGATTGAATCCATCTGATCTTGTTGGATTTCTCAAATCAATAACTGATACATTATATCCATAGTATTTTTTTGCAATTTCTCCATAGTTTCTGTATAAATCACCTTTAGTATCCGATGTTATGAAACTCATTCCTGAGGCACATGCGAATTCTAAATTAGGATATAAAAAATATGCTGTCTTACCAACTCCGGCAGCACCAATCATTAAAGTATGAACATCTCCGTCATCTATTAATGCTTTTGTCTGTTTTCCAACCGTTTTTTGTCCTACAAGAGTACCTTGAATTTCCGGAAGATTTTTACCTTGTCTCCATAATTCAACTTCAAACGGAATTTCCTTATATGTTTTTCTTATTTCATTTTTTGTCGCAAAACGGGCTGTGCCATGCTGTCCGTCGCCAACTGTTTTACTTTTTATACTGTTCAAACTGTATATGTATGAAAAAACAGTGATGAGAAGAAAAACTAATCCCATCACTGTTGCTACAATTATTAATTTTATCAAATTACTTACGCATATCCTCTCTCTCTATAAGAATATTTTTAAATGCTTTTCTTTTGTCTTGAGAATTATTAATGATATTTATCTCACTTCTGCTAAAGTAATATATCCTTCTTATATCTTCAAATTTATCCAATAATGAATTCACTTCATTATCATTGAACACATCTAAAGATGGTTTTATCATAATTATCGAACTTCGTTTTATATTACAATTATCTCTATTGATGTAATCAACAAGATCATCCTCATATTCTTTTGAATATAAAGCAATTAATATTTGGTTATAATCTATTTCGCTTTCATTGAAATGAGGTGTTATCCAAAAAGCATTTTCAAGTTGTTTCAACGGTTGTTTAACAAATATCCCTTTAATTCCAGAAAAAAATGCTTTAATCATAGTTAATTTGTCTTTGTTTTTTGCTTGTATTATTTCGCTACTACTAACGATTTTATGTTTCTTATTATTGACATAATCTGAGATTTTAAAGGTTATTTCTTTAAAACCTTCAATATTATCAATCATTTTCTCTTTGTCACCAATTTTAAAAAGTGGTTTTTTTAAAATTAATTGAAGAAAATTAACACAATCATATAATTGCTTAATATCAACATTTAAACTATTCAAATCTTTAGTCAATTCAACTTTATTTATAGTTGACACGGGAAGATTTGAATAATAATTACCATTCAAAATTTCATTAAGTGTATTTTCTAAAACTATTAGTGGATATTTCTCACTAATGCCAAAGACTCTAGAATAGTAACTTATAAAAAGAGCAGATGTATGATATATTGTTTCCACAACAGTTAATTCTTTAAAATTTTCTTTGAGAGCAGGAAGATGAAACGTTACTTTTTCTTCATGATATTTTCGTATTTCTTTTTCCTTTCCCTTTGAAAGCAACCACGGATGTGGAGGTGAAGTAACAATAACAGCAAGAAAATTTACAACACTTGTATTATCAATTTCATGTATATCTAAATGTTGCAAAAAAGACATTAAGAACTTTTCTATTGCATTCTTTTCTGAACGCGGTAATTCGTATTGTTCAATTCCTGTTGTTTTTTTAACTATTTCATTAAACAACTTTTCCGTATATTCATGATCAAGTTCAATGGTTTTTTCACCTTTGAATATTTTCATTCGACTATCATGCCCATATCTTCTTGCATATTTACTTGCAATAGTGTTCAAATCTTCTTTGGTATATTGTTCATTTGGAGAAAGTTCACATATAGTTTGATATATTACCTTTCTAAAGTCAGAAGACCAAATTTCTTGATTAATTAATGTATTTCTATATTTATTAGTACAAATCGTATTTATTGCATTATTAACAATTTGCAATGCGTAAATATAGGGAACATCCATTTGTACAATAGAATAAATTGCGGTTTCTGAATCAAACCCCTCCTTTTGACCTGTTTTAGATGAATAGAATTCATTACCATATACATCCTTGAATTTTTGGTTGATATTTTTTATAATATTAAGTTCGTTTTTAGATAGCAATTTTATATCTGCATTGTTATATATATCTGAGTTAACAAGTTTAGTTTTTCTAGGAATATAATAATTGTAAGCACCATTATTGAATGCTCTACTTTGATTGGAGGATGTAGTCCATTGTTCTATTTCCTTTGAGTATGTATACATATTGACATTAATTGTGGATGTTTTATCGTTAAAATCATATATTATAAAACTAGGAATAGCGTAATCATCAACTAATGCAGCACCACAAGTGAATTGTTTCAAACCAGATGATAAATCGTCAAATGTTTTTACACCTGCACGATGACTATGACCACATAAAATAATATCAATATTATTATCCTCGGCCCAATTTTGAAAGCGTTTTGAATAACTATTTTTTAAAAAGCTGATTCCATGATGCATAATTGCAATATTTATGCTATCATCATCTTTTGTTTTTAAAGGTTTTAAATAACATAATAATTTACCATCAGAATCATCTCCACAATATGTAAGACAAGTATCAACATTTATAATATTATAGCCATCTCTATTCAAACAAGCAGACGAGTCATAATATCGTCCAGTTAATTTTTTATGTAATATTGCAAAGTCACTATATCCCCTTGACTTTAATTGCTCAAAATCATCATTATTGATTTCTGTATCCTTTTTTGATAATACACTATCAATAATTTCCTTTCTTTTTAGATCATCTCTATTGATATCATGGTTCCCTGGTGTAACGAAAAGATTTCCTTTTTTTACATTACATTTTTTTCTTATTTTTTCAATGAAATTAACTAAGTTGTCTGTATTTTTTGGATTTCTATCAAATTGGTATATACAATCTCCCGTTATCACAATGAATTCAATATCTTTTATATCACTAAGAGTTTTAATTAGACTTGATTTTAAATTTTCGGAATCATAGTTTTTATAATTAAAATGCAAATCTGAAAGATGGAGCCATTTCATTAAATAATCCTCCTTGAATAATATATTACATACATTATTTGTATTATTTAAGGTTTTGTCAATCCCTGTCGAAGAAGCAAAAATCACTTTGCAAATTATAATATACAAATTAGGATAACGAAAAAATTTTTCTAAAAGACACTTTTGCATTTTAACGCAACAGTTTTGAATTCTTAATTATATATTTTTGCAAAATTATTGACAAAAAAACCATTAATGTTTATCTTTATAATTGATTAAGGATACGAATAATTTGGGAGGATGTCATGATTAGTATTATTTTTTCAATTGTAGAAGAAGTTTGTTGTTTTATTGCAATAACTTTTTTGGGAATACTGCTCACAAAAATAATTTCTTCATTTTGCAAAACAAAAGAAGGTAACGGAACAACTAAGGAACAACAACGTAATGACCACTATAGAATAGCATTGCGAGAAATGCCTAAAAAATTATTAGTACAAATAATGTTAATATTTTCTTTAATATTGTTCTTTAGAATATTAAATATTAATGTTAAACAGTTTTTAGATTTTTTTCAAGCAAATAAACTTTCGTTACCTTGCGTAATTGTATTTCTAATTTCTATTTTCTTTATCATTAATGAAATTGTTTTTTGTAATCAAGTGAAAAATGCGGCCTATTATTTGTTTTATGATGAGTTCTATGAACATGATAATTATGTGATCATTTCAACTGGCGAACCTAAAAAAACTTATAATTATCCTCTAATTTACGACAGATTAAACAAAGATAAACGATATAATGAGTATTTATTAGATCGTGCAAATAACAATTATGCCATGATAAAATTATTGTCTCCAATTCCAATTTTATCTTTAATCATTAACATTGTGGCAACATATTTTGGAAATATTAACATTAACACATCGCTTTTAACTATAATAATCGTTGTCATGATTTTTGCATATGTATTTTTTACAGTTTTAATCAATAGAAGAATAAATAAAATTGAGTTTGATTTATGGAGAAATGATGAGTGCCGAATTAAAATCAAAAGCAAGGAAAAGGAATCCTTAATGAATTCAAAAAAATAATTTTTATTTCAATCCCATAGCTTGTTTCTTCTCATTGATTTTTTGAAGTGTTTTTCTGTCAGTATGATGTGTAAGCTTGTACTTATTGTCAAACTCTTTCTTAAACAATTTAGATAAATCGTTTAACACAGCAAGGATAGCAGTGTAGCTCTGCCATTCCTTGCTGTTGTTGTTTATATACTCAAACAAATTTTCAGCATATTCACAATCTTTTTCGGCTGCTGCCATTAAATACTGTATAGCCTTATTTATGTCTTTTTCAACAAATACGCCATTATAATATATTTTGCCAAGTTGATATAAAGCATATTTGTATCCATTTGATGCTGATTTAAGTAAATAATCTAATCCCTTAACTGAATCAAATAAATTACTGTTATTATTAAGATATAATTTTGCTAACCTATACTGTGCATAGCAGTTATTTATATCACTTGCTTTTGTTAATAATTCTTCAGCTTTGTGCAAATCCTTTTTTACATATTCACCATCCAGATAAAATTTGCCCAACTTGTAAATTGCAAATTCATATCCTAAATCAGCAGATTCTTTTAAATATTTTATGCCGAGCACAACATCATAACTTTCCGAATTAGTATTCAAACACATTTTTGCCATTTGATATTCATACAGTCCGGGATGATTTTCGTAAAAAGATTTGCCGGTGTATTCATCATTGATGGGTTCATCATCCTCATCTTCAATATCATTAAATGAAATTTCACCGTAACAAATATTAAGTGCTTCTCTGATGATTATATTTTTCAATGGTTTAAAGGTTTTGTTTTGAGATAACGGAATATATTCGGCTTTTGTTTGCTGATACATTTCTATTATTTTATCGTTGTATTTGCACCATAGATTATATAATTCAGAAATGTTTTCATCTTTTTCAAGTTCATCAATAATGTAATTTATCTTCTTTTTCATTGGCTGAGGAAGATAACCATATACAGTTTTGCCCTTGTAATTTTCAAGCGATTCGGATAATTCAATCAATGTCTTTTCAATATTATCATTTTGAAAATTCCCATTATTGATTGAAGAAATGAGCAAATCAATTTTATCTTTCACAGTTCCACTCATTTGAGATCTTATTTTGTTTTGCTCTTTATATATCTCAATTCTGTCATCAGCAAAGACTTGTCTTGATAAACTCATTTTTAAATTTTCAAGACAGTCCTTTGTTATAAATGCTTTTTGACTTTTTGAAAACATTACAAGATGCACATGGGGATGATATGATTCATTATGGAAAGCACCATACCACTCTAAATCAGAGTAAGGTATGCCGAGTGCTTTAGCGAAATTCATTTTGTTTTCCCGAATCAATCCCATCCAGTTTTCTGCATTATCATATCCAAGTCTGACAGCATCTTCTCTTGAAAGTGAAATAATATATGTATGAACATTATCGTTTTGATTTGCAACTCGGTTTGCAATTTTATCAAGATTATCAACAGGAACATTAACATCTGAAAATAATCCGTGCTTGCCGTATATTTCTACTCCCGGTCTGTGTGCGATGTAATCAACATAGTTTTCTCTTTTTGCAACCATATCCAAGTTGTAATCAAGTGTTTGTGTAATTAAATCGGAGGCTGCACCCCTTGTTTGCTTTTCAAAGTACACTTTATATTCTTCTGAATTAATTGCAGAGGGGAAGTCGTTTATTAACTGTTTAATCAGTTCTTCCTGATATTTAGTAATCTTTTTTCCTCTCCAACATTCATCAGTGAATTCAACGCCATCTCTTTTAGCAATATATTTTATTAAGTTTTTTGCATTGGCTTTTGAATCGGGACTCATATATCTCCATTTAACAATCAGTTGACTCATTCGTCACCTCGCTGATAATGAATTGCTTTTTCAAAATCTATTACTCCTTGAGCTTTTTTTATATCTACAATACACTTGTTTCTTAATTGTCTTAATTCTTCATCACTGTAATCACAAGATGTAGCTTCAAAGTGTATCAGCATTGATAATTGCAGAGCCATATTATATACAGATTTTATTAAATCCTTTTTCATATTATCAAGTTTAGGAAATAATGTTTGCACAAATACATCTGCTATATAATCTTCTGCGATACTGCTTTCAACATATCCGCAGTAAAATCGTATTGCTCTGTCTATAAATTCCGAACGGCTTTTACAACGGTCAAGTGGATAAACCATATCAGCCTTCTTTATATTCTCATTAGACAGCCACAATGAATATCGACCCTTTTCAGAAAAAGGAAAATCTTTAATTTCCGTATTTACCACACCCCTTTCGGCATACGTTTTTATTTTTGCCATTATTGCATATTTTCATTTTTCTACGCTTAATAGATTTTTCAACAGCGTATATTTTAATTGTTGAAAATCGGCGAGCATTGCTCGACGATGTGAACCAGGACTGCGTTTACAGCGCAGTCCCTTATTCCTGCACAGAATCAGACGAATATAACTCTAACAATTCGGCGGATTATCAAATCTTAACGAATGGCTCAAAAGCGGCTTTTTTTGCTTTTGTCGGGTACAACCTTTACATTCATTAAAAGTACGCAAACATCGTCTTACAAGGCTGTATAATTTGTTATTTACTTCATATTGTTATATTACCGTTTCAAATGCGACTATTATGGGTTCAATAATGAATACCATTGTTCATATATAATTGCCAAGCATCCTCAAATGGCAAAATAAAATAATGGTTATTTCGCATAACCATCATTCCGTTTTTGTTTTCCATCATGATTTGCACTCTGTCAACTAACCGCAGTTGTACAAGTTTGTCAATTGCTTTTACTACTGTGCCTCTTGATATTCCAAGTACCCTTGATATTGTAGTAAGACTAGGCCAGCATTCTTTCTTTTTTCCCGCACAGCACACAAGATACGAATAAACAACAATTTCATATTTATTCATATGAAAAGCAAATATATTGTTTGGCATTTGATAAAAATTCTTATTCAACAATTCCTCCTGTATCATCAAATTTATGTAAACAAATAAATATTGAATCTTTTAAGAGACCACACGTTCTAACCTCTTGTTGCATATTCAAATCATCTATCAATTTATTTAAATAAATATTATCAATTATCTCGTCATTGAACAATTCCTCAAAATCAATAATATTTATTTCTTCATCGGTTTTGTAACAACGAGCAATCAATTTTTTTGCAATATCATCCATTCTTATCATCCTATATAATTAAATCACATAAATTATGACATCTAATTATTTCTCCCTAATTGTTAATTATATATTCAATTGTGTTTATTTAAAAAATACTCTTTTTCCAATTGTTTCAATTCGTCAAATTTATCATCAATATAATTTTTAATATAATCTTCAACCCAAAAATACTTTTTCTCTTTAATGTCAATTCCAATCGCTAAATCAAAACAATCTAATGGGGTATAACAATTTTCATCATAATTTGAATATATAAAACAATTAAAGCCATTATACGTTTGATATTTTTTTGAATCATAATCAAATTTTTGTACTTTTGTAGATACAAAAACAATTACATTAAAACCTTTGTATTTCATTTTTTGTCTCCTTGTTTATTTTTAATTGTTTTTGCATCATTGTTCTTCATGCTGAAAAATTCTTTAACTTGCAACGGCACATATCTGTTATATAATAAGTCCAAATGTTTAGTCATTTCCGAATTCAAATCAACATTTTTCTTTTTTAAAAATAGATTTAGTGTAGTTAATTTTTCTTCATCGTATTGTATTGTTACAATTGCATTTTTCATAATATCACCTCACATAGTAATTTCAGGTTGAGTATCATTTAACATTGTATTTTCAGCAGTTATTGCCTTATATATCTCATATAGGTTTTCAGATACATCGTTACCGAAATCACGCTCAAACTCTACGCCTAAAATCAATATTTCTTTTTGGCTGTCTGTAAGCATTGAGCAAACCGCCTCTACAGGATACGAATCGCATAATCTGTCTGCAATTGAAAGATCAAAACTGTTTGTAGTTTTCATTGCAGCCTCCATATCCGATAATACCTTTTCTACTTTGGGCAAATCGTAATATGATTTCCAACCGACAAATTGGTTATCATTGAATAATCGAAAATCTTTGCTAATATTCAACTTTTCTTCCAACTTGGCAATTGATTTTACAGTATCGTTATATGAAGCAAGACCATTTGAAACAAGCGTATTTTCAACATCGGTCTTGAACATTTCCCACGGAGTCCTGTATGGATATTCATTCATAAACTGCCATCGGTTATTTAAGTCCTTAACCTCTTGTGTTGTATAATCGAAACTGCAAAATTGCTTACCTTTTGAGTTCTCAATATGTCCCGAACCATCTTCATATAAAACCCAAGACCAATCATCAATAAGCCTTGCCTTTTTATTCAAGTTATCCATAACTGTCACCTCACATATTTGGCTCAAAATCCGGAATATCATTTTTAATCCAATCTGATTCGCTGTCAAACATTTCATCATTGGGTAAGTCCGTTTCCTCTAATGCAATATTTTCAATACAGCAATTCATAAAACTTGAACTTGTTGTTTGACAGCTTTTAAGTACGGCTTCCTTGAAATTACTATGTGTGAAAAATGCCTTGGCAAGGTTACAAGAAAAGAATCGTGCATTTTGCAATTCTGCTTCTTCAGCTGTTACATTATACAGAGAACAGTTACTGAACAACGCATTTTGCAGATTACAGTTAACAAGCGACGCATTATCAAAAGTACAGTGATAAAACTTGCAATTCTCAAAATCAGCACCATTCAAATCCTTGCCCGAAAAATCAACATTCAAAAATGCCTTGCCGCTTAAATCCATTTTTTCACCTTCACCGCCATAAAGCCAAAGCACATGTCTTGCACATAAAATTTCAATGTCTGTAAAATCCTCATCGGAATAATCAAAAGGGATGTCGATTGCTTTACTGTTAAGCATCAAGTCAATACTATCGGAGTATAGAATTGTTTCATCGACATTACCTAAATCCCGAAGCATATCATCAATCAACGCAGGATACACGGCAGGTTCTCCGACTCGGTTGTATTTATTAATATCAACTCTGTATTCGGGATCGCCCGATTCTTCACAGCTTGCAATTGCTTGGTTCATTATGCTATTGGTTACATCAATCATTCGCTTATTAAATGATTCAAGAGCCGGGAATTGTTCAAGAGTCACGCTCTGCCTAATATTAGGAATATATGCTGAATAACGAGCATAATTATAGCCTTCACTGTTTATGAGAATTCCGTCTTCGGTATCAGAACCTAAAACAAGCAGACAATGCGTTATACCGTTATTGTCAACTCTCATAAGATCTTTATATTCTGATATGTAATCCTTATCTTCAAGCAAGCCATTACACAAAGCCGAAAATTCCGCCTGTGATATTTCAATTGCTTTTTCTACTACACATTTTTGCAAATCAACTTGAGAATCTTTTCTTCTCATAACTGTATTTATAACCAAAATAATACCTCCTTAATAAAAAATCAGCGGTATCGTGATTGATACCGCTTTTCGTTTACATATTTGGAATGCCTAAAGCATTAGTCTCATCCGGATTTATCTGTAAATCCTTTTCAGCAATGGTTTCAAGAAACATTCGCTTTTGCATTACTTGACTTAATCCCGGCGTTGATGTTGCTTGATTATATGCATTGCAAATATCGTCAAGATGAAACTTATACCAAAAATCATCTCTACTATACTTGATAAACAATTCATTGTCCGAAAGATTAAAGTCAACAACAGATACAATGTTTCCATCCGGTGCCATTGACTTACAAAGTATCGGATAAATGCGTTCATCTATCATTGTGCCATCAGCAATGTTTTCGGCAATACTGTCAAGACTCCAACGGTCTTTAACATCCTTAATTGTATTAACATATGCATTAGCAGCTTCCCAAAGATAAAATGGTGCATCAGTTGTCAAACAATAATCTTCGTCATCATTATGAAAATGGACGATTGAGAGATCTTTTTTATCTTCAATATCGCTATCAAAATCAAATCCAAAGAAATCGATCTCACTATCAGTCATTCCAAGTTTATCGTGTAATATGTTGAGCAATTCTTCTTGCTCATAATGTTCTGAAAACCAATCAAGAACATTGCCGAGAATTTCGTTTTGTCTCTCGTTTGAAATATTCAGTTTGAATTAGCCTCCGTTTCTTCAATATAGTTAATATACGGAACTTTAAGCCAATGTGTCCAACCGCTTGAGGTAATCGGTGTTTTAATTACACCATCGTATGTATTCGCTGCATGAATCACATATCCGTTTCCGATATACACGCCTATATGTCCTTGATGCCATACCGCTATACCGGGTATATCAGGCATGGTACTTATAGGTCCTTTCTCAACAGCAGCGTTAAACATACCGTCAGCGGTTACATCTTTCATACCGTTTGTTCCGTACTTAATAGTTCCACTTGTTTCGTCATACCAGCCGTAGCCTTTAATTAATCCAACACAGTCAGAAGTTCGTCTGCCGAGCCAATGAGACTTAATATATTCTTCTTTATCGGTAACATGAGAGCCGAATGTTTTTTCAAGTTTTTTAAGTTCATTTGCGGTTAAAACATTGCCGTGCGAACCCCAAACATAACCCCATTTATTGTCATAAGCCATTTGTGCCCATTTAACTAAATCAAGATTATTCTTATCTGTGTTACTCAAATCAATATCGATAACGGTATTTGAAATTACAGACATTAAGTGACTGAAATCCTCGGCTGATATATTCGTACCGAAAGCGGAATTCAACATATTAAGTAGTTCGTTGTCGTCCTTTGCCTGTTCAAAGCAATCAACAAGTTTTGAAATAAAGTCATTATCAGATTTCTCGACATCATAAAAGGCACAAGCGTAAACCGCCTGTGCCTTTTTACCTACAATACTTTTTAGTTTTCGCTTTGAGCATTCTTTTGGTATACCGGTCATTACATCCTCAATGTGCTGTAACTTGGCTTTTTCTTCTGCTGACATATTTTGAACTATTGATTGCTGTACTTGATCAGTATCTATTTCAATAGAATCCATATTACCGATAATACTCATATACGCAATTAAAGGAATAAGCAAAAACCCAATAACCGAACCAATAATGACACCAATAACTTTCCTTGCATTTTTATCGCTTGCTACTGCTGATGTAATTTTAGCAACTGTTGCGGCACTTACTGCCACATAAACACCTCCCTTATAAAAAAACCAATTGAATTCAATTGGTTTTTTAATCTTTAATTAGACAAACTATTACTGCTTTCTGGCTCTTGTAATTTATCTTTCAAAAAATCAATTATATTCTTAATTTTTGCAAGATTAAAAATCGGATCAAAAGTACCCATTTCTATTCTTTCACTTTCTGATGCTTCATTTAGAATATCTTTAATTTCTTTTTGTACCAGTTCTACTTGTCCCTTATCCCATTCAGTTTGATTATCTAAAAACACTCCCAAATCAAGCAAAGTGTTTCCGATATAATTTATTGCTTCGGGATTAGAATTGAAATTTGCTAACAGGTTTATATAATTAGAAATTTTTTTTTGTGATTTCTGAAGCGTATTATTAAATGTTTTCATTACTTTTGCATGAATTAAGTCAAGTTCATCATCAACAGAAACTCTTATTGTATTCAAACTTTGCTTTCCTGCTTTGGTTAAAGTGATTTTGTTTTGCTCCACATCTATTATTCCATACTTCAAAAATTCTGCAACTATTAACTGAAACTCTATATCAGGAACACAAAATTGAGGCTCATGGTCTAAAAACAATGCATGATTTAATGCATAATGTATTAGATCAATGTCACTTTTAACCAACAAAATTGGACCAAAGATTGAAAATATTTGTGACCATGTTAGAGAAACTGGTATTGATAAATTTTTGTAATCAGCCCAATGTGAAAATCCTATAAATGTTCGAGTTTCATTCCAAGGGAACTTCATAATTTGATTTTTTTGCTCATTTAATTCCCTTTCTTTGTCAAGTTTAGATTTTATTTTATCATTTTCAATTCTTAAATCATTTATTTGATTTAACAAATCAGAATTCTCATAAGATGCTACTCTTTCCCAACCAGGTCTTGGATAGTTATTGATAGCATTGAATAGTGCAGTAACAACTTCGGCAGATAGTTCAGAAGGATTCTCCCAACTAAAATAACTCACCAATCTATGATCCATTACTTTATTTCTGAATTCATTAAGTTTCTGTATGGCATCTGGTTTAATATCTGATTTACTAACTGGAAGAGAATTAGGTTTGCTATGAATGCATGCAATTACTGGAATTTTTTTCTCTACTGCATAATCAAATTCTTTTTCAGTATAACTGATACCATTATCATCCTGCGTTCCATATCGATTTCCTATAATGATAATATAGTAATCCGTTTCATCAAGAAGTCCTTTAATATAATTAAATTGTTCATCGTTGGCTGCGACAAAATACTCCATTCCAACAGGAATATGTCCCATTTTAAGAACGCTCTTTAAAATCGCCTGTCTTTCTAACTGTAAATCAGAATATGTTGAACTAATAAAAATTTGATATCGTTTCATAATTATCTCCTTAAATTATCACTGATTTATTTGTATTATATCTCTATCATGAATATTTGTCTATTGATATTTTATCTTCCTCCTGCTTTACCAAACATTTTCTGTTTAAACTCAGGTGCAATTACTTGAAGTAAGTAGCGCTCATTACCACAGCGGAATAAACAAGTTCCTCGTTCGGGATAACGAATTCTCTCAAATTCAGACTCTTCAATTTGCAGTACATCCATATATACCTTTGGCTCAACACTTCCTGCATTAAACAAAAATTGATGTGTCGGAATCGAGAAAAGCGGTTTTGTATATTCCTTAACGCCCTCAATCAAGAAATCATCTATATTCTGACTTGCAAGAATAACCGAGCTTTCCTTTTTACGAACACGCTTTGATGCATTTCGTATGTACTCAATAGCCGTCATATTAGTGAGAAATAGATACAGTTCATCAATAGCAGCTACAGTATTGCCTTTACCGAGCAATTCATTTGTCATATACGAAAGAACATTGAAAAGCATTGCATCCTTAAGTCTGCGATTGGTATCCATCAAACCTTTAACACCAAAGCAAAGGAAAGTATCATCAATAATATTTGTGTGACCATTGAAATACTTTGATTCCGTACCTACACACATAGAATGAAGTCCAAGACAAAGTTCCTGTAATGTTTCTTCACGATAAATATTCTTTTGATTATGTTGATAACCCTTGTATTCCTTTTCAAGCAGAGCATATAAGTCTTCCATAATCGGATAATCTGTGGGCTTCAATTTGCCATAATCGGTATAGTTGGTTATACCGAAATTTTGATACAATTTAGAAAGTATAATCTCCAATGTATCAAGTTGTTCATCCGAGAAGTCTTTATATGCTCTAAAGAAGTCTTTCAAGTAGGCAATATGCTGACTTAATCTTGTTACTCTGCGGAATGCTTCGGGTGTAAATTGGTCGTATTCCTTATCGGCATCGCCAAAAGACTTGGGTTCAAGAGGGTTAATAATATATTCACCGCTCATAAAGTCGATATAGCAACCGCCGAGAGCCTTCGTCAATTCTTCATATTCCGCTTCGGGATCAAGTGAAATAACTCTTTTGCCCGATTCTCTGAAATTTGTAAGAATGAGTTTCAAAAGGAATGACTTGCCTTGACCAGAGTTGCCGAGAATCAAACAATTTGAGTTGGTTTTATCTTCGGCACGCCTATCAAAATCAACAAGAATATTTGTGCCGTATTTATCTCTGCCGATAAACAAGCCTTTAGGATCCGTTTTGCCCGAATAGTTAAATGGATACAAATTCGCAACCGAACTTGCAGGGAGTACACGCTCAAACTGTTCTCTAAAGATATTGTATCCGACAGGCAATACAGTTAAAAAGCCTTCCTTTTGTCTTAGTGTAAGCCTATCAACAGACATCTTTGACCTTGTAAGTTCCATTTGAATTTCGGATTGCAACTCACGAAGTTTTTGCATACTGTCAGCCTTTAATTCAAGAAATACAGCACAATGTAGCAACGGCTCTTTATTTTTTCTAAGCTCTGCAATCAAATTAACGACATCTTCAAGATTGCCCTCGGCTGTAATGTTTTCCTGAACATCGTTTGAACCGGTTGAAAGTTTGTTTTTTCTTGTAGCATTTTGTATGATTTTCCTTTGCTCAATAGCATCAACCATGCGAGAATACAAATGAATAGTTAAATTGTTTCTGTCCGCTAGAGTTGAAAACAAAGCAAGTTCTTCCGTAGTAGGCGGATATTCCTTGATTGCCCATACACATCTGTAACTGTCACCGCATACATAATGGTCTGTTGAAAATTTTATTGTAGACGGCAGAATCATATCAAAAAATGATTTTGTACGAATTACTTCCTTTTCTTCTTCGGTTAATTCCTTATTCTTTTTCTTAAACATTACTGTTCGCTCCTTCCTTAACAGCTACAACGATAAGCCTTCCGTCATTTTGAGAATACTCACAAGTAGACAATGTCAAGAACTCATCATCGTAACCAAATTCATAATCTGAGTGATACAACGATTTTGAATACAGTTCCTTAATTTTTTCGTTGTAATGGGATTCACCCGAATCTTCAATAAACGAATACCATGAATCATCAGCCTTAACTTTAGCAACACATACAATATGATAAATTGCCTTTTCATTTGGTGTGATGAATTCAATGATTTGGTTTTTATCGAAATACTCTTTATTTTTAAATTTCATAAGTGGTGCAAACATTCTACCGTTCTTCATATTATGACCATAAATAATGAGATTTTTTGAAATACCGATATTACAGTTGGCATCCATAAATGGCGTCCCCATATATGAATATTCCTTATTAAAATTTCGGCGCAAATAGTATTCCGGTTCATCTTTGGTAAGCATAACAGGATAATCAATATCCGTATTCGCAATCTTTAACCAACCGACACAATCTTTATTTTTAAGCATTAGGTCATATACTCCATTTGTTTCATCGCTTGAATCATCTTTGTTTGATTCGTCTATTGTCTGTGCAATTTTATCAAATTCCTTTTGGTCGTTAGAATCCTGTACACCGCATATAGTGAGATATGTAAAAACAGAGGCGGCAAAAGCAAAGGCTATAATGATAATTACAGTTAAAATTGCTTCAATCACTTTATACCCCCGCCTTTTTGAGCTTTTCTTCATCAAATCCGTCCTCTCCGTCAACATCAGGAATCAATTCGCCTTGCATTGAAGCTCCGAAGTAAATAGCAAGAAAGCGCTTAATATCATCTTTATTCATTCGTTTAACTTCAAAGCCTTGTTCGGCAATTGCTTTTTCCACTCGGTTAATCTGATTGAATTTCTGTTCTTCCTTTTCTTTTCTAAAACGAACAGCCATCATGAATTGTCGAGCTGTTGACATTTCAATTTGAATATTATCAAGATAATCAATATCTTTTTCAAGGCATTTCCTGACGCTCTCATTTTGCTCTTTTGCAAGTCGATCAAGCATAAAGTTTTTGTTATCATCAAACCTTTCGCATGAATCAATACAGGAAATCTCAATGTTAGGTTGGGCCGATAGCACTTGCATTAAATGCCATATTTTGATTTCAATATTTTCCTTTGAAAGAACAGAAATATTCGTTGGACTGATAAGGTAATAAACAAGCTCGCCGTGAGCTGTTTTTATACCTCTTTTTGTAAATGTTTCAATACCAATAAGGTCTTGAACCGTATTTTTACTTTTCTTTTTTGCCATTTTCATCACCTACTTTTGTTTTATTCTGTTTGGGGAGTGTTTCGTCTTTCAAACCCCATTCGTAATATTGCTGTGTTGAAATAAAAAACTTGATTCCATATTTAATGAAATCAAGCATTGTTGTTCCGTCTGCACGAATTGATAAAAGAGCATATGTTCCGACAAGTACAGCTGGAATCATCAGTTTTGTAGTTGCCAATACAATAGCTGAAAATAGAGCACCGATTATAACTACAACAAAATCCTTTAATGACCATAACCATAAAGTTGCAGACGCTCTCATATTCTGCGGATAAATATATTGTTTTTTCATTTTTCCTCCTGAATTTCGGATAAAATAATACGCCCATCAATGATGAGCGTTAAGTTATTGTTCTAATGTTAAGTGTTTGTCTAAGTTCATTTTGCCATAAAGAATATTAGTGACATACACGATTTTATTATCATTATCAACTGTATAAAAAATACAATAATTATCCACAGATACCATTCTTAAATTATATGATTTATACTTTTCTTTATCGTATTCTTTAAACCTTTCCGGCATGGTTGCTAATGATTGAATTAGATTTTTAATCTTATAATATAAATTTGATGCCGCATGTGGCATTTTTAATTCAATTGATATATATTCAATAACTGCTTTTAAATTGTCTTCAGCCTCTTCAGACATCTTTACTGTATAATTCATAAATTGTATTGCCTTTCAATATTGCCAAAAACATCCGATGCAAGATGCACTTTGCCTTTTTCCACATCATTTAAGCCTTTTTTTATTCGAGTATCCACTTCTTTCTCGGACATATATGATATGTCAAGAGGGTTTCTCGGAAGTTTCATTTCAAAAGGTATACCATCTTGCAAGATGATTTGTTTATAGAACATATTGATTGCATTTGAAACAGGAATACCAAGAGCTTCAAGAATATTTTCAGCCTCTTCTTTAATTTCCGGTTCAATTCTAACTGATACGTTTGCTGATTTTGCCATAATTATTACCCCTTTCATTTATTCTATTTATATTATAGCACTTTGTATCAACAATAGCAACACAATTTGAGGTCTTTACAAATATTACTTGCCAACCGCTTTAACAAGATTAACAGCAGATGTTCCCATATGAACCGCACTCATAACATTGACCTTAACACTTGTATCCAAACCAAATTGTTGTGCTATTCTCGGTACTTCAGCAGCACTCATCATAATACCAATAGCAAGTAGCATATTTGTACTCCATGAAAGCAAACCGAGGAACAGAAGTGTAGTTTGTAAAAAGGCGGTTAAGCACAATGCAAATACTTGTTTCACCCAATTATTAAATCCGTCATCATAACCTCTCGGAATAGAAAACATATACAAACTGCCGACTGCAAGCTGTATAAGAAGTATTCCACCACGCTTGATATTATCAAAGAAAATCTTAAATACACAGAATCCTAATGCAATCAGCGTAACAAGTTCAAACAATCCTGCTGAAATCATAGCTCCGCCAGGATTAAATGAGGATACAAGAACTTTAGTAGCAAGACTGCCGAGAGAAACATATTGCTCTCCTGCAGCTATCGTTACCAAGTCTTTAGCAAATGTATTTTGCAGAGAAACACAAAATTTGTATAACTCAATTGGCGTAATCGTAAATAAAGAAACTGCCATAAAACCTTTAATCCAATTAAGTGCAGTTGTTTTAATATTTGCTCTGCCGGTTTGATATTCGATGGCAAGATCAAATGCAGATACAACAACGCCTACTACAAATAGGCTCCAACCGAATAAAGAAAACAATTTAACAACAGCTTGTACCCATGACAAGTCAAAAACCTCTGTACCCATATTTGAAATTTGCGTAAAGAAATTAGCAATACCATCATATATTGACTTGAAAAGCCATTGAATAAATCTGTTTAGAATGGCATCAATGATTGAATCGGAAATACCCGAAAAGGCATTTCCGATTGCATCACCCATACCGGAGATTATATCTCCTAACCAATCAAAAATAATAATCACCTCCAATAAAAAAGATGATTGAAATAAATCAACCATCTATAAAAACAAACCATTACATATTTTCAAAAAGTTTTATTAAAAGAGTATCACTGCTTTTTTCATTCTGTTTTATGACTTCTTGCATAATTGAAATTCCAATAGCTACACCTTTTTTGAATATAGCTCTTTGCATATCGTCACAACACTCATCTATAGTATCCATAAAATCATCGAAACATATTTCTTGATTTTCCAACAAGACGCAGGAGAATCTTGATTCGGCATCATCTTTTTTTGCCTTAATGGTATTGATTTCGGTACTGACTTTTCGATTATATGCATTGGTTTGGATTTGTGAATCATATAGAATATCTAATACATCTTTCATTGGCTATTACCTCTACAATATTTTTATAGTTTGATAATAGCAAATGATTTCTTATTTTAAATATTTGATGCTTATTTGTCGAGTATATATTCCGTTTCGTAATATCATCACATACCAACAATGCCCCAAATATAAAGTGGAGCTGTAAGCGTAAATATTAGACAAGCAAAAAGAATAGCCGGAGCTGCAAATTCAAACTGACCGTGTTTTCTGTAATCAAAATATGCTGTGCCGATTTTAACAAAGAAAAGAACGGCTAGAATTGTATCGACAACAGGGAAAACAACATTGTTTACAACTGCTTTTATTTGAGATTTCGCCGAATTCCAAGTGCTTGTAATTGCAGTTGAAACATCTCCAGCAGCATAAGCTGTTGTTGCGGTAAAAAGACATGCACATACAAGTGCAACGGCAAAAACAGCCCACTGCTTTTTAGTGAATTTATTTATAACTTTGTTCATTTAGAATACCTCCGTATTTTTTCAAAATTGATTTAACTTTATCGTCAGAATGATATCTGATCGGGATTTTGAGCATTTCAGCTCTTGATATTTCCTCTATCATTTCATCCGTCCAAGAATCACCGAATACCCAAAGTTCATCGACCATCCATAAAAAACTAAAATTAGCCAATTTTCTTTGCTCGGTTTCCTTATCATTTCTTGGATTAACCATTAAGATGTAAAAATGTGGAACGACAGGAGCCGCACCGCATTCTTTCATGGCATATTCGCCAAAACGAACAGCCTTGATTACATCTTGATTGGGATTATCTGAAAGCGGAGCACAAATATATACTCGTTTCATCATTCATCCTCATCTTTTCTCATTTTTAGTTTAAGTACAAGGACAGCAACAGCCGCACCAAGTCCAACACCGCCAAGACCTATCCAAGTGCCGATATTCCTCTCATCACCTGTTTTCGGATTATGAGGAATATATGGTTTAACCGTCACGGTCTGTCCTTTATCGTCAATATCGGCATGAGCGGTTAACTCAACACCGTCACGATACAATGTCTCAAAGACTACAAGCTTGGTATCCTTTTTAATTGCTGAACCGTCAAAAGTAAAGGTGACTTCTACTTTGCCATTAGCCTTATCGGGTACAAACTTAACGGTTGAAGTGATTTCTTTACCTTTAACTTTGAACGGTTTGCCTGTGGATTTATCCATCAATATACCTTTGATAACATATTCGGTATTAGGTACTAAATGCTTGTACTCAACAGTATCTTTTATAGTTATTTCGCCTTTTGCGATGACTCCTTTTTTGCCATTGACGGTTGCCGTTGTTTTTAACTCTGGCACTTTATCATTGATTGCAGTAAGTTCAACCACTTGCTCGTTATCTTTGATTGTTACGGTAAATACATCTTCATTATCAAGATAGCCGTCGGCTGGCTTAAGTTCTTTAATAAGGTATTCGCCGTAAGGAATGTTATTGAAAATAAATACACCGTTTTCATCGGTAACGGCAGTTAAGATTGCGTTGTCTTTTGTAAATTCGGTAGTATTCGATTTGAACAAGCCAAAAGTTGTGCCATCGATTGTTTCTTGGGTTTCTCGGTCAATCTTTAAGCCTTTAACTGAACCATAAATTAGATTGTTTTTAATAACTTCACCGTTATTGACTTTAATATCAATAACCTTGACATCTTGACCTTGATATTCGGTATCAAACTCATATTTTGTGTCGGATAAGATATAATGCTTATCTGTGGCAATCTCTTTTACATACCACTTAAAGCCTACCGGTAAATCACAATCAAAAGATATATTTCCATCCTTATCACAGTTTACAAAGGTAATTAAAGCGTCTTTTGGAATAACATCGCCATTGCTTGCTTTAATGTCATCACCGGCATAAATACCGAATCTTACAGAAGTAATTTCACCGTTATTGCCGATACCGAATGTCTTATCCTCTGCCATAATCTTTTTAAGTGAAACCGAAACCTTTTGTCTTTCGTTATACACTGAAAGGTCGGTTGAGGTAACGGAAATATTCTGCCCTGCATAGGTGAGTTCTACATCGTATTTTGTACTGTTATGAACGAAGCCGCTTGGTGCAGTCTTTTCAATAACTGTATATTTACCGAGATAAAGTTCTTTTGATTTAGCCACACCGTCATCATCGGTTGTGACTGTATCAACCAAAGTACCTTGCTCATATCTTACCGTACCGTCAAGTGTTGTAATATCCTCGGCAGCATAGACTTCAAACACTGCACCTTTAAGATTACCGACGCTGTATTTCGGAGTATATACACCGTTATTTTCTTCAACAGATGAAAAAATCTCACCTGTTTTAGTGATATTGATTACACCTTTTTGTGCAATATCTCGTGCCTTAACTTTAACTACGATAACACCTGTATCGGTTGATGAATTTTCTTGACTGATAGAAAACGGAATCGGTGTATCGTCAAGAATATATCCGTACGGCGCTTGTACTTCTTTAAGAGTATAATCACCATACGGCAACTTTTCAGGTGTGATTAAATATCCCTCTTTGTTGGTGTAAAAGGTATGAATTGATGTCACTTGAAGGTAGGTGTACTGCATTGTAATTCTATGATTGTTGCTATCGTAGATTTCAAAAGCAGCACCTTCGTATGGGATTCGTTTACCCGTTTCCTTATCAAGTTTAACTACTTTGAGATACGATTCAAAGTTCTTGTTATTGATAAGGAATTTGTATGTTTTACCATCGGTATTGATAAACACATCGAAATCGGTTATTTTTTCTCTGCCATCCCATCCCTTTGTTTGATGAACTGTATATACGCCGTATGGAAGTAGTTTTGTGCTTGCAAAACCATCCTGATCACAGACGATTGTATCTCGTTCGTCTTTATCGGCATTTACAAATGAGCCTGATGATTTAAGGTAGACTTGAAACTCTGCACCTTTTTCGGGTGTTTCAATTTGAGTTTCACCATCATCAGTATGTTTAATAATACTGATTTTACCTTTAATAACTTGTTCCATAACAGTCATATCGGGTGCTGTGTTATATTCAATGTTGTAATCCCTTGGATCCGCACCGACTCTGTACACAGTATCATTTAAAAGATAACCTTCACTTGGACTGATTTCTCTAACAGTCCAATCTGTACCGCATACGAAATAGTCTGTTGTAAAAGAGCCGTTACTGTCGGTTGTATATTGTGCAATAAGTTCATCGCCTTTATACAAACCATAAACAGCACCGCTGAGTTTTGCGTTACCTTGTGCGTGTCCTTTTTCGTAGTCTTGTTTTGTGACATTAACCCTAAATTTTTTAAGTGTGTTATGAAACGCTACCGAAGTTGACTGATTACTTGCAATAGTAATTGTCTTAGACTGATTCGGTACATATCTATCCATACTTTCCTCTGTGATAGTGTATGTTCCCGGTGCTAATCCTGAAAGTGGTATTTCTCCGTTTTCATCTGTTGTGAATGTTTTTAAAAAATCTTTTGGACCCGTAAAATGGAATTTTATTCCACTTATAACTCCATCTTCGGATGTCTTAATGAGTTTCATTCCACCGACGGAAGTTATTGAACCTGAAAACGCCATTGAAACGGGGTCATAATATGCCGAATAAATAAGTTTTTGATATGATTCACTTCCATATGGATAGTAAAGCAAAAGTTCATCGTCATCGCCTGTACCGTCTTTGTAATATTCACCGTTAGAAACTCTAAAACTTGATGCTGTACAAGATTCATCAATCTTAACAGTCAATGAATTAGAATTCTTTTTATGAATAATGCTCCAGCCGTTACCTTTTTTAGTAAAGGCAGGATAATCACACAATACTTTATTTGTGTCTGTAACAATAAGGCTTCCTCCGGGAAGAACTCTACCAACATTTGTTTTATTAAACGAAGGCTTTTTATCAAGTTTACTCATACGCTTTTTTGCATTATCACACCAAGTTTGATAGCCGCTGTCACTAAAAGTCCAATTTGTATCTGAACCAAAGATTGACCACACTTTCTTTTGGCAATATGCCATATCCTGCCAATCTATCGAGTTGCCGTGTTCAAGGTAATATCCTGCAAATATCCATTTTGCAGCTTTAATTGCCTTATCACTTGCCATAGCCTTTTTGCCTTTAAGATACGACGAATTCGGTGAGGTTGTGCCGTATTCAATACAGAAAAGAGGATAAGTTGTACCGCCTTTTTTCGTAGTATGAACTTCGTGTCCGTAATGCTTTGAAACGCTGATGTCAAGTTTGTTTGCACCTGACACAGCACCGAGGTTTTCCGTTGCTGCAAAAGCACTTAACGGAAACATCATTGTAACTGTTAATACCGACAAAAGGATCGCCACAATTCTTTTGCCAAAACTTTTGAATTTATCTTTCATAACTTTTCCTTTCTGCCTGTTTTTAGGCATAAAAAAAGAGAAGATTGTTACATCTTCTCAGCTTAAATTTATGATATTGTTTATTTGAAATTGCCTGTCCATTTACCGCAATAGCCGCAGCTCCAGCATTCATAGCCTTGTGGGCAGTTGGCAAAATATTCATCATCGGATATTTCTCCGCTTTCCCATTTATCTGCCCAAGATTTCATTACTGAATCCACATATGCCTTAACGTCCGATTTGCTGTCAAACCATCTGCCCATATTACCGCATTTCATTGAGTGATTATTGTTATTACTGCATTGACTTGCTTTTTTGGTTGTTGGTTGTTTTAATGTAGTTGTTATTTTTGAAGTTGTGGTAACGGTTTTAGTAGTGTTTTTTACCGCTTTATCAGCCTTAGTATTTGGTGAAGTCGGCTTATTGGTACTCGCTTTCGCTGTTTCGGTATTCGTTGTTTTTGTTGCTTGAAAAATACTGCTTTCAGCAGAAGCATTGTCCGTCTTTTGAACTGTTGTATTTACCGTAGTGCTTTCAGTTACGGATGTGGATTCTGTCGATGGCATAGTAAATGTGCTTTTTTTCGAAACAACTGCTTGTGTGTTTGAGCAACTCACCAAAATAATTGTCGATAAAACAATAAATGATATAGTTAATAAATGCTTTTTAGTCATATAAATCTATCTCCTTTCAACTGTACATTAACTCTAAACAGAGAATAAATCAAGTGAAATGTAGGGGAAGGTCCATTTTTAGTAGTATTGATAAAAAGGAACTATGACTAATTAAGCAATATTACCAAATATACCTACATGGACTGTTCAAACGATGAATCTTCGTCCGGGATTTCCTCGAAATCCGAGTTTAGCAAACCGTCAAGCTCTGCCTGTGCTTGCACAGTCTCATTATACGCATTTACAAGGCAATTTCTAACTGCATCTGACGCTTCCTTTGTAATCGGATTTGCATAAGGAATGTACTCGGTTACTCCTTGCTCGTCCTTTACTGCTCTTGAGGGCATTGAGACAAAAAGACCATTTTTGCCTTGAATCAATCTAACCCCATGAATAGCAAATGTGTCATTAATTGTTAGTGTAGCATAAGCCTTGGTTTTGCTTTCGTCATTAATCAATCGATCAATTCGTGCTGCAACAGTAGTTGACATAAGTATTCCTCCTTTAATTCATTTCCAAAGGAATAAAGGTGCAATACATATCTGATTGCACTTCTTCCTCTGAAATATCTTCAATTTCTTTAAACTTGTCTGCATAAAAATCTGCTTGCTCGTCAGTCAAAGGTTCAAAGTTTTCGTCACCGGTATCACCAACAATAAGTATAGGACCGGCATAAATGCTTCGTCCGATTCGCCGATTTCCATCCATTCCAATTAGCTTTGCCTCATCGTTTCCGACAACACAAACATTATCATCAAACGGATGAGTCAACTCAATCAAGCCTCCGACTGCTGCAACAAGATCCTTGTAGTCATTAATGTGCATATTAATGACAAGAGGTGTATGGTGCGGTGTAATATATACTGCCTTTTCTCCATCCATCTCTTCGCAGAGTGAAGTATCAAAATTATCAAGTTCTTTATATCCAACAGAATCAACATAGAAGCATTTGCTATCTACATTTGAATCTTCACTGTCAAACACCTCAACTACATCACTGACTGATAAGCTGGTGCCTTGATAAAGCGGTGGTTTATCACTCTCATTAAGCTTTGCAAACACACCCTCTAAATCATCTGTATCCAAATCGCCAAAATACACTTGTTTATATTTGTCGGAATTTACACCGCCATGTTCTTCAGCATAAGAAAATGGTGAGAAGCGTTTCGCATTCTCATCCTTTTCTGCGTTGATTTGATAGATTTTTACTCTCATATATCCTCCTTACATTTGCTGAACCGTTTCCAACGATTCAGACTCTTGCGTTTCTAATTTGCTTTTTGCCCAATTAGGTAACACATCATCTCTTGCTATGCCCAAAAAGTCTTGCCGATAGAATGAAGTGTGTTCATTATCCTTTAGAAAGATACCATAGATACTTCTACCAAGAGAACTTGGAGAACATCCAAACCCGGCTGTTGCTAAAAACAACTGATTGTCAGGGGATTTATATTCATCCGCAAGAATAGATGGTTTCAAAATCAATACTTTGCCTGTAAGTTTTTGCCCTGCCATTGATTCGCAATCATCAGCCGAAAACATATGTAACTCATCAAAAGCAATTCGAGTTTTATCAATTAGTGCATTGATTAGAACAGGGTGATTGTTTATGAGATATTCATTTCGCAAATTGCTGTCGGGGATAGCAATCAGCTCACTCCAATTTTTGTTTTCCTGTGAATATCGGGTATCTTGCATAGCTCTTTTTATATTACAGGCAAGAATATAACTGACTCGGTCAAAGCCAAACTCGTCAATAATGCTTTTCATAAAATCAGTATTCAAGTGGTTGTCAACAAAGTTATTATTGATACCATCATAAATAGCTTTGGCACAACGAATGTTTTCAAAATCGCTTTTACGCCAAATATCGACCTCGTTACAATGTCTTGCTGTATTAAGAGAACTGCGATAAAGAGGGATTTTGTCCGACATTTTCATATCCTCCTTTTTTCTTTGATCTCTCAACGAGTAAATGAATCAAAGCAGCATCCTGCTCCGCCTCCGGTAGTTGATTCAAGAACTCTGCAAGGGTAATGGTTTCTTTGCTTTCTTTTGTATCTTGGCAATTGTCACAAATCTTTTCTTTTTTGATAATAATTTCATCTTTTGAAAAGGTAAGACTCACAATACTGTTGGCAGTAATGCCGGTCAAAAAGCGAACTGACCGAGGTATCGTTAATCTGCCTCGGTCATCAATTACCTTATACTGTTTATCCATTTTTAACTTTAACCTCCTCGGTAAATTATTTTTTCAGACAGAATCTTGTCCACATCAATCTCACGATCAAACAAGGAAAATTGGAAGTATGACTTCATTCGTTCCGATGTATCGTAATTTGATATGAGAAGTTCTGAATATTGTTTGCCGCCCTCATATCGTTGAGCGATATTGTTAATTCGGGTAATACCTTCAATAAGAATTCCCGGTCTTTGATATAGCTCTCTGATTTCAGGGCAGTCATTGTATGACAAAAGAAACTTGCCTTGTATATTGCAAAGCGTATTCGCAAGTCTTTCGTGATCGTCCTTTCCGAATCCGCCACCGTCATAATAATCTTCGGTATTGTAATACGGAGGATCACAATAAAAAAAGCTGATTGGTCTGTCATACTGACCTATCAGTTTTTCAAAATCTTTGTTTTCGATAATCGTATTACGGAGTCTTGCGTGTGCAGCACGAATTAGAGGAAAGTTTTTCCACATATCGTGTGGTTGACTTCCAAAGCTGTCAACACCGGATGCATAACTGTATCGAATCAATGAATAATAATATGCTGCTCGCTGACAATCAGACAAATCATCGTCTTTTAAGCGATTCGTCATATATTCAAAATCTGCTCGTGAGTCAAGTGAAAACTCTAACCATTTAATCAATTCTTCCGGCTTTTCCTTAACGCAACGATATAGATTTACTAAATTCTGATTAAAGTCGTTATACACTTCGAATTTGTCAGGTTCTTTATGAAACAAAACCCAACCGCCACCTCCGAACACTTCAATATATCTACCATAGTTAAGGGGTAGGCGTTTAACAATCTCTTCACGCAGAGCTTTCTTTCCGCCTACCCAAGACATAAAACTGTTCATAATATTTAGGGCAAGCTCTGTGTGTTATTTGTTTCTATATGGTCTCGGCACAGGGTTATATTTTCCGTATTTTTTATCACATTCGTCAACAACTCTTTTATACAGCAAATCCAAATCAACATCGGTTAAAATATGCCAATATTCTGATTTGTGACAAACACGAAAATCATATATATACCGTCTTGCCGCAGCACACTTTTTTCTTTGCGATTTTGTCTGTGGATTTGGATATCGGTGCAATATTTTTCGTGCCCACCTGTAATCCTCAACAGCAAATGAAATCACACGATTAGCAAGTGCTTCATAGGGTTCCATTACAATCACCATTTTTGTTTAATTCAGCCTGCAGCGATGCAATTTGCTCATTGAGTTTATTCATTCGATTAAGCTGAAAGCAACACATAAAAGCGACTCCGACAGAACCGCCGACCATTACGCCTAAAACAAAACACAACAGATTATTCATCCCATACACATCCCTTCATCTTCACTTTCATCCGGACCTACAATATTAACATAGTCGCTGATAACCAATAATGCCTCATTGTAGCTTCCGGAATTTGTAACCTTGTCAATCATCTCTTTTGCTTGTTCATCAAGACCGTTTTCTCTAAGAGTACGAGCCGCAATACCCATAAGATTAAAGATATTGCTGTCTTGACCGATAAGCTCACAATCCGGTTTTATGACTTCTTGGTTTTCGTTATTAACAATTTCTTCCTTATCAGAAAGTCTGTTGTCAATATAATCTGATAACCAAGTGCCACCAAACACCTCATGCGTACCGATTCGCCACATGGCAAGTTTAGGAACATTGACATCTGCATTATCAAGTGGGAATAAAAGATTTGTAATTTCACCCGACTTAAACGAGTAGATATCTTCAAATTTGGAATTATTCATAAGAATGTTTCGTTTTGTGAAATCCTCGTTAATTCCTTGAAGCCAATCATTAAGGTCACCACCGCAACCTTGAAGAATTAAGCATTCTTTATCTTTCATTTTGAGCAAATCTTGCTCGTTGATTTCTTTAATCATATGTAAGACCACCATCCTCGTTAATATATTCATCTAAAGTATCGAAAGTAGGAATATCACCGGACAGTAAATGTTCAAAATCACTGTCTACACCTAAAAAACTCAAGTCACTTTCATCAGTAAGTTCAATGTATTCTTTATTGCCAAAGTCAATCTCTTCGGCTGTTACCAATGAACCGGCATGATTAACAGTTACTTTACGCTCAAGCGTTTGCATTTCACAGTTATCATCGTCATAACGCAAATGATAAAGGTGTAATCCTTTAGGAACATCGTCCTCGGTTAATCTTTCATTTGTGAAAAGACCGGGTTTTCCGAATATTTCAACTACGGAATATTCGTCAACACTACTGCAAATGTATTTGTTACCCGTTAAATTTAGAACCAATCCTCGTTCAGCAGGACTCATCTGCCACACATCAGCCGCAAACTCAACTGCTGACACATCTGTATGAGGCAGTTCTCTCGAAACAACTTTTCCGTTTTGATATGTTTCAGTTCCACAGTTTTCTCCGAAATCCTCATCTGCCCACTTGATTGTGAATGTCAATTCGGGATAATGTTTTGAAAGATTACCGATAATTCCTTTCGCCGGTTTCCAGGCTGTTAAAAAATTAAGCTCGTTAGGGTTATCGCTTTTATGGTATTTGTATGCAAGCGAGGTTGTACCCCAATTCTTAATTGTCCAATCATACCAAGTAGCCGAGTTAAAATAGTGAATATTTGAAACTGCTGCTATGCCTAAATTCCATATTTCCTTTTTATCTTCCGTCAAACCATTTGCATATTTCTTCAAATATTCCATGAAATCATCAAAAGTACCCTCACGACTCAAATCCTCGTTTGGTATCTTATCAAGAAAGTCCTTAACAAGAGCAATGCCCTCACGAGTATCTGAACCTTCGGGTATATCCAAATCTTTCGGTATCGGTAAAACCTTCTTAAAATCGATAGAACCTCTGCCAAACGCATCAACCTGAATTGCTTTGAGCATTTCGTCAATCAATTTTTGGTTACCACTGATGGTTAAAATGTTTCGTATATCGTTAGCCATTTAAACCTCCTTTGTTTCTTTCATCAATTATTTTAATTCGCTTCGCAAGTGCTTCAACTACATTTACGGTGACCGCATTTCCTGCTTGCTTATACTGTTGGGAATCACTGAATCCTGCCTCTCGTGATTTCAAATACTGTTCATCGGAAAATCCTTGCAGTCTCCAACATTCCTTTGGAGTAAGTCTGCGAATAAAGCCAACAAAGCATTGAGTATCGGCAACAATAATCAGCAATGCAATTTTGTTCTCCTTTTCGTCAAGTTCCACGAATTCGTGAAGTCTTGCATATATATCAGAAAACTCATCCGCATTAAATTCACCAACTAAAACAAGCAACGCTGAATGTTCGCCCTTATGCTTGCTTACTCCTGCATTTTGTCTTGCTGTGATACATCTTGCAATTTCAGTGAGTTTAGGATCAGCATTCATGTCAATGAAATAGTAGGTTTGTGACGGCGTAGTAGTTAATGTATGTGCTTCATTCTTTCCTACACGACCTCGCCTCTGTTTTTGCCCTAAGTATGCAATATCAATGCTATCACCGGGCTTGGCATATTGATAACCAAGCTTTGTGTTGCTGATAACAGGAATTAAGTAGAGTCCTGTTTTTCCGCCAAATCCTCCTGCCGAGCTTGTGAGAGTAATTGATGTACCATCAACGGAGTACACTCTATCACCTTCACTTCCTCGGATGCATCGGACAGTATTTGAAGCAGTTGTTTCAGGGAAAGCAAATATTTCGCCTCGCACTTTTTCTCGATAATAGCAGACAATGTACAATCGCTTTCTTGACTGGGGAACTCCGAAATTCTTGCTGTTATACACTTGCCATGTGACATCGTACCCCAATTCATCCAATGAACTGATGATTTTTTGAAATGTCCTGCCTTGGTCGTGGTTAAGCAATCCGGGTACATTTTCAAGCAGCATATATTTAGGTTTTTTAACGGAAGCGATTCGGGCAATTTCAAAGAACAAGGTTCCTCTTGTGTCTTCAAATCCGCCTCTTTTTCCAGCAATAGAAAAGCTCTGGCAAGGGAATCCTCCGCAAATAAGGTCGATATCGGGAAGTGCATTTGGATTGATTTCTCGTGCATCATTAAAATACAATTCTCCTTTCGTATCATATATTGCCTCGTATGTCTCTTTGGCTTTTTCATCTATCTCGCAAAAGCCGACGCACTCAAATCCGCCGACATTATCAAGAGCAGATCTAAAACCGCCAATTCCCGAAAACATATCAAGATATTTGATTGCCATAAGGCATCAGCCTTATATTTTCGTTTATCACCTCACATACTCATTGTTGGTTCTGATTCTTCAATCAGTTCGTCTGTTGATTCTTCAACACAGATAGCATTGTTTTCTTCTGCAAGTTCCTGTTCAGTCAGCTTACGGTAACTATCAGCACCATAGGCTAAACCAAGCCTTCTGCCATTATCAAATTTACAAAATACAGTTGCCAAATCGTCAACAAAATCGACTGTGCCTCTTGTATTCGGCGAAATTGGTCTTGGATCGTCATCGCCCATCTGTATAAGCAGAATTCTTGTGCCTTCAGGATACTTTGCTTTAATTCGATTTGCCATTCTCGACAATTTTGCAAATTCGTTTATTGTAAAGCACCTCCTAAAAGTAAAAGGCAACTGACTTGAATCAGTTGCCTTTATCACTTTATTTAGTTTAAATTTAATCCTTTTCTTGCTATTTTTATTGCATCAATAATAATTTTAAAATTCTTATCACTGTATAATTCTTTATCAATTATATCTTCAAGTAACATTTCGTCACCTAAAATCATACTTTTAGCGAATTGCCATAATTGATGTGAATTAACACTAATGCCTCTTATATTTATTTGATTAAATTCTATGTAATTATATTTTATTGAATTCTTTGAAGCTTCCCATAAAAAGTCATCACTTGATATTACATATAAGGCAGATAAGAATTTCCTATTAAAATACGAATTGGATTGTTTTAGTGTTCCAATCTCATCCAAAAATTTTTCTTTATGTTTTTGTCCTGTGAACATATCATCGCCTCCGTATTTAACAGAATAATATACATTAATGTAATAAAATAGCAGTAATTCAATTTTGCTTCTATAAAATGCAAAACTGTTGTTTAAATCATTTATTCCTGTCCCGATTTAAAGGAATATCATAAACGGATTTTGGTAATCCTCATTGGAATCTCACCAGCCCCATCCAAGCGACCCGCTGCCATAGCGGAAGTATCATTATGAGTTTGTACTTTCATTGCAATCTCTTCATACCACTGAAAGAGAAAAGACATTACTGTTGTTCGCTCCCTTTTACAGATCATGGCGCAGTAATTCTTTCTGCTGAGACGATTTCATACCCCTCATACAAACCAAAGTATTTATGATATTGGTATTCTATTTAATGAAAAGAAAAAGTCCTTTCATTAAATAGAAATTTCTGGGGTTTATTTTTCGGGGGTATTTTCAAAAATGTTTAAATATTTTAAAAATTTTTTCTTTGCTCCCTCTACAGATTCATATATTGACGAAATATTTTTTCCTTCTTCTAAAGCAATTTCTTTATATGTTTTTCCATCAATATAATATTTTATGAATCTTCTTTTTGGTTGAGGTGAAAGCATATTAATTGCTTTTGCAACATTTGAATTGTTATCAAAGTATATTTCATCAACATTAATTCGCTTTAGTTTATTTGATGTTGCATATTCAATTGGACATTCTTTCCTCATGCGATGTTTTGCATCATTATTATTAAATGTAGCTACTGTATTTTTATAATCCAACCATTCGTTGCTTGTCAAAATTGTATATTGAGAACTTAAAATCCTTTTAACAATATCTTTGTCAATTTCGAGTAGTGAATTTAAAACTACAATATATGGATTTCCCTGATAATCATGATAGTCATCACTGATATCATATATTTCTAATATCTTTTTCATATTTCCTCCGATTTTAAAATATTTTTAAAAATCGGAAGTTATGGATATCTTGCAATTGATTGCTGCCATAAACAAAAGAAAGAGTGTACGAATACACTCTTTCTACAAATTATATTTAAATCATAAGATAAAATAAAAACAGCAAATCTATACATAAAAATAAGCATAGATTTGCTGTTCTAAAACGAAAAGTAAAACTGCGAAAGCGTTAAGTTAAAATTCAGAAGTGTTATTAAGCTCAAAAAAAATTCGACAATATTGCATTTTTAGTTTACGATTTGTAAAAATGATTATATCATCTTATATAAATGTATATAAATGTAAAAATCAAATAACATTATTGCGTATTTGCCTTACAATTTATCACATTTTTTTTAATTCTATATTATTATTTGGTATCTTGTTCAAAACGGTCTAATAACTCATCTAGTATTTTAAAAGCAAATAGTCTGTCTTTTGGTAATAACTTCATCGCTCTATCGGAAATTTCATTAAGCTTTATTTGTGCTCCTAATTGAGTTTCACAACAAAACATATAATCGAAAGATATGCCTGATAAATTTGAAAACCTTATAAAGAAATCAACGCTTGGTTCTCTTTTACCAGTTTCTATGTGACTCATATATGTGGTATCATATCCCAATAATTCAGCAAATTTTTCTTGAGAGAGCTTTTTCTCTTTGCGATATTCTTTAATAACTTTTCTGTAATAGTCTGTTTCCATATAAGCACCTCTTTCCGATACCTATAGTATAGACAATTTGAGAGCTTTATTTAATTGCCTATTTGTCATTTATTGACATATAGTCATTATTTTGTTAATATATAACCAAGTTATGAGGTTTAGTTATGAATCAAAAAATAAAGTTTCTTCGTGAAACATTAGGTTTAACCGAAAAAGAAATATCATCTTTTTTGAATATATCATCATATAAGTATATTACCTTTGAGAAAACAGCAATAGATATACCCTGTGATATATTAATACTTCTTTCACGAATTTATGCAATAAACTTAGAATTATTACTTGATAGTAAATACAATAATGAGGATTTGTTTTCTGAATTAAAAAGACAAGAAATTTTTTTTGAAGATAAATCGGTTATATTAGAAAAGCTGAAACAAAACCTATTTCAAAACATTGACATAAAAATTACATATCGTTCAATTAGGAAGGTTAAAAATGATTTTCAACAAAACATTATTAATTCCATCAATAAGCTTATTAAGAGTAGCAGAATGAACTTGATAGATTTTTCAAAACATATTGATATTGATAATCAAAGCTTAGATTCAATACTTTCAAAAAAGAGATTTATAGAACTTTATGAGTTGATGAAAATTTCAGAAAAATTCAAAATTTCTGTAAATGATATTATAAATTAATATTGCAGACCGGATTTTTATATTTGTTTATTGATTATTGTTTATATATTACCGTTCAGTATGCAACTGGATTGGGATATAAAAATACGGAGAGGGCTTTGAGGGTCCTCTCCGTATTTTTTAAAATTTGAATTTGTTCATTGCTTCAGGTTCTTTAGGTTGATGATATACAATAAAGCAGGCTGAGTTTGATGTTGAAATCCCTATCATTAATGCCAAGGCAGCAAATGTACTACCAAATTTTATAATAAAATTCTTAAACTTTTGCATTTTTTATCCTCCTTCCAATTTTACTGATTAGTAATGAAAATGCTATTAAGTCAATTCCATAACAAAATGAAAAATAGTATTTATTTGTAATAGATTTATGTAACCCCAATGCTTCTATAATAACAAATACTATGATTAATATAGCCGCTAAGCCTTTACTTATTATTTTAAATCTTTTGTATTGTTTATCAGTAAATGGTTTATTATCATCTTGAATTGGGGATAAGAACATTATGGTAAGTGCCCCAAGAACTAAGGTAAGTGTTGAAATTTCAAATATAATATTTAGTTTTTTAATTGTAAATATTAAGAACAGATAGCTTGCCAGAGACATTATTCCACACTTTAAATAATTATCAGCGTGATAGCCGCCGCAGACTTTTCTAAATGAAGAAAATGAAATAATAAAAATAAGTGTGGACATAAATTCATTAAAAATCATTGAAAGAATAAATAATAAACTATAACTTAATAAAATAACTATTGTTGCTTCAAAACAGTAATTATATATTTCACGATCATCTGATTTAATAATTTTATGGTCAATGAATTTTGTTGTTATCTTTTTTGCTAAAGTATCAATCATTAATAATTTCTCCAAAATAAAAAGCACTATCTATACAATAGCGCTTAAAATTATATATTTATAGTTTTATGTAAATTCGTTGATTAAAAATGCGAAAGCGTTAGTTTTCTAATATGACATATGATGTGAAAATACTATCACTAAAAGAGAATGTAGCATATCCATTATACTTCTTTGCAATGTGAGAAATGCTTTTTAATCCATACCCATGGTCCTTTTTATTAATTTTAGATGTCTTTAGATTATTAGAATCTATAGCAGTATTTTTAATGTTTATTATAATGTTTCGTTTATCAACCGAAATTGAGCCCCAGATTTCTTTATTTGTATCAGTGATTTTTTGACAGGCTTCAATTGCATTATCTAGTATGTTTCCGAGAATTACCGCTATTTCGATTTCATTAATAGTTATAGGATCTTTATATTGATATGTTAAATTTGTACTTATATTAAAATCAGAACAACAGTTTAACTTGTTTTCAATTATTGAATCAATAGATAGGTGTCCGGTATCAATAACCTTACTTGATTTTTCAATTATGCTAATACTATTTTGTAATTGTTAAAAAGCGTTTTCAGTTTTACCGGCTTTTAATTCTGCAATTGCACCAATACAAATACTTCTCATATTGTGACGAAGTTGTCTTATTTCTTCGTGAGATGACTTTAAGTCGTTATAATGTTTCATTTGTTCATTAACATTTCCTTTTAAAAGTTCCAATTCATATTCAGCTTTTGCTAAATTGTTTTGATTTCTAATAATCTCAAATGCAATAATATTTGAAACTATCAATAACATATTAGCAAATACAAAAACAATCTTTAAAGATACAGTATCTATAATTAGAATAACTTGATACATTAGAATTCCTATAAATATTGTTGTTATTGGCAAAACACTTAATAGTATTAAGTATTTAGAATTGAGATTATTTACATTAAATTTTCGTTTGCCTATTTTGGAAATAATAATTATTACAAAAGCAACGAACTTAGATAATAATAGTCCTAAAGAAAATAATTGTGGTTCGGAATTTGTATCTAGGTAATTATTACTATTTATTATCATCAAAACTCCATTAACAGCAAGTTCACTCGCAATATTGATTGCTGATATTCCTATAGTTAAAACAATTTTGACATACTGTTTTGATTTATACAGTTGATTTATTATAAATACTGTTAATAATGAACAAATGGCTAAGATGATACCCTTAAGAAATACAGATGTTAGAATATGGAATAAACTTATAATAGTAATTATTATCAAAAAATGCAATTTATTAATTTCTTTTCGTTTTGAAAATATACTTGAAAATGTATTGATACAATAGATTTCAAATATTGCTCCGAATATTAGTGCTACATATTTTACTATCATTAAAACCTCCTGTTAATATAATCGGAGTATGCTTCTTTTGTTTTTAGTCTTTTGCGTACACTCATTAAAACGGTTTCACCGTTTTTCATATAGATTTCACTTTCTCCAAAATCTTTAATATGCAACATATTAACTACAAAACCCTGATGAGATTTGATAAATCCATGCACTTTGAGGAATTTGTATATTTCATTAATTTTTCCTACTATTTCATAACAATCGCCATTATATAAATGGAAAACTAAGTGTCTATTATAACCTTCAATATAGCATATATCTTTTATTTCAAGATTAACTGAATCATTCTGCCATTTAATAGGGATACATTTATGTATTTCAGTATACTTCTTGATAATTCTCTGAAATGTTTTATTGAATTCAATTTTATCTATTGGTTTCCTCAAAAAGTTTAAAGGTTCTGTTTCAAAACAGGAAAATACATAGTCCGGATGATTAGTAATGTATACGATTATCAGAGCAGGGAACTCGCTGCGTAAATATTTAGCTAACTCAATTCCATTCAAATCACCGAGCTCAATATCTAAAAACAAGATATCCGGTTCATTTTTTAGGCAGAACGAAACTAACTCTTTAGCAGAATTAAAAGTTTCAATTACTCCTTCAGAGTTTTCATCAAAATTTGATAAAATGTATTCATTTACTATTTGGCAATATCTTTGCTCATCATCACAAACTAATATTCTCATAATTCACCATAAATATTTATAATTTAACAATATTATATCAAATTATTTCAAAATATTAAATAGTAAATTCATATTCGTTGAGAAAATATACGTATTAGTTTTTAATACTTTAAAACATCCTTTATAGCAATCATCCCATAAAGGATGTTTTGTTAGTTGGTCTTCAGCACAGAATAACCCCCACAGTTAAACTGGGGGAAATAAAACGCTTTAGTAAAAATAAAACAGCCAAGCTATAAGCAAGGCAAATTGAAGAAAAGAAAACCTCCTAGTATAATGTGAGTGGTATCACATCGCAAAAACTAGGAGGTTAAATTATGAGAAATAAAGGAAATAACGAAATAAAGAGTTCGTTACATTCAAAGTACAGATGTCAGTATCATATAGACTTTGAACCAAAGTTTAGAAGACAAGTGATATACGGACAGATAAAAAAAGATATCGGTGAGATAATACGAAAGTTGTGTGAGCAGAAAGGCGTAGAAATAATAGAAGCAGAAGCCTGTAAAGATCACATACATCTTTTGGTAAGTATCCCACCACATTTGAGTGTAGCACAATTCATGGGATATCTCAAGGGAAAGGGTAGCCTAATGATTTTCGACCGACACGCAAATTTAAAGTATAAGTATAGGGAACGAAAGTTTTGGTGTAGAGGATACTATGTAGATACAGTCGGTTGAAACAAAAGGTAATCGAAGAGTATATAAGGAATCAGATTGAAGAAGATTATACAAATGACCAAATGACAATCAAGGAATACATAGACCCGTTCACGGGTGCCAAGAATAAGTAAACAAAAAATAAACAACCCCACGTGAGAGAGGTTGATCGAAAATGTGATGCGATATAATTTATCAGTACCCCTTCCAGGGGTAGAGCCGGTAAGCTGGCTTTCAGCGTTCCTTGCAAACCACCAGTTTACTAGTGGTTATGATTATAATATGCTTGTATATTCCATAATTTATTAGATATGCCATCTTGTTTTTTAATTAATTCGTTATGAGAATCAATTTTAACTAAACAGCCTTTATCTAATACAATAATTTATAGAAAATTTCGTTGTAGATTGTCTGTTAAAAAAAGATGTTTTTTGAAAACTAATAATACTTTCTATATAAATCGTCTTCTGCGATAATATCTAATGCATTTGTTTGCTCATCAAATACCTAAATTTCAGAATTTTTTTATAAGGAGAGCGTTTAAGGGAGCGTTAGTGTTTCTTCACCAGAAAAGTCAATTGCTTCATTATTGATTTCTTTACTAAATATGCATTTTCATTATTTGTAAAATTGTTGATTTTTTCTTTTAATCATACCTTTTTTATTATTTCTGATAATCTACTATATTTGTATTTCAAACCTAAAGTGAAATTTTCTTTTATTGATAATGGGAATATTACAAAGTCTCAAAAAAGCAAATGAAATTTTTTAGAAATAATAGTTATTTTCTATAATTTTTTATATTTATTTCATTAATAAATATTTCACCTTCTGTAGGCTCATATAAACTTAATAATAACTTAATACATGTAGATTTTTCAGATTCATTTACTCAAACAATTGATATTTTCACGCCACTTGCAATTTTAAATGGAATATTTTTTATGGTGTAGAATTTGTTTTCTAGATGTTTAAAAGATGCATTTTTAATTCAATAAGTATCTATGTGTTGCAAATATTTTTAAATTGTAGAAGAATCAAGATACTTATAATTAGTAAATAGTAGAACATTAATTATATTAACCTTGTGATGGTTTTGTGCTTTATATTGCTATAATGTTTATTCTTTCTAAAATAATAGGAGCTAATCAATCCGTTATTAGAATTAATGTTGAAACTAGAAATATTATCAATAATAATTAACAATTGTTTATTGACTTTCAATAGATTCGATAATGATTTTTGTATAATTGTGATTAATATTGTAGTAATTACAAATTTTAAGTAATGACAAAACAGAGTTATATAAATCAATTTTAAACCATTATCAATTAACTTTATTATAATGTTTATTGATTTTTCTTTCACATTGTTAGCCTTCTCTTCGAAAATAATTTAGAATGTAATGTTTTAGAGTATATGACGTTATTGGTTAATATACTCTTTTTTAATATATCTTAGTTATATTATTAAAGTTTATTTGTAATTTCTTTAAATCCGTTGGTTATGTTGCTCATTTTTATGCGAAAATGCCTTGAAATTACATTTATGCATTTCTTTTTATCATTTTTGATATTTTTTTACTTTTTGAATGATGAAACTATTATGATTAAATAAATGATATTTAGAGCTTAAATCAAATACAAATCAATAAGATAATTTTCAAAAGGAAAGTACCATTTAATAATACAATCAGTTTGAATATGTATCAATATATTGATAATTATTTATCTGTTTTGGTAGCAAATGGCTATGATTATAAAACAATTTTATTTAATAATTATGTGGAATTATTATATAACCACGGAAAGAACAAATAAAATTATTAAACGATTTATATATGCAAGCTTACTTGAGAATAGAAAATTTCCATTTTCATTTGAATAATCCGCTAAAGTTTTCAATACAAAACTTCAATTAAAACAAGTATGAAGAAATTGTTTTAAAATTAGATGCCTTCTATTTAGAAAATGATCTTAAAGTAATTAATTTTTATCGTTGCTAGTAAATCTATAGTACAATTTAGAAAACATCAAGTTTAATATTGACGGCTATGTTATAAAAAAAGGAATAGGTATTTACAGATGCTTTGAGATTGGTTTTACCAATTTAGCTATATTATTACCTTGATTCGATTAGAATACTAATTATGAAACTGATATTATCTTTAATCATTTTTTTCGATTAAAGATCAATATTTCTCAGAAAAAAATAAGGATAATACAATTCAATTATCTAATAAAAAGTATTTTTATAATTTTAACTTTTTTACAATGCCAATATTTATAACGGAATTATTATGCATACAAAAATTTTTCTAAATCAAATTATCTTACTCATAATCGACCATGGTTAGATATTAGAGATTTTAAAACATTATAAGAACAGAAAATTATTAACTATCAAATAATAAAACTGTTTTCAAGAATATAATCGTTAAATCTGAATATCAGCAAGAAAAAATCACATTTGATTTAATGCTTGTAGTTGAAATTTATAACAACAATCTACCAGTAGAGCGTAAAATTAAAATCCAAAAATTAGAAATTAAATGATAAATAATTAGAAATCAAAAAAGAGTGATAAAAAGTTTTTGAGAAAACTTAAATATTAAATGAGGAAAACAGTATGAACAGTGTTATTGATGCAATAAAAAAACGTCATAGTTGTAGAAACTATGACTCGGGGAAAAAAATAAAAGAAGACGATATTATTACAATTATTGAAACCGTTAGATGGACACCATCAGGCAAAAATTATCAGCCTTGGGGATTCTATATCAATACAAATAAAAGTGATATAGAAAAAATTGCTTCATATTCGATCTATTCACATTTCATTAAACAAGCCCCTTGTATCATTTCTGTGTATTTAAATAAAAATGAATCTTATAGTTATTTAAAAGATTCTCAAGCAATAGGAGCCGCTATTCAAAATATATTATTAACTGCTTTTTCTTTAGGCATTGCATCTTGTTGGATTGGAGAAATATTAAAAAATAAAGATGAAATAGCTCGAATTCATAATGTTGGTAGTGAATTTGAACTAATGGGAATAGTTATACTAGGATATGAAGGAAAAATAAGTACTATTTATAAACAATCAACTAGGAAAAGTATTGATGAAATCTTAATTGATTGGAAAAAAGATACATAATTATTCAAACACTAGAGAGTAATAACATTATTTGATTACAGTAAGTTTATTCTATGAGGGAGGAAAGCAGGAAAATATGGCGTTTGTTGCATTGATTGGAAAGAACTCAATAGAATATGTAAATATTCTATTGAATATTTGGAATAAAGAAGATTGCGCAGTATTGATTGATTGGCAGATGCCTAATAATAAAGTCAATGGAATATTAGACTATCTCAATATTAAAGATTGCTACGTGGATAGTTCTATTCATTATGAAGGCGTAGTTTGTCAAAATCTACATGTATATAAATCTAATCAAAAAGGAACTTTGGTTATACCGGAATCAATTACAAACAAATTTAAAGCAAATTATTCGGAGAAAGATGCAGTTATTCTATTTAGCTCAGGAACTACTGGATTAAGTAAAGGAGTTATATTATCTTTTAAGGCAATTAATAATAATGCTGATTCAGTAACAAAATATATGAAAATAAATAAAGGGGATCGCCTTTACATAGCAAAAACATTATCTCATTCTTCTACATTGGTTGGAGAGTTGCTTGTTGCTCTCAAGACAAAAGCAAAAATATATATAGGTCCTACAATAATTTCTCCAAAGTCCATTGCCAATAATATTGATGAAAATGACATAACCATTATATGTTTAAATCCAACATTACTTAATCTTCTAACTAAAGAAATAGAAAAAAGCAAATATGTTTTTGATAATTTAAGATGTGTTTATGTAAGTGGTGAGGTATTAAATAATCGTCTATTTATAAATGCTCAAAAAGCATTTCAGAATAAAGTATATAACGTATATGGGTTGACAGAAGCTGGTCCACGTGTTAGTGCTCAACGGATTGGTGAAAACCAAGGAAACAATGTGGGGAAAGTCATTGACGGCGTAAATATAAAAATTCTAGACTATAAAGGCAACCAGGTTGAACTCGGAAAAATAGGCCTAATATATGTTAAATCAAATTCTTTATTCTCTAGATATATAGATGGAACTAAGTGTGATAAAGATGCATGGCTTAAAACTAACGATTTAGGATTCTTTGACAAAAAAAATAATTTGATTGTAATAGGCCGTAGTGATGAAGTAATCATAGTGAATTCTCACAATATTTATCCATCAGATATTGAAAATAAGATTAATAATATCTCTGATATTGTAGAATGCAAGGTAATAAAATTGGATATTAATAGGGTGATTTTATGTTGTGCATATTGCGGGCAAATTGACGAGTCTGCCTTGTATAGAAATTTGCAAAACGAATTGTTGCCATATGAATTACCACAATGTTTTATAAAATTTGATAAATTGCCTAGAAATACAAATCAAAAAATTGATGTAAATTTATTAATTAAAATGTGTAGGGAGAAATATGAAAAAACAAATAATTTGTATTGATCTAGATAATACGCTGGCAGATTCTTATACTGTCTTTATTCGTCTATCGAATTATTATAATAAATTTGTTTTACAAAAAAATTCTTTGATGTTTGATAAATATAAAATTTGTTACGATGATTTCTTTTTTTCTGATTATTTTGGATGGAATAAAGAAGAAACTTTAAATTTCTTGAATTATTATTTTCCAGAAAACTACAAACATATTAAACCCATAAAAAACTCATCAGAGACAATAAAAGTACTAAAAAAACATTTTAAAATATTTATTCTTTCTTCCAGAAAGAATGATAAACGCACATACGAAATTACACAAAATTGGCTAACGACAAACAATTATATTTTTGATAGTTTAATACTAACTGACAATAAAATAGATGTTCTAAATGAATATAATGCATTTGCATATATTGATGATAATTATACATCTTGTTTAAACGCAATTCAAAAAACCAATGCAAAAGTTTTTTTGATAGATACCTTTTATAATCACAATATTAAGATTAATGATCAAATTATTCGATTAAATAAAATAAATAAAATATTGAATTTTCTTGGAGGTAATATTTATGCTAAATGATGGTTACTATTTGTCAATTTATTCAGATATCGATCCAATTTTGAACATGTTGAATTTTTCGTTAAGACACGACCATAATATTGCGTTGTTTAAAAAAGAAAAAGAAAAAATCAACTTAGTTCATCATTGGGAATTAGAGAGAATTACTGGCATTAAGCATCACAATATTTCTTTTTTTTCAAAAGAAGACTTAATTGATTTTATAAACGAAAAATTATTGTCTACATATAATCTCACTTTAGAGGATATGGAAAGTACAATAGGTATTCCAGAATTATCGACAAATGACAAATATTATTTAATTAATGAAGAAAATAATATATCTTATCATTCAATTTCTCATTTATTTACATCATTAATTATGGATTCTGAAATTTTTAATAACAGTACTATTATCGGATTGGCTGTTGACGGAGGATCCGACTCTGTTATTGATAAAGATTTATATAATAAACATAACTTTTGTGGTTGTGTTTCTAGAAACGGAAAAGTTGAATTGTTTGGGATACCATCAATGGGTATGTATTGGACATATGTAAGTGAATATTTTGAAAAGCCTGAGGGAACATTAATGGCATTAGCATATGCTACAACTACTGATTCATCAATTAGTTTTGAATTATTACCAAACTATTATGGACCTCATGATAGAAACAAGTGTGATCGTGCTATCAAGTCAATTATAGACAAAATAATGAATGAAGATTTTATGAATGACAAATCCATAATTAATTATGATAATAGATTTACGTTACAGGAAAATAAAATCAGTGTAATAATGAAAATATTGCAAAAGCAATCTATAATTAAAATAACGAAGTTAGTTGAAAGTATAATTAAAAAGTATGAAATTAATCCTAGAAATGCATATTTATCACTCTCAGGAGGCTATGCTTTAAACTGTCCAACAAATTCAGCATTAATGAATCACTTTAATTTTAAAGGCTTTTTATCGTGTCCCTGTGTTAACGATGGCGGTTTAGCTATTGGTATGGCCATGTATTATTTCTACAAAGAATTGGGATCGTTCAACTATAAATTTGAAACAGCTTATTATGGAGATGAATATAATAATCTTTCAGATGTTTGTTTACAATATGAAAAATATATTGGTTCTGTAACTGAACAGCCGGATATAAAAACATTTATTAATGACATAACAGCAGCACCAATAATTTGGTTTGATGGTCGAGCAGAGGTTGGCCCCAGGGCATTAGGTCATAGGAGTATTATTGGGTTAGCAAACAAAAAAAGCACCAAAGATTTATTAAACACCTATAAAAAGCGAGAGTGGTGGAGACCAGTAGCCCCTATAGTATTAGAAGAATATATATATGATTGGTTCGATAATTCATTTCCTTCAAAATACATGTTGAATAATTTTGTAGCCAATAAAAAGAATAGAGAATTAATTTCTGCTGTGCTCCATTTCGATAATACAGCAAGAGTGCAAACTCTGAACGAAAATGAAAATCCATTGTTATTTAAGTATTTGGAAGAAGTGTATCGATGTTTTAATATTCCGATTATTTGTAATACCTCTTTAAATGATAAAGGGGAACCAATTATAGATAAAATAGAAGAAGCTATAAATTTCGCTTTAAGAAAGAGAATAAAAGTATTATATGTTAACGGAAACAGGTTAGAATTGAAAAATTTTAAAAAATACAGAAACAATAAACCTTTGTGTCGAGAAAATTCTCTTTTTAAGAAATATAAATTTAAACATTATGCTTATTTGAATCCATTTAATGTTAGTAAAGTTAATCTGTTACTATATAAAACGAACAGTAATTTGAGCCACTTGAGTTTAAATAACATAGATGATGTTAATAGAATTAATAAGGTATGTAAAATCATAATAGAAAACTCAAGAGATCAAATAAAATTATTAATCAGGAAAGCAAATGAACATTAATATGAAAAAAAATATTTATCATTCATGTGTATTTACAAATATAAAGTTACTTGATATTTTTCAGATGATAAAAACTGTCCACTATGTTAAAACAAAGTTTGGCTGTTATAATAAATTTATTGCTTTTGTTGAAAGTGAAAAATTATATAGACGCTTTACTAAATTCAAATTAGAAACTCTAATTTCTTTTGTTTATTATAATCCAGAAAACGGACTTTATACATTTGAAAAAAATAGTAATTTGTCATTAACTAGTTTAGAAAATATATTGTATGTTGATTTCTCAAAGTCGCTATACATTTATAAATTGCCATGCGATTATAAGTCATTTAATATGCTTACCATAGTTCCAGAATTGGCTATTAATAAATATGAAAAGCAGGATTATGTTTACCAACTAGCAAATAAATGTGAATTATGGGGAAAAAAGAAAAAGAATTATGAATTACGAGAACAAAACAATATTATTAATTCTACTTCTTTTGATCCGGAAATTGGAGGTTTGAAGTTCTATGATTTTGAATGGATTTTGATACCTAATTCAAATCCATTAAAACACTTGTTTTCAAAAAAAGTAGATAAATCGTATGTATATTTACTGGAAACAGATAACTCAGTGATTCTGAGAGGAGCTGGTATTTATTATTGGCAAGCTTGTTCAAAGACTGAATTTGAGAAATTAAGTTTTTATAATATCAATCAATGGTGTGACAATTGCATTTTGTTCTTGACAGAAATTATTTTAGCGTTAAATCAATTCAAAATTATAGGATTGAGTTTCGAATATAAATTAATATTTGGTGTATTGGACAATTTGCGCAATATTTCATTGCAATTTCTAAATGCTATGATAATTCTTTCTATGAACGGATTTAATGAATTTTGCATTCCGAATAATTATCATCCTTACATACAAGTATGGAATAATATTACTTCAAATGTGATAGCTTTGATGACTAATTTGTGTAGAGGCATTGTAAACGTTGATTACAAAAATCAAGTATTAATTTTAGTCAAAACCACGAAGCAAGAGATTGTTAATTCATTAAATAATATTGAAAAACAATACCACAAAAAAAACAATTTAAATTTTAATGAAATGTTTCGATTACACAGGGACAATGATAATTTTTACGAAAATTATATGTCTGTACAAGAACTACATAATCATTATAAAGTAATCCCAAATTATGTGGAATCCTTTGCAATATTATACGGTGGATTAGAACTACCTTATATTTTTAAAGCCTTATATAGTAAAAATACAAAATATACTATCAATTATATAAAACTAGGTGATAATTATGCAGAACGCCACTACTCAAATAATAGTTTATATAATTTAAGTGATATTTATATTGCCATAAAAAAAACTGATAGCTATAAAATTTTATTTGATGACAATATAGGGACTGGTATTACTATACAAAATGTATTGAATATATTAGGAGTCCATGATATTCTTTTCGATAAAATCTGCGTCATACGACATCCAGCAATAAATAGATTACCACAATATTATGCTAGTAAATTTATTGTTAATTTAAAACTTTGTGAGACATTTTGCAATGGAATGCTGTACAGTGCGCCATATACTAAAGTTTCTCCTAAACATATACAAGATTATAGTTTCTTAGACGAATTTGGAATTTTTAACACTACTGTATATTCGTATTTAAAATATTTAAAAACAAATGGTTTATATGATGTTAACAGTGATGTGGCTCAATTTAATATCAGCTTATAAAAGAAAGGACGTTTAAAATGGAATTAGTAAAGATTTTAAAATCAAATGATGGTAGTCAAAAATATATTTTTAAATTTGAACAAGATGATTACAATGTAGAAGCAGTAAGCTTTTATGAGGAATCACCTAGTCACAGTAGAATTTGTATTTCTTCGCAATTAGGTTGTGCTATGGGTTGTAAGTTTTGTTTAACTGGACAACTAGGATTTAAAAGAAATATAAAGTGTGACGAAATGATTGAAATGGTAAATAAAATTTTGGAAATAAATAAAGGAACAGACTTTACCATTGAAAATATACTTTTTATGGGTATGGGTGAGCCACTAAACAATTATGATGAAGTAATTTCATTTTGTGAAAAGGCAGGTAAACTTTTTTCACCAAAGCATATAATTATTTCTACGTCTGGAATACCTCAAAGAATTGTAGATTTAGCAAACTCAAAATTAGATATAGAGCTTATGGTGTCATTGCATGCTTCTAACGATGCAACCCGAAATCAAATTATGCCTATAAATATTGCTCATCCTCTAGAAAATTTAATTAAGGCATGCACAATTTTCAATAAAATCACGAATAAAAAAGTAATTATGAGCTATATGCTCATAAAAGATTATAACGACTCGCTTGAAGATATTAATAAATTAGCGAAAATTTTAAATCATGATATTTTTGAAATTCAAATACTCCTTTATAACGAAACGAATTTGCTGAATTTTAAAAGACCGGTAGGTAAAAAAGCTGAGATAGTTCAAGAATTTCTATTAAAAAAAGGATTTGGTGTAGATATCAATATTAGTAAAGGAAGAGATATTTTAGGCGCCTGTGGTCAATTGTCTGGAAAGGAATAGTATTTCTATGCAAAATTTGTATTCTTTGGATGATTTATTAGATTTTGTTAAAACAAATAATAATTACTATAAAAATAAATATAGAAATTGCTTATATTGTAAAGATATTGAAAGCTTACCAATTTTAACAAGAGATGAAATTAGAAACAATTCTCTAATAAGCGATCCATTTAAAACTGTAGAACTAATTCAAGATATGACAAATGGAACAACAGAAAATCTTCCACTAAATATATATAAATCTAAGAAAGAATTATTCGAATTAGATATGATTCTATGGAAAAATAGGCGACAACTATATTCTAGTGCTGGCAAAAGATATGGAGTTTATTATTATAATAAACTCCATTCAATAATCGAACCAGATATAAAAATTGTATCTGATAAAATATCAGTTAGATTCCCAATCATTAAAGCCAATGAAAAGTGTTTTATTAATGATTTGCTAGTAATAAAAGAGTTACAATTAGATTGGATAATTTGTCCTCCTTCTGTAGCCTTTGAATTAGCTTGCATATCGGAGCGAAATAATATAAACATTAAATTGAAATTTGTCGAACTAATCAGTGAATACTTGCCCGAAATATACAAAAACAAAATTGAAAATGAATTTCAGTGTAAAACAATTGTGCAATATAGTTGTCATGAAGTTTGGGGAATTGCTTTTCAAAGCCACAATAATGACTTATTAGCAATGCAAAACATCGTGTTAGAAACAAAGAAAGAAAACCGATTCGAAAGAGATATTGGTAATTGCATTGTTACAAATTTATCATTATATAGTATGCCGTTTATAAGGTATTTTCTTAGTGATTTGATTATCAAAGATGATGAGAAAATAAAGACTTTCGGATTTAGAAGCATTGAAGAAGTCGTTCTTTTGGATCGACATATACATTGTAGTTTTTTCGACAATATACTTTATGGACAATTTAATTTATCTCCTCTTGAAGATTATCAAATTTTATATGAACAAAATAAAATATTTTTCTTGTATTTAACGAATATTTCAAATGATTTGCAACTAATTATTTGTAATTTAATAAAACAAGCAATTAAACAAGATTTTGGAATAATTGTTGAAGTTTTTTCTACGAAAGTAAAAAAATTTTTTATAGATACAATATCTGGTAAAATGAGGGGAATAGTTAGTGTTGAAAACATTAATAAATTATTTCTATATTATAGGGAAAGGAATACCAAATGAAAAATAAAGTAAAAAGTAAAACTATTGAAATTATTAATAATTATGCAAATAAAAAAAACACGATTGATGAAAACAGTAGTATTTTAAATGTAGGTATAGATTCTATAGGTTTCATTATGTTAGTGGTCGATTTAGAAGATCAGTTTGGTATAGAAATAGATATACAAAATCTCCTTAGCAATGGATATACTGACATCTATATTAAAGATTTGATAAAAGAAATTAATTATGAACTCGAAAAGGAGAATAAAAATGAATAGTTTAGAATTCACTTTAGAAAACCAAGAGTTTTTGTTAAAAGATTCGATAGATAAAATTTTAGCATTCAGAAAGCAGAAGTATTATAAAGTTACTGCTGATTCAGACTACTTAAAAAATACTATAGTTGAGGACCTACCTATTACTTCTTCAAATTATAATGAAGTCTATAATGAGTTCTATGATAAAATAATGCAATATTGTGTTAACGATACATCGGCAAATAGTATGGGATTTCCGGACAGTGGTAATAATGTTGCTGGTCTAATAGGAACACTATATTCCGAATTTTTACATCAAAATTTAATTAATCAATTAGGAAGCGCACCTTCTGCGACCTTTGCAGAAATTACAGTAGTTAGATGGATTCGTGAAATTGTAGGTTATACTAATTGCGATAAAAAAGAATTAAATAGTGTACTGGATGTAGGCGGCATATTGAATTTTGGTGGCACTATGAGTAATACCATTGCAATGATGTTAGCTCGAAGTAACCATGATCCTAATGTAATAAAAAATGGGATTGCGGATTCAAAAAAATTCAAAGTAATAGTTCCTAAGGGTATCGAACATTACAGTATAGACGCCAGTTTGAAGTGGATTGGGCTTGGAGAAAATATTTTATTTGTCAAAACAAATAATTTCAAAATTGACAAGGTTGATTTGAAAAGAATTTTGAAAGAGAATAAAAATGAAATCATGGCTTGTGTGGTATATGCTGGAGATAGTAAAACAATGACTATCGATGATCTTGGTGATATATATGACATAGTGAAATCATTTGATGAAAATATTTGGATGCATTGCGATGCGTGCCATGGGTTTTCTTTGGGCTTTAGTGATAAATTAAAATATAAAATTAAAGGAATAGAAAAATACGACAGCATAACAACTGATGCACATAAAGTGTTAATGGTTCCGTATGGATTAAGTATTTTATTGGCAAAAGACCCTAAAAAATTCGGACTCATTAGTGTTGATTCAGACTTGATTTTACAATCACAAAATTTTGCATATGGGCAAATAACACCGTTCATTGGATCTAAAAATGCATCATGCTTCAAATTATGGTTTTTATTGAAGGCGGAAGGAAAAAAACACATTGGAGAAATCATTGAAAAACGACATTATATGGCGAAATATTTTGCAAATAAAATTAAAAACAATTCTAATTTTATGTTGTTAAATGACACAGTGATTAATTCAGTTATGTTTTTTTTAATACCAAAAAATACAAGTAGAAAAAATATTCAAAGAATTAGTGATTTTAATAAACAAATATTCGCATTAATGAATGAAGAAGGAAAATATTATTTACATAGTTTTCCAATAGTTATCAACAACAAATATCTACGATATGATAAACTAGTTACTCCTTTACGCTTTATGAGCGGAAATCCATATCTAAACGAAAAAGACATTGATAATTTAATAGAATATTTATTGGAGAAAATATAAATGACAAATGAAATATTTGTATATTTGATTGAAAAAATTAACAATTATTTTAATGACAGAAAAAAAACTGTTATTGTGTTTGGATCAATAAATAAGGGAACAGTTACAAGTGACTTAGATGCGTGCATTATTTTAGACGAGATTAAACCAGATGACATAGAATTTATGGTTAAAACATTAGAAAATATTCATAATAAATTTAATTTAAAAGTCGATCAAGATGCGCCATACCAAGATAAATCTATTTTTACATATTCTGATTGCCAAGAAGTAATTCAGAATCCACCTTTTAACAAAATTAATAACAAATATCTAATTAATGATATTCCTGATAATGATTATCTAGTAACATCAGATGCAAAAAAACGGCTGTTATTAAATATATTGACTTGCAAAAATAATATTCTAGTAGGCGAAGAATATATTAAGCCATATATCGATAAAGCTTGGCGAACTCTTATTGACATTATTATATCTTACACCAATTGGGAAAATATAACAATAAATATGCTTGCAACTTCATTATGCTGTAATCCTGAAACAAACAAAGAATATAAAGATTATCTTGGTTATGAAATAACAGATATACAGTATCTTAGAGAAATGATTAAAAAGTATTTAAGTAATTGACAATGGTTAGTTTTTATGCTAATCTGTTAAAGTTAAAAGTAAATAATATACTTGCAATGAGGTCGGTACAGAGTCAAAATTTAAAGGATTTGGTATAATATATTAAATTTGAAATTTGAGTTTTCAGTGTTCAAACGCGTTTCTAAATACATATAAATATTAAAAGAATAGTATACGCATTCATTTGTCGATTTTTATAATAATCGAAAAATATTATACAATTCGTATGTGATTTTTGTAGTTCGTATATTTATATATTATTGACCAAAATAGAATTATATTTTTGATTATTTGTTTGCCGTTTACATTTGCTTATGGGAAGGAGATTATAAAAAATGGAATATATTATTGATCATTTGAATAACATTTTAAATAAGGCTTTTGACAAATGTGGGTATGGAAAAGGATTCGGAAATTCAAAAATATCTGACCGGCTTGATTTATGTCAATTTCAATGCAATGATGCTTTTTTATGCGCAAAAAAATTCCATAAATCCCCTTTAGAAATTGCCAATGATATCAGTTTATATCTTTCAAAAAACAAGATCTTTAATACCGTTACGGTGAACCCTCCTGGTTTTATTAATTTATCTTTAAGTGATGAATTTTTGTATAATCATGTCAAAAATATATATAATGATAAGAATTGTGGTGTGCCCTGCTTATGTAAAGGCGAAACTATAATAATCGATTATGGTGGAGCTAATATTGCTAAAGCTTTGCACATTGGACATTTGCGCTCTGCAATAATTGGTGAATCCCTTAAAAGACTTGCTCGTCTTGCCGGTGCTAATGTAATTAGCGATGCTCATCTGGGAGATTGGGGTATGCAAATGGGCTTAGTCATTGCTGAATACCAAGAACGCTATCCAAATTGGTCATGTTTTCATAGCCAGTATAACGGTGATTTTGCTTCCTTTCCTAATGTTGCAGTTAATGAATTGAATGAAATATATCCATATGCAAGTAAAAAAAGCAAAGAAAATGTAGAATTCAAAGATAAGGCAAATACTATTACAGCAAAGCTTCAACAAGGTGATTGTGGTTATGTTGATATTTGGAAAAAAATAGTAGATACATCCATAAATGATCTAAAGAATAACTATCAGCATCTTGGTGTAGAATTTGATTATTGGTATGGAGAAAGTCATTCAGCTAAGTATATTCCTCCTCTTATTAAAACTTTGGAAGAGCAAAATTTACTGTTTAAAAGTGAAGGCGCTTCAGTTGTTAATGTTAGTTTTAAGGATGACAAAGAACCTATTCCTGTAGTGATGATAAAGAAGTCAGATGGATCATATACTTATGCCACTACTGATTTAGCAACAATAATTCAAAGAAAGACTGATTTTAGACCTAACGAAATTTGGTATGTTGTAGATCAACGGCAGAGTTTACATTTTAAGCAGGTGTTTAGATGTGCTAAATTGGCACAAATTTCAAATAATATAGATTTACACCATATCGGATTTGGAACAATGAATGGACATGATGGTAAGCCATACAAAACAAGAGACGGGGGTGTAATGAAACTAAACGATTTAATAAACTTAGCTATTAATACCACTAAAAACGGAGCAACTAATATATTAGATGAAAAAACTTATGAGAAAATTGCAATTGCTGGTATTAAATTTGGCGATTTAATAAATCATCGAACAAAAGATTATATTTTTGATGTTGATAAATTCACTTCATCTAATGGAAAGACAGGTGTTTATCTATTATACACTCTTACTCGCATCAACTCTATTTTATCCAAAGTGAATTTAAAGGATATTGATTTCTCATTTATGAATATATCTTCTGATTGTGAAAGAAATATCTTATTAGATATAGTATTTAGTTCAATTTATTTTGTTCGTTCTATAAAAGAAAAAGCACCAAACTACATTGCTGAAAGTGCCTATAATATAGCTGTCGATTTTTCGAAGTTTTATCATGAAACTTCAATAATTCATGAACCTGATAGTAGCAAGAAGTCATTTAAAATATGTCTGTGTTTAATCACAAAAAAAGTTCTTGAAAAGCATTTAGAAATACTTGGCATTGAACCAGTCGAAAAAATGTAATCAAATCATGTTGAATCGGCAGCCAATTGAACATAGTAGTTCGATTGGTTGCCGATTCCCTTAAAATTTTGTAGACTAAATGATAACATAGAGGTTTAGATTCCACAGTAAAATGTGAAATCTAAACCTCTTTTTCAGTCAAAGATTGAACCACTTAAAGTTGATGAGACATAAGAATAGAAGGAGTCAAAAAATATTATTATAAGGATAATACAAAAGCAATGTATTATAATGACGAATTCAAAAGAAATGTGGTAAGTCGTTACATTACCAGAGGCAGTGTACTCACAATTCATAAGGACACTGGAGTTAGTCAAAGTGCAATATACGAATAGAATAACGCTTCAACAGAATGTTTTTCAATTACGCAAAGTCAAAGGGAATAATTGTAATTGAGAACAGCAAAAGAAATGATATTGGAGACACAGTTAAGGCTTATTCGAGTGGGCTTTAGGTCAAGTAGAATTAATTGATGGAACACTTTTCCCCCAGTATATGATGTGGATTTTTTAACCATATCTCTCTTTTTAGGATTCGAAAAAAATAGAGTCGTTTATTAATAATTGCGAAAAATACAGCAAAGGCATATTTATTCTTGTTAAAACTTCAACAAAATATAGTGCTGATATTGAAGATAGAATTACAAATAACTGAGATAATATATCAATTTTAATTGTAAAGCATTTAGAAAAGAATAGCGACAGACTAAAGGACAAAAAATATAATTACTCATCACTTGGGGCAATAATCAGTGCATCACACAGTGTGCTATACTCATATGAAAATGATTATTCTAACCAAACTTGCACGAGAGAACAGTTGAAACAATCAGTAACGAAAAGTTGTTTAAAAATGCGAAATGACATTTATCAAATTCTTAAATCAAATTATCAAGATATGGTTTACTAATATCTTAATGTTATCTAAAAGAAAATAGTTATTTTGATTAAGATGAAAAACAAATATGATAGAGACGGTTACAATTTAATGTTAACTGTCTCTATTTTTTATGCTTATTTTGATATTTGACAGTATGATTTCTATGATTATTAAATGGTGAAGAGTTAACTTACAAAGTAAGTCAATATTATTTTATAAATAATATTCAGCTTGTGCATTCCATAATTTTGTATATTTTCCATTTAATTTTAATAAATCTTCGTGTGTTCCTATTTCAATAATTTCTGCTTTATCAAATACGGCAATGTTATCACAGAAGGCGCAACTTGATAATCTGTGAGATATGTAGATGGCAGTTTTATTTTCTACAAAAGAATTAAATCTTGAGTACATTGAACTTTCAGCGATCGGATCCATTGAGGCAGTAGGCTCATCTAAAATCACTATTGGGGCATCTTTATACAGAGCTCTTGCAAGTGCAAGCTTTTGAGCTTCACCACCTGAAATCTCTATTCCGGATTCTTCTAAATCTTTGTAAAGATAAGTGTTTTCTTGATTCTCCATTTTTTGAATACGCTCTTTAATATCTGCCTTTTCAAGTGAATCATATAGCTTAGCTTTATCATAATCATCACTTGCCGCAATGTTTTGTGCTGCAGTAAGCGAGAAAATTTTATAATCCTGAAATACAACAGAATAAAGTTTAGTAATGCTTTCTTTTGTATATTCTTTTATATTAATACCATTAATATATATTGTGCCTTCAGAAACATCATATAATCGACACAGCAATTTTATAAATGTAGTTTTTCCGCTGCCGTTTTTACCTACAATTGCATAGTGTTCACCGCTATTTATTTTTATATTTATATTTTTCAATGCATATGTTTCACAATTAGGATACTTAAATGATACATCTTTAAATTCAATGTCAAAATTATCATCCAAATCTAATTCATTTGCTCCATATGTCATTTCATCCTGAGTATTTAATATCTCAAAATAGTAATTTACAAGTGGAATTATTTTTTCGGTCTGACCAAATGTCCATGTCATTTTCATGACACCTTTAACAATTTGCATAAATGAACCGCAGTACAATACTAATGAGCCAACACTGAATAATCCTAAGAGCCCTTTCACGCCAATGAATAAATATACTCCGAATCCAACTAAAGATGCCAAAATTGCTACGATGGAGCTGGAGCGAGCACACTGTAAAGCTGTTTTTTTCATTATGTTTTCGCCATCTGTAACTATTTTACTAGTAGCGATATCGTCTATAATGTTTTGTTCTTTATATAATCTTATTTCTTTTCCTGTTTTATAATCTGAAAACAAGTTTAAAAAGTAATAATAGATTTTATTAAGAATCGCATATTGATTTTCTGATTCAAATTGGTTTTGGTTCATTTTCAAAGCAATAAGTAAGATTATTACTGCCATGACGATCACAGAAACAATTACACTGAAAAGAAATATGGGCTTTTCAAAATAGGTATTTCCTGTAGAAGTAAATCCAATTTTAAATAATGGAAGGATTAAAATTATTGACATTACAATCGTAACTATTCCATAAACAAAATCTCTAATCATTTGTGCAAATGTTGAAAAAGAAGAATACACCCTTTCTTGAGATTCTGCATGTTTATGAATTAATTCTTTGAAATCACTATCTTCGAGTTTTGAATATTCAATTTTATATAATTTTTCAGCAATATTTTTCAGCTCATTATTATACATAAGTGTTTTATGAACAAATTGAATATCTCCTATATAGTTATTCAAGAAGAATAGAATTAAATTTATAATTAAAGCTAGTCCAATATTTAATATAAGAGTTGATGTTTTGGCATTACAGGTTAATAAGTCTATGATCTTTGAAGTGAACCAAATGTTTACAAATGGCATAGCAGCCATAATTATTGCAATAAATATTGAACTCGGAATAGTATTTTTTTCTAATTTCTGCATTTCATTAAATGCCAATACTATTGATTTAGATTTATTCATAATTTACATTCATCTCCTTATAATAATAACTTTGTGATTGATACATTCTATAATAAGCACCCTTTAATGCCATTAATTCTTCATGTGTTCCTGATTCAGTTATTCTTCCATTTGAAATGAACAATATTCTGTCGCAAAATACTGTTGAAGATAAACGATGTGAAATAAAAAAGGAAATTTTATCTTTAGTTATTTCATTATATTTTTTATACAGTTCTCCTTCGGCAATAGGATCAAGTGCCGCTGTTGGCTCATCTAAAATTAGTACAGGAGCATTTTTATATATTGCTTTTGCCAGTAACAATTTTTGCTTTTCTCCTCCTGAGAATTCAACGGCTTCTTTATAAACATCTTTAATCATTAAAGTGTTTTCTTTATCCTTTAATGACTCGATTTTTTCTAATATTCCAGCTTTTTCAAACGAAGAGTACAATTTTTCTTTATTATATTTTTGTGTTGCACTTATGTTTTCAGCTATTGACATAGGCATAAAAAAGTAATCCTGAAATACAACGGAGAATAAATCAAAGTAACTATCTTTTGAATATAAAGAAATGTCTTTGTTGTTTACTAAAACGGAACCTTCTGTTATGTTGTACAATCCACAAAGTAATTTGATAATAGTGGTTTTACCAGCACCGTTTTCTCCTATAATCGCAATATTTTCACCTTTATTTATTTTGAAAGAAACATTATTGAGCGTATTATGATTTGAACTCGGATATTTAAATGATACATTGTTAAATTCTATAGATTCTACGGAGTTGAGATCAATTTTATCATTATTTTCATTTATTTCTTTTTCTTCAACATATTCTCTATACAAACCACAAGATTTACAACAATATTCCATTCTTGATATTGAACCAACTAATTTTACAATCCAATTTGAAAATCCTGAAATTATTCCAAAGTAAAATATAAAATCGGAAACATTTATTTTTCCGTTGTAGGTTAAATATACAAGATAAGAATAAGCAACCAATTCTCTTACAAAATTCAATATTGCTCTGACACTGCTTACTTTAAAACTCTGTGGACCGTATTGTTTAGTTATTTTTTCTAAATTGGATATTATTTTTGCAAGTGTATATGTAAAGTAATTTTCAAAATTATATAGTTTTATATCTTTTGAAGCAGATGTATCTTTACTTAAATTATAGAAATAGTAGAATTTTACTGTTGCTCTGCTTCTTGTTTTATTAATAACCAATTCTTTATCATGCAAAAATCTCAAAAGAAAGAATTCTATAGCACAGCTAATAAGAATAATTAAAATCATAAATATATTTATTCTGTAGAGTAATGTCATTGAAGTAATTACACCTACAATGCAAACAAAGATTTGCACCAGATTATCTATAAATGATGCGGCAGGGGAATAGCTGCTTCTGTAAAATTCTGTCGCTTGTTTATTTTTTTTTCGTCCTTCAAGACTTTCAATATCAATATAGTCCATATACAGATTTTTCCTAAATGCAATTATTGAATATCGCATTCTTATAATATTGGAACTTCCTTTTAAAAGTTCTTGCATAAAAGGGTCTAACCATGTAATTAGAGTAATTAATAGACTCAACAGAGCGATAATCATTACAAGTCTGTTAATTGTTACACCATCGGTTATACAATCGATCATAGCTTTAGGAATATATGCTGTTATAATTGGTTGCAGGACAAGTGCAGGAACTTTTATTATAAAATAGACTATAGTCTTTCTGTCCCAAGCTAACCAATTTTTAATCATATATTTGAAGTTATCCATAATAATGTCCTTTCTTTTCAGGGCTATACTTCTTTAAAATTTGTTTTAGTAATTTTCTTTCAGTTTTATTTTCTTGTCGCAATTTTTTATAAATGTTATTTAGTGTATTTCTATTTATGGTTAGATTGTATTTAAAAGATAATAATAAAATTTTATATGTTTCGTTTACTATGCCCTCATATTGAGCTATAGTCATTTGATTAATTTTCATTCTTTTTAAACATAAAAGAACATTTTGCCTAAATTCATATATGATTCTTATATTTTGAATGAAAATTGTTTTTCGTTTATTCTTAGTTATGTTTACTTTTTTTATTTTTCTCAATAATTTATCTAACGAATATATTCCTGCAACCGGATGCCAATATCCATCTCTTGCAGAATGTTTTGGGAAGAACATTCTTTTTACATTGTTATACAAAGTTTCTTGTGTTATTTCACACTCCCTCCAATCCGGATTTATTTTAATAAAATGACTTCTAAAATATGAAGGAGAAGGTTTGAGATAACGAGGCAGAATCTTTTTAAATGAGGTTTCTATTTCTGAATATCCTAGTTTAATTGTTCCCATTATTTCCCCATGTCCTGTACCAATATAACTCGAACAATAAAATTGCATTGATGAATCATCATAACCGTAAATCAGCCAATCATGACAATATTCCCATTGTGTATGAACTTTCTCGTTTTGAAAGTGTTTTTGATTTAACATCAAAATTGCATAGTATCCATTATCAATATGGTCTTTTATAGTTTCAACAATATTATTTGTTTCGGGAAACTCAATTGACTTAAATCTATTAAATTCGAACATGCCGCTATTCCTAAAATCAATTTTATGTATTTTGCATTTTTTAAAATAATATAATTCCAAAAAATCATTTAATATAATATCGTCGCAATCAATATTATTTGCTTCAAGAATTCCGAAATAAAAAGCATTATACGGATACGTAAGCATCATTTTTGGTATTTTATAAGGCAATATTTTTTGTGACACTTTTAGACCTCCTAAAAACACTTAATTATTTAATAAAATATCACAAAATAGTATTTTGATTATTTAAAATTCAATTATGTTGACAATATATGCGATAAAGATATTCTTGTAACAAAAAACAAGTCCTCCATTTAATAGAGAACTCGTGTAAAATCAATATTCATTATTTGTTTTATTTGTATTATTTATATATTATCGTTCAGTATATAACTACTATGTTCATATACAGTACTATGTTGAATTAAAATTATATATTTGCTAAAATAGTTTTGAGATAATATGCTTGTTTAATTAGAAGTATTTATGGAGTTATATATGTATTGGGCATTTGAAGAGTTAAGACAACTTGGTTTCGGTTTTGTATCGGGAAGCACAAATCAGAAATTCAAAACTATACTTGATGAAAATAATATAAAGGAAATTGAAAAGCAGCATTTGCCTGAAGGTATAACTAATAGTTTTAAGAATGGTGGATATAACATATATATCACAACAAATGAAATTGTGTTATATAGAGTTTATGGGTTAACTCCTTCAGGACAAGCCTGAGCCAAGCAGTTTGGTGCGTTTGCAACTACTGAATTTGCAGAATCTCGTATTGATGTCAAGATTCGGCTTGCATTAAATCCACAGTGGAAGAATGCTTTATATATTGAAGAAAAGATAATTGTTCCTAAAAATGTGATTTTGAATATTGGGATTGTTGCGCCTGTCAAATTATTGTCAAGCACTATTCTTTAGTGTGGTACAGATCAGGTTCTACTGCCGAAGAATGGTCTGAGAAGTGGGTAGTAGAATATCGAACCACTTATAAATTATCTTAAATATGCCACTGAAAAGCAAAGCGAAGTAAGATATAGATAGTAAAACTAATATTTTAGATTTAATAATTAGGAAAGTCGCAAAAGGCTATTATGCTTTTTGCGACTTTATTTAAACACAATTTGCGAAAATGATATTCTTTTCTTATTTTTTATCTATCATAACAAGTTTTTAATTTATATCTGGCAATTTTATTTTTAAGTTGTTGTAAACGAGAAGTTAATACCACTTAATATTCAATAATAATTTTCAACCACATTTTCAATTCGCTTTATTGTTTTATCAAGTTTTGTTCTATGTTCATCATCACAATATTTGTATAGATGAATTAAATGGCATCTATATCCACAAATACAATTTAATTTAGAATAGTTCGGACCACCCCAAATAGTTTTAGTAATTGAAGGTTCATTACAAATAGAAAACAAAATTTTATTGATATTTTTCATTTTCTTCCTAGATGGATTTATTGTATCAGTTACTACATAGCCATTAATTACAAGTTTGCCTTTTTGTCGAAGTATCTTATCATAATTTATTTTAAAACCCTTATTTGACAATATTGATTTTATCATCGTCAAAAACCTTCTTGAATGAAGATATTGATTACTTGAAGAAAACAACATATCATCTGCATATCTTGAATACCTTACTCCTAATTTATTGCAATATTTGTCTATTTTTATATCTAACGATCTAAATACCAAATTTGAAATATCCGGTGAAGTAACAGCTCCTTGAACAAATCTACCATTAAAAGTAGTAATTGAAATAAATAATTTCTTTATTTTATCTCTATCTTTTTTGGAACAATTTTCATCAATATAATAGTCCAAACATTCTTCTACATCATTAACTCTTATTGAATCAAAAAAATCTTTAATATCTAATCTCAGATAATACGTTTCTTCACCTAATGTTGTATGATAATTCAAGTAGTCAAAATATGACTTATTTTTAGTAAAGCCATAAGCACAACTTGATAAAAAAACATTTTTAAAAAAATTATTTTTTATACTATTTTGACAATTATAAGTCATTGATTCTTTATCTATAGAAAAAACTATTCTCTCTTTTTTTGTTCCATTTTTTTGCAATTTAATTTTATAATACACTTCTTTTATAGAAGCTTCAATTTTTATTTTTTTTACCTCTTTTTCATCAATATGCAAAAAGTCTTCAACAAAGTTATTGTAATTTTTAATTTTCCAATTATCCATATTCTTTCTCTCAACAAAAAGCATACCGAAATGAGCACTTCTCATTTCGGTATAGTGAGTACTCTCCAGTATAACGCTATGCGAACACGGCATACATGGCAATATGTAATGAGTCAATGCACGTATCGATATAGCAAATTTACAAACCTTAGCTTTTATATATAATATGTTTTTTAGCACATTACTATAAGTCATTAAGGTACTATGTAATAATCATAGCTTTATCTACTCACTTGATTATTATATCATACCTTTAATGCAAAGTAAAGTATTATAAAAATCAGGAAAATATGTCTTAAAACACAAACATTTGTCTTTAGATTTTTCCAAGAAATTATCCCAAAAATAATCTAACCATTTGTTAACCCACCCATCCGTCTTGTCAGCCAAATAAGTAACCTTTGTAAAAGTTTGATTATTAATTAATTTTGAATCTCCAAGATCTAATCTTCCACAAAAAAACAGTCTTGTTAATGCAACCTTTTCATTTATATCTTTTTCTGCTTTTAGTTTTTTTATAATATTTTCATTATACTTGCTATAAGAACAATAATCTAAAAACAAATCAATGTTATTCTTATTTATAAGTTCACCTTCGATTGTAGTAGAATTTATACAAATGTTATATTTTACACAATATTCTTTTATTAGTCTTATTAATTCATTATATTTTCCATCATTAATATAGTTTAAATCCTTTTTATAATCAAAAAGTTCATTATTACAAATTCTATTTATTTTATCTATAATGATTGATTCGTCTATTTTATTATTGAAAAATGATAATTTTATATCAAGCCTTTTTTTGTTTATCGGATTTATATCATTTTTCCTTAATTTCGGTTTTTTCTTTCCATTGTAATTATTAAAATTAATCACTTTATCTATATCAAAAACAATATAATATGGAATACCAATATTCAAATATTTGGGACATACATATTTTAACATAACGCCGTTACTGGCATTTGGATAAACATGAATATCTTTTAAAAACGGAAACAAATTACGCAATCTTTTATTGTTAAATAATTGGTATTCTGTTTCGCCTTCAACAAAAAGCAAATAATCACTAAAATAACAAGCTGTTTCTCTAGTAGTTATAATATGTTTTTGACGCATAAGCCAATTCGTTTCTAGTTTCTTACACATAGTATGAAGATTTCTTAAATACATTCTATAAATGTTTATTTCAAGATTATTTATTATTAACTCACGAATTAATTTTGGAGAATGAGTATTTATCAGCAAAAAAGAATATTCATTTATACTTTTGCTAATGCTTTCTACAAGTTCTTCTATTTTAGCTTCATGCAATCCGATTTCGGGTTCATCCAAAATAATTAACGGACTTTTACAACTAATATCAGATATTTTACAAATAATAGACACTAAAATTTTTATATAGGTATATGAGTTCAATCCATCTGAATAAAAATCAAGAGATCTTCCGTCATTAAAAAAATGTTCGCCGTTAAATCTCGTCATAAACATATATTTATATCTTGATTCGAAATGATATTTATCAAGGGTAATATTATTTTCTAAGAACATTTCCTCTATTATACTTTTGCTATCATGATATTTATTCTCGTATATTTCCTCAAATGCATTATCTAATATCTCATTTATAGCATCATCCGATTTTTGTGAAGTTGATGCTGACAATGCACTAATTGTATCCCATACTTTATTCCAAGTAATCAAATCAAGGTTTCTAGTATTTATAACATATAGTGGAAATAATTTTTTCAGTGTTTTTCTGACTTCTGCTGTTTGATTCCATCTTATTATTCCATTTTTATCTTGAGTCATTGTCACTTTAATTTGATCTGCTGTTAATTTACTTAAATGAAAAGTTTTTCTCTTCTCTTTTGCACATTCACAAAGATTTGAAAACATATCCTTCAAGAAATCATTGTTTATTTTAACATCAAATTCTGTCAAATCATAAATAATTGAAATTTCGCATTTTGAATTATAAGCATTTACTATATCTAATATCTTTTTCACATTATTAGAATCAAGATTATCATAAAAATAATCTATTGCATTAAACAAATTTGTTTTGCCTACACCGTTTTTACCTAAAAAGCAAGAAATGGTAATTTTATCATTAAAAGAAAGTTCTAAATTATCAATGGATTTAAAATTTCTTATTATTATTTTATTAATTGACAAATTATCAACACCTTTAATATTGTTTAAATAAAAAGTATTTTAATACTTTTATAATATATAATATCACATAATGTAAAAACTTTAAAGGTATAAATTAGCCTATTTTTTCAAAAACCTGCTTTCAACTAATGTTTGACCACAATTGTGACTACATGCGAAGTACAAACAATTTAATTATAAAGTTTCATTTGGAATCGTGAGCAAATTTTATATATTTGTATCGTATAAATGACGTAGACTTCAATTGACTCCCTCTGATATAATTGTTCTTGTCAACTCATAATATTGTGATATAATTATATAAAAACTTAAAATATGGTGATACATATGAATAATATAGATTCTAATATATTACGAACAATAGTTGATGAAGCTATTTCTTCATTTAATGAACTTGACTCATATCTTATAGAAAATAATTTAAGCGAACGGTGTATATGTGCAAGATTCGCACTTCATCTCACCAAAGCACTTGAAAATACATCATATAACAATTATGTCGTGGATGTTGAATATAATCGAGGTGCATGTGGAAAAGAAGACGGCATTAAAAAAATGGATGGAAATCCAATTACTGTCGATCTTATCGTTCATAAACGAGGCTGCGATATTAATCATGGATTCATCAATTTAATATGTATTGAGATGAAAAAATCCACCAATAGACAAGGCTGTGGAAATGATGAAACGCGACTTAATAAAATGTGTAGTTATGAATATCGTTTTTGTTATTCAGTTGGATATATGATTCTCATCAACATGGAAAAAAATTGTTTAGAAATAAAGAAAGCTTTTGAAAAACACTAGGACTCAAGGATTTTCATCCCTGAGTCCTTTTTTCTTTATCTATTGCTAAGCTATCATGGATATTAGTAACTGTTTGTTGTATGATGTTTTTCACACACATATAGGTATTCAGCATAAAGCCTGTACTGATATCATTTACATACTACGATACAACATACCACCATTATTTTTAATATATTAAACCATCATTTTATTATAAAACTTGAAAAACTGAGTAAACTATAGTATAATCAAATTAACAAAAATGACGACAGCGGCAAAAATATTAAATGAGGTGATATTTTGGAAATAAACAGAGATATCTACTTAAACAGACTTATTACGAGAAAGCAAAACGGATTTATTAAAGTTATCACCGGCATCAGAAGATGTGGTAAATCCTATCTATTAAATAAAATATTCTATAATTATTTACTGTCCGAAGGTGTAGACAAAAATCATATTATCCGATTTGCTTTTGATTCTGCGGATGATTTATTGCTTATTGACGAAGATATTTTAGATATCAGTGAACAAAACAGAAAAGTTGAACCGAGAAAATTTATGAAATATCTTGCAGGCAAGATTGTCGATGACGAAATGTATTATCTTCTTCTTGATGAGGTTCAGTTGCTTGGAAATTTCGAGGCTGTATTAAACGGATATATGAGAAAGGATAACTTAGATATTTATGTTACGGGCAGTAATTCTAAATTTCTTTCAAGTGATATTTTAACTGAATTTGAGGGTCGTGGCGACGAAATACATGTTTTGCCTTTATCATTTTCGGAGTTTTATTCTGCGTATGACGGCAACAAGGACGAAGCTTTTGACGACTATATGGTGTATGGCGGACTTCCTGCGATTGCTTTAATGAAAACCGATGAACAAAAAAGCAATTACCTTATTGCGCAAATGAAAAATGTATATATTAAGGATATTGTCGCTCGAAATAATCTTAATTCCGATCAGGAAATCAGCGAGCTTGTAGACATTTTGGCATCGGGAATTTCATCTTTAACAAACCCAAGAAAATTAGAAAACACATTCAAATCTGTTAAAAATTCTACACTCTGCGCCTCGACTATCGATAAATATATCGGTTACTTAAAAGACTCCTTCTTGCTCAGCAAAGCAGAGAGGTATGATGTAAAGGGTAAGAAATACATCAGCACACCTTATAAGTTGTATTTTGAGGACACCGGACTTCGTAATGCAAGGCTTAATTTCAGGCAAATAGAAGAAACTCATTTGATGGAGAATATCATTTATAACGAACTCAGATACAGAGGATATAATGTTGATGTCGGTGTAGTTGAGTTTAGAGAAAAGACTGACGAGGGCAAGGATATCCGAAAGCAAGTGGAAATTGATTTCGTAGCTAATCAAGGCAGTAAGCGTTACTATATTCAGTCTGCATACAATATTCCCGATGAAGAAAAATGGGAGCAGGAAACAAGGCCGTTTGATAAAACCAATGATTCATTTAAGAAAATTGTTATTGTTGAGAAGAGTATGAAACCACGCCGTGATGATAAAGGCTATCTTATGATGGGAGTGAAGGAATTCTTACTTGATAGTGATAGCTTGGAGTTATAGTTTTTATAGTGAAAAAAATGGGAGAATATAATGATAAATCGTATCAAAAATAATTTTAAGATTTTGAAAAAATGCTTTCTTGGCTATTGTGCTACAATATTTCCGTTGCTAGAAGTTGTTACAATTTTTATACCATTAGAAGATTTTGGGATAAATAGCAGGCGAGCAAAAATTTTGTTGTTTATAGTGTTGTTGTGTATTGGTATTGCTTTTTCTGTTATTTCAATTCTATTACGGAGAAATAAACAAGTTTTTGGAGATACAAGTAACGGATGCACTATATGTTATGGCAATCTGATGAAAATTGCTTTTGATAATAAAGAAAAGAAAGAAAAAATTATAGTAATTCATGTTAATCGTTGTTTTGATCTTAGTTGTGAAAACAATTTGATTAGAGAGAATTCTATTCATGGACAGTTTCTAAAAAAATATATTCATGATGAAAACGAAAGAAATGAATTACATAATTATATTGAAAATGATTTAACAAATCGAAATATCGAATTTGAAACTTTATCAAAAAAAGATAAAAAGTCAGGTTATTTAAAAAGATATCCCGCGGGTACTGTTGTAGAAGTAAAAGGTGAAAATAATGTTGTGTTTTATTTGTTAGCATTGTCTAAATTGGATAACAACCTGATAGCAAATTGTACCGAATTAGAGTTTTACAATTCTCTTTCTAAATTACTTGTTTATTATGATTCTTATGGTCAGGGTGCTGATTTGTATTGTGCAGTTATGGGAGATAAAATTGTAAAGCCGCATCGAGAAACAAAAGAAACTATTGATTTCATGATATCGGTATTTAAATTTAACAATAATGAAATTCGAGGAAATATAAATCTGGTTATTTATGAAGGGCTGAAATCTACAATTTCTATTTTGGATTATTAAGATAAGAGGGGGATTTTATGGCACATAAGTGTTTTATAAGTTTTAAAAAAGAGGATCAGTATTATCGAAATAAACTGGATAGTTTATTTGATGATAAAGATGTAATTAACAAATCATTGGATAGAGTAATTGATAGCGAAAATGGCAATTATATTATGCAAGTTATTAGAGATGATTATTTAAAAGACTCTACTGTAACTATTTTTTTGATTGGAGAACATTCTTCTGAAAATGAAGGGGTGGATTGGAATGGAGATAAAAATTATTTCATAAAAAAAGAACTTCAATCTTCTTTATATAACGGAGTTGGAAATACACGAAATGGTATTTTAGGTGTAGTTTTGCCTGAAATGTATGATCAAATTTATCGTGGCCAATATACTTGCAATTCTTGTGGTAAAAAGCATAATTATGTAAATATCAATGATAATACAGTAATAAAGGAGTTTAGTGAAAACTATTATCTTGAGCCACATGAGGGATGTGCTTGGTCTGAAGATGAAAGATATTGCGTGCTTGCAAAATGGGATGATTTTATTAATGATCATGAATATTATATAAATTCTGCGTTTAATAAAAGGGATACAGATTTATCTAAAAAGGTTCATGTAAATATAAATCGTGGATTTATAAAAAAATCTTATTTTTAGTACATAACACAGCATTGATAATATGGTGTTGTTGTAGATATATATATAGCTTATTGGCAAGAGACTTTTGAAAGAATCAAAAGTAAAAATTTTGCTTAAAATGGTGTGTTTTAAAAAGTGATTTTTACACTCTGACTCCGTTTTCTAATGTTCAAACTTCTAAATATACAATATTCATTATATAAATCTACATTTTAAACCCGCCTTTACAATCGTTTGCCAAGGCGGTTTACCATTAGTTATTGATTTTTCAATGTTATTAAATATTAGTTTCAAATTATCTACGAAATCATTTACGAGATCTGTATATAAAATCCTTATTAAAATTCAATAAGCTCGTAATTGCATTTTGACCACAATTGTGACCACTTGCGAAATATAGACAAGTTAATTGTAGAGGCCCAAATAAAATTGTGGGCAAATTCTGTATAGTAGAAATGGCTTAAAACAGCCATTTTTAGCATATTTTATGTACATCTAAACTGCTACGAACCAGTAGGTCGGGGGTTCGAGTCCCTTCCGGCGTACCACATATAAAATCCTTGAAACCATTGATATTACTTGGTTTCAAGGATTTTTTATTTTCCTTAATTGCTTTAGAAACATCATTTTTTACGACCACTTATTATTCAAAAACGATCACATAACTGTTCCGTTTTACTATATAATATATGTTTTATATTATATATTTAGCAAATGTATATTTTTTGCTGTTTTTTCATATTTCTGTATATTTTTTCTTGTGACCACAACAGCGACCACTTATTTTCAGAGAGTAATTCAGCCGTTACATCAGTTGTAACGGCTTTTCTATATATTATATAATAATTATTACATTATATTATGATATTATGCTTCTTTTAATTTGCATTCAACATCCATAACTGCTGAGTATCCTATTTGAAAGGCTGCTTCCATTTTATCTGCTGCCGTTGTCTTTAATTTCTTGGTTGCGTGGACATAGGTGTTCATAGTGAATGCCACATCTGAATGCCCAAGCATACTTGACAGTGCTTTGATTTCCACACCCTCTTCAAGTGCGATTGTGGCACATGTGTGTCTTAAATCATGGAATCTGACTTCTTGAGGAAGTCCTGCTCGTCTTAGCATTCGTTTGAATTTTCTTGTTACTGCATTCTGATCTCTATATGTCCCTGTTTCAGGTGATGGGAACATGAGTGTTGTTCCTCTTGCCTGCCGCAGTTTCAATCTTCCAAGTGCTGTTGCACAATCAGAGCTAATTGCAATTGTTCTTATCGAATTTTTTGTTTTTGGAGTTTCTGCTTGCAGTATACCATCAATTCTCTGTACTTGCTTAGTTATTGAGAGTGTCTTGTTTTTAATATCTAAATCTTCTCACTCTAATGCAAGGATTTCTCCAAGTCTTAATCCCGTTGTTAATTCAAGATAATAAAATTCAAAGCAACCACTATTGAAGGCTTCTTCAAGTAAGCAGTTGCTTTGTTCTTTAGTCAGAGTTGTCATTCCTTTAACTCTGTCTTTCGGCATATTCAATTTATCAGTCGGATTCTTATCTATTATTCCTTCCTCTACTGCCTTTTCAAAAGATGCATGTAAAATGATTTTTATATCCTTTACAGTTCTCGAACTCAAACCTTGAGCAATGTCACTGGTTCTTTTCTGATTGATTCTGCCATTCTCATATATATCCATTATATATTGCTGGCAGATAAGTTTTGATAAATCCCTAAGGTGATATTTACCGAGATAAGGATTTATGTAATTTTTAATCATTGATTTGTACCCCGATATCGTTTTCGGTTTCAGGTATCCTGTGCAAAAATCTTCGATGTAGATTCTATTCCATTCTTCTACAGTCGGATTAACACAATCACCATACTTGAAATTCTCATTGCGTTTCCTTTTTTCTTCCTCTGCGATCAGCTTGTCAAGTTTATTCTGACATTCTGATTTTTTCTTGCTTGTAACAGTCTTGTACTGATTTTTACCGTTTTCATCTTTTCCGAGATAGAGACGACCTTCCCACCTTCCATCTGTTCTTTTTCTCAGTGTTCCTGTTCCTTTGGCTCTTTTTGCCATAGTATCATCTCCTTTGCAACACCAACAATACCACACTTTTTCACTAATATCCAGACAAATATGGGTGTTTGGCTGCGACCATTAAAATCCTTTGGAACTCGTTTTAATCCACGATCTAAACTCATCTCTCGGCACAATTTTTCTCCTACCCAGAACGACACATGGGAAGGATTTATCTGTGCTCGCAATATCGTATATTCTTGAGACTGACAATCCTATTGTATCTGCTACATCTTTAATAGATAAAAACATAGGCATCTCATCATAATTGTTATATTTCATATAAAAAACTTCCTTAATTAATATGCATATATTATATACCAAAACTAATTTTTATTGCCTTATCAATTAACTTCATATTTTCTTTTGTCACACATCCAATCGGCTGTGTTGCATTTTACGAAACTAATGTAGAATTGAAAAATAAAAAATAATATGTTATATTATGTTCAGGGAAACCTGAACTTTTTTATTATGAGGTGAATTATGGTTATCAATGCTTTAATTTGTGATGATGAACAAAAATACATAGAGCAAATACAAAAATGTCTTAGTGATTATTGCTATGACCATAGTATCACATACCATATTGATACATTTGCAAACGGCATGCTGGCAATTCATTCTCCAAATGCATATAATATAGCTTTCCTTGATATTGAAATTGATAATGTGTCAGGTCTCGACATTGCTAAATCTTTGAAAGAAAAGAATAAAAATGTTGTCGTATTTTTTATTACCGCATATGAAAAATACATAGATGATGCAATGGATTTATTTGCATTGAGATTTATCAAAAAACCTATTGATAATATGCGATTATATGGTGGTATTGATAAGGCCGTTGAATTGATTAATGAAGACGAAATAAGCTTTTTTCTCAAATTTTCAGGTACTGCTGTAAAGATTAGAGCAAACGAAATTATGTATATTGAAATTGGCGATCATAAGACAATAATATTTACTGAAAATAATAATTATGAGTCATCAGAAAATCTTGATTATTGGGAACATAAACTTACAAATATCTGTTTCAGCAGACCACATAAAAGTTTTATTCTCAATATGGAATACGTGGACAAATACAAAAGGAATGAAGTAACTCTAAAAAACGGAAAAATAATTCCTATTGCCTATCGCAACCAAAAAGATTTTAGAAAAATTTTCTGGGATTATTTAAAAAGGAGAAAATAATGATATCAGAATTACTGAATATCTGTTTGCAGATAATAGAAGCTTTAATAGCGTTCTATTTTTATGAAAGTATATCTCAGGAATCTAAAGGTAAACTGAAAAGAATTTCCATTATAATTATCGGATATTTGATGATGTGTGGTATTAATCTTGCTTTTAATTATAATGTTATCATTAATAATATTGTATTATTGATATTTCATTTCTTTTTTTCACTTTTTTTATATAAGCAAAAGATTCCAACCTCAATTTTTTATTCAATAATGTTCGCCTGCTTAATAACAGTTTCTGAAATCGTAGTTATAGATTTAATATCTGCAGCAACGGGAGCCAATTCACGTGCTTTTATTAATGACATTTCCTTTTATTCACTACTTATTGTTTTTAGTAAATCTCTTCTTTTCTTTACACTCAAGATTGTAAGTCATATAATAAACAGTTTTAAATCTAATGAAAAATTTGATTTTGAATTTTATATTTACCCCATAGTGCTGTTAATTGTTATAGTTGTCTTTGTCATTATATCTTATCAAAATGATTTAACAACTCAAAGTCATATTGTAATGGCAGTATCATCTATAATCCTAATTTTTGTAATAATAGTAACATGTATTTTGCAACAGCAATCTGCAAAAAGAAAAAGTGAATTATTAGAATTAAGGGCTATACAACAAAAACAGGATATAGAAAATACATATTTTGAACTGCTTGAACATCAAAATGAAGAATTGCAGATTTTTGTTCACGATATGCAAAAGCATCTTGGAAATATTTATAATTTATCTGAAGATTCAGAAAAAGCGAAAAAATATATATCAAACTTATCAAATGATTTATCAGACAGCAATAAAATAGGTAAAACCTCAAATAAACTGCTTGATTTGATAATAGATAAATATAAATATGTTTCTTCAAAGCAAAATATTCAATTAAAAACAGATATACATTCATCAGATTTGAGCTTTATAGCTGACAATGATTTAACATCTATTTTTAATAATCTTCTTGATAATGCGGTTGATGCTACTAAAAAATCATCAACTAAGGAAATATCTTTGGCAATTAACAGTTTCGGCAGTATGATGACGGTCGATTTATCTAACTCTTGTGATATTCCACCGACCCTAAAAAATGGTAAATTGGTATCCACAAAAAAAGACCAAGGATTACACGGATATGGCTTTAAAAGTATAAGCAAGGCATTAAAAAAATACGATGGAGATATCGAATGGTATTATAATGAAAAAGATAAAACCTTCAATATATCCATTATCTTTCCAAAATCATAATAATCAATGTATAACACATAAAGCACACAGGTTTTGCCTGTGTGCTTTTCTTCTGTCAAATATAAATTTCGTTTAAGATGTGCAATTTCGTAGAAAAAATAATGCAGTTCTGTTAAAATGTTGAATTTATATTCATATATAATTTAAGGTATAAAATGACAATGTGCAATAATGAAAATGAGAAATGGAGGTTAAATCACAATAAAATTCAAATAAAAAAGATATAAAAAGGAGGATTTCTAATGAAAAAGAAATTAAAAAAATCCCTTTCAGTTTTTCTTGCAGTGGTAATGGCAATAACAGTAATACCTGCTACTACCTATGCAAGCAAAAAGATGTTGCTGATAACGGATATGGATTTAATTACATTCAATCTGCTATTGATAAAAATACATCTTCTGTAACAAAGTATTCTGTAAACGAGCAAAATACACCATATAAGGTTTCAGAATCTATTGATTAAAATTTATGATACAGATATGCCATTGGGCATATCTGTATCAGCTAGAAAGAGGTAATGATATTATGAAAAAGCTTATTAGTATAATACTGATATTAACAATGTTTACATCTGTGATATATCCTTGTCAAAGTGTAATAGCAGCAGAAATAAAGCAAAATAACGCACTGACTGTTAGTGAAAATATTATTAAAATGACAGATGAATATAATACTGAATACGAAGAAAAATTAGATAATTCTGATTCGGAAAGTATAACAGTTGACAACAGACTGATTGTTGAAACTAAATCAAAAATCAACACATATGATTCTGTTGATGAGGTTTATGGTTTAGGTTATGCTTTTATTCAGTTTGATAATGAGGAAGATACTCAAAAGGCAGCATTTCAGTATAAAAAGCAAGGCTTAACTGTATCTAATGACAGAATATATAATCTCAATGCCACTTCATATGCAAATTTTTCTAATGATGAAAAATGGGCGTACACATTTACAGAATCAGATACAACTGTTAAATATTTTAAAAATAAAAAGTTATCCGATGTAACTGTCGGAATTATTGATTCTGGTATTGATTATACACATTCTCTTCTTAAGTCAAGAGTTTTACGAACAAACACTAATTTCAGCACATCAGGTAATCAAAATGATGAAATGGATGACCAAGGTCACGGAACAAGCTGTGCAGGAATCATTGCACAGGCTACTACCGATAATGTGAAAATTCAGGGCTTTAAAGCAGGCAGTGCGGACGGGCATGTGTATACTTCATCTCTTATATGCACTTATGAATATATACTTAATATGAATGAGAAGCCTGATGTAATCAATATGAGTTTTGGCGGATATGGAAAACCTCTCCCAACCGAAACGCAATTGCTTGAAGAACTGAAAAAAAGCGGAATTGCTTTAATTGCAAGTGCAGGAAATGAAAATCTTGATACTGCAGACAGCACACCTGCAAATGATGAAAATGTTTTTGCTGTTTCTGCCTTTGACCCAAATGGAGTAAAATGTTTTTTTTCAAATTACGGAACTACTGTTGACATAGCTGCTCCCGGGACGAATGTATACACATCTAAACTTGGTGGTGGATATACAAACAGTTTTACAGGCACATCAGCCTCTGCTCCTTTTGTTTCAGCGGCTGCTGCAATTGTTCTTATGCAAAATAATACACTGACTCCTGATGAAGTATATGAAAAAATCAAGGCTTCTGCATTCAATACAAACAAACCTGCAGACAAATTGTGGGCAGGTGCAGGGCTACTTAATTATTTTAATCTTATTGATGGCGATAGAAAAAGCCCTGTCACATTTAATTATGAGGGCGGACAATATGATGACACTATCAAAGTGGAATTGACATCTGCAGACAGACTTAACACAAAAATCATTTATACTACTGATAATACTTTACCAAGTGCATCAAACGGAACAAAATATTCAGGTCCGATTACAATTGATACTCACGCAACTATAATTGCCGCTGCCTTTCCAATCGTTGGCAGTTCACTTCACAGCCAATATACTTCTGCAAGTTATCAGATATTCAGAAATGCCGATGAAAATGATTTTGAAATTACTGATGACGGAACAATAACATCATATAACGGTAAATATGTTGCTATCAAAGTGCCTGATACTATTAAAGGAATAACACCTACTGCTATCGGAGAAAACTGTTTTAAAAACAGTGATATTGTTAATATAGAATTACCAAAAACAATAGATGAATTAAAGAGCAATGCCTTTGAAAACAGTTCACTGCAGCGAATTGTGGCAGAAGGAGTTGAAAGCTGTTGGAATACGGCAGTGTTTAAAAACTGTTTTTCTCTTAATGAAGAATATATGCCGAATATAACTTATCTTGGCGAAGAAGCGTTTTATAATTGCAGTATGATAAATACTCTTTCTTTTAAGGATAACCTTAAAACTGCCGAAATACAATGTCTTTCCGGGACAGGTATAACCGAGGCTGATTTTCCAAATTTAACATATATAAACAGAGCATTTGAGTCTACGCCCGTAAAAACAGCATCTTTACCTAAACTGAAAGATCTTAATGGTGCTTTCAGAGGATGTACTTTGCTTGAAAGTGTATATATCCCGAATGTTTACAAAATAGGAGAATATGCTTTTGGCGGATGTGTTTCATTACCGCAGGATATGGATTTTTCTAAAATTACAGAAGTTGGATCTAACGGTTTTGCAGAAGCACCATTTGAAATTATAGATTTACCAAATTGCACAAAGCTTTGGGGCTGCGCATTTAAAGATGCATTTTCAAAAACAATAAACCTGCCGATGTGCAAAACACTTGGCGGCGGTGATTTCACGGGTGAGTATATAGAAACTGTGAACATTGAAAATGCAGAAAGTATTGAAAGTACAATTGATGCTGAATTTATCAATGCATTTTCACTAAAGAATATATATGCGCCAAAGTTAAAACAAGTTCCTGCATTTGATTTTGACGATGTGGGATTGCAGCAAATTAAAAACGGTAAGAAACCTGTCATTGAATATATTTACGCACCTTCAGCAACAAAATTCAATTACAAACGCTCAAACTTTAAAGCTTGCGATAAGCTTGACTTCCTTTTTGCACCAAATCTTGAAAATATAAGCGGCTATTTCTATTTTCCTGAAAAAGATAATTTTACATTATATTTATCAGATAGTTTAAAGGTAGGCACCAATCTAGAAAGCAACATAAACGGAAAATATACTGTTGTTGCTCCTACAGGCTCTTTTGCTGAACAATGGGCAAAAAAAGAATGGATTTATTATCCTGATGGATTGAATTTTGTCCCAAGTGACAGCCGTGCTGTTGATGAAAATAACAAAGATTTAGCGGAGGGTATTAACACACACGCTAAAGGTAAATCAATCTGCACATCCGTTGCCGGCTTGAGATTTGGTTTTGACTGGACTGCAATACCTGAAGTTGAAGAGCTTGCAAGCAATATTGAATACGGATTTATTTACAGTCAGAAAGGTGCAGAAAATCTTTCTATAGACACTGTGGATAACAAGAATGTTAAGCGGCTTGTTGCAAATAATCGTGTAACAAACGGTGACAATACATCATTCAATCTTGTTATTGCAAACATTCCTGATTCTTATCAGAGCAGAGAAATAACGGCAAGAGCATATGTCTGCATAGACGGAATGTATTTTTATTCAAATCTTCAAAAGGTTTCATTTAAGAGTGTTGCCGACCTTGTTTTAGCTGATGATGAGATTGATTTAAGCACAAAAAATGCTGTTAAAAATTTACTTGCCAAGGAGGCATAATGATGAAAGAATTATATTTAAAGCCAACTGCTTATATTGAAGAATTCAAAACAGTTGATGTTATCACAACAAGCATCAACGATATTAAGCCTGATGACAATATTGTTGACGGCAGTAATGGATGGTAATATGAAAAAGCAATTACTTATTATTTCAATAATCGTTGTTATAGTCAGTATTTTCGTTTCCTGTTCAGTCAATAAGGAGGGCAACATTCAGTTGCCCTCTACAACTGATGTTACAGATGAGCAAGGCACAACGCATTATTATGAACCTGTGACAGAAAATGAAAGCACATCTGTATTTGCTGAAATCGTGACTGATGATAAAGGCGAAGCAGTCACAAAAAAGAATGGGAAATGTGTTACTAAAGAGCATACTACCATTCTAACTACTGCTGAAAACACAACATCATCAAAAGAAAGCAAGAGCAGTACGGCAGATAAGCAACAAGCAGGTTCAACAACAAATCTTGCTGATAATGAGATTGAATTTAAAACATCAACTAATAAAAATACAACTACAACAAGGAAAAATACAACCAAACCAACCGAAAAAGAAACAGCCCAAACCACTGCACCAACTACAAAGGTTGTTACTGATAAAGACGGCTGGATTGATAAGTGGTATTAAAACATAAGAAAAGAGAAGAATTTTGAAAAAAGTATTATTAATCATTATGTGTATTATTATTTCATTTGCTTTAGCTTCCTGCAGTAATAATACATCATGTGAGAGTTGTAGCAGACATAATGAACATAATTAACTATTACACGATAAAATAAGGTAACAGCGCTTAGAGGTTCAATCCCTCTGACTCTCACCACTAAAAAAGCAGGCTTAATTGCCTGCTTTCATTTTTCATGGGTGATATTAAGTTGAAATATTGCATATCAAATGATATAATACAGATAATATGAATTAAGGATGTGAAATTGTGCTTTTTAAGTTAATTGCAGAGGCAACTGAATGTGACTTTAAAGAAAATCTTGAAATAAAAAAGCCTAAGAGCTGGCTAAAAAGTGTAAGTGCTTTTGCTAATGGAATTGGGGGCACTTTGTTTTTTGGTGTAGCTGATGAAACAACTATCGTAGGACTTGATGATATTCAATTTTGTGCAGAAAAAATCAGTGAGCTCATTAAAAGCAAAATTTCACCTATGCCAAATATAATTTTGACTCCATATGAAGAAAATGGCAAAGGATATCTTACACTTGTAATTAAACCGGGGCGTTCTACACCATATTACTATTCAGCAGATGGACAAAAGCAAGCATTTATAAGGCTTGGTAATGAAAGTGTTCCTGCCCCTGAACATATCCTTAACGAGTTGATTTTGCGTGGAACAAATCAGACCTATGATGCAATCCCAACACAATTTGCAAAAAATGATTATAGTTTCACTTTACTCGAAGCAACATATCTGCAAAAAACTAAACTGCATTTTGAGTCAAAGGATTATGAATCTTTTGGTCTTGTAACCGATGATAATTTCTTAACTCGTGCAGGCTCACTGCTTACAGATCAGCATATTGTATATAATTCAAGAGTATTTTGCACAAGATGGAATGGCTTAGAAAAAGGATCAGTATTTGACGATGCCCTTGATGATAAAGAATTTGAAGGCAACCTGATTTACTTATTGCAAAATACAAATGATTTTATAAAGAATAATTCAAAGGTTCGTTTTGTAAAAGAAGCTACTGAAAGAATTGATAAACCTGATTATGCTGAACGGGCAATTACTGAGGCATTGGTAAATGCTTTAATTCACAGAGATTACTTGGCTATGGGCAGTGAAGTCCACATTGATATGTTTGATGACAGATTGGAGATTACCTCGCCTGGTGGAATGTTTGGCGGAGTTAATATTCAGGATCAAGATATATCTCATATCAAATCAGATAGAAGAAATCCTATTATTGCTGATTTGTTCCATCGCATGAAGTATATGGAACGCCGAGGTAGTGGCTTGATAAAAATAATAAACGAAACATCAAAGTTACCAGGATATAATGATAGTTTAAAACCTGAATTTTATTCTACACCGACATCATTTACTGTTATAATTAAAAATGTGAATTACCTTAGTGACCAAGATAGTGACCAAGATAGTGACCAAGATAGTGACCAAGATGTAGCGTATAAAATTCTCCAATTTTGTTCTTCTGAAAGAACGAAAAAAGAAATATGTGAACATTTAGGTTATAACAACCTGACATATTTTACACGCAAATATCTTAAGCCACTTGTTGAAACTGGTAAACTCAAATTAACAATTCCTGATAAACCTACAAGCAAAAATCAAAAATATATCAAAGCATAAATTAAGCCTACAGATTGATTTCTGTAGGCTTTTTACATACTCGGTTTCAAGCCGTGAGCTTGTTTTTTCTCATTAATCTTCTGTTGCATTTTATGGTCAACCTGACCAATTTTTCTTTTATTCTGTTCCTGATTCTTTCTGCGAATCAAATTAGAAATGTGTTGAAGCAATCTCAGCGAACTCATTGCAACCATAATGTTCTTTTGCTTTTGAATACTGTATAATAACTGTTTCAGACTGTAGAAAAGCCCTTTTTCAGCGAAATGATATGCACCTCCAAAAGTGTCTAACTTTTGGGGTGCATATCATTTCTGTGAGCTGTTTTTATCATCAATTTAATACTTAGATTAGTTTTATTTCTATTAAAACAAAAATATTGCCATTTATTTACATATTTATTATAATAATTATATAATTCGACAATATATTTGAGGTGATAACATTGAATTCCAAAAAGGATATGAAATTTTCAAATATCTTCAAAAACATTAAAGAAAAAATTTCTCAAATCATTAAAAAGAACAAAAAGCAAAACAGTCAAATTACATTTATAAATATGCCAATTGACTCACAAGAGGATGATAAAATTGGTATTTATAATTTTGCAAAAGAACTAGAAAACGTTATTGATAAAGGCGCACAAACAATAGCCATCACTTCTAATTTCGGTGGTGGAAAATCCAGTTTGGTAAAATATTTAGAATCGTTTTATAGCAAATTTACAACAAAATTTTGCTATGTAAATTTGTGGTGTGACATAGAATCTAAAGCCAGTCCTGTTCAAATACACAAATCGTTTATTTATCAACTTGCAAGTCAAATAAGCAGAAATAAGGGAAGATATGTTAGTAAGCGACTTAGTGAAAACTATGGATTATTTAGAATAAGTTTACCAAACGCTTTTTTATCATTTCTTTCCTACTTGATGTTTGCTTTTGTTATTATCGGCGTACTTTCCACAACTTTTTTTGAAGATGTAAGTCAATTTGTTTCTTTTGATTTCTTTAATACATATCACGATAAAATTGGAACACTATCATTTATTATTGCTATTTTTCTCGGATTAATATTCATATACAAGGCTGATATAGTTTTTTCTGCTAAAAAATCAGGTTGTGATAGAAAAATTGATGAACACGAGTTAATGGATATATACAAATCATATATATGCAATTTTCATTTTAAACACTATATTGTAATAATTGAAGACTTAGATCGTTCAAATTCGACTGGTGTTAAAACATTTATTAAAGAATTGCGTAGATATTATGTCCCTTATTCAAAGAAAAATACCCGTTTTAAATGCATTAATAATATTAACAGAATAACATTCATTGTAAACATAAAGGAAGAAAGTGAATTACCACAAAGTTGTAATACTATAGAGTTAGAAAACATATATCCAAAAGCATTTGACTATATTGTAAGTTTAAGAGAAATAAATATCGATAATTATGATGTGATTCTTAAGAAGCTATTAATGGAAAACAAGTCATCTATTGAAGAACAAGATATAAAGATTTTCACAGATGAAGACACTTTATCCCCAGAGTTTGAATGGATAATTAGAGGTAAAAACATTTCTATACGTGAAATAAAAAACAGATTAAGTACGGCTATTTCAACATATATAAGCCTTCGTGAAAAATTCAAAGATAATAAAAATGATATATCCTTAGCAAAATGCATGGTTGCTGCTTATTTAACATCAGAATTCGCTGAAGATTATAAAAAAATCAAGGATGTAGGATTTGACAAGGCAATAAACATTTATATTTGTAGATCACAAATTACATCAGATTTGATTTTAGATACGTATCAAAATTTGAACTTGTCCAAAAATTTTGCATCTGAACTTTCACGTATTATAAGTAGCAAATTGATCGATTACGATTATAAGCAGTATTATTTCAATTATCCTGCCGACAGTTATTTGCACAATAGTAACGAGAACAGACTAATAAATGTAATTTTGTATGATGAGGATATATCTGCTTTTGATAACTTCGAATCTTTTGTTAATAATGTAGCTGAAGCGAACAAATCCGTAGTAACAACATCATTAAAAAGACTTCAAAATCTAGATATGTATTGTCCAAAATGCATTTTTTATAGTAATACTCTATTAAACATAGCATTCGAGTTTGACGAGGAAATGGTTTGGAATACATTTGAAATTTCTTTATCATATGAAGAAGAATCATTAAATGCCACATTAAAAATTCTTACTGATATTATTTCAAATAATTTCATTAAAATCCCAAAAAGAATAGAAAAGTTATGTGAAATTGTAATTGCAAAAACTAATCCTGCTACTTTAGTGAAATTCAGAAAATCTTTTATAAACGATTTTTTGGATGAGTTTGTTTTATTCAAATCATTATATGCTGATGACTTACCATTGATCACAATTCCTGAAGTTAAGCAATTAAAGAAACATCCTGAATTTTTAATTTTAGTTAACTATAATTCATCTGAGTTATCCATGGAACTGGTAAAGGAAATACATATAGTTATCTTGTCAGAATTCGATATTGAGGATTCAAACTCAAAAAAACTAGCAATTAACCATTATCATAAATCGTATGAAATATTCGGCGAAAGTGAAAACGAACTATTAACAAAGTTTATGTTTGAGTTCATGATACATTTTAACGATATCTATTGGCAATTAGAAAAACTTATTATTGAAAATAATGATATAGAAGATATTGAAGAAAAATATATATTCCTAATCAACAAAATATCTGAATATAAAGAATTAGAAGACGATACTCTAGAACATATTGATTCTCTCAATATTGTGAATGGTTTATCAGAAAAAACCTGTAAGCAATTATATGAACATGAATACTATAAATCTTTCGTAATTAATGCGATTTCAACAAATCCAGATATAATTGATTTTTATGATGACAACGTTATTAATACTATAAATGGAATTGATTATTTTGATAACGAAGATAACAAAGTTTCGCTTGATTTGTTACTAAATTTGCGTACCGAAATATTGAAAATTTCAACTGAAATAGTTTCAAACAAATACTTATCCCTTTTCAAAAAACCAAACCCAATAATTAATAATTCAGAGTTATTGATTATAGCAAACAAAGAATTTGCTTTGAAACTTATAGATGAATCTCAAATTTCAGAGGATAATTATGAATACATATCCGATTACTTGAGTGAATCATTATGCGATCAAAAACTATCTTATAGTATTTTGCTTTTTGTATCTTTACTTGATGACAATGAAATCAAAAAAGATGTTTTTGATTCTTTAAACTTTAATAACATTCAGTTTTACAGGATAGCAAAAGCAAAACGCAATGAAATAGTAAAAAATATGAGTGATGCATTCGATTTTAAAGATATTGACGATATGATTGCTTTTATGACAAAAACGATGTGTTCTAATGATGAATTCGAAAAAATCATTAAAGAACAAATTAAAAACAAAGAATTCAAAGACAACGACGAAAAATCTTATATTGAGTATGTTAAAGTTTTAAAGCGTATACCTGTGGAAACAATTAATAACATAACAAGTATTAATACTATTTATTGTTTACCTTATAATGTTTTAGAAAAATTACTTGATGCAAAAAAATATACTTATTATATCGTATCTAAATCATTATTAGAAAATAGATTTACCTATGAAAAAGATAAAATCGACATATTCTGGCCTTCATATAAAAAAATAATTTTATCTGAAGAAGGCTGTTATACTCAAACAAAAAATCTTATTTGTAGAAATGAAGAATTCATTTCTTACTGTGCAGAGAAAGAATTGTATAAGGGAACACAAGAATATAATAGATTGTTTTTTGCTTATTGTCAGCAAACAGAAGAACTGCTTTCGGATCTTTTTGATAACTATGATGATGTTTTTTGTATCAAATATCTCAGTGTTAATAAAGGATTTAAAAACAAGGAATCTGCAACACTTTTTGTAAATAAAATGAAACAACGAAAAAAGATTGCTGCATCAAATAATGTATATAATAATAACTATGATCCTCTAGTTGATTTTATTTTGAAAGGGAAATTCACAAAAATTCATAACAAAGCAAAATAGTATCTAATATAAAAAATGTTACAAATTTACCAAATGATATTATCGTATAAGATTCTTAAGCGACCACTAAACGACCACATATTTTCAAGAATACATGGAAATAATGGAATAATTGGGTGGAAATAATGGGAATAATAGTGTTAAATATGGCTTAAAACGGTGTAAAAGAGATTTGTCGGTACGGCTACGAACCAGTAGGTCGGGGGTTCGAGTCCCTTCCAGCGTACCAAAAAAGCCATTAGGTATTTATACCTGATGGCTTTTTTATTATTATTTCGGGTTGTAGGGACTCGAACCCCATAATACAAAAACTGACGCACCACTGTACGGCAGTTTTTGAGAGGAGAAACATATGGAGTATTCGTTACAAATTGACTTGGCAATTTGTTTGAATACGGAATATGTTTGGACGAAGCGTACCAAAAACGAGGAATGTTCTTTAGAATGTTCCTCGTTTTTATTATGTTGTGAAAGTATGCAAGAACACCATATACAAAAACTGACGCACCACCGTACGGCAGTTTTTGAGAGGAGAAACATACGAAGTGATTGTTGGCAAATGCTTGCATTTCGCCTTAATCACGGAGTGTGTTTCGACGAGAGTTCCTTTGATTTTATTTTCCTTGCCGAAAGTGGAACTTCGTTTTTCTCATATGTTTCCCACACATTTATTCTGTCATCTTCATCAATTTGGCGGATAACTTTTGCCGGCACACCTGCCGCAATGCTGTTTGGCGGAACATCTCTGTTTACTACCGCACCGGCGGCCACAATGCTGTTTTCACCTATGGTTACACCGCCGCAAATCGTGGCGCTTGAACATATCCAGCAGTTATCCTCAATTACTATCGGTGAAGCGTATTCAAGGTCGTGCTTACCGTCGGGATAATCGGCAGGCAAACGCTCCTCGGCAATAAAAGGATGATTAGGTGTTGCAAGCGTTACATTTGCGCCAAGCCAAACATTGTTGCCCAAAGTAATCGGTGCGACATCAAGGAAAGTGCAGTTATAATTTACAAAGCAACCTTTACCAACATTTATATTAACACCATATTCGCAGTAAAACGGTGAAAAAACTGCAAACTCTTTACCCTTTGCAGACGGAATAAGTTTTTCAAGCGCACGCTGTTTAGTTTTAAATCTCCACAAAGCAATTTTATTGAAACGGTCACACCTTGTAAGTCCTAATGCGTGCCGCTTAAAAATATCCTTGTTTACAGAATTATAAAGCTTACCGGCAACCATTCTGTCCCAATCGCTGATATTATTATACATAAATCTTACCTCACATTAACATAATTATTCATCTTAATAATTATATCGTGAATATTGCCTAAATTCAATCAATATTTTCAATCTATAACCGTTGACTTTATGTGTATAATCAAAAAATATTTAATTAAAACGCTTATAGTTATTATCGCTTCAATCATATAAATCTTTTGCACTTGAAATATAAAGTAAAGGAATATATAATTATTTCATAAAGCATAATGAAAGGCTATGAAACAATATGACTTTACAGCAGCTTAAATATTTTGTAACTGTTGCCGAGTGTAAAAATATAACATCGGCGGCAGAAAAACTGTTTATATCCCAGCCAAGCTTGAGTGCGGCGATACACAATTTTGAAAAAGAAATGGGCGTTACCGCATTTGCACGCACAAACAAGGGAATTAAAATTACCCGTGAGGGTGAAGAATTACTTTCATATGCACGCAATTTACTTGAGCAGGCTGATATTATGAAAGACAGATTTTGCAAGGATACAAACAGAAAGCCGAAGCTTAGCGTATCGTGCCAGCATTATTCCTTTGCTGTAAATGCATTTGTAGATGTTGTAAACAAATATGATGCGAACGAATATAATTTCATTTTGCGTGAAACTCAAACAGGCGAAATCATTGATGATGTGGCAAACAACAACAGTGAAATCGGCGTATTGTTTTTATCAAGCCAAAATGAAGAAGTGCTTACAAAACTTTTTAAGAAAAATGATTTAGTATTTGAGGAAATATTTGAAGCTTCGCCGCATATATTCATCAGCAAAAACCACCCGCTTGCAAGCAAAGATGCGGTTGAACTTGATGAACTCAAGCCATATCCGTATTTAGTGTATGAGCAAGGCGAGCGCAATTCGTTCTATTTCAGCGAGGAGTTTTTAAGTGTGCTTGATATGCCGAAAAACATACAGGTGCGTGACCGTGCAACTCTGTTTAACCTTGCAATAGGGCTAAACGGATTTACCGTAAGCTCCGGTGTTATTGATAAAGAGCTGAACGGTGAAGATATTATTGCAAAGCCTTTAAACATAGATGCAAATATGCGTATCGGGCTTATTAAAAAGAAAAACATTATGCTTTCAAGATATGCACTTGCATATATTGAAGCGATAAAGAAATGCGTAGCCATAGATTAAAACTATGACAATCCGTATGTTTTATGTATTATACAAAACATAAATGATGTGTTAAACTGTACTCAGCAAATAACAAGGAGGCAACTCAAATGAGTACATTAAAAACACCGTTTAAATATGATTTTGTAGGCAGTTTTTTAAGGCCACAGGCATTAAAAGACGCAAAGAGCAAATACAAAAACAATGAAATTTCACAAGAAGAATACGATAAAATCGTAAATTATGAAATCACCAAGCTTGTAGCAAAGCAAAAGGAACTTGGCTACCACGCAATTACCGACGGTGAATTCAGAAGAACATTTTGGCACCTTGATTTTATGTGGGGATTTGGCGGAGTTGAACATAAGGATACCGGAAACGGAGTTCCTTTTAACGCCGAACTTGCAGTGCTTGATGATACATATCTGGTAGGAAAAATCAAAGCAAAGCCACATCCTTTTGTAGAATATTTTAAATTTTTAAAGCAATTTGAAGATGAAAATACGGTTGCAAAATACACAATTCCTGCACCTGCACAAACATACTTGCAATTTATTGTACCTTCAAATATTGAAAGCACACGCAAATATTACCCTACAAACGAAGAGTTGATAGCTGACATTGCAGCAGCATATAAAGATGTAATCAAGCAATTTTATGATGCCGGATGCCGCAATTTGCAGCTTGATGACTGCTCCTGGGGTTCTGTAATCGGCGAAAATGCAAATGCCGATGTATTTGGATTAAGTGCAGATGAATTTAAAGAGCAATTATTGACCGTTAACAACCTTGCGCTTGAAGGTAAGGCAGACGATATGGTAATCACATCACACATTTGCCGCGGAAACTACCATTCCACTTTCTTTTCAAGCGGCGGTTATGCACCGGTTGCAGATTATGTATTTGCACTGGAAAATGTTGATGCACTGTTGCTTGAATATGATGATGAACGCAGCGGCGATTTTGCTCCGCTTGCAAAAGTTTCAAGTGACAAACAGGTAGTTTTGGGGCTTATCACCACAAAATCGCCAAAACTTGAAAGCAAAGAAGCTGTTATTGCAAGAATAAACGAAGCTGCAAAGTACATTCCTATTGAAAGACTTTGCTTAAGCCCGCAATGCGGCTTCGCATCATGCGAAATCGGTAACAAGCTTACTGAAGACGAGCAATGGGCAAAGCTTAAGCTTGTTAAAGAAATTGCAGAAGAGGTTTGGAAATAAATATAAATTTATGCATGCCAACAGACTTCGAGAAAGTGAGATAAATTTCGTTTTCTTGTAAACGGAGCTGTACATAGGTACTGCCCGTTTGC